>Ga0172373_10002465_pt1 | contig 28207 bp, 21 predicted proteins | sample Lak10m_2_FD_114546 | JGI IMG/M metagenome (GOLD analysis project Ga0172373, IMG submission 114546) | Freshwater microbial communities from Kabuno Bay, South-Kivu, Congo - kab_092012_10m | ecosystem: Environmental > Aquatic > Freshwater > Lake | place: Democratic Republic of the Congo...
GATTTGATGAAACACTATACAACCCAAACCATTACCTATGATGGCAAACAACGAAATCAAAGTAGTGCATAATATAACATCCTAATATACATAGGCTTCCTTCAACGGAATTTTATACGCACTTTATCCAACCCTCTAATACTTGTTATTGTAATTCCTACGCCTTAAATTGCTTATAAAATCTTAAAAAATTAGCATTCATTGATGAAAATACAATAGAGAAAATAATTGGCTTTATGCCTATTACTTTGATTTCACGAAAAAATCTCTATTTGAATTAGGTGGCAAAAAAACATCTATAAATACAAAAGCAATTAGATTTTTTTAAAGTAGATTTAACTAGTTGAAATCCAACGAAACGCTAACAACAAGCAGTTGCGCCACGGCGGGAGATTATTTTTTTATTTTTATACCATCCACGATTCGTTGCAAAAAAAAATCATCTGAAATTGGTACACACAAAATATTTTTTTCGTCTTCGTCCCAACATTTTTCTGAAATTAATTTGCCCGCCATGTATAATTCTTGCCGGCTCATAACCCCATTTTTATACCAGTGCTTAGATACCCCTTCTTTTTTTCCGTCTATATAACTTAATTCACATTTAATTTTACCGTTTTTAAAAAATTCATAAATAATGCCTTTTACTGGCTCATTTGTTGATTTTACAATCATAATGTTGGAATTATTTATTTTTGTTTCGTTCGTTTTAAAACTAGGAACAAACAAACTATCCTTATAATACTTAATTGATTTTGTTTTTCCATAAGTATCCCACTCTCTTTGAAATCCGTCTAATTTACCTGATTTATAACTATATTCTTTTATTATTCTTCCATTTGACAAATCCCATTCTCTTTGTAATCCATCATGTTTACCAAACTTAAAATTATATTCTTGAAATAATCTTCCGTTATATGAATATAACCTTTGTGGACCATCAGGAAGTCCATTATTGAAATTATGCTCAATCGATAAATTACCATATAAATCAAAAAACTTATAAATTCCATGAAATAAACCATCTTTAAAATTTGCTTGAATTTTAATTTTTCCATCGTTGTATTTTTCTTTAAGTACACCGTTTCCCCCAACAAGATTTACCTCTTCTAATAGTTGGCCAGTTGTTGAATATTGTCTTTGCCAGCCTTCAAGTTTACCATCTTTATAATTATTTTCTTTCGCTAATTGTCCATTTTCATGCCACTCTTTCTGTACACCATCTGCTTTACCATCCTTAAAAGAATATTCAAATTTAAATTGACTATTGTTATACATTTCATAAATTATACCTGTTACAGGTAGTCCAGTAGATTTATTTAGTCTAAGATTATTAAACACCTTTGTATCATGTACTAGAATTTTTGATGAATTCTCATTGTTTAAAATTCCTTCGGAAGGTTTGTATAAATTGACTGTTGTATTATCTTCAACTTGATATTTTCTAGAATAATTTTTTTTAAATTTTTGTCCTGTTCCAAAACAATGTGCGCACTGAACCCTCCCTAATCCATTACACACACTACATATTATTTGTCCTGAGTTTCCGCAGTAAGTACAGTTTTTAATCCCTTTTCCCGAACATACTGTGCATAAAAGAGAAAGTGTACCAAATTGGTACTTTCCTGAACCTCCACATTTATAACATCTTTCATTAGGTAGTCCTGAGCATACACTGCAAGTGTTTTTACCGCTACTTCCGCAATTTCCACAATTTGTATAACCTTGTCCAAAACAGGATTTACAATCAATTAAATCCCCTTCCTCTGTTTGTATTTGTTTTTTTAATTCTTCAAAATGTTTAGTTCTTTTGGAGTTATCTTTAATAATTTCTTGTCTTGCTTCGTTAAATCTTTTCATATTAAAAAATGAACCCAAACCATCTACTATTCCTTTTCCAATATTTGATTGTAACTGAATTTTTCTGTTTAACACATTGATCTGCTCGTCAATTATTTCTTGCGATTTATTTTGTAATTCAATTTGTTTTTTATCATCAAATTGAGATTTATAATTTATATAGGCTCTTTTTAAATTTTGAGATTCAATCTGTAATTCATTAAAAGCATTTTCTATTTGTTTTAAGTTATCATCATTATTAACGTTTAACATATTCTCAAGATTAGAAATGTTTTCTTCTGCTTGCTTAATCTGAGTTTCATACTCTTTAAATGTGGCACCAGGTTTATATTGTTGTCCATTTAAATATCTTCGATAATTTGCTATTTCATCTTTAAATCTTATAATAAATGGTTTTATTTTTCTCAATAAATCATTTTTTAATGTTTGATTCGTCTCAATTGAAGAGTTACAAAAATTTGCTATTATCCCATCTACGTATATTTTATAATTATTTACATCCATTAAATCTTTGTAATAACTTACTCTCTTAACTCTTTCAGATTCTTCAACACATCTTTCATAAGTTGAATAAAATGATGCTCCGCCCGTTCCCAAACCCTTTCCAGTATTTTTCCGTTCTTCGCCTATATATTCACCAACTAAGTTTGGCCACTCTATGGTCCAACACTGCTTACAAGAAAAATTTGCCGGGATACATTTAATAGAGATTAACCCATTACACTTTACGTTTCTTGGGACGTATCCAGCTGGACAATCTATTTGTCCAATAATTCTTGAAAAAGAAAAAATTATAAAGAATGTAATAATGACTTTTTTCATATGTAGATTATTATTGTTTTTTAATTGTCATATGTTATACACCGTGTATCTTCATTTGTTTTTGTGCTTGTAGCACATAGCTATTTCATATGTCTTTATTATTAATGTTATACAACCATAGTATAAAATATTAATCGTTGATATTTTATTAAAATACAACAAATAATAAGGAACTTCAAATAAATAAAATTCTAATTAATAAAAAATTAAATGTCTTTATGCTAAATTACCTTGTAGTTTTTATACTCACCTATTTTCCAACCAAAGGTTTTTTCTATAAATAACAAAAATTTATCTTTTAAGCTGAGCTTAATTTGAGATGCATCAAACTTGAAATTCCAATTAACTTCCTGTATTCGTTTTTGAAATACAGCCGGATGAGTTCCTTTAAATTCTTCGAGGCTATCAATTTGTGAGTAATCAAACTCAGGCACTTGAGCAATATTTTTCTTCATCCACTCGTCGTCATGCCACATTTTATGAAAGTTTTCTTGTTTAGCCTGTTGTGCCTTAGGTGGTTTTACCCAACCATAATGGTAAATGTCGGCATCTATTTGCTTGACGTTTAATTTGCGGTCATCTATTTTTCTAAAACCTTGCGCGTCTTTGTATGAACGAATGGTTTTATCATTTTTAATCACCCTAATTTCTTTTCGGTACCAACGACGCGAGTTTCCAACATAATGATAAGTGCCGTAAAAATGAACATAATTAAATAACAACCCATCTACTGAATCATTATCCTTATACTGTAACATGGCTTGCTGAATGGTATTCAAGTGTTTTTCATGAACACATTCATCGCTTTGAATGTAAAAACACCAATCTACATCTTTGCCAATATAATCAAATGCTTTATTGGTTTCAATGGCCAATACCTGGCCGCCTTTTCGGAGTTGATCATCCCAAACAGTTTCAATAATTTTAATTTTTGGAGAATCAATCTGTTTAATTAGTTGCAAGGTTTCATCATCGCTATTTCCTACAGCAACCACAAATTCATCACAGATAGGTAAAATAGAGGTAATGGCCTCAACTACCGGATAATCGAATTTAATGGCATTTCGAATGATGGTGAAACCAGCTACTTTCATACGAAGTCGAAATATTAAAACTCAGGATTTTTGCCGACATAGTTTTGTGGTGTAATTTGCAATAATTCTTGTTTAATTTCAGCATTTACTTGCAAACCATTAATGAACTCATGCATGGATGCTTTGGTAACATGCGTATTGGTTCGTGTTAAATCTTTTAAAGCTTCGTAAGGTTTTGGGTAACCTTCTCTACGTAAAATGGTTTGTACGGCTTCTGCTACCACCGCCCAGTTATTTTCTAAATCGCTTGCTAAAGCCGCTTCGTTTAAAATTAATTTATCTAAGCCTTTTAAAATGCTTTTATAGGAAATCATCATGTGAGCAGCAGGAACTCCTAAATTACGTAATACAGTACTATCTGTCAAATCTCTTTGTAAACGAGATACAGGAAGCTTTGCCGACAAATGCTCTAATAGGGCATTGGCAATTCCCAAATTACCTTCTGCATTTTCAAAATCAATTGGGTTTACTTTGTGAGGCATGGCCGATGAACCAATCTCTCCGGCTTTTAATTTTTGTTTAAAATATTCCATACTCACATAAGTCCATATATCACGACATAAATCCAATAGAATGGTATTCAATCGCTTCATGGCGTCACAATAAGATGCAATATTATCATAGTGTTCTATTTGTGTTGTAAACTGGCTTCTGTTTAATCCAAGAGTTTGATTCACAAATTGATTACCAAATGTAATCCAATCGTTTTTTGGATAAGCCACATAATGAGCGTTAAAGTTACCGGTAGCTCCACCAAATTTTGCAGAGTAAGGGATGGATTTTAATTGCGCCAGTTGTAGTTGCAAACGTTCTACAAATACATAAATTTCTTTGCCTAATCGTGTTGGAGAAGCAGGCTGCCCGTGTGTACGTGCCAACAACGAAATGTGTTTCCACTCTCCTGCCAAAGAAGTTAATTTATCAGTTAATTGTTGAAGAGTTGGCAAAAGTACCTCATTGGTAGCTTGTTTTAAAGATAAAGGAATTGAGGTATTATTGATGTCCTGAGAAGTTAATCCAAAATGAACAAACTCCAAATAGTTGTGTAACCCCAACAAAGTTAGTTTTTCTTTGATGAAATACTCAACAGCTTTTACATCATGATTGGTCGTTTTTTCAGTTTCTTTGATAACTTCTGCATCAGCAAACGAAAAATTTTGATAAACTGCTTTTAATTTTTCAATCTGGGCATCTGATAAATGAGGTAACTGAGGTAAACCCTGTTGAGATAATAGGATGAAATAATCAATTTCTACTTGAACTCTGTATTTAATTAAGCCAAACTCCGAAAAATACTGAGCTAACTCGTTAGTTACTCTTCTATAGCGACCGTCAACCGGCGATATTGCTGTTAAAGCATTTAATTCCATAATGTTAAAATAAAGGCTAAATATAGGGAATTTTTCAAGCTTGCATCACCTCTTCATCAAAACTAAATCGATACATTTTATGATTTGGTTTTAATAAAAAATAGAAGGGCAAACGTAGCTATTTAAAAACAGTTTTGGATTCCTTATTCTTTGATATGGGCGGTACAAATACTGTCCGCCTGATGTATCAATCATCGGAATGTGCAAGTTTTGAGAGGTGTTCCATCGCTTGGGTATAAAAGGCATATCATGCATTATTTTATTCTGCACCACATCACGAACTTGTTCGGCATCTATACCGGCATTGGCTTGTAAATACTGGCCAAATTCATTTGCATATTTTACTTGCACACTTAATAATCCATGCGACAAATGCCCATATACGCTTCCATCCATATTAACGTAACCCGGAGCAGGAAATATAGAATCGTTTCTCATTCCAAGTCCCAATTTACCTGTCCACATCGTACAATTAATGGCATATTGCCAACAATTATCTTGATACTGAATTAAAAAAGCACCCGTTCTAAATCGATCTAACATTGGTTTGGCCAATAAATCATTTTCGCAAATCAATGAAACATGATTAAATTGACACGCGAGCAATCCTGTTACTTGTGACGTTTGAATGGCATTGAGCCAAACTTGATAAGAATATGCTAATGAATGCCGGTATCCTGTTTGATTACCAATAGGGCTTATAAACCAATTTTGTGTGTTGGTTTTATTTCCATAACCTATACAAAACCCTAAACCTGTATTTACTTCGAAGTATTCTTTTTTTGGCCCTAAATTTTTAAAATTATGATAGATTCTGAATGACCCATTGAGTTGTATAAAATCATGAACCGTATAGGCTTGAACCGAAATTCCAAAACGCTGAATATGTGTTCCAAAGGCTCCTACTACGCCAACATTAAACCCATAATGTTTTTCTATTTCTAGTTGAGAATAGCTCTTTACTATGACAACAAATAAAAAAACAAAAATGAAAAATATACGTGGCATTCACTATTCCTGATAAGTAAGGATCTGATTTTTTAAAGCTTCAATATCAACAGTTACTCCGCTCGTAATAACATGAGCTTGGTTGTAAAATGCTTCCCTATTTTTAAGTAAATTTTCTATGTAAAGTAACATTTCCATATTTGACTTATCATTTAACAAAGGTCTGTCGTTTTTTGCATTAAACAATCTATTATATAACGCTTCGGCTTCCATTTTTAAGTAAACCACTTTACCATTTTCGCTCATTACTTTTAGGTTGTCGTTAAAACAAGGCGTACCGCCTCCTGTGGCAATTAATGCCTTCACGTTATCCTGAATGCATTCTTTTAAAGCCTCGGTTTCAATTTTTCTAAACTCTTCCTCTCCTATTTCCTGAAATAACTCCGTAATTTCTTTATCGTATTTATTGGTGATGTAATCATCTAAATCTATAAAAAAATAACCCATTGCTTTTGCTAGTTTTTTTCCTTGTGTGGTTTTCCCACATCCCATAAAACCGGTAATAAATACTAATTTTTTCTCTTCCATTATTTAAGGTTCATTAATCGTATAACTTTTTCAATATCTTCAGGTGTATCAACACAATGACTATCAAATTTGGTAATGGCACATTTCACTTTAAGCCCATTTTCCAGCCACCTCAGCTGTTCTAAGGATTCTGCCATCTCAAGAGAAGAAGGTGCTAATTGAGTTATTTGCTCCAAAATATCTTTTCGGTAAGCATACATGCCTACATGCCTGTAATATTGATGGTGCTTATGCCATTCCGTTTCGGGTTTACCCTTTATGTATGGTATTACCATTCTGCTGAAATAAAGTGCCTCCATATTGGTATTCAACGTTATTTTTACTTCTCCCATATCAAACAATACTTCATGAGAGTCTACCGGAATCATTAAAGTGGCTAATTCGGTAGTGCCTGTACAAACTTCGCACAATAAGTCAATTTGACTTGGATCTATAAAAGGTTCATCGCCTTGAATATTGATGATATATTCAAAATCATCTTCTATTTTTTGAAATGCTTCAAAACACCTGTCAGTACCGCTCAAGTGTTCTGCTTTAGTATAAACCACTTTCCCTCCAAACGATTCTACATGATTGAATATACGTTCATCATCTGTCGCAACAATTACATCTGTTAGCAACGTCGATTTTACGGCTTGTTCGTACACTCTTTGTATCATACTCTTCCCTAAAATTTCAATTAATGGTTTTCCGGGAAACCGACTGGAGGCATAACGCGCAGGGATTATTCCTAAAATGGGATTCATGTAGTTTTTGTTTTTATATACACGATAAAAGTACAAAAAAAGTTAGGGTAAGATACAAAACAGGTATTTTAGTGAAATCTGATAAAATAAAAATACCCTCTATCTTTAATCTATAGATAGAGGGTATAACCTATAAAAGTGCTTATTTTATTCTTTTATAATTTTTTGCGTTAAAATGTTTTCAGATGTTTGAATTTGAATAAAATAAACACCCGGTGCAGCATCAAAAGGAACAGTATTCATAGATTCTGTTTCAAGATTATTCAGAACTTGAACTAAACGTCCCATATTGTCATAAATAGAAATTCGATTAATAGATTCTTTAATCGTATTTAAATCAATATAAAATTGATTTTTAACCGGATTTGGGTACACAAACGAACGTGTTAAAAGTTGAGATAATTCATTGTTTCCGTTTACTACTGCCGGTAATTCAGATAATGCATTTGAATACACACAGTTGTTGTCTGTTGTTACAAAAACTCTTGTTGTTACAAATGTAATTTTATTAATGTTACTGTATGTAGGTAAATTAAACTGATTACCACCTGGTATCCAAGTAAGGCCATTGTCAGATGAAGCAGCTAATCCTCCTTGATAACTTGCAAATACATACCCGTTATTATAAGCCATAGCTTGTATGTTATTGCTGTTTAATCCTAAAAGCGTGGTATGAGGAATCACAACCGGTGAAACATTGGTCCAACTGACATTAGGAAAATCAGAAGCAAACACACCCGAACCATTAGTTCCTAGAAATAATTTAGCACCATTGTTTGTAATTGAAGTCACGTTTAAATTGCTCAACCCATTATTAATTGAAGACCAACTAGATGCGCTTTCAGATTTGGTATAAACGCCATGTCCAAGACTTGATAAAAAAACATCTGTTCCCCAAAAACTTAAAGATGTTGGATTAATTCCTGTAGGTAAGCCTGTTTGTAATAAGTTCCAATTAATAGAATGCAAATCAGAAACATAAATATTACCTTGAGAGCAAATTGCGTATTTTTTCATATTGTGACAATACACTTTACGAATATTCAAATTACTTAATCCATTATTAATTTGAATCCAGGTTTTACAAGTATCAGCGGTAAAAAATATGCCTGCGTTTTGAGTGGCTGCTAATACACAAATGTCGGCAAATGTTAAATCATTTACATGCAAACTGTCAGTAAGACCATTATTAGCGCGTTTATAAGTGGCTGCTAAATCCTTACTCACAAATACTCCTTTTTCAGTCGCAGTTATTACAATATTATCTCCACTAGTTACCATCGCATACGTTACTTGATTATTAAAAGAAGTATTGTTTTCTACCCAATTAATAGCACTTGCAGGGGTTTTAAAAATACCCTCTTTACTGGTACCGGCAACTAATCTGGTTTGAAACGGAACAATGGCTTTTACATCTAATGTTTTTAATCCACTATTGGCAGCCGTCCAATTAATGACTCCCACCGGTGAAGTAAAAACGCCTTTGTTAGTTGCTAAATACCAGGTGGTTCCGTTGTTAGAAATAGCATTAATAATTGTATTTGCTGGTAATCCTGGATTAGCCGATACATATTCGGGTGTAAGTGTCGTACTTGCATTTGTAGCTAAATACAAACCAGCAGCATTAGATATTAAAAGTTCGTCTGTTGTTGCATTATAAGAAATACCATTAGCATCTACATGCAATGTATTATTATCGTTAAAGTCAATCCAAGAATCTCCTTTATCGTCTGATGCCCAAACACCACCATCAGAAGTATGTATAATTCGATTTCCGGCTTTTACCAATCCATTAATAATATAATGATGCATCACCGCATTATTGGCTTCAGTCCAAGTTGCTCCTTTATTGGCTGTTTTAAATACACCGCCATTATCTGTTCCGGCTAATACCGTAATAGAATCAATAGCAACTAACGATTTAATTTTAAGATTTGTTAAACCAGTATTTACTTTTTTCCAATAACGATCGGTTCCTACAAAACCTGTGTAAATATAAATACCACTATCAGCAGTAGCAGCAAACAAATAACTGCCGGTATGCGCTAAAGCTGTAATTTTTCCACTTTTTAAACCAACTGGTTTACAACTCCATCCAACTAAAGCACTTTTGGTACTAAAGAACACTCCTCCATCTTGAGTTCCAATATATACTGTGGTATCCTGAACAATTGCACAACTTACCGATCCTCCATAAGGTCCTTTAGACCCAAAATGTGCAAAAGTAGTTGATGAATATATCAATAGAGCGGCCATCACAGCCACAAAATAATTTGTTTTAATGTTTTTCATTTGAGTAAAATTTTTTAAAATATAACACGACTCCCATTTAAATATTTATTATAAAATCTATACACCTAACAAGACTTTTAACTTGATTTTTTGCGAAGTCAAACAAAAAATATTTTTTAATTAAAATACCTGTCAGCCTACAAAAACAGGAGGCGGATGAAAAATTGCTTTTAATTCGCCAGCAACTTGTGACACTTGTTTATAGTTTACATATTCTGTTACATCTATTAAAGGAACCAATTTTAAAATAGAACAATTAAGGATATAATTTGTCTCTACATGTTCCTTTAAAATATTTGGCAAATTTGTTTCTGATGTATGTTGTTTATCTAACGACTTTTTTAATTGACATTTCCCAAAACATTTAGAACTAGGTTTAGTTTTGTTGACACATAACGTCTTTGCTATCTTTTCTTGATTTAACAAAAATACTACAGCTATAGTACTTTTAATACTACATTGAAGCATAAATCCCATTGATAAAATTATAGCAAATACTTGCTTCAAATTAATTTGATTCTTTTTTAGTGATATTATAATTAATTCCAAAACTAATTCTGCCAACACTCTTTAAACTGCCATCTCTTACTGTTTCAAAAGTTGTAAACTGCCAAGATGTGTTGAACGAAAAAGATTTGTAGTAAATATCCAATCCGGGACCCAACAATAAAGAGTTAACGTGTGTATTTTTTGATAATACATCATAAACGGCCAATCCTTTTGTGTATTCATAGTTGGCTTGTAAAGATGGATATACAATCATGTCTTTACAGTTTAGTTTGTAAAATAAAGACATGTAATGATTGTGTCCGCTCATCAGTTTTTCATGGTAATTATTTGAGCCATTTACTTTGTAATTAATGCTGATATTTGCTCCCATATTGTTGGCAGCAAACATGTAGTTCATATATCCAAAACCATCAAATGAGCCACTTCCCGGTTGCATTTCAAAAGGTAATCGATTACCGTTTTGGTCGTGTGCATAATGATTACCGGTGGGTAATTTGATACCTGCGCCCACAATTAATTTGTGTCTAAAATACTCTTCAGCTTTTGGTGTAATTACATGAAAGCCTGCATTGAATGAAATGTCTCCTAATCCGGTGTGGCGGTTCACTACGTTATTAGTTTTAGACTTATTGTTATGTAGAGGTACAAAGACATTGAACTCTAACCGTTCAGTCATAAAATATTTAAAACGACATTCAAATACTTTATAAGACTCAAAATCATCACTCGAATAAGCGTAATTTCCGGCTGATAATGAGTCAGAGTGAGGGTCTCCGTGCGCCACTCTATAAGCTGAGTGAGGAAAAAACCGGCTGGTATTTTGATAATTTCTATATCCATTAAACACACGATAGCGGTGCAAAAATGAAATACTGCTTTTATTGTCGTATGGGGTAATACCCATGTAATTACCACAAATATCGCAAGCCTTTACCTCAAACAGCAAACAGCTCCATATACCAATATAAATAAATCGTAAAACCAAGTTCATATTTTGTTCAACATTAATTATTATGAATATGCTCTACGGTAAACATATCGGCATAATTATCGGCTATTTTTTTAGCACTGGCTCCAGGCATGTGAACGGTATGTGTTGTAGAAAAATCAATGAGATCGGGAGTTTTAAACCACTCTAATAAATCACTCGTTAAATGAATTTCGGGAGTGACGGCGCTTGACACGTTAGCTGTTGCTGTTCCAAAACTTGGAGAAACGACTCTCATTGTTTTATTGGCCCCACTAAATCCTCCGATATGGAATTTAAGATTTTGACCTGTTGCAGCAGATTGAGGCGATGTTCCTTCAAATTTTGCCATTATATACCCACTATTCCACACCCAATACATACCATTCGCTGCGTCTAGAGCGCCAGTTTGAGCCCCGGAACCACCGGCATTTTTTGTACTATCTACCCCTATCATAAATTCAATGCCTTTATAAGTTCCAACAGGAACATTTGACAAAGTAAATGTTGTCGTTGCTAAATCAGCATGATCAACTAAATGATAGCTATTAGGTTCAATCCAAACTGAATTATCCGATTTGATAATTTTTATATTACTGATGTAATACTTATAAACACTGACATTAAAGGTGTTACCGGATTGATTGGTGTAAGTTGTATTTGCTGTGCCTAATTGTAAAGATGAATCACCCACCATCGCTTCGAATGCAATTTTTAAATTGCCGGTGCTAGCAGCAGGTGTTGTAGGGTTGGTAGGCGTAGGTTCTGAATCTTTATCTTTTTTACAACTGATAAATGTTGCTGTCATACATGTAATGACAATGAATTTGAATATTGTTTTCATATGTAGATTCTTATTGCTTTTTAGTTGTCATATGTTATTCGCCATATATCTTCATTTGTGTTTGTGTTTCGGAAAACATGGCTATTTCATAAATTTATATTAATTTATTACACTATTTTTTTGTTTTTTTATTTATAATGAATTTTACAAAAAGTAAAATACCGATGAGAGTCACCAATAAATTTGCGCTTGCGGCAATTACGGTAGCAATATCTCTCGTTAATTTTCCGAAAAAATCAAGAAAATGATATTTATGTAACATAGAAAAACTATAGCCTTCTAGCAAATCTTTATCTTGAACTTTCAATGAAAGTTTGCCAGTTGAAGTATCTATGTAATAGCGCTCATTATCATTTTTATTATATTGAACTTTAACAACTGGCAATCGTTTGTTTACAAATCCATATTCTCCTTGAAATTTCAAAATCTCTTTCGATTCAATTATTTCTTGACTTTTGTTACCACTAAATTTATTAGCAATAAAAGAAGCATATAAAGAATCGCCATTATAAAGTTTTGAAAAATCAGAAATAAATCGATAGTTTTTTTTCAATTCCCCTTTTTTTCCTTTATGATATATTTGCCAAAATAATTTTTCATCGATTGACACGATTGACACATTTGTAATTTCTCCATCATTTAAACTGTGTTTAAATAGTTGCGCAATATTCAAATCCAAAACATCTGTTTGTATTTCTGGTTGATGACAATAATTATTTCTATTGTCCGGTTTAAATTTCTCGTAAGCATGTAAGGCTCCACTAAATGTAAATCCAAGAGTTGTTATGGCAGTATAAATTGCAATTTTAGCATGCCATTTTTTATGTTTTATTTTATCGTGTTGTTTTTTGTTCTTTCTAGAAACGACAAACCAGATATATATTCCGAAAACTGCCGTTATAAAAGACAGCATCGATAAACCAACCAAAACGACTAACCTAAAATTACCAAAACAATTTAAAAAACCAAAACTATGAAAATTGACAAAAAATTTATTAAAGGCTCTTCTTGAATTATCCATAGCCAGTGCCATTTTTTCCCCATCGGTATCAATGTACAATCTTATCCCATCTGCCCTATTAAAATGAACTTTGTATACAGGTAAAAAACGATTAACATAAACATATTCTTCATCAAAATCATACAAAACACTAACATTTTTAACACTAGATGTATCTCCTAGCATCTGTTTTGCGATTTGAATGGCATAGTTATAATCTCCTTTTAGATTTAAGGTTCCGTCAGTCGCACTTATATAAACTGGATGTCCCCTTTCTTTTAATTTAACTTGATAATAATACGTCTTATCTAATTCAATGATTCTAAAATTAAGAATAGATGAAATTTTGTTCGTTTGTAAAGCGTTTTTTAATGATATATGTATTTTAGAAGTATCAATAACCTTAGATTCAAGAAATTGCTTTTTAACTTGTGGTTTAAATGATGTCATTATTGGGTGCATAATTCCACTGATAATCCACATCACAACCGGGATAGCCATTGAAACACTTAACCATCTGTGCCATTTATAAATATTACGTTTTATCATTCTAAGTTTTTTTGAATAAGAATTTGGGTTAATATAATTATGTTAACCCAAATTCCTTATTTCTTATTTTTTACTTGTGAAATTATATTGAATTCCAAAAACAAATGTTCTTGGCGCTGCAGCTGTATAGCTTGTTCTATCAGTAGCATTATTACCTCTAGATGCATTGTAAGCATATAATTCATCTGTTAGATTCATAATATTACTAAAAACCTCTATACCCTTCCATTCGTAACCAACTCTAAAATTCAACACACTAATGCCTTTTAAGCCAAATACACCTTCATCATCGTATTTAATAGTATTTACTTGATTTTGATACCAAGGACTCAAATGCTGCCATTCGATACCAACTCTTAGTCCATTAACAAAAATAGGTTTGTAGGTAATTTCACTATTTACAATCCATGAAGGAGAATTTGGCATTATTTTACCATTTACATTTTTCACTAAATCTGTTGATTTTGTACTTAAAACAAATTCATCATAACGATGCATTGCATTTGTTCCACCAATTCTTGCCATCCATTGTGTATTAGGCTTAAATGTAAATCCAAACTCCACGCCTTGATGTGTTGTTTTTCCTGCACTTTGATAATCTGTTGAATTATCGGGTTGTCTTATGCTCAATAATTCATTTTTACCCAACATTTGATATACCGTAATGTCTATATCCAATTTATTTTTAATTAAACTAGCCCATCCTCCAACTTCATAGTTAGTAAAAGTAGCAGGGTTAAGATTATAGTAGAATTCCGCAGGGTTAGTGTTAGGCTTTTTACGAAATACTGATGTTAGGCCTGGAGGAGAAAATCCTAAGCTATAGTTTCCATAAAAACCAATATTAGAGTTAAGTTTATAAGTAACACCAACTTTTGGAGTAAATTGTTGGTATGATTTTTTTCCTGAAGTATTATCTAAATAATTATTATAAGTAAATGACATATCATCATATCTACCACCAAGTGTAATAGTCAACACTTTAAATGGCTTAATATCCGCTTGTAAATAAGCTGCTGAATTAATTAGTTCCGCATCGTAATCTGCGATTTTAATATCTGGTCTTTCTCTATCAATTGTATATTGTTCTACTGATTTTCCACCTGGGCGTAATTTAGCGAAAAGATCAACTCGATATGAATTGTATACAACTGGAGAATTATCTATACTTATACCCCCTACTAATTTAGTTTTTAATGGTTTAATTTCTGAGGTATGTTGCAAAATAAATGCCTTACTTTTTGAACTATTATCATTAATTTCTCCTGTTGCAGTATTTTTTCCGCTAGCCCACCTAATTCCATATGCAGGATTTTGAGCAATTGTATTATCTCTATATACTAAATGTAAAACTGTATGATTTGTTTGATTCCATGTATGTTCAGCACTTAATCTAGTTCTTAATGCTTTTACTTTTCTGTATGTAAAATCAGAGGTACTAACATAACTTCTGTTGTAAAATGCAATACTATCAACACTTCCAGACATATCTGAATAATAATCATGATACGCACCAGCTAATATTAATTTTGTTTTTTTGGTTAAATCATAATCAATCCTTGCATTGATAGAATTTTTATCATAATCAGAATAAGTCATCCATCCATTTTCTTGTTTAGCATAAAATCCTCCAACTGAATACCCTAATTTTTTTCCCAACATACCTCCAGCAGCATATTGAGCTCGCTTGTATCCAAAATTATCAAATTGAATCCCTGCTTTTGCCGTAGTTATAGCCGTGGGTTTTTTTGTAATGAAATTAATAGCCCCACCAACTGCTTCCGGACCGTATAATGAAGAAGCAGGACCTCTAACAACCTCGATATTTGAAATGGAGAAAATATTCATTTCAATTAAAGCATTATGATTAAAGACTCCCATTGCGCGCAAAGGAATTCCATCTTCCATATAAAGAAAATAGGCATTGGTTCCCATTGGCTGCCTTATAGACATCGAATGCTGTTCGTTGTTTAAATTAACCATAGCAACTCCTGGCACTTTGTTTATTAACTCTGTTAAAAGCGTAGCTTTTGCATCATTAATTGTCGTTGCCGATAATTTACTTATTGCCATCGGAACATCTGTTCTATTTTGTTCATCACGATTAGCGGTTACAACAATCTCTTGCATGTTTGTTCCTGAAGTTGTCAAACCTATAATTAAATCTTTTCCAATTTCCGATTTAATTTTTTGGGTTTTATATCCAACTAACCGAACTTCAAGGGAATCAATTACCTGTTGGCTTTCTAAAGTAAAAACACCATTTAAATTAGTTGTTGTAGCTATCTGCCCGCTAGAAATAATAGTTGCTCCAATAAGCGGTTCTTTAGTTTCTTTATCAAAAATTTTACCGTTCAAAATATTCTGAGCTTGTTGATTCACATATATGAAAAATATAAGTGAACCAGTTAAAATAATTTTTTTCATAATTTTTAGATTATTTATATTATTTGGTTTCTTCAACGAACTGCATTAATAATGTAATTCGTCATTTAATACTGTGTGATTTATCCAATTTCTGCAAATCAAGAATGGTTTTGTGATAACCGAAATGACCTTTTCTAAATTGGTTTTTTCAAAATTATTATTGTGTGCTCTGATGTATTTTTTGATTAAGCGGTATTCGTTAACCAAAACGCATAAAAGAGCAACGAAAGAATATATTGCGATGTTCATAAAAACAGTTTTAAATCAATTAGAATGAGTAAACTAGAATTCTGCCGTAGTTTTACTACGTTGATTTAGATAAAACAAAAACTATTAAAGTCGAAAACGCTTAATACAATATAGTGTAACCAGATTGAGATTTATTTGTATTTACCACATCTTCAGAACCTAAAAATCAGGATGTTGGTTCAAAAAGATTTATGACTATTCATCTTAGCCAATATCATGTGAAACAACCTTTAATCAAGAAGATGTATAAAACAAAACAAATACCAAACATGTCTTCTGACTGTCAGTCTATTTTGTTCGCACTAAATCAAATTGATTTAACAAGATGGTGGGTGAAAAACGGAAGGTATAAAACAGAAAGGTAAACTGCTTATTTGAGAAAGTGCAAAATGTTGGTTAATAATAGGTGAAATAAATACAAACGTTATTAATCCGGTTCTTAATTCCGACTTTTCTGTTTTGTCTTTGATAGTTGATGAGGAATTAGATTCGCGCTTGTTCTCTTTTTTAATTTCTTTATCTAAATAACATTTGGCAGCACAACAACTTTTGGGCTTGTCTTTATTTTCACAAACAGTTTTAGCCAATTCTTTTTGATTTAATCGGAATTTAAAAACAATAACAGATTTAGCTGCACATTGCCAACTAACGCTAATGAGTAACAAAAAAGAAAAGAATATTTGTATTCGCTTTTTCAATCCAATTATTTGGGGCCAAAATTAAACATTAATTTAATTGCTCCCACAACATATCTTTTAATTGTTGAAGATTGTACCCTGTTTGTGAGGAAAAGAAAATGTAAGGAATTTTAAATTTCCCTTTCATCCGTTTTTTTAAATCTTTTTCCAATTCATTAATTAATTCATCATCAATCGTATCACATTTAGAAATTGCCAAGATGCGCTGTTTATCCAATAATTCAGGATTGTATTGCTTTAATTCATTTAATAATATTTTATACTCTTCGTAAATATTATCACTTTGGCAACTTACTAAAAACAATAAGCTAGAGTTACGTTCAATATGTCTTAAAAAACGAACGCCTAGGCCTTTCCCTTCACTAGCACCTTCAATAATGCCGGGTATATCAGCCATCACAAAACTTTTGTAATCGCGATAAGGAACAATGCCTAAATTAGGCGTTAAAGTCGTAAATGGATAATTAGCTATTTCTGGTTTGGCGGCTGAAACTACTGATAATAAAGTTGATTTACCGGCATTTGGAAAACCAACTAAACCTACATCTGCCAATACTTTTAATTCTAAAATTTTCCATTCTTCTTTACCTTCTTCTCCAGGTTGCGAATAACGAGGAGTTTGATTGGTTGGCGATTTGAAATGAGCGTTTCCTCTTCCTCCCATTCCACCGGGTAATAATATAAATTCCTGGCCGTCTTCGGTAATTTCACAAATAAATTCTCCTGTTTCCAAATCGCGAGCTACAGTCCCCAATGGTACATCTAAAATTTCATCTTCTCCTTCTTTTCCTGACCTATGAGATGAACCTCCATCCCCGCCCATTTTGGCAATAATGTGTTTGCGATATTTTAAATGAATAAGTGTCCAAAATTGTTTATTACCACGCAAAATGACGTGCCCTCCCCTTCCACCGTCTCCACCATCTGGACCTCCAAATGCGGTTAATTTATCACGATGTAAATGAGTAGAACCTTTCCCTCCTTTACCGCTTCTGCAACAAATCCTTACGTAATCAACAAAATTATTATCCACTTTCTTTAAAATTAAGATTTAGAGTAGTTAATTTTTTAAAATATATCTGCCTGTAAATCGTTATTATTTTTTCTTTTTAGGAGCTGCTTTTTTTGAAGGAGCTTTTTTTATTGTTTTTTTAACTGTAGCTTCTTTAGTAACTTTTTTAGGCGTTTCTTTTTTTACAGCTACTTTCTTAACTACTGCTTTTTTAGGAGCTTCTTTTTTTACCACTTTTTTTGTGGCTGTTTTTATACTAGTTTTTTTTGCCACTGTCTTTTTAGCTTCAACTTTTGTTGTAGTAGCTGCTTTAGAAGCCGATTTTTTAGCTGGTTTTTTTGTTTCCGTTTTTTTATTGGCTAAAGATGTCTTTTTAGGTGTCTGCTTGATATTATTGTTAGTTTTCGCAGTTCCTGATTTTTTTCGAGAATCTGATTTTCTGACATCAGTGATGTCTTTTTTTAATTCATCAGATATTTCAGTGGCAACTTCAAAATCATTCACTGTTAAGTCTAAATGCTCAATATCATTTTCTAACATTGTTAATTCAATTTCTGCCTGAATAAAAGTAATTCTATTAACCAATTCATTAAAAATAGATTCGATAGATCCAATTCCATTGATAGAATGAAATTTAGCTTGCTCTGAATAATATTTTTTTAGTGGTAAAGTCTTATTATTGTACTCATTCACACGATTTCTGATAATTTCCTCATTCTGATCATCGGCTCTTCCAGATTCTTTTCCACGAATCAATAATCGCTTAATTAATTCCTCATTATCTACTTCCAATGCCAACATTCCACTAATAGCAGTACCTTTTTTTTGAAGTAAATCGTCCAAAGCTACAGCTTGCGCTTGTGTTCTCGGAAAACCATCAAATATAAAACCATTGGCATTCGGATTCGCATCTAATTTAGATTCAATCATCCCAATAACAATTTCATCACTCACCAAATTTCCTTGATCCATTATTTGTTTTGCCTCCATTCCAAGTTTAGTTCCTCTTGCAATTTCGCTACGCAAAATATCACCTGTAGACAAATGTACTAGGCCGTATTTATTAATTAATTTTTCTGATTGAGTCCCTTTCCCCGCCCCCGGAGGACCAAATAACACAAGATTTAGCATATTGCTCATAAATAGATTGAATTTTATTTATTATTAATTTGAATCAAGCACATATAAAGCGTTCATATTTCTACCCAAGCCATCGTAATCAAGACCATAACCAACTATAAAATCATTTGGTATTTTTATTCCTATATAATCTAACTTGATGTTTTTATGATAAGCATCAGGCTTTAATAAAAAAGAAGCTATTTTAATTTGTTTAACATGTTTTTCATGTAATAGTGTTACTAGTTTTTCTATGGTAGTGCCGGTATCTACTATATCATCAATAATAACAATAGTTCGCCCTGCAATATTTTCAGTTAACCCAATTATTTCAGAGACTGCACCTGTACTAGTTGTGCCACGATAGGAGGAAAGTTTAATAAATGAAATTTCACAAGGAATAATTATTTCTTTTAGTAAATCGGCAGCAAACATAAAAGAACCATTTAAAACCACTAAAAAAACAGGAAACTCATCTTTAAGCTCAAGATTTATTTTTTTAGCTATTGCACCCACACTTTTCAGAATTTCATCTGAGGTAATGTAAGGGGTAAAAACCTTATCTTTTAAAGTGATGCGGTGCATGTATATAAATTTGCAGTCACAAATATAAAATAATTTGATGGATTACAATCCAACATTAAAACCAATCTGAATAATGGGATTTTGATAGGGAGAAAGGGGTGTATCGTTAATGTTATAAAAAATGCTTGCTACAAGACTTCCTTTGCCTGATATGGCTTGTCTGTATCCTCCTCCTATCAAAATATTATCAATCCATGCTCTTGAATTTGGAATTGGGGAGCTATAATCCATTACATTTAATTTATCCCAACCAACTTGGGCAAACAAATTTTCTGAAACCATATACCTTGCAAATGCACTACCACCGTATATGGTTGATATATACTTTCTTGATCCGTATGTTTGACTGAAATAATTGTAGATAATACCCACTCCTGCTGAAAACTGTTTTGTGATTTTACATCCAACCAATGGCGACAAATTAATATAGGTTGTAGTTCCGAAGCCTAGTCCCATATTTCCACCAAAATACAATCGCTCTTTAAATGAGTTAAACTCACTTGGAGCAATTGGTCGTTGTTCTTTTGGTTTAATTAACATCCCATTTTCCTGAGAATAAATAGACAAGGAAAATAATAATGCGATTAATGTATGAATAAACAATTTCATCTGTAGATATTTATTGTTTTTTATTTGCCATATGGTATAACTATGTTTAGTCATTCGTGTTTGTACAAGTCACAACATGGTTATTTCATAATTTATTTTACTTCTTCATAATCCACATATTCGGCATCACTAGGGTTAAATCGTGATTTTTGAGTATCCTTATCAATAATTGTTGTTTCTCCATTCTGAGCATATTGTTTTGCGGAATGATGTTGTTTTTTTGAAATTTTTTGAAAGGCATCTACTATTTTCCACAGCAACCACACAATAATAATTGTCCAAATTATATCTCTCATTTATTGAATATTAGAAATTTTGATTACTTGACTTTAAAAAGTTTAAGTCATAAAAAACCCTTTCCGCAGAAAGGGTTTTTTATTAATATTTAATTTGTTTCATTGTCTTCTAGACTTTCAGAATCTTCTTCACCTGATACTTGAGGTTTATACAAAGGTTTGTCAGATTTTGGAGCATTTGGATCTACACAATCCCAGCTTACAATTCTAAATACAGTACGACGATTTTTTTGGTGTAAAGCTTCTTTTTCTTCTTTTGTTTTTGCTTTTTCAATAACATCGTCCTTAATTAATAATTTGGCTTCTCCCCACCCTTTAGATTTTAATCGTGCTAAAGGTATTTTTTTCTCATTAGCTAAATAATCTACACAAGATTTAGCACGTGCTTCTGATAATTTCTGGTTAGCTTCATCAGAGCCGCGACTATCTGTGTGAGACTGTAATTCAATGACGATAGTTGGATTATCAATTAAAGTTTGGTACAAGAAATTTAACGAATCTTTTGAGTTTAAAGGTAACCTGGTATCATTGTCAAGAGCAGTTCCTTTTAAATCTACTAACAAGTCAGCTTTACCTAGGGCATATAATACGGCAGGGAAACGAATTTCAGCTTTAACAGGTTTCAAAGCAAAATCTTTCACAAAATCTTTTGACTCGTGCTCATCAACAGTGGTCATTTTACCCATATCCTTGGTTGCTAAGAACCCCAATTTGAATGATTGAGAAACAGTATTCTTATCTGTTGCTACTGTAACTTCATAAGAAGTATTTTCTTTTAGTTTAAATTTATATTTCCCATCAGCTAACGTTTTGAACTCAAACATATCTCCGTTTGAACCTTTTAAGTGAAGAATCGCTCCTGTAATGGGTTCATTATTTTCAGAACTAACAACTGTTCCTGATAAGTTGAAGTTTAATGCTGGCAAAATGAATGAATAAATATCATCGCTACCTTTTCCGCCTTCTCGATTAGAAGTGAAATATCCTTTAATTTTTTTGCCTTCAAATACAATTCCGAAATCATCTCCTGCTGAATTCATCGGATATTTTAAGTTTTCAGGAGCTTTTGTAAATTTACCATCAGCATCTTTTTCGGCTTTAAAAAGATCTAATCCACCCATACCTAAATGATGGTTTGAAGAAAAATAAAGTGTTTTATCATCATCCGCCATATATGGATACATTTCATCTCCTGATGTATTAATCGTTGGGCCTAAATTTACAGGTTGACCCCAAGTTTTAGCTTTATCGTCATAAGAACACATCCATAAATCTTTACCACCGTAACCGCCAGGTAATTTAGAAGTAAAATATAATGTTTTTCCATTAAGAGATATTGCAGGGTGAGCAAATGCAACGGAGTCAACACAAAATGGTAATAATTCAGGTTCAGCCCAAGATGGTCCTTGTTTTTTACATACATAGAGTTGACATTTTAAAGACGAATTCTTTTTTTCCGGACAACGCGTCATAAACATTAAATCACCTTTTTTAGACACAGATACTGATGCCTCATTCATTTTAGAAACAATGTTGCTTGAAAGTGGCACAGGCGTACTCCACTTTCCATTTTTATCCAATTTAGTTTCAAATAAATCAGAATGGTTTTGTCCGGTAGTAACATCTATTGAAGACCCTGTTCCGGGACGGGTAGAAGTAAAAATCAATGTGTTATATTTTTTATCAGCATAAGCAGGGCTAAAATCAGATTCTTTTGAATTAATTAAAGCCATTGGCTCAACTTTTAATCTAGTTTCCGGTGTATTTTTTGCATCCTTCCATTGTTTGGCTAATTCACAAGATTTGATCCCATTTTCTGCACGAACATCAGACGGAACTTCTTTTTTGTAATTATTATACTCTACTATAGCCTCCTCGTAACGTTGTTGCGCTTTTAAAACGTCTGCCAAATTCAAGTAAATAATTGGATCAGGATATTTAGCCTTAATTGCTTTTGCAAAATAAGTTTCTGCATCTTTTAAAAGATTTATTTCCTGGTAAGATTGTCCTGTCTTGTATAAAACTTTTGCTTTATCTTCTGGTTTTTTAACTTTCGTATAAGCTTGTTTATATAATTCGATAGCATTATAATATTGATGGTTTTCATAAGCGATATCCGCATCATTCAAGTAATTTTTCTGTGCATTTACAGAAAAAGTTAAAGCAATAAGAGCCAAGATGCTAAGTACAAGTTTTTTTAAATTTTTCATGCAGTTTAATCTAGATTAAATTATTACACTATGCTATCTGATCATGTATGGTAGATTAAATCTTATATTATTTAAACACCAATTTGTGAATCAAAATTCGCTTAATTAGCTTGCTAATATAATTATATTTTCAAAAGTTAAGAAATTATTGACTAAAATCAGGTAGTAAATAAAAAAGGCCTGTTTTTGTTAACAGACCTTTCAAATAGTTAAATTATCTTAAATAAAGCATTTCTCGATATTTTGGAAGTGGCCAAGTAGCATCATCTACTATTCCTTCTAATTTATCTACATGATAGCGCATTGACTCAAAGTATGGTTTTACCTTGTCGCAATATGCATGAGCTTGTTTTTTTGCTGTATCTAAATTATTAGCTTTTTTTCGTTCTTCGGTCATTAGAGCAGCCTCTGTTTTGATAACTGTAACTTTTTCAGAAATTTCTTTAATTAACTCTAATTGACTTTTTGCAACTACCTTAAATTCAGCAGGAGAAAGAATTTCCTTTAAACCACGTACATTATCTACCAGATTTTTTTGATAATTTAAAGCCGCAGGAATAATCTGATTATTTACCATATCAGCAATAATACGAGACTCAATTTGAATTTTTTTAGTATAAGTTTCAAGACTAATTTCGTATCTAGCTTCTTGTTCACGATGACTTAAAATGCCTAATGTCTCAAACATCGACAATGTTTTCTTTGAAATCATTGCTTCTAACGAACCGGGTGTAGTTGGAATATTACTTAATCCACGTTTTTTCGCTTCTACTTTCCAAGCATCTCCATATCCATTTCCTTCAAAACGAATTTTTTTACTGTCGATAATGTATTTTTTCAGTACTTGAAAGATTGCCTCATCTTTTTCAACTTTTTTGTTGAGTAAAGCATCTACTTCTTTCTTAAAAGTCATTAATTGTTCCGCCACAATCGCGTTTAAAACCGTCATCGGTCCACCACAATTTGCCGATGAACCAACTGCCCTGAATTCAAATTTATTGCCGGTAAATGCAAATGGAGAAGTTCTATTTCTATCTGTATTGTCTAATAATATGTCCGGAATTCTGCCAATGTTCATTTTTAAGGCCGTTTTTTCTTCAGGACTCATCTTGCCTGAGTGTACAGATTTTTCTAATTCATCTAATACTTTTGATAATTGTTCCCCTAAAAATACCGACATAATAGCTGGCGGTGCTTCATTTGCACCTAAACGATGGTCGTTATTAGCAGAAGCTATTGATGCTCTTAATAAATCAGCATGCTCATATACAGCCTTAACTGTATTAATAAAGAATGTTAAAAACTGTAAATTCGTTTTTGGTGTTTTACCCGGAGATAATAAATTTTTACCTGTATTAGTTGCCAAACTCCAATTATTATGTTTACCACTTCCGTTTACACCTGCATAGGGTTTTTCATGCATCAAAACACGGAAATTGTGTCTAATTGCTACTTTTTCCATCACATCCATTAATAGTATGTTATGGTCAACAGCCAAATTGGTTTCTTCAAAAATAGGAGCACATTCAAATTGAGCCGGAGCAACTTCATTATGACGAGTTCTTACTGGTATTCCTAATAAATGAGCTTCATATTCAAAATCGCGCATAAATGCTGAAACTCTTTCAGGTATTGAACCCCAATAATGATCTTCGAGTTGTTGACCTTTTGCCGGAGCATGACCAAATAAAGTACGCCCCGTTTGTTGCAAATCATAACGAATATTGTACAGTGCAGAGTCTACTAAAAAATACTCTTGTTCCCAACCTAATGTAGCAATTACTTTTGTAACATTTTTATCAAAATACTGACATACGTCTGTAGCTGCTCTATCAACAGCATGCAATGCTTTTAATAAAGGAGTTTTAAAGTCTAACGATTCGCCTGTATATGAAATGAAAATAGTTGGAATACATAATGTTTCTCCCCAAATGAAAGCAGGAGATGTTGGATCCCATGCAGTATAACCTCTCGCCTCAAACGTATTTCTGATACCACCATTTGGAAAAGAAGATGCATCAGGCTCTTGTTGCACTAAAGCACTTCCACTAAAACGTTCAATGGCACGACCACCCTCTATCGGTTCAAAAAATCCATCGTGTTTTTCGGCAGTAGCACCAGATAAAGGTTGAAACCAATGTGTAAAATGAGTAACTCCTTTACTTTGTGCCCACGCTTTCATGGATGCAGCTACTTGATCAGCCATTTTACGTTCAACGATTGTTCCCTGATTCATAGAATTTTGGATACTATTAAACGCTTCTTCTGATAAAAATTCTCGCATTGCATCGATTCCAAATACATTAGAACCGTAATACTCTGAAACTTGTTTGTTCGTTTTATTAAATTCTAATGGTGTTCTTTTTACAACATCTTGCATTGCTAAAATTCTTCTTGTGCTCATGATTTTATGGTTTTTTATAGGGGGTAAAGTAAAAAAGTATAAAAATTTCCCAAAAGTATATCAAAAAAAGGGGGGGTGCAAACAAAAAATAGCTTTTTTATAAGTTTTAACCAAATAAGTATGCTTTTATACTTTTTGAAGTTAACGATGTAAAAAATTCATACTTATCTTTCGATTTTGTTACATTTACGCTTGATGAATTTTTTGTTTCCCACATTTTTAATTGGTTTATTATCAATAGCAATTCCTATTATTATTCATCTTTTTAACTTCAGAAGGTACAAAAAAGTATATTTTACCAATATTCAGTTTCTAAAAGAACTTAAACAAGAGAGTGATAGCCGATCAAAATTAAAAGAGTGGTTGATTTTGCTAACACGTATTTTAGCCATCAGTTGTTTAGTAATAGCCTTTTCACAGCCTTTTATTCCTACCCAAACGAAAACTCTACAAGCAACTACAGCCGTCAGTGTTTATGTTGATAATTCATTTAGTATGGAAAGTACAAATAAACACGGCAATCTTTTGGAAAATGCCAAACGCCATGCTCGTGAAATCGTAAACACATTTCAAGCTAATGATTATTTTCATCTCTTGACTAATGATTTTGAAGGTAAACATCAACGATTTTTAACGAAAGAAGAATTTATAGAGTCTTTAGATGAAATTAAAATATCGTCAGCATCAAAAAAATTAAACGAAGTATTAAAACGTCAACAAGACTTTCTTGTAAATGGGTCTTCAAAAAACAAACGCATTTTTATTTTGAGTGATTTTCAAAAAAATGCTTCTCATATAAATAAGGCAGATATCGACACCAATACATTAATTAGTTGTGTTCCTATTTTGGCTTCTGAAAAAAACAATTTATATATTGATAGTGCATGGTTTGATTCACCCGTTCAACAATTTGGAACTAAGCAAATCATTCATGCCACTATTGTTAATCAAAGCAATAAAGATATTGAAAATGGAAGTTTGAAATTGTATATCAATGATAATCAAGTTTCTTTAACATCTTTTGATATAAAGGCTGGGAATAAAAAAGACATTACAATGTCCTTTACAATCAAATCAAAAAATATCCACAAAGGAAAATTAAAAGTTGAAGATGACCCTATTACCTATGATGATGTGTTTTATTTCAGTTTTAATCCGCAAACCATTGTTCATACGGTAGTTATTAATGGTAAAGATTCAAAAACATTGCCTTATTTTAAATCATTGATGCAAAATGATAGTTTGTTTCATTATTCAGAAAACTATGAAACTTCAATTGATTTCAGCTCTTTTTCAAAAACTAACATTATCATTCTGAATGAACTGAGCGCATTACCTTCAGGATTAACTTCTGAATTACAAAAATTTGTTCAAAACGGTGGTAGTTTAGTTATTTTTCCGAGCAAAACATTGGATTTGAATTCATATAATTTAGCATTCCAACAATTACATCTACCCCAAATTCAAAAATTAGACACATCTAATATTAAAACACAAGTTATTGATTATGAACAAGATTTGTATCAAGGTGTTTTTGAAAAAATCGATCAATCAATGGATTTACCAAAAGTTTTTGAACATTTCAAATTTTTTAAAACAACCAACAGTCGTTCTCAAAACTTAGTGACGTTACAAAATGAAGATTTTTTAATAGCAATAAGCAAATTTGAAAAAGGAAATATATATACATTTTCAATTCCTTCTGACCCTTCGTCGTCAAATTTCTTAAAACATGCCCTATTTGTTCCGACACTCATCAGAATGTCGATTATGAGCCTTAAACCCACGCCTATTTACTACAAGACGGCTAATAATGAAGTTATTTATTTAAATCATATTTCCGATTTTTCTGATAATCCTTTACATATTATTAAAGATGACAAAAAAATAGATGTTATTCCTGAGCACCGTTCTATTCAAAACAATGTTCTTTTATTTACTCAAAATCAAATTAAAGAAGCAGGTTATTATCATATTTTTGAAAAATCTAATATCATCAAAGATTTGGCTTTTAATTTTGATCGGAAAGAATCTGATATGCGTTTTTTAAGCCCAGACGATTTACAACAACAAATAGATGAAACACATCTTAAAAATATCAAAATCATTATACCTGATGAAAAATCGCTCACAAAAGCTTTACAAGATTCAAATGATGGAAAAAAATTATGGAAATTGTTTTTAATTTTAGCCATTATCTTTTTAGCAACAGAAATTTTAGTTATTCGATTATTTAAAAATTAGTGAATACAATCGATATGAGTAAAAAAAGCTATGCAAAAATAGTTTGCATATTCAACTCGAACATTCACTATTATTTATTAAATACTAAAATATAGACTACAATAATAAAATGAACATATTAATTAAACAGGCCACTGTTATAGATTCTAACAGTATTCATCATAAAAAAATAGTTGATATTTTAATCGAAAAAGGAGTTATTACACAAATTAAAAAAAGTATTACACCCGAAAGAGGCATTAAAATAATTGAAGGGGATAATTTACACGTATCAGCCGGTTGGTTGGATATGCAAGTGAATTTTTGTGATCCAGGAAACGAGTACAAAGAAACATTAGAAAGAGGTTTAAAAGCAGCAGCAAAAGGTGGTTTTACCGGAGTTGCAGTAATGAGTGGAACAAATCCTCCCTTACACAATAAAGCGCAAATTGATTATATAGTAAATAAAGCAAAATCTAACGCAGTTGATGTTTATCCTGTAGGAACTTTAAGTCATAATCAAGAAGGCAAAGATTTATCAGAAATGTACGATATGCAATTGTCGGGTGCTATTGCATTTAGCGATTATAAAAAACCAATTAAAGATGCCGGGTTGATACTTAGAGCACTTCAATATTCTAGTAACATTAATAGTTTTATTATCACTCACTGTGACGATAAAACAATTTCGCATGGTGGTTTAATGAATGAAGGGGTTATTTCTACCCGATTGGGTTTAAAAGGAATACCCGCCTTGGCAGAAGAAATTATGTTGCAACGTAATA
>Ga0172373_10002466_pt1 | contig 28203 bp, 20 predicted proteins | sample Lak10m_2_FD_114546 | JGI IMG/M metagenome (GOLD analysis project Ga0172373, IMG submission 114546) | Freshwater microbial communities from Kabuno Bay, South-Kivu, Congo - kab_092012_10m | ecosystem: Environmental > Aquatic > Freshwater > Lake | place: Democratic Republic of the Congo...
CATTAAACAGATTGAAGGTCTAAATCAGTGTGCGGTTGGGATAGTACGGGCTACTCACATTGTCAAGGTGAACTTCACCCCCGCAAGGGGACAGGTACGGGAGAGGCCATAGGTAACTTAAATCTCTCCCTCCCTTTGGGGATTATCGTCCACTTAACCTAAAAAGGAATTTCGGCTTTCATCCCCGTACCTAAAAGTAGGGGTTTCCAGCCGAATAGCACTGATGAATGTTGAAATTCGCTAGATTCGCATCGCCGGGTGTCTAGCGGGTTTTGTCAATCTGCGGTATGATTCGCACCTAGCAGTATGTTTATTGTGAAAAATTTAACTCATCAATAAACCGGAACAATCCAGCATTTCTCATCGGGGGTGTCGTCTTGAAACGCCTGTTTTTAGCTTTACTGAGTCTCGTTTTTGTAGTGCCTGTAGCGGTTTTCGTGCAATCTGCCGCGCCGTCACTGAGCGTTCAGATTAACGGTATTGATTTATCCCGGTATCCGACCGTTCAGGTCAATGTCAACGTGGTTGACATGGTGGGGCAGTCGGTGCTGGGTCTAGGCGTGGATAATTTCGCGGTGTTGGGCGATCTAGCGCCTAATGCCCGCGTGGTGGATGTGCAAAATGTGACCGATGATGCACTGGACATCTCGGTGGTGCTGGCGATTGACACCAGCACCAGCATGGAAGGCGAGCCGCTGGAACGCGCCAAAGCCGCCGCCATCAGCTTCATCAACCTGATCGGCGAGAAGGACAGCGTGGCGCTGGTGGCCTTCGACAGCCGCGAACGCTTGGTGCAGGACTTCACTTCTGACAAGCAAGCGTTGACCGATGCGGTGAACGGTCTATTCGCCAGCGGTCGCACCGCCTTGTACGATGGCAGCGTCCTCGCCATCGAGACTGCCGTCAATGCGCCCTCACCGCGCCATACCGTCATCATTCTCAGCGACGGCGCGGAATATGGCAACCTGAGTTCGTCGGAGCGCGAAGCCGCTTCTGCGACGGCGCTGGAAGTGGGTGTTCCTAGCAACACAATCGGGTTGGGCTTCGGCACCGATCGTACCTTCCTCAAAGACCTGTCGAGTGCGACGCTGGCGCGGTTCTACGAATCGCCCACGCCGGACGAACTGCAAAACATCTATGCAGAACTGGCGAACGCCCTGCGTACCCAGTACATCGTCACGCTGGAACTGGACAGCGCGAACGTGGAAGTTGGTAAGGACTTCCAACTGGTGTTGCAGGTGACTTCGGATAACAGCGTTGCTACCGCCCTCGGCAGCGTGCGCGTGCCGGTGCCGGTGCCGGTGGTGGCGCTCCCCGCCATGCCTTCAGCGCCGATCAGTGAACCGACCACCATCACGGTAGATGTGCAGGCCGATGATCCCATCACCTCGGCAGAATTCCAGTTGAACGGGGTCGGGCAGGGTGTGTTGAGCGCCGCGCCGTTCGTCGTCACGATTGATCCGGTGACGCTGCCCCCCGGCACAAACACGCTCGGCTTCAGCGTGACCGACTCGACAGGCGATACCACGAACGCCAGCACGTCATTTGAAGTGGCGGTGCTGTCGCCAGTGGTGAATGTGATCGGCGTGCCGGAAGGCGAACTTTCGGCGGCGCAGGACATCATTCTGGATGTGACCGGACAGACTCCGGCGGCCAGCGCGGTCTACTCGGTGGATGGCGTGGAACAGGCTACGGTTAATCAGGTTCCGTTTACATTCACGCTCGATCCGTTTAGCTATGCTCCGGGCGAACACACGCTGAACCTCGTGGTCACGAACGAAGGCGGCGGCGTTACGCCTGTCGAAATCCCCTTCAGCGTGGTCGCGTTACCGCCCTCATTCGCCATCAACGGGTTGGATACCGCGCAGGCCATCAGCGAACCCACAACCATTGTGGTGAACGTTGAGCAGAGTCAGGGTGCGGTCAGTTCGATGTCGGCCTCGGTTGACGGTACGGAAATCGCCTCTAGCAGCGGTCAGAACCAACTGGAAGTGACGATTGACCCGTCCGTTCTGTCCCCCGGCAGTGCGAACCTGAGCATTGTGGTGAATGGCGAGAACGGTCAGCAGACCACGCAGGACATTCCGTTTGAAGTGGCGGCTCTGCCTGCCGAAGTGACTATCAACGGCCTGACCGCTGGCGAAACACTGGATGCTGACCGCGAGATCAGCCTTGATGTGACCAGCCAGACGGCGGTGAGCAGCGTGCAATACCTGCTGGACGGCGTGGAAATTGCCGCGCCGACCGCTGCCCCGTATAGCGCACAGATTGATGCGCTGGCTGCGGGTGAAGGCGGGCATATTTTGACCGTGATCGTGACGAACGAAGGCGGTCAGACAAGCAGCATGGATATGGCCTTCGCGGTGTCGGCGGCTCCTGCGCTGACCGCAACGGCTTCGGTGCCGACCAGCACCCCTGTGCCGACTAACACGCCCGAACCTACATCCACCCCCGCGCCGACTAACACGCCCGTAGAACCGACGGCGGTTCCGACGGACGTTTCGGCTTCCGGTCAGAACACCAACGGCGAAACCACGCCGGAAGCGACGGCAGTTGAGCCGACAATCGCCCCGCCCGAAGCAACGGCGGCTGATGCAACGGAAACTACGCCCGAAGCAACGGCAGCGGTGAGTAGCGATCAGGTCGCCACTCAAACGGCAGTCGCGCAGACCGATGCGGTGTTGACGCAGCAGGCGGCTTCGGCGGCAGACGCACAGGCCACCAAAGATGCACAGCAGGCGGTGGATGTGAAGGCCACCGCGCAGGCGGCAGACGCACAGGCCACCAAAGATGCACAGCAGGCGGTGGATGTGAAGGCCACCGCGCAGGCGGCAAACGCGCAAGCCACCGCGCAGGCCGCTGATGCGAAAGCTACCTCGGACGCGCAAGTTGCGGCACAGACGACGGCTGAACAGGCTACCGCTGATGTGAAGGCGACTGAAGCCGGTGCGCAGGTGGTGGACGCGACGGCGGAAGTGACTGCCGAAGCAACGGTTGAGGCCACACAGGAAGTCACGACGGTGGATGCGACGGCGGAAGTCACGGTTGAAAGCACGTCAGATGTGGCTCCGGTCACGCCGACGGGCGAGGCGACCACCTCGGCAGGACGCACGCCGGAACCCACTTTCACGCCCATTCCGTTGTCGGCTGAAACCCAGACGGCGGCGACCAGCACCAGCCAGATTCCGATTGCGCTGATTGCCGGCATCGGCCTGCTGATCCTGATTGTGCTGTACTTCGTGTTCGGGCGGCGCGGCAAAAAGTAATCGCGCTCCATGATGAATCAAAAGAGGCGGGTATCAGTCCCGCCTCTTTTCATTTCGCGCTGGAATACTTGTTCAGGGGGTATCCGTCGGTTCAGCAAAGGTGGTATGGCAGGTGTCACACGTCCACAGGTGCATCAGCGGCTTCATGCCTAGCTTATCCGCCACCCGCTCCGGCCAGCGTTGTTCGCCATGAAAATGAAACAGTCCTTCTACGCCGCAGGTCGGGCAGACGCCCCAGCGGACAAGATTCCCGTTGGCCCCGCCGGGTTGTGGCGACGGGCGATTAGGATTGCTGTGATTAGGCGTATCCAACATGATACCCTGCTCCCTGTGATTGGTGAACGCGCCGCGCATGCCACGCTGCCCCACAACCACGACTGATTTTGTAACCAGTATACGCGGGATGCGCCTCCTAATGCTCGGTTAGTGTTGTTAAGGAACTGTGTGGGATTGCTGCGGTGTGTGAAGATGAGGGGAGATTCGGGCGCAGGTTCATCTGTCCTGTACATTTCATGATGAATTTCGTTGCGTGCAAGGTGGGATGGTTTTAACATCAGCATAATGTTTCGCCACGCACTGAGGAGCGCACTCATGTCCAAGACAAAAATTGTCACTATCGAACGTCATATTCTGGAACAGCAAAAAAACCATCCTTCAGCCACCGGTACTTTTACCGGCCTCCTCTATGATATGGCGTTGTCTGCCAAGATTATCGCCCGCGAAACCACCCGCGCCGGTCTGGTGGGGATTCTGGGCGCTTCCGACGATCACAATGTCTATGGCGAACGGCAGCAAAAGCTGGACATTTTTGCAGATCAAACGATTTTCCGAATCAACGACCATACCGGGCGCTTGTGTGCGATGGCTTCCGAGGAACATGAGGATATCATCGCCATTCCCCCGCATTTCGATACGGGCAAATATGTGCTGCTGTACGACCCGCTGGACGGCTCCTCCAATATTGATGTGAATGTGTCCATCGGCACGATCTTCGCGGTTCACCGCAAGATTTCCGGCAGCGCACACGGCACCGCGCAGGACATTTTGCAACCGGGGCGGCGGTTGGCGGCTGCCGGGTATGTCATCTACGGCAGCAGCACCATGATGGTCTACAGCGCCGGCAACGGGGTGCATGGATTCACGCTCGACCCCAGCGTGGGCGAGTTCTTGCTCAGTCATGAGAACATCCGCATCCCCCCGACTGCGATGTACTACAGTGCGAACGCGGGCAACGAAAAATACTGGACGAAGGGGATGCAAAAGTATTCTCGCTGGCTGCAAGGTATGGATGAGGATCGTAAGCCGTTGGGACACCGCTATATCGGCTCGCTGGTTTCGGACTTTCACCGCAATTTGCTGCGCGGCGGCGTGTTCTTTTATCCGGGGGATATGCAAGACCCGTCCATGCCTTTCGGCAAAATGCGCTTGATGTTCGAGGCGCAGGCGATGGCCTTCCTCGCGGAGCAGGCGGGCGGCTATGCGTCTGACGGCGTGGGGAACATTCTCGATTTGCAGCCGTATTCGCTGCATCAGCGGGTGCCGATTATTGTGGGCAACCGTGATCTGGTGGAGAAGGCAGAAGCGTATATCCGTGAATACGATCATGATTGGATTGAGGCTTACTCGCCCTTCCGCCACAAGCAGCCCACTTTCTAGGGTAGTTGTCCCCGCGCAGATGGTACAATCACCATGTACCTACAGCGGGGGATGGGCGATGAAGACAATCGGGCGGCTCGGCTCGTATGTGGTGGCGCTGGCAACCGTTGCCACGCTGACGGTGGTGTTGCTCTCGCAGCGCGAGGTGTTCACCATTGCCAACGTCACCATGTTTTTCCTGCTGGGGGCGGTGCTGGTGGCGGTCACACGCGGCACCGGCCCGGCTTTTGTGGCGGCGTTAGCCAGCTTTGTCTGCATCAACTTTTTCTTTTTGCAACCCTACTATTCGCTGCTGGTGGCTGACCCGCGAGAAGTGCTTGATTTGATTGTGTTCGTGGTGGTGGGGGCGATTGCGGGGCAGTTGGGCGCGAACGTGCGTCAGCAGGCGGAGGATGCCCGTCAGCAGGCGCATGAACACGACATTCTTTACCGCCTCACACGGGCATTTAATCAGATCACCATCCGCGAAGAAGTTTTGCAGGCGCTGGCGCAGGCTGTTCGTGAGGATTTTGGCGCGGCACAGACCGAGGTGATGCCGGATACGCCGACCAGCGTCGCCTCGTTGCCCTCTGCCACCACTCATTACCTGCTGCTGCAATCGGGGGATACGGTCTATGCCACGCTGCGGGCGGCTTTTCCTGAACCGTTGCCCTCGCCGCGTATTCGCTTGCTGATGGCCTGTGCCGCGCAGGCCGGTATGGCGCTTCAGCGCATTGACCTGAACGAACGCGCCCGCCGCAGTCTGCAATTCGAGGAGGCGGATCGGTTGAAAACGGCGCTTTTACATGCCGTTTCGCACGATTTGCGCACCCCCATCACCATCATCAAAACGTCCGCCAGCAATTTACGCCAGTTCGGAGACACGCTGCCCGCCGATGAACAGGCCGAAATTGCCATTACGATTGAAACCGAGGCCGACCAGCTGGATAGACTGGTGGGGAATCTGCTGGATATGTCGCGCTTGAAGGCCGGGGCGCTGCGGTTGAGCATCGCTTTTAACTCGCTGGAAGAAGTGGCGGGCGATGTGGCGGCGCGTATGTGGCAGATTCACAAGCAGGAGCGCATTCATCTGAACTTCCCCGACAATGTGCCGCTGGTGGCGTTTGATTACGGGTTGCTTTTGCAGGCGTTGACGAACCTTGTGGATAATGCGCTGCGCTACGAGCCGGAGGGTTCGCAGGTGGAATTGCGCGGCGGGGTGCGCGGGGATGAGGCTTTTCTGGAAGTGGTCAATCATGGCGAAACCATCTCGGATGAGGTGAAGCAGCACATGATGGAGCCGTTTTATCGCGGTAAAGAAGGGCGCATCGGCCTCGGAATGCCCATCGCCAAAGGCATCATCGAAGCGCACAAGGGCGAATTGCGCGTACTGGATACCCCCGGCAGCGGCGCAACATTTGTGCTGGCGCTGCCCTTCGCAAAGGAGTCGGTGATTGAAGCTCAAAGTCTTGGTCGTGGATGACGAACCCCAAATCCGCAAACAACTCAAAATCGGCCTGAACGGGTATGGTTACGAGGTGTTCACCGCCTCTAACGGGCTGGACGCCATCACGCTCACCGCGCAGCACACGCCGGATGTGATCGTGCTGGACATCGCGCTGGGCGGGGAACCGGACGGCATCGAAGTGTGCCGCCGCCTGCGCGAATGGTCGAAAGCGGCGGTGATTATGCTCTCGGTGCATAACGAGGAAAAGACGAAGGTTGCCGCCCTCAGCGCCGGAGCCGACGACTACATGACCAAGCCGTTCGGCATGGAAGAACTCAATGCGCGTATTCAGGCCATCCTGCGGCGGGTGGGCGTTGAACCGGTTGTGTCTGCCGAAACGGAAATCTGCGTGGGCGATCTGACGATTGATCTGGTCAACCGTCTGGTGCGGGTGGAGGGCGAACCCGTTCACCTGACCCCTAAAGAATATGACCTGCTGCGCTTGTTGGCGACGCACCCCGGCAAAGTGATGACCCACCGGGCGATCCTCGGCGCGGTGTGGGGGCCGGAATATGGCGACATGGATCATTATGTGCGGGTGTTCGTCAATCAGTTGCGCAAGAAGCTGCGCGAGAACCCTTCGCGGAATGTGCGCTACATCCTGAACGAGCCGGGTGTGGGCTACCGGTTCGTCAGCCGCGAGTAATCGGAATCAAAAGGCGGCACCTTGAGCGCCGCCTTGAAGCCAGAAAGAGTCCCCACCCCTACAACCCATACATGGGGAGGGGAAAAAGGGGAGGGGATTCTGTTGTTACGAGTGCTTGCCCGCTGGTGGAGCGGCTTCTACCGACGGATCGTCCATGTGGCCGCCATGATCGGTGATATGCTCGAATGTGACTTTGAATCCGGGCGGCAGCGGGATGCTATCCAAGCTCACCTGCTTGATGTTCAGCGCCACATCTTCCACTTCCACCATCGCATCCCGCAGGAAGCGGTCGGTGGACATGTGCAGCATATTGAACGGGAAGCGGGTGCGCAGCGCACCGATATACACCTCAAAGTACACGTTCGGGTACTGCTTACGCATGTCGCGCAGGATGTTGGCGACGCTCTGATACAGGTCGCGGTACGGGTCTTCGATGACGGCTACCGCGCCTTCGTCCCAACCATTTAATTCGACGATCTCGCGTGATCGCTTCTCGAACGCAGCCGCACGCTTCGGGTCTACGTTGATATGCACGATCTGGATGGGTAGGCCGCGCTTGAGGATCGCGCCGACCACTTCCACCGCCAGTTTCGACCACGTATCGCAGAAGTAGATCGCCAGTTGTTTGTGCTGCGTCGCGTCGAACACAACCGGTTTGTGTTCAAAGACGGGCGTTTCTTCCAACTTCAACCGTGCCGCCGTTTCTTTATAGTGGCGGTGAATGCGGAAGAACACCCACACCAGTGTGGGGATGAGCAGCACGATGAACCATGCGCCGTTGTTGAATTTGGTGATGATGAACACGATCATCACGACGAACGTCACAATCGCACCGACACCTGAAACCAGAAGTTTAGGCAACCAATTCTTGTCGTAGGTGATCTTGGTTTCCAGCCCGAAGGTGTATTCACCCGGCTTGAGATGACCGGCACGCCAGAAGCGGCGGGTCATGCCGGCCTGACTGATGGTGAAGCCGAGGAACACGCCGATGGCGTACAGCGGAATCAGGTTGGTCACGACCGCATCGGTGATGACCACCAGAATAATCGAACCGGTTGCCAGAGTCAGCACGCCCCATGTGAACACCAAGCGCCGTCCGCGATAGGTGAGTTGGCGCGGCAGGAAGCCGTCTCCGCTGGCGAGCGCCGCCAGTTGCGGAAAGTCCGCGAACGGGGTGTTGGCCGCCATGAACAGCACAGCGAAAGCGCCGATCAGCGTGAGGACGTAGCCTAGATAACCAAGACCATTCTGCCCGTAGATGGCGCGGGCAAGCTGGCTGATGATCGTTTCGGAATGCGACGGGACGGCCTGCACCGCGTTTGCCAAGAAGGTGATGCTCAGGAACAGCACGATCAGGATGGCGGCCATTGCCACCAGCGTGTTCGCGGCATTCTTAGCGCGGGGTTGCTTGAATAACTGGGTGTCGTTCGAGATGGCCTCGATGCCGGTCAGTGCGGTACAACCGGACGAAAACGCTCGCAGGATGAGCAGGAGCGAGATCGGCTCTAGCGCGTTGTGGGTGATGGCTTCCACGCCTGTAACGGGCGTGAGCGTTCCCGTCGCCATCTTGAAGAAGCCGACGATCAGCGTCAAGCCCATCATGGCGAGGAAGAAATAGGTGGGCATAGAGAACAGGCGGGCGCTTTCTTTCACGCCGCGCAGGTTGATGATGGTCATGACGATGATGATGAACACCGTGATTTCCATACGGAACGGCACGAGTCCGGGCATCACGCTCGTCAGGTTGGCGACGCCGGCGCTGATGCTCACGGCTACCGTCAGGATGTAATCCGTCAGCAGCGCCGCGCCCGTCACCTGCGCCAGTTCTTCGCCTAGATTCTCTTTGGCGACACGGTAGCCGCCGCCGCCCGCCGGATTCGAGAAGATCGTCTGGCGGTAGGAAATGGTCACGATGCCGATCAGGATGGCAATCGCAATCGCAATCGGGATCGAAGCCGCATTGCCGGTGAAGCCCAGCAGCGAAAAGCTACTGATGGCCGCCATATTCAGGATAATCAGGATTTCTTCAGTCGCATAAGCCACCGAAGACAGCGCATCGCTCGCCAGCACTGCCAGCGCAATTGGATTGGATGCGGTCTGGTGTGAGATTTCCTCAGTTTTCAACCGTTCGCCGAAAACGAGATGAGCAAAACGCTCTTGCACGTCACGAATCGCCATTCATGTCCCCCTCATAAGATCACAGCCTATCAGTCTAAATCGCACCGGGTCAGGATTGTGTAAGCATTTTCTGCGCCCGTATCAAGAAAGTATCAAGGTGGTCTGAAGCGGGATTATTTGATGGTGCTGTGCCGTGCGGGTTTGACCGTAATCATCGGCACATGGCTGGCAGCGGCGGGCGGCGTTTGCAGCGTGTAAAGCTGCCGTCCGTGCAGCGCCAACTGTTGTTCCAGCCACCAGCGGCGAAAGACCTGCCAGTAGGGAAGCCAACTGGGGCGCACCTGCGCGAACACTACGTCCGCATCCAGATAGTCGGCGGCTTCGGTCACAGCGGCGAGTGTGTCTTCGCACTGCATTTGCCGCAGCGTGATGTCCATGCCGTAGTCTTCGGCAGTGGCGGCATAGTCGCGCAGCGCGGCCTGTTCGTCGGCGCTCATCTCGCGTTGCCCCAAACTCGTTCCCAGATAACCGAGGTGTTTCACCGGAATCAACCGTAACAGCACCACCTGCGCTTGCTGGTTGCGCGCCAGCGCCAGCGCCAGATGCAGCGCCTGCATCGTGAAACGCCTATTTTCCATCTGCACCAGAATCGTTCTCATGCCCTTATCCCGTATAAGTCCATTTGCCCTCACTATACGGGGGGCGGCATCAGGATTGGAACAAGAGAATGCGCTTGCGTATCAAATTGTTATCAAGATTGCGCTGGATGGAACCCGGCAAGGTGTGCTATTGACAGGGGAATAGTAATCAAGTATGTTGATAGTCAAGTGACTTGATAATCAAGCGAGTTGACTACTTGGATGGATAACCTCTGGACACCTCATGCTCTGGCGGAAGAAGTACTTCGGGTGGTGCCGAATCTCAGACGCTGGTTAGCCTCATCCCTGCGCGAAGTGGGGGAGGAAGAACACAAGCTCCTGCATATCGGTGTGTTGATTCAGTTGCAAGCCCACCCCATCACGACCAGCGAGCTTGCAAAACGGCAGCACGTCAGCTTGCAAGCCGCCAGTTCGCTCATGCAAGGGTTGGTGGAGCGCGGTTGGGTGCAGCGCGTGCCAGACCCGAATGACCGCCGCCAGTGGCAATTGCAAATCACGCCCGAAGGGATTGCTCTAGCCAATGCCGCCAAGCAGCAGATTGTGGCGCTGCTCACCGACTTTTTCGCCGAACTCACCCCGGACGAGATGGCGGCTGCGCAGCAGTTCATGCCTGCACTCGGTCGCGTTATGACGCGGCGGTATATGCCCGACACGCTCAAGTAACTATCCACTACCCAGAAAGAGATGCCATATATGTTACGTTTGGCTCGATATCTCAAACCGTTCACCGCGCTGATGCTGTTGTCGGTGGTGTTGCTGTTCATACAGGCCATCATGGATCTGTCGCTGCCCGATTACATGGCGAAGATCATCAACAACGGCATCCAACAGGGCGGTATTGAAAGTCCGATTCCGCAAGCCATCCGGCAAAGCCAGATGGGGAAGCTGAATCTGTTTATGACCGACGATGAAAAGACGGCGGTGCTGGATCAGTACACGCTGGTTGACAGTACTTCGCCGGACTACAGTCAGCAGGTCAAGCTGTACCCGGTGCTGGAAACTGAGCCGATCTATGTGCTAAAGACCAGCGATACGGTCACACTGGACACGATCAAGCCGATCATGTCCAAAGCGCAACTCGTGGTATCTGGCATCGAACAGGCCATGACCGATCCTACCAAAGCTGCTGCGATGAGTGGGGGCAGCTTCGACCTTTCCAAACTGCCAGCGGGAACCAACGTCTTTGCGATGCTGGCACTGCTGCCAGCGGCTACGCGGGCGCAAATGCTGGAACAGGTGAACACACGCTTCGCTGCGATGGGCGAGTCCATGATTTCGCAGGCCGCGATGGGCGCCGTTAAAACCGAGTACGCGGCGCTGGGCATGGATACGGTCAGCATGCAGAATCAGTACATTATCAGCACCGGCCTGGTGATGTTGATTCTATCGCTGTTCTCCGGCGCTTGTACGATTACGGTGGCATTCCTCTCGGCGCGGGCCGCAGCAGGCATGGCACGCAACCTGCGCCGCGATGTGTTCATTAAGGTGGAGAATTTCTCGAATGCCGAGTTCGAGAAGTTTTCGGTGTCGTCGCTCATCACCCGTTCCACCAACGATGTGACCCAGCTTCAAATGCTGGTCATGATTATGATCCGCATGATTTTCTACGCTCCCATTATGGCAATCGGCGGCGTGATTAAAGCCATCAACACCGATGCTTCGATGTGGTGGACGATTGCGATTGCGGTCATCGCACTTTTGAGCCTGATTTTCGGCGTGTTTAGCCTCGCGCTACCCAAGTTCCGCATCATTCAGCAGCTGGTTGACCGTCTGAACCTCGTTACCCGCGAGAACCTCTCCGGCATGATGGTCATCCGCGCCTTCAACACGCAGGCTTTTGAAGAAAATCGCTTCGATCAGGCCAACCAAGACCTGACCCGCACGAATCTGTTCGTCAACCGCGTGATGGTGTTCATGATGCCAGCCATGATGCTGATTATGAACGGCGTGTCGCTGCTCATCATCTGGGTGGGGGCGCATCAGGTGGCCGAGTCGCAAATGCAGGTGGGCAATATGATGGCCTTCATGCAGTACGCGATGCAGATCGTGATGTCCTTCTTGATGCTGTCGTTCATGTTCATCATCCTGCCCCGCGCATCGGTTTCGGCGGATCGTATTGCGGATGTGCTGGAGATGGAAACCAGCATCATAGACCCCAAGCAGCCCAAGAAGTTCGCGCTGCCGTTCAACGCCAAGATCGAATTCAAGAATGTGTCGTTCCGTTATCCCGGCGCTGAAGAAGACGTGCTGCACGGTTTGAACTTCACCGCCATGCCCGGTCAAACGACGGCCTTTATCGGCTCAACCGGTTCTGGTAAATCCACGCTCATCAACTTGATCCCGCGATTCTTCGATGTGACGGATGGCGCGATCTTTGTGGACGGGGTGGATATTCGGGACGTGTCGCAACATGACCTGCGCGACAGGATTGGCTATGTGCCGCAGAAGGGCAACCTGTTTTCTGGCACGATTGAAAGCAACCTGCGCTATGCCGATGATGAGGCTTCCGCCGAACTGTTGCAAGAGTCTACGGATGTGGCACAGGCCAGCAGCTTCTTGCAGGAGATGCCGGACGGGTTGGCTTCGGAAGTGTCGCAGGGCGGCACGAATGTGTCCGGCGGGCAGCGTCAGCGGCTTTCCATCGCCCGTGCGCTCGTCAAGAAGCCGCCCATCTTCATCTTCGATGACAGCTTCTCGGCGCTGGACTTCAAAACCGATGTGGCGCTGCGCCGTGCCCTGAAGGAACACACCCAGAACAGCACCCTGCTGATCGTGGCTCAACGCATCTCGACCATCATCACCGCCGAGCATATCGTGGTGCTGGATGAAGGCAAGATCGTCGGTCAGGGTACCCACAGCGAATTGATGAATACCTGCGAAACCTACCGCGAAATCGCGTTGTCGCAGCTCAGCATGGAGGAACTGGCATCATGATGTTCACAGCACAACGTCCCGGTCAAGGTGGTGGCCGCCCCATGCCCGGCCCCGGTGGGCATGGCCCTGCTGGCATGATGGGGCCGGTGCAGAAGGCGCGTAATTTTCGCGGCACGATGCTCAAACTGGCGGACTATCTGCGCGATTATCGCATGGCGATTATCAGCGTGTTCGTGTTCTCAATCGTGTCTACCGTGTTCACGATTGTCGGCCCCAAGATTCTCGGCAAAGCCACCACCAAGTTATTTGAAGGGGTGATGGGGCAGATTTCGGGAACGGGCAGTGGGATTGACTTCGAGTACATCGGGAACATCGTCCTGCTGATGATCGGGTTGTACCTGATCTCCACCGTATTCAACTACGCGCAGGGTTGGATCATGACCAACATCTCGATGAAGATCACCTACCGCTTCCGCAAGGACATCGCGGAGAAGATCAACCGGATGCCGCTGCGCTACTTCGACGGCACCAATCATGGTGAGGTGCTGTCACGCATCACGAACGACGTGGATACCGTCAGTCAGACGTTGAACCAGAGCCTGTCGCAAATTGTGTCCTCAATCACGCTGCTGGTGGGCGTGTTCGTGATGATGCTGTCCATCAGCTTCGGCATGACGCTGGCCTCGCTGGTGATTATCCCGCTGTCGTTTGTCATCATCGGTCTGGTGATTAAGCGTTCGCAGCGGTACTTCAAAGAGCAACAGGACTATCTGGGGCATGTCAACGGTCACATCGAGGAGATGTACAGCGGTCATCTGGTGGTGAAGGCGTTCAACGGCGAACAGAAAAGCATTGACAAGTTCGACAAGTACAACGAGACGCTCTATAAAACTGCGTGGAAGTCGCAGTTTATCTCCGGCTTGATGATGCCCGTGCTGATGTTCGTGGGCAACCTGAACTATGTGGCGGTGTCCATCCTCGGCGGTTATCTGGCGATACAGGGCGCGATCACGCTGGGCGATATTCAGGCGTTCATTCAGTACGTCCGTCTGTTCACGCAGCCCATCGCGCAGATCGCCAACATCTCGAACGTGCTTCAGCAGACGGCTGCCGCTGCCGAGCGCGTGTTTGAATTCCTCGATGAAGCCGAAGAAGTGACAGAAACCGAAACGCCGCTGAAACTTCAGAACGTGGAAGGGCATGTCGAGTTCAAGAATGTCCATTTCGGCTATGCGCCCGACAAAATCATCATCAACGATTTTTCGGCGGAAGCCCAGCCCGGTCAGAAGATCGCCATCGTGGGGCCTACCGGCGCAGGCAAGACAACCATCGTCAAACTGCTCATGCGCTTCTACGATGTCAACAGCGGCGGGATTTTGCTGGATGGACACGACATCCGCGAGTTCAGCCGCCACGATTTGCGCGGGTTGTTCGGCATGGTGTTGCAGGATGCGTGGTTGTACAACGACACCATTATGGAGAACATCCGTTATGGTCGCCTGAATGCCACCGACGAAGAAGTGATCGCGGCGGCTAAAGCAGCCCACGCCGATCATTTTATCCGCACCCTGCCGGATGGGTATCACATGCTGCTGGACGAGGAGGCGGGGAACGTCTCTCAGGGACAGAAGCAGTTGTTGACGATTGCCCGCGCCATCCTTGCCGACCCGACCATCCTGATTCTGGACGAAGCCACGAGTTCGGTGGATACGCGCACCGAAGTGCTGATTCAGAAGGCGATGGATCACCTGATGCACAACCGCACCAGCTTCATCATCGCGCATCGTCTGTCCACCATCCGCAACGCCGACCTGATTCTGGTGATGAAAGACGGCGACATTGTGGAGCAGGGCAGCCACCTCGAACTGCTGGCGAAGGGCGGCTTCTACGCCGATCTGTACAACAGCCAGTTTGAACACCCCGAAGTCAGCGTCGCCTGACGCGGTGTAGCGGGTAGCTCCTTTTGGGGGGCAAAAGTTGTTTCGTAGGGACACGGCGCGAGCTGTGTCCTGTTGTTCCCCATAAAAGACCGACAGGACACGACATGCGCCGTGTCCTGTTGTTTCCCACCTTCGCCATGACGCGCAACGGAGGGTTATTGCCCCGCCTCCGTTTCTGGGAGTGTCCAACTGAATGAGTCTTTTGCGGATACTCATTATGTGAATTAGTCCATTTGACTCACATGCTTTGCCCCGCCTCCGTTTCTTATGGCATACCCCTTAAACCCCTGAACAGGCTACACTGGTATAGATCGTTGGTCTAAAGTCAAAGGGGTTTATTATGCTTAACCCGCGCCAGTGGACGCGAGACGTTCTCGAAAAACACAGTTTGGATATGCGGCAGTTTGTCGGTTTTCGCTCCGCTACGCTCCCCAACGGGACGCGGATTGTGGAAGCCTATAACGCGGCTGGCCTGAACTTCACCATTTTGCCAGATCGCGGTCTGGACATCTGGACAGCCAGCTACAAGGGCTTGCCGCTGACGTGGGTCAGCCCCGGTTCGCCGCATCCGCCGGATGACGGCATGATGTGGCTGCGGCAGTTCAACGGCGGCTTGCTGGTGACGTGCGGCCTGACGCATGTGGGGCCGCCGGAAGTGGACGACAAGACGGGCGAATCCCGCGATTTGCACGGGAATGCCACCCGTTTACGCGCCGGCGATGTCGCCATTGAGGGGCGCTGGAACGCGGAAGATCGCTATGTGGTCACGCTGAAGGGCGCGGTACACGAGTCACGGTTGTTTGGCGAGCAAATGCGCTTGGAGCGCACCTACACCCTGCAACTGGATTCGCCCGTCATCCAGATTGACGATACCGTGACGAACATCGGCGACGAACCGGTGCCGTTCATGATTCTGTATCATTTCAACGTGGGTTTCCCGCTGATTCAGCAGGGGACGCGCTTGATGTCCAGCGGGCAGGTCTATGCACGTAACGAACAGGCCATGCCGGGGCTGCCCAACTGGCCGCTGTACAACGCGCCTTCTGCCAGCTATCTCGAACAGGTCTTTTTCCATCATGTTCATGCCGATACCGCCGGTTACTCGGTGGCGGCGCTCAATGTGCATGGCGAGTTCGGGTTCGCGGTGCGCTGGCGTACCACCGAACTACCGTACCTTTCCCAGTGGAAGAACACCCGTCAGGGGATCGTGGTGTGTGGTGTGGAACCGGGCAACTGCCTGCCCGAAGGACAGAATGCCGCCCGCAAGAATGGGCGTCTGGTGATGCTGCAACCGGGCGAATCGCAATCCTTCGCTACCGCGCTGGAAGTGCTGGATGGTGGGGCAGCGGTGCAGACTGTTCGTGAAGAAATCGAGTCGCTATCGGCTGAAGGGCGTTCGGTGGTGGGCTGCAAGCTGCCTTAAGCGCAGAAACCCTGTGCGTGTTCTGCCATAACCGTCTTTTTGTGCTGCCGTCATCTGTGGATGCGGCAGCTTTGATGTCCGGTGGTTTATCCGGTCAGTGCAAGCGTACTATTTGAACGGGTGTATAATTTCCACATTCCAGCAGATGGTGGGGTGTGAACATGCTTGACGGGAATACACATCCAATCAACGATGTGCAGCGGTTGAAAGTCTATATTGCTGAAGTGATCGCGGCCTTGAACAGTCAGGCCGAAATTTTGAAGATGCGCGGCATGAATTTGCCGCCCGGTGCGACTCAAAATCTAGAAAGTATTGATCGGGATTTGACCGCGCTGCAAAAACATATGGGCGGCGAAGATACCGAATTGGCGCAGCTGCGGGCGCTGGCGGCGACTTCAGCCATGATTAACTCCTCGCTCGATCTGGACGATGTGCTGGCGCGGGCGATTGATGAGGTGATTGCGCTGACTGGCGCTGAACGCGGGTATATCGTGCTGCGAAACAGCGCCAGCGGCGAACTGGATTTCCGCGTGTCCCGTGATCTGGAAACCGGGCAGTCCAGTGGGTTTCAGGGCAGCCAGACCATTCTGAATGACGTGATCGCCAGCGGTCAGCCGATTCTGAGCGATAACGCCTATGGTGACCCCCGTATGCAGCAGGTTTCTACCATCGCGCAAATGGTGCTGCGCTCGGTGCTGTGTGTGCCGCTGCGCTACAAAGACCAGATTACCGGCGCGGTGTATGTGGATAACCGTCTGCGCTCCGGTATGTTCTCTGACCGCGAGAAGGGGGTGCTGTCGGCCTTTGCGAACCAGATGGCCGTTGCCATCGAAAACGCACGGCTGTTCATGCAGGCGCAGGCTTACCTGAATGACATCACCGAAATTCAGGAAGTGATGGGCAACGTGTTTTCGTCCATCGGCAGCGGGGTCATCACCACCACGCAGGACGATACCATCCGCACCTTTAACGCGGCGGCGGGGGATATTCTGGGGCTTGCGCCGGAAATTGCCATCGGTCAGCCGTTAGAAACGGTGATCCCGGCGCTGAAAGATGACATCATCAACCGGATTGAGCAGGGCGAAAGTGCTGCTTTTGAAGCCGAGTTTGAACATGCGCATCGTGGGCGGTTGGTTCTGGGGCTGAAACTCTCGCCGCTGAAAGACCCGGAAGGGCAGTTGCAGGGCGTGGCGCTGGTGGCGGACGATTTGACCGAACAACGCGAACGCGAGGATCGGCTGAACATCCTGCGGCGCTACCTGCCTCCCGCAATGGTGGATAACATCGAGGATATTGCCAACCTCGCGTTGGGCGGCGAACGGCGCGAAATGACCTGCATGTTTGTGGATGTGCGTCCGTTTTCGACCTTCCCCTCGGAACTGCGTCCGAAGCAGGTGATGGATTTGCTGAACGAGTATCTGGCGGTGGCGACAGACTGCATCAGCGATTTCAACGGCGTGCTGGACAAATATATGGGAACCGAGGTGATGGCGCTGTTCAATACGCAGATCAACCCGCAACCCGATCATTCGTGGCAGGCGGTGGCCGCCGCGCTCGAAATGCGCGAACGGTTTGTGGAATTGTATGCGCGGCAGGGCTTAGACCCCACGATGCACCTGTACCGCGTGGGAATCCACAGCGGCGTGGCGACGACGGGCAACGTGGGCAGCATCAACCGCCGCGATTTCACTGCGTTGGGCGATACCATCAACCTATCGCATCGGCTGCTGGAAAATGCCGCAGGTGGGCAGATTATTGTGAGCGAAGCCAATATCGGTTACATCCAACATGCGCTCGGTGCGCTGCCCGATCATATTCACTTGCAAAATCACGATCCCATTAAGGCCAAAGGCCGCCAGCAGTTCACCACTGTTTACGAGGTGTTCCGAACATGAACCCCGGTTTTCAAGATGACACCGCGAAATTTCGGACGAATCAAAGCACCGCGCAGGAGCAATTGCGCCACCTCATTCAGCGCACCAGCGACCTGATGGAACTGCTGCGCGCCCAGCGCGATGTGCTGCGCCAGCGTGGGATGAACCTGCCTTCGGGGTCGTTGGACAGCCTGAAAAGCCTGAAGTCGCATCTGGAAAAACTCAACAACAACCTGGCCTCTACCCTGACGGAACTAAAACAGCTGCGGGCGCTGGCGGATACCACTTCGCTGATTAACTCGTCGTTGGAACCTGCCGAAGTGCTGAATCAGGTTATGGATACCGTCATTCGCATCACCGGGGCAGAGCGCGGTTACATCGCGCTCAAGAACCGCGAAACGGGCGAGATGGAATATCCGGTACGGCGCGGGATTGATCAGGAGCAGATGGCGAAGGGCGAGCTGGTCGTGAGCAAGACCATCGTCAATCAGGTGTCCAGCACCGGCGAAGCTGTTTTGACCGACAACGCCAGCAAAGATGACCGCTATCAGGGGCATCAGAGCATCATCGGCTTTCAACTGCGCAGCATTCTGGCGGTGCCGTTGAGCGTGCGCGAAAAAGTGATCGGCGTGGTGTACTGCGACAACCGCGTGATGGCGGCGCTGTTCAAGCCGCATGATTTGAACCTGCTCAAAGCCTTCGCTAATCAGGCGGCGGTTGCCATCGAAAATGCGCGTTTGTTCGAGGAGCTACGGCTGCAAGTGGCGCAGATGACCGAAGCGCGGGATTTGATGACCAATATTTTCGCCTCCATCGCAGGCGGCGTCATCACCCTCGACAACCAGAACATGATTATGGACTGCAATCCGGCGGCGGAATCCATTCTGAACTGCTCGCGGGATGCGCTGATCGGGCAACCGCTGGAATCGGCGGCGGCAGTTTTGCACAGTGTATGCGCCTCCGCGCTGGCGCATGTGCGCGAAATGGGCGCACGCGAACGGCTGGATGCCGAGCCGATCATCATCGGGCGCGGCCAACGCTACTGGAATGTGATACTCAGCCCGTTACGGGATGCACAGCAAGCGGCGCAGGGCGTGGCGATGGTGCTGGACGACCTGACCGAAACCCGCCGCCAGACGCAACAGCTACGCATCGCGGGCGGGTACAGCAAATTCGACCCCGGTTTGCTGCGGCGCGTGGATGAAATCGGCGGTGAGGAGCGCGAGATTAGCGTGCTGTATTCAGACGTGCGCGGTTTCACCAATTTCAGCGAAAAGCTGGAACCCGAAGTGCTGATGGAGATCATTAACCGCTATCTCAGCCTCGCCAGCGACGCCATTAACCTGTATGACGGCGTGGTGGATAAGTATATGGGCGATGCGGTCACAGGGCTGTTCAACACGCCGCTGAATCCGCAAGAAGACCATGCGCTGCGTGCTGTCCGTGCCGCCATGAGTATGCGCTCCGACCTGCTGGCGCTGCACGAAATCATGCCGGAGGCGCACCGCCTGTTCTACGGCATCGGCGTTCACAGCGGCGCGGCGGTGCTGGGGAATATTGGCGGCAGCAGTCGTAAGGAATTCGGCGCACTGGGCGACGCGATGGACTTGGGCAAGCTGTTGCAAGAGAATGCCGAGGGTGGCGAGGTACTCATCAGTCAGGCGACATACAATCTGGTGGGCGGTGTGTTTGAGTGCGAACCGCTGGAACCGCGCAAGACCAAAGACGATCGGTCTGATTTCACGGTGATGTACCGGGTGATGCGCTTGAAAAAGCGTACCGCGCCGCTGAGTTTGGAAGAACTTGGATTTTAGATGGATGTTCCATGAACGATGATCGTTACGAGGCCATCCGCAAGCGGATGACCGAACGCTACCGGAGTCGTGCCGAGTTCTACGGGCATTTGATCGCGTTTCTCATCATCAACGGGTTCGCATGGGCGGTCATCCCCGGCACGTTGTACGAGAGTTCGCGCTCGACCATTCTGACGCTCATGGCGCTCACCAGCGTGGGCTGGTTCGTGGGCATGGCGATTCATGCCATCAACTTCATTCTGGTGGAGATGCGCGAACATGCGATTGACCGCGAGATTGAGCGCGAACGGCGCTGGTTGGCGGGCGAAGCAACGGGCGAGAAGCCTAAGCGGAGTCGCTTGGAACGGCTGACCGATGACGATGGCGAACTGCTCGATGATGTCTTGGACGCGCAAGACTCCGGGTTCAAGCGGGCGCGTGGTTCGTGACGGGATTGTGAATAGGCTGGTGAGAGGCCAATCGTTGATTGGCGTGTGGCTGAATCTGCCTACAATAGTATGATGAGTTACGCAGTCCGCTGAATGAGAGGACGTAGCGCGATGGTGACGAATCCGATGGTCGTTTTACGGCGCGAGAATACCCGGTTGCAGGCCGAGAATGAGCATTTGGCTGAAGAACTGAGTAGCTTGCGCGAATTTGTGCATGTGTTGAACACGCTGACGCTTTCGGCTAAACGTTTTTCCAGCGACAGTGAGCTATTGCCCCTGCTGGAGCAAATTTTTTCAAAGGCGCTTCATCTGCTGAATGCGCCGGACGGCTCTTTGCTGCTGCTGGATGAGGAAGAGAATGTGCTGGAGTTTGTGCTGGTGCAGGGGACGCTGGCGGCCAACCTGAAGGGCTATCGCATTCCGGCGGGCGAGGGCATTGCCGGATGGGTGATGCAGAACGCCGAGCCGACGCTGGTGCGCGATGTGCGCCGCGACCCGCGTTTCTCGCACATGATTGATGACCAGTTCACCTTCCGCACGCAGTCCATCGCCGCTGCGCCGTTGATCGGCGACCGCAAAGTGTACGGCTTGATCGAGGCATTGAATCAGCCCGGTGATGAACCGTTCTCCGAAGATGATCTGGCGCTGATGGGGCTTCTGTGCCGGTTTGCCGGTGAAGCCTTAGCCGATGTCGAGAGGATCAAGCCCACGCTGTCGTCGTAAGTTTGCATTCCACTGCTGCACCGCTTCTGCATCGCACGGCGTGGAAGTGTTCGGAAATGCGCGTAGGGCAAAGCTGTTGGCTGTGGCGCGGTCTGCTCCCTCATTTACGGGGACAGACCGCGACTGGTTCGACCTTTCTGCCGGAGCGTCCGAATACCGTACACGGCGTTTAGGGTGTTGTTAGTTCATCGAAATAACTTGTACAATGCCTTTAAGATTGCCCTGAGTCAGTGAGGTAAGATTCGTGAAATCTGCATCCGCACCGTTTCAAATCGCCTTCAAGCTCGTCTTGAAATGGTGGTGGCTCATCCTTCTGTCTGTCGCATTGGGTGCGGGCGTAGGCGCGTTTATTCGTGCGCGTCAGCCGGATGTGTATTATGCCCGCGCGACCATCTGGTTCGGGCAAAACATTGGCACCGCCCTGCAAGACCCCACTGGTTTCTCGTCCCTTCAGGATTTGATGACGATCTACGCCGGACTGACCACCCGTGACCGCGTGTTGCAGCCCGTGATTGAGAAATTGAACCTTAACGTCAGCGCGGCTGATCTGGGGGAGCGGGTTTCCGCTGTGCCGGATCGTAACCTGCCCCTGCTGGAAATCTGGATGGCGGATACCGATGCGATTCGCGCTGCGGACATCGTGAACGCGGTGGCGCAGGAAGTGATTACCCAGAGTCCCACCGAAAAAGTTTCGCAGGAAACCGAGTTCAAGCGGCAGCAGTTGCGCAAACTCGAACAGCAGATTACCGAGCTTCAGGATAAGTACAACCAGTTGCTTTCGGCGGGCGCAAGCATGACTTCGGCTGTGGACATCGCGCAGAACCTCGAAGACCAGACCACCACGCAGAAGGCGCTGCAAGACGTTCAAAAGCTGTATGCCGATATGAGCGCCACTCTAAACGATCCCAGCGGGGCGCTGCAAATCTACGATGTGGCGACGGCGCAGAATGCCATGCGCGTCACCGGTTCCATCACCAGTGTGCTGCTGTCCGGTGTGGCGGGGTTGGTGATTTCGTTAGCGACGATTGTGCTGATTGCATTCTTTGATGATCGCCTTCAGTGGCAAGATAGTGTGGATATGGTGGACGGCGTGAAAGTGCTGGGGCCGCTGGGCATCGTGCCGCGTCCCAAGTTGCCGTTGTACATGATAACCATGCCGGAAGCCATCGAGAGCGAAGTGATGCGGCAGCTTCGCGCCAAGATTGTGCTGGCGGCGGGCGGAAAGCCCCCCCGCGTGATGACCATGAGCAGCTACGACTCAGGCGACGGCAAGACTGTCACCGCCTCGAACCTGTCGCTGGCATGGGCGCAGTCCGGCTTGCGGACGCTGCTGGTGGATGGCGACATCCGCAAAGGGAATTTGCATGAGTTGTTCCGTTTGCCGAACGTGATGGGCTTGTCGGACATTCTGGCAGGCCGGGATGATATCGGCGTGCTGATCTCGCGTTCGGTGCTGGAAAGCGGCTACGAAAACCTCGCCATTTTGCCCTGTGGTCGCGCTACCGGCGATCCAGCGTCGCTCTTGAGTGGGCCGCGTTTGCAGATGCTAGTGGATACCCTCAAGAAGCAGTTTGATATGGTGGTGTTCGACGCGGTGCCAGCGATTGGCGGCCCCGATACCGCTTTCCTTGCGGAACACAGCGACGGTGTGTTGATTGTGGTTCATGCGCAGCGCACCACCCACCGGGGGCTTCAGCGCGTGTTGCAGATGTTCGAGCAGTCCCACAAGGCGAATATTTTCGGTGTGGTGTTCAATCGCCTGCCGCTGCAAGTGACCAGTTCCTATAACCGTCCCTACTACCGGCGCACACTGGCGATCAGCCCGGATCATTTGAGCCGCGAGATTGCCGCTGCCGGGACGCGCCGCTTTAAGTTGAACGCCAATGTCAATCTGGCTGAGGACGGCGTGCGCCTGTACAGCGTGTTAGCGGCGGCGGTGCAGCTGGGCGTGACGACGGATACGATTGATGACTGGATCAAAACAGGGTATCTCAAGGTCGAAACGCATAGCCGCCGCCGTTGGATTCGGGAAACCGAGATTATGAACCTGCTGGAACGAATCCCGCGTCAGACCGTATCGAAACTGACTAGCGGGCAATCCAACCCGCAGCAGCCTTCGGTGACGGTAGAATTGCCTGCCCCGACCGGGAAACCTGCCAGCGGCAAAATACCCGACTTGCTGCGCGGTCAGCGCGATAAGCTGCTGGCGGCGGCGCGGGGTAGCGAAAAAGCACAGCAGGACGAGGACTCGCAGTAAATGTTAGCCTTGTTTGGGCGCTCGGAAGTCATCGGCAAACTGCGCTACTACTTCCTCGACCGTTATTCCAGCCTCACGATTCGCGTGGTGCTGGTAACGATGTGTTTGGCGCTCTCGGTGGCGGCGGGCTATACCTTCCGGGGGCTGGAAACCGGCGGCAATCCGCTGATGGCGATGTTCCCCTTGCTGATTGCGGTCGCCTTTGCCGGTTTTGTGTTCCTCTATATGAACATGCACCTCGGCGGCGTGCTGGTGTTGAGCCTGTCGTTGTTTGTTCATGAGGGCATGAGTACCGGTACCGCCACTAAACTCACATTCGCGTTCCTGTTTCTCATGGGGTGGCTGCTCATCTGGGTGATGAAGATGGTGCTGGTGGATCGCAAGATGGAGGTGCGGCCTTCAACGGCGAACCTGCCGGCATTCATGTTCATGTGTGTGGCGGTCATCTCGTACTTTTGGAGCATGGAATACGTCGAACCTAGCGTGAAATACGTTTTTGACGCTCGCCCGTTTCCGCGTTTGATGTCCACTGTGATTCTTGTCGTTTCGCCCGCCACCTATATCCTGTTCGCCTATCATGTGCGTTCCATGAAGCTCATTCGCGGGTTTGTGCTGCTGTTTGTCGTGGCCGGCTTCGTGAATCTGGTGACGAATCTGGCGCGTGTGTCCTTCCCGCTGTTGAACGATCGGGGGCAGTTTGCGGCGTGGGTGGGCTTGTTTGCGATGGGGCAGGTGTTGTTCAACCACGATCTGGGTCGGCGGGCGCGGGTGGCGCTGATGGTGCTGGTGGGCGGATGGGTTTATATCACCTTTGGCACGGCGATTTCGTGGTTAAGCGGCTGGGTGCCGCTGATGGCCGGACTCGGTGTGCTGCTGTGGTTTTATTCGCGCAAGTTGTTCATCATCGCTGTGGTTCTTGTGGTTTCGTTGTATGTCGTCAATCTCGCGTTCTTCGCGGAGACATTTCAGGAAGAAAACACAATTTCCGGTCAGACGCGCTCGAATGCGTGGAGCGAGGTCTTCAACCTCACCGGACGCCATTTGCTGTTCGGGACGGGGCCAGCCGGCTACGAGATGTATTTCTCGACCTACTTGGGCTTCATGTACCAGCTTTCGCATAACAATTACATTGACATCATCGCTCAGACCGGCGTCACCGGAATCACTACTTTTATGGCATTCTGGCTGGCGCAGGCCATCATGGTCTGGCGCATGTATCAGCTTTTACCACGCGGGAATTTTGAGCACGGGCTGGGTATTTCGCTCATCGGGTGCTATGTCATCGTCTTTCCTACCATGATGCTCGGCGACTGGGTGACTCCTTTCGCCTATACGCAGGGGTTGGCTGGAATTGACTATACCATTTGGCCCTGGATGATTTCTGGCCTCACGGTTGCTTTTTACTACTTGCTGAAGGAACAATCCTCGCAATCCGCAGCATTGGTGCCGGTTGGGATGAACGAACGCCTATGACTTTATTGAACGCCTTTGTCAACCGGCGGGCGCTGCTGATCGGCGGCCTGCTGCTCATGCTGCTCCCGCTGATGGTGGCCTACGGACAGAGCGACGGGATCGAACGCTGGTCATCGCCGCAGGAAATCAGCCGGGGCTGGTGGCAGTCTGTCACGCTGGATAATCAGGGCTATCTGCACATGGCATGGTACGACAGCGCCGCCAGTTCGGACGGGGTGAGCCGCGATACGCTGTGGTACTCGCGCCGCAGCCCGGATGGGACGTGGACAACGCCCAACAATGTGATCTATACCGCGATTGGGGGTTACACCGTGCGTAACGCGCTGGCTGTAACCAATGACGGGATGCTGTATGTGGTGCTTCGCGCTGGTGTTCAGCATTTTGTGGCGGGCACTTACGGGTTGCTGGCCGATAATGCCGCGAGCTGGTCTAAAGGTCATGTGATTGACGACAACGGCTATTATGTGGATATGCAGGCCGATGATGCCAATGTGCTGCATGTGGTCGCCAGCGGTTGGGTGGATGTGATTAAGCCCAAGTTGCTGAATGCCGAGGCCAGCCCCTGCGCCCTGTGCTATGACCTGTTTTATCGTCGTTCGACCGATGGCGGAAATACATGGAGCAATCCAGTTCCCTTTTCGATTGACCCGAATACCGGCGCTGACCGTGTGAATATCTTCCGGGGCAGCGAGCGTAACCTGTATGTCACATGGGATGAAGGTGCTGACTGGTATGTGGGGCGCGGTGCGCCGAAAGATGTACGCATTGCCCATTCATCCGATGGCGGCTTGAGCTGGTCAGCGCCGCTGATTCTGGACGGGGGCGCTAACTTAGACCGGCGTCCGATTCAGTTGATCGCCGCCGAGATACGCGGCGGGGGGCTGCTGGCCGTCTGGCGTTATTCAACGGATTTTGACCGGAAGATTTATTATCAGGTCACGCAGGATATGAAAACGTGGACGCCGCCGCAGCCGATTCCCGGCTTGGTGGCGCGTGAACTGAACGATACCCCGCTGGATATGTACGAGTTGCAAACCGACCGGCAGGGGCGCATTCATCTGTTCGCGGCGGGGCAGCCCAACGAAAACAGCCGCGCCAACGCTGCTCTCTACCATGTGATTTACCAGCAGGGGATATGGCTGGCACCGCAGCGCGTCTTTTATGACCCTTCCATGCGCCCCGAATGGCCGAAGGCGGCTATCGGCCCCTCGAACGATATTCACCTGTCATGGTTCGTTCGCGGCATCCGTGAAAATCAGCAGCTCTCGAATGAGGATTTCACCCGCGATTTGCGTGTGTACTACAGCCATCTTCCGGGGAATCTGTCCGAACAGCCGTTGCCGACCTTTGCGCCCACGCTCACCCCGCTGCCTTCCGCCACGCCGTTCCAGTTCTTCGAGTCCACATCCACGCCGCAGCCGACGGTGCGCCCGATTGAGAACGTGAACGAGACGCCGATGCAAACCGCCGACAATTACGCGATGCAGGTTTTGCTAGGCGGCGCATTGTTCGCGCTGGTGTTCTGTGCGGGCATTCTCGTCATGCTGCGCTACCGCCGCTGAGTCCGCGTTTGGGCGAACGATAGGGGCGGGGCGTGGACGCGATAGGTTTGTGTTAGGTGCGCTTGCTACCTTGTGAATGTCGTTTGGAACGTAACATTCACTAGGTACAACACATGACTATCGCTGAAACTGCTTCTGAAAACCTCGCTGTGAAACCGGCTGCTCCCAGCGCCAACCTGCAATCGCTTGGATTTGTCTTGTCCAGCGTGGCCTTTGGCGCAGTCGGCCAATTGGTGCTGAAAGCCGGCATGAACAGTCTGGGCGCGGGCGGCGTCCAGTTCTCCGTCGAAACGCTGATTCGGATGGCGACCAATCCCCTGTTGATCGTCGGGATCGCTATCTTCTTGGTCAGCACCGTGCTGTGGTTGCTGGCGCTCTCCAAAGCCGATCTCAGTTTCGCCTATCCGTTCCTCAGCTTGACCTATATGGCGGTGCTGCTGGGCGGGGCTTTCCTGTTCCATGAGCAGGTGACTCTCAGCCGGGTGGTTGGCTTTGCCATCATTGTCACCGGCGTCTTGATCGTGGCACGCAGCGAAAAGAAATCGGGCTAACGATGCGAATTGGCATCATCGGCGGCGGCCTGATGGGGGTCGCTCTCGCGTATTTCCTCAGCGAGTCCGGTCTGGATGTCGCACTGCTTGAACAGGGGAATCATCTCGGCGGCTTGAATGATGAAATACATTTCGGCGAGATGCGCGTCCCCCGTTACCAGAACCCGATTTTGTCCGGTGATCTGGCGTTGCTTGATCTGTGTGCGCGAATGGGTCTGCAAGATGAGATTGTCTTTCAGAAGGCTGCCAGCGGGTTTGTGCATGAACACAAACTGTACTCGATGGCGAACCTGCTAGACTTCCTGAGCTTCCCTGTGCTGAACATCCGTGACCGGATGCGCTTGGGGACGCTCATTCTCCGTACACAGGGCAAACCGGATTGGGCGAGTCTGGACGCGGTATCTGCGGGGGAATGGCTGTTGCAGAACTGCGGCCCTGAAGCCTTTGATCGCCTGTGGCGTCCGCTGCTCGAAGCGAAATTTGACGGGGTGTATGATCGGGTCGCCGCGTCTTATATCTGGGCATGGCTGAACCGCATGTCCTCCATTCGCCGCATGCCGAGTTTAGAAGGCAAAATCGGATACCTGCGGCACGGGCATTATTCGCTGGTGACGGCGCTGGCAAAGGCGTTTGTGGAGCGTGGCGGGCATGTTCAGTATGACACCCGCGTGCAGGAGATTGAACTGGGGGATGGGCGTGTGCAGCGGATACGGGCGACCGGCAACGCGCTGGAGTTCGACCTGACGATTGCCGCGATTGCCACGCCTGCGCTGCTGCCCCTGTTACCCGGCATATCGGCGGAATATCGCGCATCGCTGGTCGCGACCAAGTATTTAGGGCTGGTGTGTCCGGTGATGGTGCTGGATCGCCCGCTTTCCGAATTTTGGACGCTGAACCTGACCGACCCGACTATCCCGTTTGCAACTGTAGTCGAGATGCCGCATCCCTCCTATCAGGGCTATACCGTCGTGCATCTGCCGCGATTTACCGCGCCGGATAACGACTGGTTGGGCGTTTCGGATGAGGTGATCCGCGAGGCGTGGGTATCGCACCTGAAGATGATCTTCCCGCAGTTTGATGAGCGTTCGATATCGCATTTCGCGGTCAGCCGTTCGCGTTATGTCGAACCTGTGTATTCGGTGGGGATGCTGGCGAACCGTCCAGCGGTGATGACCCCTTACGCGGGTTTGGCGCTGGTGAACAGCAGTCAGGTCTATCCTGAACTGCCGACCAGCAATGCCACCGTTGCTCATGCGCAGCGGGTGGCACAGCAGATTATTCAGGGTCAATTTCAGACCATCGGCTAAATTGTCGGCCTATCAGATGATGAATAGGCGTGGTGAGCTAGGGTAGTGCAGTGAGATTATCTCGTACCGGGCAAAGGTGAGGACGTGGGGTAGGATTGGGAGTATGAACACAACCAAAACTACCCAAACACGACCTCAATTGGAAA
>Ga0172373_10002468_pt1 | contig 28195 bp, 26 predicted proteins | sample Lak10m_2_FD_114546 | JGI IMG/M metagenome (GOLD analysis project Ga0172373, IMG submission 114546) | Freshwater microbial communities from Kabuno Bay, South-Kivu, Congo - kab_092012_10m | ecosystem: Environmental > Aquatic > Freshwater > Lake | place: Democratic Republic of the Congo...
AGGGGAAATCAAGCACCTTTGGAATGACTCTGCTCAAGTTTTCAGCCTGGCGGCAGAATTTAAAATACAATGCATCGGGCTGGACGCATTTTATTTATACACCACGGATTGTGGTTGTACCCACCAATTCAGCGAGACCTGCACGCTTGGTCTTCGGTCCATTGGCTTTGACGCCCTGCATGTGCAAGGCGATCTTGTCTTTCCATACTTTTTCCGTGGAGGTGGCGAGGGCGGGTTTGTTCGCGGCTGCGCCTTCATATTGCGCGATCTTCTCCGCGCATTTGGCAGCCACGTCCGCATCGCTGAGCGTGGCTTGCGCTTTTTTCACTTCTTCCAAACGCAAGCGGACGAGCAAGTCTTTCGGGTCTGCCCACGAGCCATGCGCAGACTTGTAACGCATCCCTGAAAAATGGACGATCATATATTGCAGCCAAAGCGGGAAGCGTTTCGGTTCCTTCTCAAAACGTGCGCGGATATCCGCCAGCAGTTGATATTGATCCTTGCCTTCGAGAGTCTTGGAAAATTGCTCCACTTTCAAGCGGACAATATCTTTGACCGTGACAGGAATTTTCGGATCGTAATTAACGAGGAATTCGCTTTCCGTGGTCTTGTAGTTCGGGTCTGCCTTGGTGAGTTTGTACCATTCCAGCTTGGGACCTTCGAGCTTGTCGTAGGTTCCCTCGAACTGGCGTAATTTTTCCATCTCGTCCAGCACCATGGGCAGCGCAGATTCTTTCTTGAGCTTGAACTCTGTCTCCACCTTGGCGCGGTTGGGATGCTCAGGCAGCATCCCTTCCAATTGACGCTGCAAGAAACGGATGCGGTCATTCAGAAAACCGAGCTGGGTCTTGAATGACTCAATGCGGCTGAGAATGAAGGTGCGTTCGCCGCGAATATCCTTGGGCCAGGAGGCAACGAAAAGGGCATGATTCTTTTGAATCAGAGCCATCGCCTCTTCTTCAACGGGTTTGTACTTGACGTAATAGCCCTTCACATCAGGCAGCATAAAATAATCACGCAGACTGGAATATAGTTTATAGTCTGCGATGCGGGCATTCTCCATACCCTGTTCATATTCATCTACGTCTGTTTTAAGTGTCGCAATATCCTTGTCTTTGTATTCCGCCCAGAGATCAACTTCCTTGTAGTAGATGAGGAAGTCTCGCAGTTTGTTCAACCGCATGGGGTAAATGGTCTTCAATAAATATTCATTCTGCCATTGAAAATTCAGCGCACCAGCCATGAGCTACTCCTTATTCCAGTAAAGTGGACGATTAGCTTCAATTTTATTCGATTCTTTGGGATTTTTAGTGTGAACATTGGAAGAGGGTGAAAAGGCGAAGTACTAAGTTTGCTCCCTTCGCCGTCCTCGGCGAAGGATTTACTCGTAGAACGCCCTTTACACAAGCTGAGATTGCTTCGCCGCCAAAGTACAAGAACGGCGGCTCGCAATGACGACTGAGCAATTGCTCGAAATGATAAAATCAATTCGAACAATTGCTTTGTGGCATTTTAGGAGAATTTATGGATAAAACTTTTATCAAAGATCTGCATGTGCGCGGCATTATTGGAATTCGGGACTGGGAACGGGAAACACCGCAGGATATGTTGATCAATGTAACTGTGTTTTCAGATACATCCCGTGCGGGTGAAACGGACGATATCAACGACTGCGTGGATTACAGCGCGCTGGCAAAAAAGATCCAGTCCCATGCGGAGACTGCTGCGCGCTTGACTGTGGAAGCACTGGCGAACGATCTTGCGAAGATCTGTCTTGATATTCCATTGGTGCAGAAAGCCATTGTGCGTGTGGAAAAGCCAAGCGCGGTGCGTTTTGCGAAGTCAGTAGGTGTGGAAGTCGAACGCAAACGCGGCGAGTGAAACCTGTCAGCGGGGGAGATGTGGTTTGTTTTGCCGAGCAGGTGTCAGTTTGAGTTGGAGGCGGCAAAGTCGGGAGACTTTGCAATCCAAAAAATTAAATCCGCAGTGGTTCGGCGCCGCGGTTGAGGTGGTCTAAAAATTCCTGGCGGGTGTTGATGCTTTTGCGAAAGCTGCCAAGCATGGAGGAGGTGGTCATGCGGGCGTCGTGCTTTTTCACGCCGCGCATCATGGCGCAAAGATGCAAGCCTTCCACGACCACAGCCACGCCTTGCGGTTTGAGCAGGTCGTGGAGAAAGTCCGCGATCTGACGGGTCATGCGTTCCTGCACTTGCAGGCGGCGGGCGTACATATCCACGATGCGGGGAATTTTGGAGAGGCCGATGACCTGCTTGTTGGGAATGTAGGCAACGTGGGCGCGTCCCATGAAGGGCAGCATGTGATGCTCGCAGAGACTGAAATACTCGATGTCACGCACAATGACCATGTCGTCGTAGCCGACATTGAAGATCGCGCCATTGACGAGTTTTTCCACATCTGTGCGATAGCCGCTTAATAATTCGGGGTACATGCGGGCCACGCGCTTGGGCGTGTTCAAGAGACCTTCGCGCTGCGGGTCTTCGCCAAATGCGCTCAACATGGAACGCACGGAGGCTTCTATCGCTTCAGTGTCGAGTTCGCCTGCTGGATATTCCTCCCCATCAATATCATCACTAAATTCGGGATTTGCCATTTTTTCTCCAATGCCTGACTTCGTAAGGTATCTGATTTTAGCTGATTTGGGAAAAGTGAATGGGATGAAAGATTCTCGAGACGGCAAAAGAACTTGCCACAGAGAACACAGAGGTTTTGAGAATATAACCAAGTAAAATCAATTATTGCAAGATTAAGAGGCGACTGAAGTCGCCGCTACAAAAAAAATTTACTGGAAGGAAGCAATACGAATGATCGAAAACAATCTGTATTTGAAAAGCAGCATTTTTGGAGCAGGGCTTGGAGTGGTATTTGGCGCGTTGATCGGGGCGATCACAGGCGCGTTGAGCATGAGTTGGAATGGTGTTTTATTCTGTGCTGAAGCAGGCGGAATCCTTGGAGTATTCACCGGTGCGTTCACGGGCTCGCTCGTGGCGCGGACTGCAGGTCACACGGGCGGGGTGAGCATCGGTGCCTACACAGGGATGTTGTTCGGAGCGTTTTTCGGCGGTGTGCTGGGGATGTTCATCCCTGCTTCGTTTCGGGCAAGTGTTGCGGCGCTTGATATTCTCATCCTCAAAGTGTTGACGCAGGGCTGGTTTGAAACCGCTGTGCTGCTCAGTTTCCTTGTGGCCATCCTTGGGACCATCGTCGGCGCATGGGTGGGTGGACGGAATTTGAAGGGCCGAAATTACAAGCAGTAATAGAGGAACCTATCATGCTCAAAACGCTGCGACATCTCCTTGCTGTTATCCTCTTGCCATTCATGGTGGTGATAATCATCCCCATGTGGATTTTCAATTCTTTTGTCGCCTACGATACACGTTGGCAGGGGATCACTTCCACAACGTGGGCGGGAATGATCACAGGCGGTCTGTTCGTGTGGATCGGGCTGATGCTGTTCGTGCTGTGCTTCAATTTGTTCACGCTCGTCGGTCAGGGGACTTTGGCTCCGTGGGACCCAACGAAGAAGCTGATCGTTTATGGGCCATATCGCTATGTCCGCAACCCGATGATCAGCGGCGTGGCGATGATGTTGATCGGGCAAGCCATCTTCTGGGGCTCGTGGATCATTGGTCTGTGGGCTGGACTTTTCATCGTGATCAACCATGTCTATTTTATTTTGTCAGAAGAACCCGGGCTGGAAAAACGTTTTGGGGAAAGTTATGTGAAGTACAAAGCCAATGTTCCCCGCTGGATTCCGCGACTAAAGCCGTGGAAGGGGTAAGGTTTTTGCCACAGAGATCACAGAGGCCACTAAGAAAATCTTGAAGAAAAAGAGCAAATTGCTTCGCGAAGCAATTTGCTCTTTACTTATTGCTCATCACTTTTTACTTATTACTTCTCACCTTCCCCACCTCGGCTGCCAATCAGAACCAGCGTTATTCGTCAAATTCTTCACTCCTGTCCCATCAGGATGCATGACGTAGACTTCGTTATTGCCATCTCGAAAGGATGTGAACGTGATCCAATTTCCATCGGGAGACCAGCTTGGGCCGAGATTATCTCCGCCGCTGGTGAGCTGCACCAGATTCGTCCCATCCAGGTTGATGACGTAAATATTGTGGTCCCCTTCTTTGCCTGCATAAAACGCCAGCTTCGTCCCATCCGGTGACCACGTACTGCGCCCGCCCATGTTTTCCAAATTCGTCACCTGACGGATGTTGGAACCATCCGCGTTCATCACGAACAACTGACGCGAGCCCGAACGCGAAGAAGCAAATGCAATCATCGAACCATCCGCAGACCAGGTTGGGTCAATATCATCCTTGTCGGTGATGGCATGTGGGTTCGTGCCATCGGGTTTCATCAACCAAATACCTTCGCCTTCTTTTGTCATGACGACCCACTCTCCGTTTGGTGAAGGCTGAGGCGCGTAGAAATTGCCCGATACGCGTGTGAGGCGTTTGAATTCCTTTCCGTTGGGTCGGATGGAGTAAATCTGAAATTGTCCGCTTTCGCGCGAGGAATAAAAGATCGTCTCTCCATCTGGCGAAAGGGAAGCATAAAAGGAAGTGGCGTCCGAATACGTGACCTGCTTGCGGTCCGTCCCGTCCGCATTCATGATGCAGATCTGATCGATCTGTTGAATGAAACAAGTGAAGACGATCCTGCCGATGAGAGGCGCATCATCACTAAAACTGGAAACTGGTGTGGGCACCCCGACAGTGGACGTGGCTGTGACATTCCCCGCCGCCATTGTGGAGGCCAGGTCAGATGCGGAAATATCCAGCGTAGCCGTGGCACCGCCGAACGGAGTTGGCTCCGCGCGCTGCGCGGGCGGGTTGACCCAAATGAAGTAGAACACAATGGTTAAGAGGCAGATCCCCAGCACGCCAAGGACGATGCCTATGATGAGGGCTTTGTCAAAATTAGTGAGAAGTTTGCGTGGTGCAGCCATATTTTTTTACTTCATCATTCTCGCAGCTTTGCGGCCAATTTCAACCGCAAAGTTCGTGCCGCGGTCCCACGGATACACTTGACTCATCGAAGCAAAATACAAGCCTGCGATCGGAGTTTGTATCTCGGGAATATTCTTTGAATGCCCAACCAGTGGAACAGGCTGAGCATAATTTGTTTTATGAACCCAGATCTTCTTCACCCAATCGCGCGAAAATTCAGGGTTGAATTTTTGAAAGGCGGGAATGAACCGTTCGAGCAATTGTTCATCGCTCATCGAAAAATATTCGTGACCCAATTCCAAATAATCACCCGCGTATACAATGCGGTCGCCGCCAAAGTTCTCGCTCGAAACAAAATTGGTATGCTCCACCAACGCGAGGAAAGGATAGCCCTCCTCCTTCGGCACGTTGAACCAGTAATAGCCTTCCTTTGAAAGCGAATGCTTCAGCGAGAGCGTCATCACCACAGCGCCCATTGACTTCAGATCCAGCAGTCCCTTTAAATAGTTTTCAGGGAGATCGGGGCATAACTTTGCCATCAGATTCGGTGACGTGGTAACCAGCACTTTGTCGAAGGATTCACCGTCCACGCTCAAGCCTGCGGACGCCTGATTCTGCTTAATAGATTTGATACTTACCCCAAGCCGAATCCCGACTCCCAACTCCCGAAGTTTTTCTGCGAACAAGTCTGCAAATTTTTGGAAGCCGCCTTCGAAAGTTCCCAAACGGGTGGTGCGCGCCTTGATGCGTGCCCACATCCACGCCATGTTAACATTTTTGTAAAAAGGTCCAAACTTCCCGATCAGCAGCGGCTTCCACATCTGCTCGTAGACTTGTTTACCCGCGTATTTCATCATCCATTCATCGGCGGTGACTTTTTCCAGCGCGCGCCAGTTGTTCGTCAGGCGCAGGAACAGACCCACAAACCCAAAGCGGATCTTATTCAAGCCCCAGCCCAAGCCGGGGAAGAGCAGTGCATTGATGATCGAGTCGAATGGATACCATTTATTCTTGTATAACATCACCGTCAACGGGCGCGGGTAGCGGACCTTGTCTTCCAGCCCCAACTCGCGGATGATGCCAAGCATTTCGCTATCTGACTGGAACCAATGATGATAGAACTTCTCCACTGACCAATCCCAATGCGGTTCCTTGAAACCGCTTGCCAGCCCGCCTACGAAATCAGCTGATTCAAAAATGGTGACATCATGCCCTGCTTTTCTTAGATCCCATGCGGCAACCATGCCGCCATACCCTGCTCCAATAATTGCTATTTTCAACGTTCACTCCAAATTTTTGAGATTGTGATTGTGTTTTTTGTTGCGGCTGTTTATCCGTTGTTCAAGCCTTGCCCTGCTTCCCACGGATAGCATGCATCATTGCCGAATGGAATTTTATCCTATTTCAAACATCCAAAAAGCGGGAACTTTTCATGATGGCTATTCCAAAAATACCTACTGCTATAATTCCTTATTCTTGCAGCAAAGGAAAATAGAACATGTCAATTACCTACCGCAAAGGCACAACCGAGGATTCTCTTTCTGTATTCAAAGTGTTTTTAAGATCCATTATGGATTACAGCGAGCGGATGAACGTCATGGCGATCACAGGCGGGAATGACCCTGAAAAACTGGCTTCGATCTGGGAAGGACGCAAAGAGTTGTTCGGTTTCCTCGCGCAGAGCGCGTCGCAGTTTTGGCTGGCGGAAAGAGATGGCGAGATCCTGGGCTATGCACGCTCCATTGAGCATGACGGTCATCAGGAGTTGACAGAATTCTTCGTAGACCCGAGTCAGCAATCGGCGGGGGTGGGAGGCGAATTGTTGGCGCGTGCCTTTGCGGATCATGGCGCACGTTATCGCACGATCATCGCTACGTTAGACGAACGTGCCTTGTATCGTTACATGAAAATGGGTGTGCGCGGGCGGTTTATGTTCAAGTATTTTTATCGCAAGGCTGAAAAGGTGGATGTGCAAACGGACCTAAAGATCGAACGGATGGACCTGGCGGCACATCTTGGACAAATGCATCGCATCGACATGGATCTGGTTAATCACACGCGCTCCGATATTCACGAATGGCTGGCTTCGGTGCGCGAGGGATTTGTATATAAGCGCGGGGAAGATGTTGTGGGGTATGGATATGTCGGCGCAAACCACGGACCGTTCGCCGTGTTGGACGAAAATGACTTCCCTGCAGTGCTCGCTCACGCTGAAAGTCTGACCGCTGAAAAAGGGGGGGAGTTCGGTGCTGCGGTGCCTCTTGTAAATAATAAGGCGATCGAATATTTCATCACGCATAGGTATAAGATCGACACTTTTTCAGCCCTTTTTATGAGTAATGTGCCGTTTGGGAAATTTGAAAACTACCTTTGCTTTGCGCCAGAGTTCTTTTTGTAAGTCAAGCAGTAATTTGAAAACAGCCCTTCCATTTTTGGAGGGGCTGTTTTTTGTTTAATTATCTATGATGCTATTCAACTGAACTGGAGAATTAATTTTCTGTCTCTGCCCTCAAATTATCGCTCCATTTGATGCCCTCACGCGCCAGGAAGTATGCGCCCAACATGGTAATGGGAAGCCAGAGGGCGACATGTAAGGTAAGCGTGTATCCTGCTGCTGTGGCTTGGTCTACGCCGTAGGCTGTTAATACCGCGATGCCGGGAGCATCGAATGTGCCAATGTACCCCGGTGCGGAGGGGATGGTGGTCGCAAGGTTGACGATACCATTCATCAGCATCAACGCAAAGAAGGAGACGTTGAAATTGAAGGCGTGCATCACGAACCAGTATTTGCCCGTCTCCAACAGCCAGATGATGACTGAAGTAAAGAAGACCATCAAAACGTTAAAGGGAGAGCGCAGCGAAGCAAGTCCATCTAGGAATTTATTCATCACGCCAGTGATCTGCTCATGCAAACGTTTCGGTGTGAATCGTTCAATCACCCAGAGGCCGATCTTTGAGGTGACTTGCGGGAACATGGCCGCCAGCAAAAAGACAGCCAGCGCGCCGAGAAATATCCCCGTGCCGTAGATCGCCACTTGCTGGATGTTGCCCACGAAGCCAGATGCGCCTGTTAACTTTGCCAGCTCAGATAAGTTGACAAAGATAAACGCCAACATAACGACGCCGTCGAAGATGCGTTCCACGATGATGGTGGCCAGCGAAGCGGAGACAGGCACGCCTTCCCTGCGCTTGAGGATGACGGCGCGCAGCACTTCTCCCGCGCGGGCAGGGTAGATGTTATTGCCCATGTAGCCGATGGTGGTGATGGGAAACATGGTTTTCGTGGGGATCTTTTTGATAGGGCCAAGCAGATAATGCCAGCGCCATGCCCGAATCCATACGCCGACGAAGTAGACGCCAATGCCTGGGATGAGCCAGATGTAGTTCGCTTTTTGCACAGCAGACCAGAATTCTTCCAGCCGCAGGCCGCGCAAGGAGAGCCAGATAAAGAGGATGCTGATCAGCACCCCGAGCCAAAATTGCCATTTTTTCATAGTGGCTGATTGTACCAAAGGAGGGGAGTAAGGATAAAGGATGAAAAGTGGATTTGAAAATCAAGTTGCGGAAAAATAAGAATATTGCTTCGGCTATAATGAATCAACTAAATCCAGAAGGAAAATTATGAAAAAATATTGGAACACCATCCGCGATTATCTATTGATTATCAGTTCAAGCTTGCTGCAGGCGGCAAGTCTGAGGCTCTTCTTTATCCCAGCCAACCTGGCCTCGGGTGGGGTGAGCGGCATTTCGCAGCTCATTAACCACTTCACAGGCTGGCCCATCGGTTTGATGGTGCTGATCGGAAATATTCCCCTCTTTTTGTTGGGCTGGCGTTTTCTCGGTGGATTCAAATTTGCCATGCGGACGGCGGTTGCCATCGTCACGTATGCTTTGTTCACTGACATGCTGTTGAAGATTCCCTCCTTTATGTATTATTCTCAGATTTTGATCAACGATCTAAGTGGAGATATTTTTCTGAACGCACTTTATGGTGCCATCATTGGCGGCATTGGTTATGGGATGGTCTATCGCGCGCGCGGCACGAGCGGCGGTTCGGATATTCTGGCGCGCATCCTCAATCACTGGCGTGGTATCCCAATGACTCAAAGTTACCTCATTGTGGATACGGCTGTCATCCTTTCCGCTGGATTTGTCTTTGGGTGGAAAGAGGCCTTGTATGCGATGATCACGTTGTATGTCAGCGGCCTCGTTTCTGAGACGGTGCTCGAAGGCGGCGGCACCGTCCGCACGGCAATGATCGTGACGGCAAGGCCTGACGAAGTCACAAACCGTGTGATCGAGGAGTTGGAACGTGGCGTAACGTATCTTGAAGGCAAAGGCGGTTACACTGGCAATTCACGTCCCGTATTGTATTGCGTGGTCAACCGCGCGGAAGTGGCTTCGCTGAAAGCCATCGTGCATGAAAGCGACCCAGAGGCATTTATGGTCATCGGCGTCGCGCATGAGGCGTTGGGGGAAGGGTTCAAACCGTTGAAGGGACGTTAGCCTTACGTCATTGCGAGGGCGTTCTTGTTTTTGCCCGAAGCAATCCTTAACTTTATAAGAGATTGCTTCGGCGGGCTAAAGCCCTCCTCGCAATGACGGATTTTTTTCACTTCCTCTTTGTATACCCAAACTGATTCAAAGCATTCTGATTATTGCGCCAGTCTTTCGAAACTTTCACGCGTAATTCAATAAAAACTTTTCGCCCACCCATTTCTTCAATTTCTTTTCGGGCAGCCGAGCCAATAGACTTGAGCATTTTTCCGCCTTCGCCGATGACGATTCCCTTTTGCGATTCGCGCTCCACGAAGATCGTCGCGGCGATGTAGGCCATGCCATTCTCGCGCTCCTTGAACTCGTCCACGCGCACGGCGAGGCTGTGCGGAACTTCATCGCGCAATTGCAATAAGCAAGCTTCTCGCAAAAGGTCTGCGGCGATATCACGCTCATACGAATCGGTGATTTGTTCTTCGGGATATTCAGCGGGTCGCTCGGGAAGGGTCTGGATCAGAGTCTCTAGCAGTTCGCCAAGCCCAAGCCGTTTCGCTGCGGATATTTTCATCACTTCGGCCTGCTCAAGCAAATTGGCATACTCTTCGCTGCGAGCGGATACTTCGTCAGCGCCGACGGAGTCTATTTTGTTTAGGACCAGTAATCGGTGCGTGCGAAGCGAAATGCTGTTGATCAGATTCGCAATGAGGATGTCTTCTTCTGTTGGGGCGGCGGATGAATCCACAAGCCAGAGAATCACATCCACGCCATCGAGGGCTTCTTCTGCTTCGTAATTGAGGAACTCGCCAAGTTTGTGGCGGGCGTTGTGGATGCCAGGTGTATCCACAAAAACGATCTGCGCGGTTGGCAGGGTGAGGATGCCAAGCTGACGGCGGCGCGTGGTTTGCGGGCGCGGCGAAACGGCGGCGATCTTCTGCCCGAGCAGTGCATTGACGAGTGTGGACTTGCCCACGTTGGGGCGTCCGATGATGGCGACAAAACCTGAATGATGTGTCATGTGTTTTTTGTTTTCTCTGCGCTTGGATCTGGATTTATAGAAGGTGTGCGGGGCTTCCAGTTTACAACAACGAGACTTGCGATGATCAACGCGGCGCCAGCGAACAATTGCCAGCTAAGCGTTTCATTGAGAAAGATCACTCCAAGGATAACACCCCCAGGCGGAAAAACATACGTGACGAGTGTGGTGCGGGTGGGACCGATCTCATGCAGTAAATAATAATTGAGGATAATGGCGATGCCTGATCCGAGAACGCCGAGCCATAGGGCTGCGATCCATGTGATGGGCAGGGCAGGGATCTTGAACGGCGTTTCAACGAATGGGCCGATGAGCCACATAAAAAGTGCGGCAGTGAGCAGGGGAGCGGCGGCACGGACTGCGCCTTGCACATGCTGAGTCACTTTGCGTGCCCACACTGCGCTGGCTGCATAAAACAACGATGCGAGAATCACTGCGGCCTGACCGATGACCGAATTGTGTGCGCTGGCGGTTAAGTCTTTGCTCAATAGAATGACGATGCCTGCAAAACCGACCAGCAGACCGATCACTTTTTGCAGCGTCATTTTATCGTCGTGAAGATAGAAGTGGGCGATGATGAGCGTGAATAGTGGGACGGTTGCATTCAGAATCGAAGCCACCGCCGAGTCGATGGTTTGCTCGCCCCATGAAATGAGGAAGATGGGAATGGCAAGGCTGGTGGGGCCGAGAATGGCGTAAATGCCCCAGGTTTTCCAATCACGCGGCCATTCGAGTTTTTGATAAGCAACCACGGCAATGGCCGTCAGTGCGCCAAAGAGCATACGGAAGGCTACAAGCGCCATTGGTCCAACTTCCTGCACGCCGATCTTGATCCACAAGAAGGAAGAACTCCAAATGATGCCGAGGGCAATAAACGCGATCCAGTGTTTTGTTTTCAACAAAAAATCCTTTTTCTAAGCGGGACTAGGTGGCTGCGTCTGTTTTGTCTGCCAATTTGCAACAACCAGACTCAAAATAATGAGGACTGCGCCTGTGAGAACTTCCCAGGTGAGCGCCTCATGCAGAAAGATCACACCGAGGGTAACGCCGCTGAGCGGGAAGAGATACGTCACCATGGTAGTGCGAGTGGGGCCGATTTCGTGGATCAAGTAATAGAGCAGAATAAATGCAACACCAGACCCGAGGATGCCGAGCCAGAGCAAGGCGATCCAAATGATTGAGGCGTCAGGGACTTTGATAGGAGCTTCAAAAAGGAAGGAAGCCAGCCACATGGTGGCTGCCCCCGAGATCAGCGGTCCTGCGCTTCGGAAGATGGCGGGAGAATCCTCTGTGTATTTGCGTGCGTAAATAGAACTGCCCGCGTAAAAAACGCAGGCGAGGACAACCGCGCCCTGCCCAAGCAGTGAGCCTGATGACGCGCCGATATCCTTGCTCATCAGCACCACCACGCCTGCAAAGCCCATCAGCAAGCCTGCCACTTTGGGCACGGTCATTTTGTCATCGTGCAAAAGGAAGTGGGCGACGAGAATGGTGAAGAGCGGCACGGTTGCGTCGAGGATGGATGCAACGCCAGAGTCGATGACCTGCTCGCCCCACGAGATCAGGAAAAAGGGAATGGCGATATTCGTCAACCCAAGCACAAGCAAAGGCAGCCATTCTTTAAAGCTCGACGGCCACTTTGTGCGCTGAAAAAAGACAACGATAATACCGAACAACAAGCCGAAGAGAGCCCGATAGGCAACCAGTGTAATGGGTCCAACTTCCCGCACTGCGATCTTGATCCATAGAAAAGAGGAGCCCCAGATCAGACCGAGGCTGATAAAAGCGAACCAGTGTTTTGTTTTCAAATCTGCTCCTGCGTTATTTTTGTCTGAGTTTATCATTTATTTTTCAACCCTTCTCTGGCAGGTTGCAAAGAGTTGAAATCTATAATAATATGGCGGAACAAAATTTAGAATTAATGAATGGAAAAAAATATGCCTCAAAATACCCTTCCTGATTTTGATTCGCTTTGGGATTATTCCGCCCCGGATAAGACCGAGGTGAAGTTCCGCGAGCTGCTGCCACAATTCCCTGAAAACGAACCTGCCCGCCTTGAACTGTTGACCCAGATCGCGCGTACGCAAGGCTTGCAAAGAAAATTTGACGAAGCACATCAAGCTCTTGATTCGGTTGAAAAACAGTTGGAAGAAAATCCCTCGCGTGCCAAAGTCCGTTATTGTTTGGAGCGCGGACGGGTGTTCAACTCGTCCAGGCAGGCGGATAAGGCAAAGCCGTTTTTCGAGCAGGCATTGGATTTGGCAAAAGTGCTCGGCGAGGATTTTTACGCGGTGGATGCGGTCCACATGCTGGCGATCGTCGCAGACCCCGCCTCTTCCCTCGACTGGAACCTGCGTGCCATTCAAATGGCTGAATCTTCCGCTGACGAAAAAGCCCGCGGCTGGCTTGGCTCGCTGTACAACAATACGGGCTGGTCGTATCACGACATGGGCGATTTTGAATCAGCGTTGAAAATTTTTCAGAAAGCCGAATCATTTTTCAGGGCAAAGGGAAGCGTGGACAAGATCCGCATCGCCCAATGGACAGTGGCCCGCTGTCTGCGTTCTCTGAATCGCTTTGATGAGGCATTATCCAAACAAATGGCGCTGCACACGGAATTTGAGTCCGCGGGCGAGACGGATGGATTTGTCTTTGAAGAGATCGGGGAGTGCCTGCTGGCGTTGAATCGCGAAGGGGAAGCGAAGCCTTATTTTGCAAAGGCCTATGAAGTGTTGAGCAAGGATGAGTGGCTTGCAGATGGTGAAGCCATCCGCATTGAAAGGCTGAAGAATCTCGGCGGAGGGTAGTTCAGTTTATTTTTTCATCGTGACCAGTCTGACAAATCCACCCTGACGAAGCTGTCGAAATGAAATGCCCTGACCGATTCCCGTAATGACGGCTTGAGGATCTGTGACAATGGTGCCTGAGATCACGTCAACACCGTGGCGATAGAGAACGGGGGAGAGAGGTGTGCTTGGACCAAGCAGAGTCACCTCGGCGTTTGGCTTGCGAAGTTTTATCAGATCGTCAAAGGTTTTGTTGATCAATGTCATCGCAGTGATGGCAACGATTTCTGCCTGCGGGATGATCTCAGGCGCGGCGTCTGCGGGCAGGTCGCCATCTTTTGGCTCCAATTCCAAAACCCATAGATTTTTTACAAGCGGCCTGAGTTGATCCACGAAGGGGAAGTGACCGACGATGGCCACGTTCTTCCCTGCGCCATGTTCAAAAAGATGGTCTTCCGCTTTAAGTTCCGTCCATTGGGACCAATCCCTTGGCAGCAGGGCATTGACGGCTGCGTATCCAATGGCGGCTTCTGTAAAGCTGGGGGAGTCGATCAGGCCTGCCAATTCTTGTGATGACATTTCATGCAGGTGACCCGCTTTGCTGACGGCAGGTTGTCGGTGATGGTCAAGTTTGGGAGTGGATACAGTGGCTGCCAATCCGCAGCGGATCCCGTCCTCTGTTTCGGCGAGGACGGCTGTCCGTGAAAGCCCCACCTGAACCGCAAGGATTTTCCCAGGCAGTATGGTTTGAAGAAGTTCTTCGTTTAAATTCATTGGGTAATTTTCTATGATGCGTTTGTGGAATATGGTTCAGGAGTCTAATTTCTTTACCAGATAATAATCGCCGCGCTCAAAGCCGCGGTCGAGATAGTAATTACGCGTTCCTACGGCGGCGATGACTGCGATCTTTTTGTAGCCGTTCTCTTTTGCCAATCGATCCGCTTCTTCCAGCAGACGTGTACCGAGTCCCGCGTGTTGGGCGGCGCCTGTTTTTTCGGAGCCAACTTCGAGGGATTGTCCGTACACATGCACTTCGCGGATGAGCGCAGCGCCATCAATCTCGGAAATGTTTGTAGCTGGCGATCCTGCTTTCGGGAGAGAGAGGCGGATGAAGCCTGCCAGGCCATCATCTTCTGTGATGAAGGAGATGAAATGCTCTTCGGCGAATCCCGCTTTGTAGGTTTGGTCATCGAGGCGCAAAGTGGATGAGTCCACGGGTTTGCCTTTTACTTCACGGCAGCGAATACACTGACAGCGTGTGCCGCGCTCTTTCATGATCTGTTGAATATCCTGCCGCAGACTGGTGCGCGTGTTGCCTTCGACCACGTTGTTGCCCGGAATATCGCGGATGACTCGGTTGACACGGCAGTAGCGCGGGATGGTGGGTTTGATATCCACGAGCAATTCCACGAGGTCGTTCATGCTGTAAGGATGGAATTCACCGCGCTTCCAATATTCGTACAACTCGGCGTTTGCCAGCAATTGATTCGGATAAATTTTTATTTCGTCGGGACAGAAATCTTCCCATAATTTGGCAAAGTCTGCGCGGTCGCTTTGCGGAGTGGCGCCGAGCAGATTAGGCATCCAATGCAAAACAATTTTGAATCCAGCAGCACGCAGCAGGGCGGTGGCTTTGCGGGTGGATTCGACATCGTGTCCGCGTTTGTTGATCTCCAGAATGTGGTCGTCAAAACTTTGAGCGCCCATCTGCACTTTGGTCACGCCGAGATGACGCAGCCATTTGATCTCATCAGGAGTGATCTCATCCGGGCGGGTTTCGATGACCAGTCCCACGTTGCGGTGAATGGCGGTTTCGTTGATGGTGTGTACTTCGGGAAGATTTGTGTGGGCGGAGTCCAACGACTCCAGTCGTTGAGGCTCCAAAGTCGGGAGACTTTGGAGTCCATTCATCGCATCAAAACAGCGGGCAACGAACCACTCCTGATAATCACGCCGATACGATGACCATGTGCCACCGAGGATGAGCAGCTCGATCTTGTCTGTGGGATGACCGAGATTGGTCAACGCGCGCAGGCGGTTATAGACTTGCTCATACGGGTCAAATTGATGTTCGAGAGCACGCATGGCGCCAGGCTCATCAGGGAGGTAGCTCTTGGGCATGCGCACATCGGTGGGGCAGAAGATACATTTCCCCGGGCAGGGATACGGCTTGGTCAGTACGGTTACGGTGGTTACGCCGGAAAGAGTCCGCATGGGTTTCATACGGATGCGTTCGAGCAGGATCCCATTTGGCTGGATCGTGCCGGCTTCCACCATTTGGTTATATGCGGCAACCAACGCAGCCTTGGTGAGATACCCACCTTCATCCAATGGGTGGCTGCGCAAGGCTTTCATCACATCACTGCCTTCCCGGATCTCATCCAATACGTGATGAGCCAGCGCAAGTTTTTGCGGGGTGAGGGTGTTGATCTTTTTCCATTGTTGTCGTTTTTCGGAGAAGTCCATAATATTTTTAAGTGCTCGGCAGTCAGCTTTCAGCTTTATGCCTTCCGCATTCTGCTTCCTGTTTTTTTACCGTTAAGGTCTGTTATTTAACCTTCGTCATGTCAGTTTTAAATTGGTTCTGCACATCAGAAATATCTTTTTTGTGGAACATATCAGTGTGCAGACCGCATTCCACTTTATCCTTACCAGCCCAACGGCCAGCGCGCTCATCGTCATTGGCGCCGATGGCAATTGTGCAGGGGGCACAGCCGACACTTTTATACCCCTTGTCATAGAGCGGGTGTTTGGGCAGGTTATGCTCTTCCATATATTTTTGAACGTCCGCTTTTTTCCAATTCAGCAGCGGATTGATCTTTAATAGTCCATTATCCTGTAATTCCAGAATACTCGCCTGTGCGCGTGATGAAGTCTGGTCGCGGCGGATGCCGCTGATCCATGCCTTCACATCCTTCAATGCTTCCTGCATGGGCAGCACTTTGTGGAGGTAGCAGCACAAATTTGGGTCTTCCAGCGGCAGGGTACGTATGTTTTGGCGGACAAACACATCCCAGCGCGGGTCGCGATATAGGTCGATCACGTTAAATTTCCACTCAGAGGCGAGCTTCTCGCGGAACATCAACGTTTCCCAAAAGTGATAGCCTGTGTCGATGAAGAAGATGGGGACTGCGCGTTTGAGATGGGTTACCATGTGCAGCAATGGCATGGATTGAGTCTGAAACGACGAGCTCATGGCGATCTCGGGCCAAAAAGTATCAGCCGCCCACTCAACGATCTCAAGCGGGGTTTTGGTCTCAAATTCTTCTGCAAGCCGTACAATTTCGTGTTCGGGTAACATACTGGCATTATACCGTTTTGTAATGCCAGTATGTGCGCGGAGGAATAGATGTAAGGTAATCGAATGGTAAGGTTATAATGCCGATATGAATTCCACGAATGCCGAGCGCCTCATTGAACTGAACCGTGAGTTTTACGACCGCTTCGGCGACTCTTTTTCTGCCACACGCCAGCGCCTTCAGCCCGGGGTCAAAAAGATCCTCGAAACGATTCAGGAGGATGATTCCGTTCTGGATCTGGGGTGCGGTAACGGGCATTTTCTCCACGAGTTGCTTGGGTGCAATCATCGGTCTCCGCTTCTTGGCGTGGATTTTAGCCTGCCTCTGCTTCGAAATGCAGAATCTACGCTGGGTGTGGAGTTCCGCGAAGTGGATTTAGTGAAGCTATCAGCGGCCAGCGATCAGCTATTAGCTGTCAGTGGGCAGTGGGCTGTGGTCACGATGTTTGCAACGATGCACCATATTCCATCTGCTGAAATCCGCCTTGATATTTTGCGGACGGTGAAGAAATTGCTGAAACCGGGCGGCAGGTTCATTCTGTCCAATTGGCAGTTTTTGAACAGTGAAAAGTTGAAAGCCAGGGTCCAGCCGTGGAGCAGGATCGGCCTTTCAGATGAAGATGTGGACGAAGGGGATTATCTATTGGATTGGCGCAGCGGGGGAGAGGGGCTGCGGTACGCGCATCAATTTTCAGCGGAGGAGCTGCTTGGGTTGGCTGGGCAGGCTGGAATGAGTGTGAGCAATAGCTTTTTGTCAGATGGGGAAAATGGCAGGCTGGGGCTGTATCAAGTCTGGCTGAACATCTAGGTTAATTCATCAAACACCACACGGTTACGGCCAGCGTTCTTGGCTTTGTAAAGAGCTACATCTGCCCGTTCAATTAATGTGTGCAGGCTGTCGGTCTCTTTTGCTTCCGCAATACCAAGGCTGACGGTGAGCCGCAGCGCGCCGGCGTTGGTTTTGAATGGCTCATTCATGATGGACTGACGCAGCCGCTCTGCGACCCGCGCCGCTGATTCGAGGTTGGTCTCGGGCAGAAGGATAACGAATTCCTCGCCCCCATAGCGGCTGATGAGGTCTACCGTGCGTGAGGTGTTCTGGCAGCGCTCCGCGAGTTTTTGCAAAACCTCGTCGCCGACCTTATGTCCGTAATGGTCGTTGATGCGTTTGAAGTGGTCGATATCGAAGATCATTGCGCAGAAAGGACGATTGATGCGGCGGGCGCGCCGAAGTTCAAACTCTCCCTGTTGAAACAATCCGCGGCGGTTGAATACCCCGGTAAGCGCATCGGTGATGGCTTGCGTTTGCGTCTCTTTAAAAAGACGTGCGTTTTCAAGGACCACCGCCACCTGGTTAGCAAACTCAGTAGCAAGGTTGATGCTCTCTTCTGAAAAATGATTCGCTTCCGAGCTGTCTATGGCAAGCAAGCCGATCGTCTTTTCCTGGACGATCAAGGGTACACCTAACTATGAACGGATATGGTCGTGCGGCGGGGACTTAAAGTTTTCGTATACTTTCCATGTTTCAGGAAGGTGGTAAGGCTTGCCGGTTTCGATCACAACGCTGTTGGGATTATCCCCAGGGATATGGAAGCGGATGCCAATGACATCATCCGTGTTGTCCCAGCCTCGTCCGCCGATGATCTGTAGATCACTCCCGTCCAGAATTTGCACGGAGGCGCTGTCATACGGGACCACCTGGTTGAGCTGGTCAAGTATTTCATTGACAGCTTCATCCAGTTCCAGCATTTCTGTAACGGCTACACTGGCTTTCCGCAGAGATTCGGATGTGTCTGCCCGGCGTTGCGCTTGTTCAACCGCTTTGAATTTTTCCAGCGCGAGTGCGATCAGTGCAGTTGCCTGCTCGCTGATCTGGATCTCCTCCAGTTGGAAGGTATGTAGGTTGTTAAAGGAAAGCAGGATGCTGCCTAACTTTTTCTGTGTGGCGATCAATGGAAGTACCAAAATGGAGCGGGATGGAAAGCTGTTGACGATACGCTGGTCGGCATATTCAGTGGATTGGGTATCTTCGATCACCAGGGTTGTGCCGTGCTTTAAAGCCGCTTCGGTGAATGTGCGTTCACCCGGTTTTGGCTCCATCTTGCTGTATGTTTCTGCAAACGGTCCATACGCGGCGAGTGGAATGGTCCGTTTGGTTGCATCGTCCCACAACGTCAGGAAACAACCGTCTGCATGGATCAATTCACCGAGCTTTGCCACGATGATCTGTGCCATATCTTTTATATCTTTGGATTGCAATGAGATGCTCACCAGTTCATGCAGCAGGTTGAGCGTATGCTGGCGGCGCAGTAGCTTTTGCTCCGTGCGTGCGCGTGACTCTGCTGAGCCAAAAATATTTGCAGTAGTCTGAAGCGCCTCCAACTCGGTGTGAGACCAGCTGCGCTCATTGAGGCATTCATCAAAAACAATGAAGCCCCACCAGTGCGAATCCACGAAGATGGGCATGGTTGCTAGAGCCAGGGTACTCAATGGTCTTAAAAACTCCTGTTCTTCAGGCGGGAAATCTCTCGTCTTTCCGTATAGAGGAAGTCCGCGTGAGAGGTAACTTTCCCATCTTTCAAGACCATTTTTGCGAAATGGCACGTGTTGCAATTGAGGATTGTGTATCTGCGGGGTCACCCGCGGATCAGCCCATTCGTAACAAATGCTGAAATGAACAACATCTTCGACGCCCATATAATTCATTGCCACATAAATGCGGCTGACATGGGCGGCTTGTCCGATCGTCTCCAGCACGGCAGGGACGTTATGCTCCCATTTGGATTCTTTCAGGAATTGCTCCGCCGCCAGACTAATAGCCGACATGATCGACTCGCGGCGGGATAATGCCAGTTCGGTATGTTTGCGGACGGTGATATCGTGCAAAATGACGATAGTATCGGGAATGCTCTGTTTTTTTTGATTTTCCAGCGAAGAGACAGGAGCGACGGTCAATTCGAACACTTTTGCTTGTTTGCCATCTTCGATTGTGATCTCTGCCCAGTTTTCATTTCCAGTTAAGTAAAGGGAAATCTTTTCGGCATAGCGTTCTGAAATATGAGCAAGTGGCTGACCAAGCACCTCATCCTCTGTGCAGTTGAATAAGGCTTCCGCGATCGGGTTGATATATGAAATGCGCTGTTGTGGATTCAAAACCACCACGCCGTCTTTCATATTTTTTAATACGGTCACGTGTTCGGGAGGGAGAATTTCAAGCGGGCGGTATTTAATGATCGTCCAGGAAAGTCCGAGCGCGATCGGTAAAAAGAATAATGTTGTAACATCAAGGTTTTTGACCGGATTTGCCTTTGTGATGAAGAGAAGATTTCCAAAAGCTGGGATTAAAAGCCCCACCACCACAAACCTTAATTGATTGCGATAGACCCGCGGTCTTTGCAACAGTTCCATGATCAGCAGGATGTTGGTGGATGCCACCAGAATGTAAGAATAGGCGGTATGGATCCAAAAGAAATCCTTAAATTGGACGCTGAGGAGTTGAAGTCCCCCCGAAGTCGCAAGGGTTTCCATGTCCCACATCAAGTGATGATACTTATTAGTCCAGACGAGCAGCAGGGCCAGGAAGGGCAATCCCCACAGAAGTGTTTTTACGCGTAAAGTAAGCAGGTGGCTTTTGCCTGAAAATTCCAGCGCGAAAAAAAGTAGAAATACCGGAACAGCGATGATCCCAATATATTCGAAATTAATGATGACAAGTTTGGATTGCAGGCTGGGTGTAAATATTTCAAGGCTGTACGTGAACGACCACACAGACATGGCGAGCATGATCCATGCGAATGGAGTAACGGCCACTGCAGGTCTCTTGCGCCAGGCGTATAACCCCAGCCACGCGTATGGGATTGCAGCGACCAGATATATTAAAGCGACATATTCGTTTGTAGTATCAAGCATGGTCGTATGGATATTTTATTCTTGATTTTTATCTTTTTCGTTGCAACTAGGCCACGACAGCCCTCAGTTTTCAATTTTGTTATTACTTTCCCATATTCCAAGACGGTAGAATCTACAAGCCCTGCCTGCTTATAACCTGTTCAAAACAAAAGTGAACTTTTCAGTTGCCAATAATGAAAACGGATTGATCTGATTTCTTTTAAAAAACTTCGCGCCAAATTTTGGCGCGAAGTAAACACAAGCAGCTAGAGAATTACTTTTTGCGGCGCAACGACGTATTGCCACCAATTGTTGTGGATGCCATTTTTTCGCCCCGCCACCTTGGGAAAATGATTGAACCACCACTTGTGATGTGCGCGGATCTCTCCGTTACCCCATTCGGCTGCGGTGACGATACGCACATCCCCTTTGAAGTTCGGGAAATTTAATTGCCAGTCGTAGCACTCGCTTTTGACCGGGGTTGTATTTCCCCAGTCATAATCCTTCTGGCTGTTGGGCGCAAAGTGGACGTTGCCACAGGCGGCCTTGCCTGGCGCGCTCTTTTCATATTGAATAAATCGTTTCCATAAATTTGCAGGGCCAGCCAGTTTGGCGAAGGTTCTCTCCATGATCGATTCGGCGCGATGCGCGTATGCTTCCTCCATTTCGCCGATATAGCGTTCATAGGAAAAGCCCATCACCACAAAGCGGCGTTTGCTGGCGGATGTATTCTTTAGCGGCTGCGCGTTGCACCAGAATGCATCCGGCCCGCCCATGGTGGATTCGTAAAAGCCGGCGTGCGGGTATCCAAAGATCCACACTTCGTCTATCTCATTCCTTGCCACACGCTGAAGGATATTGTGCTTGGCGAGGATTGCGTTGTAATCCGCTTCCTGCGGCATATGCGGTGCAGACACGCCCGAGAAAACTTCCAAATAGGTCTGTGGGGTGTATCGAAATCCGTCTGTCTTGGCGGGGAATTCATTCAGGTCCACACGTTCCACGATTTGATAACGCACCAGCCCAGCGCTGACTTCAAGCATGTCGGCCATAAAGCCGGTGATCAGGTCTGAGACGCGGTACCATTTTTGAAGCTGGGAGAGGGTGGTTCCGCTCGCTTTATCCATAACCGGATCGTACACGATCACCAACACCTTGCTTTGTGTGATCTGGGCAGGTTCGGTAAGGCTGTCTCCAGGGAATTTTGACACAACAGGCGTGGGCTTGAAACGGTCAAAGAACGAGTTGAAAAAGTTGGACATACTATCCTCCTTGATAGGTCACGGCATGTTCGCGGCGAAGTAGACCTGTCCATCCACTGCAAGATACAGAACATGATTGGGGCTGACGGTTACAGAGCTGGCAGCCCCGGATGGGATCGGATTGGTGGTATCTAATGTTGGGAGGAATTGGTTTTGCAGCTCAAGGGAACGCGGTGAAAATCGCATAACGCCCTGGGAATCTGCATTCAGCAGCAGAATGGATTGATCCGGTTGGGCGGCAAATAGCAATTGAGTGAAGTGTGCCTTGCTGAACAGGTCGGTATCCTGGTAGGCGCTGAATGGATTCACCAACGGCAGCGGATCCTTGCATGGGGAGGTGTTTGATTCAACCGTGGAGTAGGTGCAAATGGAGAGATGTCCATCGCTGTGTAGCATGTACAGGTCACTGCCAGTGATGATGATGTCGATCACATCCTGGGTGGGGGTTTGCTTGCCAAAGAAAAAGTAAGGCTGGTCGGTAAATGTGCCGTCTTTTCCGTTGTAAACCCAAACGGCGCGTGAGGGCGCATCCAACACATACAGGCTGCCGTTATCCAATGTCAGCGCGGTTACGTGTCCCCAATTCGTATCAGGGATGGGCAGAGTAGTGGCTTGTGCCACCGTACCTGGTGCGCAGTAGAGAAGGATGCCATTCGCGTCAATGCCGAGCAGGGTGGCATTGAAGGAGTTTAGTCCGGGCAGGGCCACAATATCCACAAGGTGTCCAACCGTATTATTTCCATATGTTCCCGGGCGGCAGTTGAAAGTTGTGTCCAGTTGAAGGCCGCGTCCACCGGGTGCGGGCAGGGCGCGTAAAGCCTCTCCTGTGACAGCGTTAAGCAGGAAGAGATCTGTTTCATTGGCAGCCATGCGGCTGATGTCAATACCTGGTTTGCTGCTGAATGCCGCGTTGAATTGCAGCCGCGTGATGCCCAGCAGTTTATCAAGATTGGCGTTTGCTTCCTGCCGGAGCAGGACCGTTTCATTTGTTTCGCGGTGCGATTCGGCGATCTTTACATTCGTTAGAACATTTTCCCATGCAATGCGCTGTTCAACGGGGTTGGTAAGCTGCATCGCCTGCGCCTTATTTTCCTGAGCCTGCCTGAGATAGGTATCGTATTGTTCGCTGCGCCCATAACGCAGATACACGACCACCAAAAGAGTAACCACCATCAACGGGATCAGGATCGCCATGAAGAACATCAGCGTGGAAGATGGCATGGGAGTGGTTGCAGTCTCTGCATTTGGAAGCAGACGAGGTAGGAAGTTGCGAAGTTTTTCACCGACCGTCCCGCTCAACCTACGGGTGGTCTGAATGCCATTCGCAAGCATTTTCGCCATCTGACGGGTCCGCTCGGATGGCTCGCGCGGTGCTTCCGGTTCTGCCGCTTTTTGAGGTGTGACAATTTTTTCTTCAACAGGCAGCTCTTCTTTTTTCTCAACTTCAAGAACTGGTGCTTCGATTGGTTTGCTGGCCTCTGGGGTGCTGGTTTGCGGCTTTGGCTGCGCACGTGGAATGGACGATGGAAACGCGCGCGGTGTAGTATTGCGCGGCAGGCTGGATAATGGATTGGCCTGTGGCTTTTCGCCTGGGAGCGGAGTCTCCTGCTGCGGAGGAATGGAATATGCCGAAGGCTGAACATAATGAGCAGACGGCGCAGGGGTATCAACAGGCTCTTCGGGAGCAGAGTCCAAAGGTTCGGGCGTGGGTTCAACTTCTTCGCGATGAGGCAGATTTGAGATTAAAGGGGGAGGCGGTGTAACTTCTTCTTTTACTTCTTTTATATCTTCTTTGATGTCAACAGGCGTGTTCATCAAGGTTAATTTCCCTGAGCCGTCTGCGGCTTGGATCAAAACGGAATTCAGGTCATCGCGGGTGAGGGTGGAAAGGCGGCGGCGCATCGCATCCATTGAGGAGGGACGCAGGTCATTGAGTGTGCTTTCCCATGAGTTTGGAACTCTGCCTGCCAGCAGCATACGGTCGCCAGCGCTCAAGCCGACCTGACCATAATAAATATTTGTGCTCAAGCTGATGCCCAACCCCTTGCCCGATGTGGCTGGTTCGTGAATGTGACGGGTCTCATCTTTTCCGAACCAGTAGATGTGCATCGGCCCGCTGATGGAAAGCGTGCATTGGTTGTCGCGCAGCGCGGCGAGCGTGAGCCAGCCGTTTGCGTATTGTCCGCGCCCGCTGGTGGACATGTTGCGGTCGAGCAGTGTTTTATTTACAAATTCGGTTGCAGCGCGTAATGCGCTGGTGGTAGACCCCGATGTTTGGAAAAACGTGTTGGCGGTATCCTGCGCCAATTGCGTATACTCGGACGAAGAAAAAACAGCGTTGCCTGTCAACAGCAAATATACGAGCAATCGGTCCTGATTGCGGATGCGCGCTGCGTTTTGCGGAGGCGTTAATGCAAGCAAACCAGGCAGACTGGCAATTTCCTGTCCATTAATTCTATAAAGAGGGGCGAGAGTGAGGTCGAGAGCCATGTAAGAATAAGCCTTAAGCGCCTATCAGATGTATGCGTTTCGCGAGGAATGTAGCGGCGACGAAGCCCTGTGGGGAAGCCACTTTTCTAATAACTACGATTGATTATAACTGGTAAAATTCGGCGGCTATGGAATATACACTTCATAAAGACTTTTCAGAAATAAATGTACAGGAGTGGAATGACCTGTTGAAAGACTCGGTCACAGACACTCCCTTTTTGCGCCACGAATACCAGCGCGGCTGGTGGGAACATCGCGGCGGCGGCGAGTGGCAGAACGCTCAGCTCATTCTCGTTTCTGCGCGCGAGGCGGGCAGGCTCATCGGCATTGCGCCTCTTTTCATCGCGGAGTACGAAGGCAAGCCGGCGCTTCTTTTGGTGGGCAGTATTGAAATTTCCGACTACCTAGACCTGATCGTGCGGACGGATGACCATCCGCGCTTCATCACTGGATTATTGGACTTCCTCGCCTCAAACATACCTGACAATTGGGTCACCGTCGATTGGTATAACCTACCCGATTCTTCCCCTACTCTTGCTACCCTAAAAGCAGAATCTGAATCCCGCGGCTGGGCTCATCTTGAAGAGATGTATCGTCCCACCCCGCGCATCTCCTTGAACGGTGATTTCGAAGAATACCTCTCCCGCGTGGAAAAGAAACAACGCCACGAGATCCGCCGTAAAATGCGCCGCGCTGTCGAAAGTGAACGAGGCGTGCGCTGGTTCATCTCCGACATGGCCGACCCTGAAGCCGAAATCGATTCCTTCCTGAAATTGATGGAACAGGATCAAAACAAAGCTGGCTTCTTGCGCGAACCGATGCGCACGCAAATGCGGGACGTGATCCGCACAGCGCACAAGAACGGCTGGCTCTGGCTGGCCTTCCTCGAAGCGGACGGTCAACGTATTGCGGCGGCGCTCAACTTCGATTACGAAAACAAACTCTGGGGTTACAACGCCGGTGTCAACCGCGATTTTATGGATTTATCCCCCGGCTGGGTTTTGCTTGGCTATGTTTTGGAGTGGTGTTGTCAAAACGGACGCTACGAATTCGATTTCATGCGGGGTGATGAAGATTACAAGTACCGCTTCGGCGGCGTCAACAAGTACGTGATGCGCGCACGGCTGACACGCGGTTAATAAATTGAAAGTTAAGGCATTCTTGCAGAGGTATAACCCTTGTGAGAATGTTTTTTTAAATGGCAAATTCCCAATTTCGGGAGTATGATTCATGCCTATTGGAGGCATCATGCGAGACCTAACCAACGATATTCTTGAACTGATTCGACGAACATCCAGCTCCCTGCCGCCTGATGTGGAGAAGCGTTTGCGCGAATCCATTGAAAAGGAAGAACCAGGTTCTGCTGCGCGCGGGGCTCTTGAAACCATTTTGAAGAACATTGACCTGTCACGTGCCAACTCCACGCCAATCTGTCAGGATACAGGTACGCCTATTTTTCAGGTACATTATCCGTTGGGCTGGTCTACGATACAGCTCAAGGCGCAGATCCGTGCTGCGATGGCAGAAGCAACCAAACGGTCCTATATGCGACCGAACGCCGTGGATGCCATCTACGATAAAAACACAGGCAACAACCTCGGCGGCGATGACTTCCCCTATATCCATTTCGAAGAGACGGAAGGCGATGAACTTGTCATCGAGTTGATGCTCAAAGGCGGCGGATGCGAGAACGTTGGCCGTCAATATTCCCTGCCTGAGAATTCCCTCGGCGCAGGGCGTGATCTGGCTGGTGTCCGCAAGGTGGTTTTGGATGCTGTCCAAAAAGCACAGGGACAAGGCTGCGCCCCCGGCGTGTTGGGTGTATCCATCGGTGGTGATCGCGGCTCCTCTTATATTAAGTCCAAGGAAGTGTTGTTCAGCGAAATGGGCACACGCAATACAGACCCGAAACTTGCTGAACTCGAGGAACGCCTGACAAAGGAATCCAACGAAATGGGAATTGGTCCCATGGGGTTTGGCGGCAAGACCACTGTATTGGATACAAAGATCGTTGGCTTGAGCCGTTTGCCCGCCTCTTATTTTGTTTCTGTTTCCTATATGTGCTGGGCGTATCGCCGCCGTAAGTTGACGGTGAAGGGCGAAGAAGTGACCTACGATTAAGGGAGAGAATGATGAAACAGATAACTACCCCGGTCAGTGACGAAGCTATTCGCGATCTGAAAGTCGGCGACACCGTTGCGATCTCAGGCATGATGCTCACAGGGCGTGATGCCGCTCACAAGTGGATGATCGATACCTTTATCAAGAAGACCCGTCCGCCTCAGGGCGATGACTTGCAAGTGTATGAAGAATTGAAGAAACTGTTAAACGGTGCGATTATCTACCACTGCGGTCCTGTCGTCACCGGGCTGGATACGAAAGACTATAAATTTATCGCCGCTGGACCGACGACCTCCATCCGCGAAGAGCCATATCAAGCGGACGTGATGAAGCATTTCAATGTCAAAGGGGTGATCGGCAAGGGCGGTATGGGTGCGAAGACCTTGAAGGGTTGTCAGGAAACGCCAAGCGTGTACTTCCATGCCATCGGCGGCGCCGCTTCCTTCCTCGCGCAGACGGTGAAAAAGGTGCATAGCGTTTTCAAGCTGGAATTTGGCGTCCCTGAAGCCATGTGGCTGATCGAAGTAAAGGAATTCCCCGTGGTGGTGACCATGGACTCTCACGGCGGAAGCCAACACGCGGTTATCGACAACTCGTCCAAAAAAGTGTTGGACGAACTGTTGGAAAGACCCTACTAATGAAAAATTGGCGGGATGTTTACATCCCGCCAATTTTTTTAATACTGGCTCAGTTTGGCTCAGACTTGATATATAATAATTTCTATGCCTAATCGGTTCCGTCGTTTATTCAGCAGCCCGATTTTCGAAAACGAGGAAAAAACACGCGTCGCGCGAATACTTAATTCCTTTGGGTGGAGCGCCATTGCAACTGTTTTTATTATTACGCTGCTTCGGGTTCTTACTGGGGGATGGTTAAGCCGCTCTTCCATGCTCATTTTGCCGTTGATCATTTTCATCATGCTGGCAGTGCTGATTATCATCCGCGCCGGTTGGGTGCGGAGCGCCGGGGTGTTTTTTGTTGCCTCGATGTGGCTGGCAATGACGTTTCAGGCATGGAATTCGGATGGTTTGCGGGATGTATCCCTCATGGTGTACATCATCATCATTTTCCTTGCCGGTTTATTGCTCGGCTGGCGGGAAGGTGTTTTCTTTGGCGTGATCAGCATTTCCATGCTTTGGCTTTTCGCCTGGCAGGAACAGCATGGAGTGCGTCAGTTCGAACTAGATGACCCATATAGCTTTGCCCGCGATCTGACCGCAGTATTTGTGCTGGCTGGCGTTCTTATCTATTTATTACTTTATAGTTTGAACCGTTCCCTGATCGAAGCACGCCTTGAATTGAAAGAACGCTTGAGGACCGAGGAGAAGCTGCAGAGGCAGGCTGATTATTTAACAGCTTTGAACGAAACAGCTTTGGGGCTATTGAACCGATCCGACCTTCGGCCTTTGCTAGATTCAATATTAACCCGCGCCTGTGACTTGCTCAATACAGAACATGGCCTGATCGAGCTTGTGACTCCAGATGGTTCCACGTTGCGGCAGGAGGTGGGGCACGGCGTTCTTGAAGGATTCAACGGGACATTTACGGAAAAAAATCAGGGCGTTACAGGCACAGTATGGGAAAGCGGCCAGACATTGATCATTAATGATTACGCCACTTGGGAAAAAAGGATGGCTTCATTTGTGGAAGCCAACTTTACCTCCGTAATGGGAGTCCCACTTAAGGAAGGGAATACGGTTATCGGGGTTATTGTGGTTGCTTATGTAACCTATGGTGCTAGTTTTAGAGCGAAAACTCGGCGATGCTCATCTTGTAAGGGTCGGCATCGGGATGAATCGAATGAAACAAATTTTGAAGTACATTGAACATAGCGGAAACATAAGATA
>Ga0172373_10002469_pt1 | contig 28190 bp, 20 predicted proteins | sample Lak10m_2_FD_114546 | JGI IMG/M metagenome (GOLD analysis project Ga0172373, IMG submission 114546) | Freshwater microbial communities from Kabuno Bay, South-Kivu, Congo - kab_092012_10m | ecosystem: Environmental > Aquatic > Freshwater > Lake | place: Democratic Republic of the Congo...
AAGCAGCCTCCGCCAAAAACGTTTTCGAGCAGCGATGGATAACCAATTCTTGCTCCACCTTATCACTCAACTTTGAAGCGATTACCCTGACATCCAACGGCAAATTATTGACAAATTTACCTGACGCGATACAATCAACATAAATCGTTTTACTATTGATTACTCAAGATATTTTTCTTAACAATGTCTACTAAGAAACCTTCGTCGTCGTCCAATATCACCATCCGTGATGTGGCCCAACTCGCGGGGGTTTCGCCTGCCACCGTCTCGAAAGTGCTGAACGGTATACCGTATGTCAGCCCGGATACACATGCGCGGGTGCAGGCCGCCGTCGAACAGCTTCAGTTCCGCCCGAACAGCATTGCCCGCAGCCTGAAAATGAGCCGCACCTCCACACTGGGGTTGATTACTAACGACCTTGAAGGCGTGTTCACCATGTCCATGATGCGCGGCGTGGAAGAAGTGGCGGCGGAGCAGGGCTTTAGCGTGTTTCTGTGCAACAGCTATGGCGAACCGGAACGCGAACGCGCCCATCTTCAGGTGCTGCTGGATAAGCAGATTGACGGCGTGATCTTGATGAACGGGTTTCGCGTCCACGAACGCGGTGCGCCGGCGCTGTCGTTGGGGAACATGCCGGTGGTCTACCTGTTTCAGTACACGCGCACGTCCGGCATTCCCTCGGTCATCCCGGACGATTTTGGCGGCGCGGTGACGGGAACACAGCATTTGCTGGACTGCGGGCATCAGCGAATCGGCGTGATTAACGGCCCGCCGAACTACGAAGCCACCCATATCCGGTTGGCCGGCTACCGTCAGACCATCGAAGCGGCTGGCCTGACGTTCGATCCGGCGTTGGTGCGGGCTGGCAAATGGTATGAGAGTTTCGGCTACGCGCTGACGAACGATCTTTTGAGCCAAGCAGAACCCCCGGACTCGCTCTTTTGCATGAGTGACAGTCTGGCTGTGGCCGCCATGAGCGTTGTGCGCGAACGCGGCTTGAACATCCCGCGTGACATCTCGGTTGTTGGCTTTGACAACCGCGCTTTTGCCGGACACCAGACTCCGCCGCTGACCACCGTCAAGCTCCCACTGGTGGAGATGGGACGGTTGGCGGGCGAACTGCTGTTGCAAGCGATCAAAGCCGGAAAACCTGCCGACGAAATTTACCGCGTTCCTTGCGAGTTGATCCAGCGTGCTTCGACGCGCTTGATGGCCTCGCCCGAATCAGGAGTGAATTAGCGTGGATATTTTTGAACTGAGTTACGACCCCCGCGATCCTTTGTATGACCTGCCCGGTGTGCGCTGGGGGCTGCAAATCTTCACGGTGAACAATCTGTACGGGCTTGATCCGGCACAGGTGACGCTCGGAGAGGACGGGATGCACCTGCACTGCGCCGGTCTGTCATGGGGCGGTCAGCAGCAAAAGAGCGCCGGCACGGTGGATGTCCGCATCTCGCGGGATGGGAACGCCTACGTCTGGCACATCGAGGCCACCCACGCCGAACCGCTAAAAGTCATCAAGCTGATGCTGTGGGGGCTGCCTAACGAGGCCATCCATCAGGGGTGGTGGCAACCGACCAGCACCGTGTCGTATCCGGCTGTGCCGACCCAGTTTGCGCCCGTAGGCTGGAATTATCCGTGGCGCGAATGGCTGACACCGTGGGCGTGCGCCGGACAAACCGATGGTTCCCCGCATGTCGTGGTTAGCCTGCGCGATTCGCACGTCCGCGCCAAGCGGTTGTACACCCACCTGCCGCCCTACAGCGACCATCAGCCGGTGGTCGAAGTGATCTACGAAGAAGATGCCGCCCGCTGGGGTAGCCACATCGCTACCTGCGACATGCGCCTGATGGTGACGAACAGCCGCGCCGAAGTGGATGCCGAATTTGCGGCGCATCTGGCTTACACCGAGAAGGCCTACAACCTCCAGTCGTGGGAAACCCGCGCCGATGTGCCGGATTGGATGCGCGACGTCAAGCTGGTGCTGAACCTGCACGGGCAGCACTGGACGGGCTATGTGTTCAACACCTTCGACCAGATGGGCGAAAACCTGCGCGAAATTACCAAGCATGTGCCGGGTAAGCACATCCTCGGCTACATCCCCGGCTTCGAGGGGCGCTACTACTATGCCTATCCGCACTATCGCCCCGGTGAGGCGATGGGTGGGGATGCCGGTTTCCGCCGCCTGATGCAAACCGCGCAGTCGCTCGGCGTTCGCTTGATGCCGATGTTCGGGATGCACGGGGCGAATGTACAGGTGTACCCGGATTACCGCCGTTCTACGTTTGTCACGCGCACCGATAGCGCCATCGCCTTCGTCAACTTCCCCGACTGGGATACCGACCGCTTTGGCGAGGACGATCAGGTGTTCCTGAACCCCGGCGAACCGACCTTCCGCGCTCATCTGCTGGAGCAGGTCAGTGCCATCGTGCGCGATTACGGCGTGAGTGGCGTGTTCCTCGATACGTCCGGTTGCTGGTTTAATGATCCGCGCCATAATTTATTTGAGGGCTATCGCACGTTGATCGCGGATTTGCGGGCGCGCCATCCTGATTTGCTGATCGCGGGCGAGGGCTGGTTCGATGCGCTGCTCAGTGTGCTGCCCGTCAATCAGAGCTGGCTGCGAACCGACCGCAATTTCATCTATCCGCAACTGCTTGCCAATTATGGGCGGGCGCTCGGTCATCTGGCGGAAGGTGCGCCGGGGCCGGTCAGCACGGGCGTGCATGAAGGCGGCTTCCGCTATAAGCACGACGGCGCAGCCACGCCGGGGCATATTCCCTCGGTGGGCATTGTGGACGACACGCTGAACCGCTACGGCGACGAACTGATCGCGCTGTGCAAAGCGGCGGTCGGCCTGAAATAGGTCAGTCCGGTGATGCAGAGAGTTGATCTGCCACCGTTTGACAAAAGTATTGGTCTGTTGAGTATAAGGAGTTCATCGTTATGAAGCGGTTTTACATACTGCTCGTCGGGCTGCTGGTGATTTTCGCTATCAGCATCGCCCCTGCGGTCGCGCAAGACCCGGTTACACTAACCATGTGGTCGCGTGATAGCAATCAGGCTTTCCTGCGCGAATTGGTGGATATGTGGAACAGTTCGCACCCCAATCAGATTGACCTGACGGTCATCCCCGCTGCGGACTTCGTGACCCGCGTGGGTGTGGCGGCAGCCGGTGGTGAAGCGCCTGACCTGCTCCCCACCGACCTGATCTACGTTCCGTCCTTTGCCCGTGCTGGCTATCTGGCGGACATCACCGACTTTGTGGCAGCGTTGCCCTTTGCCGATCAGTTGATCCCCGCCCACATGTTCCTCGGCACGTATGAAGGCCGTGAATACGCCGTTCCGTTCGCGGCGGAAGGCTCAGTATTGCTGTACAACAAGGGACTGTTCGAGCAGGCTGGACTCGACCCGGAAAAGCCGCCGACCACATGGCAGGAAATCCATGACGCTGCGGTGGCGATCCGTGCGCTGGGCGAAGACACCTACGGTTTCTACTTCAGCGGCAACTGCGCCGGTTGCAACGCCTTCACCTTCCTGCCCTACATCTGGGCGCAGGGTGCTGACCTGCTCACCCCGGACGGCTTGACTGCGACTGTGGATAGCCCCGAAGTGCGTGCTGCACTGGAATTCTATCAGCAGATGTGGAACGAAGGTCTGATCCCGGCGGGCGCTCAGGCCGATACCGGCACCGACTTCCTGAATGCCTTCACCGCTGGCAACATCGGTATGGTCGGTTCGGGTGCGTTCTCGATCAGCGTGCTGAAGAACGACTTCCCGGACATTGACTTCGGTCTGACATTCCTGCCCGGTCAGGAAGGCGGACGCTCGTCGTTCGCTGGTGGCGACACCATCTCGGTGACTTCTAGCTCGAAGAACGTCGCGGCAGCTTTCGAGTTCATTCAGTGGGTGCTCTCGGATGAAATTCAGATGTCCATGTTCGCGGCTCGCGGTCAGCTGCCCTTGCGCCTCGACCTCGCCGACAACGAATACTCGCGTGAAGACACCCGCCTGATTACTAACGCCGAAGCGATGGGCTTGGGCAAGACTCCGTACAGCTTCGTTTACAACCAGCTGTACAACGACACGACCGGCCCGTGGCTGGCGATGTTGCAGCAGGCGATCTTCCAGGGCGACATTGAAGGCGCTGTGACCACCGCACAGGCGCGTTTCACCGAAATTCTCGCCAGTCAGTAAGGGTGTAAGCCCGCACCCCCTGCCCCCTCTCCCAACCGCCGAGTACGGCTAGGAGAGGGGCAAAAGACGGGGCAGAAATGCCTTTGGGGGATGAGGGTGTGCCACACCCGATTGCTGGATAGAATGGAAGTTGTCATAGCATAGTGCCGTGCCGGAGGGGATTCCCCTCTGGCACGCATGAATTGTTACCGAAAGGAAAGCTATCGTGGGACTCGCTGCATTCCGCACCAGTTCCAATAAGCAGGGCGATTCCGGCGCGGGTGCATCGGTCGGGCGGCGCTATGTCGGCCTGTTCTTCACACTGCCGGCCATCATCTTTACACTGGTGTTTTTCATCCTGCCGCTGGGTATGACCATCTTCATGTCGCTGCATAAGTGGTCGCTGATGGGAGAGCATAATTTCATCGGCATCCAGAACTACATTGATTTGCTCACCCGCGATTCGCAGTTCTGGAACAGCCTGTGGTTCACCACGCGCTACACGCTGCTCATCACCCCCGCCATTTTCATCATCGCCTTTTTGCTGGCGCTGCTGGTCAACCTGCCGCTGCGCATGATTGGCGTGTTCCGTACCATCTACTTCCTGCCGGCGGTGATCGGCCTCGGCACATCCAGTTTGCTCTGGGTGTGGCTGCTGAATGACCGTGTGGGCGCGATCAACGCAATTTTGAAACTTCTCGGTCTGATAGACCGTCCCATTATCTGGCTGGCCGACCCGAACTATGTGATGATCGCCATCATCGTTTCGATTGTGTGGAAAACGGTGGGCTTCACCATGATCCTGCTGCTGACCGGTATGCAGGCCATTCCCGCCGAACTCTACGAGTCCGCCCGTGTGGATGGCGCGAATTACTGGGAACAACTGCGCTACATCATGCTGCCCCTCATGCGTCGCACGTTTGCGTTGGCGCTGGTGCTGTCGGTCATCGGCTCGTATCTCGCCTTCGACCAGTTCTTCATCATGACCGCTGGTGGCCCGCAGAATCAGACGATCTCGGTGGTGTACTGGATTTACAAAAAATCGTTTACCGACTTCAATCTGGGTTATGGCGCGTCCATGTCTATCGTGCTGCTGGTGATTCTGGTCGTCCTGAGCGTCATCCAGATGTGGCTGCTGCGCGATGACACCACTTATTGAGCGAGGATTATCGTAATGGCTACAGCCGTTCAGTCACGCACCGCCAAGAGACCGCGTTCCGCCCTGTGGGGGCGCGTGCTTCTGTATGTGGTTTGCATCTTTATCGCCATCCTGTTCCTGTTCCCGATTGTGTGGTCGGCCATCAGCTCGGTCAAGCCGCCCAAAGAAGCTTCGGCTGCGCCGCCCACATTCTTACCCAGCCAGATTGACTTCGCCAACTATGGCAAGCTGGACGATTACGGGCGCGGGGTGTGGTCGTATGTGGGCAACAGCGTGATTACCGCCATCATCACGGTCATCGGCTCCACCGTCCTCAGCACACTGGCGGGCTACGGATTCGCCCGTTTCAACTTCCCGATGAAAAACATCGCTTTTGTGCTGATCCTCGCCACGCTGATGATCCCGTTTCAGTCCATCCTCATCCCGCTATTCCTGATTCTGACCGGGCTGCGGTTGCAAAATACGCTGTTCGGGCTGGCGCTGGTGTACATCACCTTCCAGTTACCGTTCGGCGTGTTCATCATGCGCAACACGTTCGCCAGCGTCCCGCGTGAAATCGAAGAAGCGGCGCTGCTGGATGGCTGCACGCCCCTGACCATGCTATACCGCGTGATGTTTGCGCTGGTGCGCCCCGGCATTATCACGGTGGGGATTTATGCGTTCCTGAACTCGTGGAACGAATTTTTGGCGGCGCTGATTTTCATGACCAAAGAGGCCAACTTCACCCTGCCCATTCTGCTCACCAGCGTTCGCAGTGGGTACTACGGCGCGATTGACTGGGGTGCGCTGCAAGCCGGCCTGATGGTCAGCATTGTGCCGTGTGTGGTGATCTTCCTGCTGCTGCAACGCTACTATGTGGGCGGTTTGACGGGCGGCGCGATCAAAGGCTAAAAGTCTCGCAAGGCAGTTTTATATATCAAATGGGCGCTCAATCGGGCGCCCGTTTTGTGTTTACCCACCGCGCCAACTACTTCTATAGACATAGAATCCAGTTAGCGATAGACTATTCATAATCGTAATTTATGCTTTCCGAAAGGTGTCGAATGAATAGCAAACGGCTTTTGTGGATTTTTATGCTGATCGCTTTGAGCCTGATGCTCATCGGCAGCGTTCATGCGCAGGGGAGCGTGCAGCCCTTCGTGGCGGTTTCCGGCGGTCAACTGACGCTGGTCGGCGGCGCGGCCCCCGGCGTGATCGTCAGCCCGGAGAATGTGGGCTTGACCAGCATCGTTTGGAGTCCAGACGGCAGCCAGATTGCCTATTTGCTCACGCAGCCCGACTACAGCTATAAGCTGATGACGGTCAGCGCCGCAGCGGGGGCAACGCCCGTCGCGCAGAACACCGCCACGCCCGTGAGTGGCTTCCCCATCACTTACACCCCCGAAGGGCAAATCGTATTCATCACCGAAGGCCAAACGCCATCGGATAGCTTTGTCATGATGGTGCAGGCCAACCTGCTCAACCCGCAAACGGGCGAACAGCAGATGGTCGGCACGTTCGGCTTCGGCGTGGGCTGCGGCGGTGGCTCGATGAGTCCGGCAGACTGGCAGTTGTGGACGGAAACCGGCTTCGGCGGTAGCCCGCTGGTGCTGAGTTGGACGCGCTACGGCCTGCTGCACAGCACCACTTGCGGCGGTAGCGGGCTGGCGCTGCTGAACATCAGCACCGGAACCGATATTCCCCTCGGCAATGACCCGATTACGGCTAACTCCGACCCGTCGTTGGGCTATCTGATGCGTGCCGTCGTGTCGCCGGATGGTGAACGGGCAGCGACCATCCGCCATCAGTATCAGGAGCCGCGCCCGATTCAAACGCTGGTGCTGATTGACCTCGCCAGCGGCGCACAAACCGATGTGGTGACGACGGCTTATCCCGAACAACTCGCGTGGGGCGCAGACGGCACGCTGTTCTACAGCATCATGGAAGCAGCGGGCGAGCTGGATTCCGCCCTCACGCCCGACCAAGCGCAGAAGTTCGAGCAAATTCAGGGCTTCCCGGCCTCTCAACTCCTCGTTTACTCGGTGGGCATCCGGCAGGTGAACCCCGCAACGGGCGAAGATCGGCTGCTGTACAGCACCGCCGCCTCGGCGATAGGCCGGATGGCGCTGGCGGCAGACGGGCAAACGCTGGTCTTTAGCCAGATTCCGAACCTGAACCTGTGGGGCGCAGGAATCGCGGACGGCACGCTGGACATCGCCAACGACTTCAGCGGCAGCACCCAACGCGCCACCGTGCCGATCACCCTGTACACCACCCCGTTGAACGGCGGCGTGGTGCAACTGGTGGGCAGCGGGTTGGAGCAGTTCGCGCTGCATCCGTAAGCGGCGGCGCTCCGGTCATTGTGTAACCGCAGGCGGGGCGAATCCCCGCCTGTGCTACAATCCGGTAAAGAGAGACAGGAGATACGTGCATGGTGATGGTGGACTCCCGGTTGCTGACCGCGAACGACTTTGATGCGCTGACGGCGCTGCCGGAAAACGAGGCAAAACGATTTGAGTTGCATCAGGGAGAAGTGGTTGAAATGCCGTCACCCAGTCCGCTTCATGCCTATGTGATTTCGATGCTGGTCTATCTGCTGGCGAAGCACATCACCGCCCATCAGCTAGGCTACTTCTTCGCGGATTCGGTGTCCTACTACCTGCCCAACGGCGACGTGTTCATCCCCGATGCGTCGTACCTCTCCTTTCAACGGCAAACGGGTTTACCGAGCCGCTTCACTGTCGCGCCTGATCTGGCGGTGGAAGTGGTATCCCCCGGCAATCGCCCCCGCGAAATCTTGAACAAAGTCGAGAGCTATCTGGAAAGCGGCACGCTGCTGGTGTGGGTGATTTATCCCGAAGAACAGGTGATTGACAGCTACCGACGCGGCGCGGGGAACACGCTCATCATGCAAAAACATACTGCCACCGACCTGCTGGATGGCGAGGACGTACTCCCCGGTTTGCAATTCACCGTCCGCGAAGTATTCCCGCCTGAACCACCGCGCTAGGCCATCAGGCGGTCATACAACACGTCTGCGCGAGTGCCGTCCTTTCCCATCCCCCCGCAACCCCTTCCCCCGGCGGTGCGTATATAGCATGAGCGGTGCGTCCCCCGCAGGTTCGGGGGTTGGCACGGCGTGAGTGGTGCTAAAATAAGGCTGTTAGTCAACCCGATTCAGGAGCGAGGGCGAGCAATGGCGTTATGGTGGGGGACGCGAACCAATGTGTCACCGCGTTTGCGGCTGGAAGTGGAAGCAATGCGGGCGACCTTCGAGAATACCTTCAAGCTGGTCGTCCCGACGCTCGGCCAGTTGTACTGGGAAGGTACGGTGGATGTTAATCTCGACATCTTGGCTACTGCCGAGATGCGCCAGCATAAAATCAAAATTCTATATCCCAATGAATATCCCAACCGTCCGGCAGAAGCCTACTGTTTGCGTCCGCGCATTTACAGCGAGAAGCACCAGTATGAGGACGGTCAGTTGTGCCTGTTTAATCCCAAAGACGGCACACAGTACGGTTGGAACCCTAGCAAATCAACGGCGGTGACGGTGGCGGCGTGGGCGGTGCAATGGTTGTACGCTTATTACACATGGCGCACCATCGGCAACTGGCCGGGCGTTGAGGAGCGCATTGATCCCAACACGCCCATTTCGCCGCGCCGCCGGTAGCAAGTGCGTTGTCCAGAGTCCTCTCAATGCATCCTGTCCCGCAGCAAGGCCGAAGGGGACGCTATAGCCGGTGAGGGGGCAAGCATGTTCAGAGAGAAGGTGTCATGGTGAATCGTTTGGGGTGGGCGCGTCATGGCGTGCCGAATCTGGTGGTGGCGCAGCGCGTGATTGATAAGATGGCGAAAGCCGCGCAGCACTATCTGGAAGATGAAACGGGTGAAGCGATGGTCGGGTTGCTGGTGCCGGGCGCACACAGCGGCGTTCCCACGCTGTATATCCTCGACACCATCGCGCCGGACGAAAGCGCCGTGCGCCAGTGGGCCACCTTTCAGCAGGGCGACGACCGACAGGACGAACTGGTGTGGTGGCTGCAAGAGAACTGGCGCGTGTGCCGCGCACAGGGCAGCGACAGCACCGGCGCGAAATTGGCCGACAAGTGGCAGGTGCCGCTGCGGTATGTGGGCGACTGGCACAAACAACCCGGCGAAATGGTACAGCCCAGTCAGGGCGATCTGATGACCGCCCGCCACTGGATTGACGATCCCGAAAACGGCATGGACTTCCTGCTGGCGCCCATTGTCACGCTGGGCTATACCGCCTCATCGGTGGGCAGCGCCAGCAGCGGGAGTAACTATGTGGCGGTGCCGCAAGGTGGCGACCAGATGATGCGCGTGGACTTCTGGTACATTGACCACAGCGCCCGCGATTTCCTGCCCATCACCCCCAGCGTATACCCCGATGCGCAGCTTCCGGCGCTGGCGGATTACCCCTGGCATCTGGTACACGAGGCGCGTTTCAAAGCCGAGTACGAACGGCTGACCGCCGACGGCCTGTTCGCCACGCTGGTGCTGTGGGAGGCGGACGGCAAACCGCCGCTGGATGTATGTTTCCTGACGGCGCGGTTGGGCGCGGAAAAAATGCTACTGCTCTCCACCCCCTATGACTATCCGGCGAACCCCCCGACTGCGCGTGTGGCGCCGGCTGCCGAAATCCAGCCGGAGGCCGATCTGTACGCGGTGTTCGAGTCCTTGTGGGACGATTCGCAGCCTGTACCTAACCCGCCCGATTGGACATGGAACGAGAACCGTTATTTGATTGATTACCTGTTCGCGCTGGAGGAGGCGTTGGGGATGCGTACCAGCGCGACCAAACCACCCCCGACGGACAGCGCGGCGGAGGCACAATCATGAATCTGGATCGAATCGAGCGTTTGATCGGCAGTGACAATCTCGGCCTGCTGCGCCGCAAGCGCGTGGGCGTGGTCGGGTTGGGGTCGGGCGGCGGTTTCGTCGCACTCAGTCTGGCGATGAGTGGCGTTGGACGCTTCGTACTGGTCGACTCGGATGTGCTGGACGCCAGCAACGTAGCGCGGCATGTGGCGGATCGGCGCGATGTGGGGCGTCCGAAGGCGGAAGCGGTGGCTGACCTGATCCGTCAGCGGAACCCGGAAGCCGAGATTGATGTGCGCGTGGGGCGCATCGAAGACCACCGCGACGCGCTGAACGGACTCGATCTGCTGGTGTGCGGCGTGGATGGCGAGAATCCCAAATACATCTTGAATCAGGAATGTCTGGAACGTCGTCTATCCGCTGTGTACGCGGGTGTCTACGAACGCGGCGAAGGCGGCGACGCGGTGGTGATTCGTCCCTACAACGGGCCGTGTTATGCTTGCTGGGCAGGCGAATTGCGCGAAGGTTTGGCGCTTTCTGCCAAAGACTCAGGGGAAGAACTTGATTATGGTATGATTGGGGAAGAAGGAACGTTGGAAGCCGAGCCGGGATTGTGGCTGCATGTGGCGCGTGTGGCTGCTGCGCAGGCCGATCTGGCGCTGAATGAGTTGTTACGCGGAACGGCGGTGTATAAGCAAATGCCCGCCAATACCGTCATCATGGCGAACAGCGCCCTCGAAATCCTGACCGGGCAGATCACCCCGCCGCACAGTGCCCTGTGGGTGGATGTGGCGCGTAACCCACACTGTTTGGTCTGCGGCGAGGCGTTGCGCAACACGCTATCAACGGACGCGCAACCTGTGCTTTCGCTGGATGACCTGATGAGCGAGACGGGCTTGAGCCTGCAAGAGTCATCGGAGGATACACCTTGAGCAATATACCGAATATCCCCCCGGCGCAGGACGATGCCGACGATGCGCCCTTGATGGAAGAACGGCTGGAACGGCTGGGCGGCGAACCTGCGCCAGCCATCACGCCGGAGGAATTTGCCCGTTTGCAGCAGGCGGGTCAGGTGCATATTGACGCGCAGGGGCGTGTTCGCACGGCGCGGCGCACAGATGCCGAAGCGGGCGTGTCGCTCCGCAAACGGCGGGCATGGTATGGCTGAACTGAGAGATAAAGCACTTCAATTTCGGCTGGCGCTGGTGGAGCGTTTGCGGGAACAGAATTTGCTGGATGCGCCTCTCGAAGCCGCTTTTAAGGCGATCCCGCGCCATCTGTTTCTGCCGGGCGAAACGATTGAACGCGCCTACACAGACGAGGCGATTGTCATCAAGCGCGATGCCGACGGCACGATACTCAGTTCGTCCAGCCAGCCGAGTATGATGGCGCTCATGCTGCGCCAACTGCGGTTGCGCGAAGGTGACAATGTGCTGGAAATCGGCACGGGCAGCGGGTATAACGCCGCCATCATGCAGCACCTTATCGGCGAGTCCGGCACCGTGACTTCGGTGGAACTCGATCCGCAACTGGCGCAGCAGGCCGAAGTCAATCTGCAAAGAGCGCGGTTGAGCGCGATTGTGAACGTGGTGCAGGCCGACGGCGCGATGGGCTATGCGCCGCGTGCGTCTTACGATGGCATCATCTGCACCACCGCCATGCGCGATGTGCCGGTGGCATGGCAGCGTCAGTTAAAGACCAGCGGCGTGCTGGTTGTTCCGTTGTGGGTCGCCACCATGCAGGTTAGCACGGCTTTCACCCTGCAAGGCGATGGCAGTCTGTACAGCCGCCACAATATCCCGTGCGGGTTTATTCCGGCGCGGGGCATGGCTGCCGGGGCACGCACCAGCGTGCGGGTCGGTTCTTCGCTGCTGCTGTCGTCGCTGGAAATCGCCAAACTGGATTCCACCCGCGTCCAGCTGCTGCTGAACGAGGATATGGAAACCAGCAACATCGGGATGCCGCTGGACAGCGCCAGCTACTGGCGCAGTTTCCTGCCGTTTCTGGTGCTTAACGTGCCGGAAGGCTGCATGTTCGTGCTGTACCAGTTCATTGACGGACATCAGGGCTACGGGATGGAAGGGGGCGGCTTCGCGCTCATCGCTCCCGGAAGCGCCAGTTTTGTCCCCTATGACGGTGATGGACGGGTGCATGTGTTCGGCAGCGCGGACACTTATATCGCGCTGCGGACGGCGCTGGACTCGTGGGAAAAACACGGCAAACCCGGCGTTGACCGCCTGCGCCTGCTGCTGACAGACCAACCCGACTCGTCATCTATCCAACCCAACACCCCAAACGCTCAAGTCAAGGTATACTCAAGACAGTACCATACCCTTCGGGTGTGGATGGATTTGGCCTGAATCGCATGATGCCCGCGTTTCCGGGTGGAAACCGGGCTGCGAAAAGGGGCATGTGGTGTGATTACCTTCGATGATCTATGCGCGGCGTTGTACCTGCCGGATTTCGATCCGGTTCCGGCGCAAATGCGCATGGTTCCCGCCACCCGCCGCTTCACCCCGCCGGTGGGCGTGACTCCCCGGCAAGCGGGCGTTCTTGTGCTGGCCTATCCCGACTCCGATGGGTTGCACATCGTCCTTACCCGCCGCACCGAATCCCTCCGCAGCCACAGCGGTCAGATCAGCTTTCCCGGTGGGCGTCATTCCCCCGAAGACATCTCCTTTACCGCTACCGCGCTGCGCGAAACCTGCGAAGAACTGGGACTGTGCGACCCCGACATTCGTATCCTCGGCGCACTCTCGCGCCTGTATATTCCGCCGAGCAATTTTGAAGTCTATCCGACGGTGGGCGCACTGGATGCGCCACCGCGTTTCTCTCCCAACCCGGACGAAGTGGCAGAGGTGTTTAGCCTGCCACTGAACGACCTGCTGGATTCGCGTATCAAGCACAGCGAAGAACGCGACATTCTGGGGCTGCGTATGACCGTGCCGTACTATGCGGTGCGCGGGCATAAGGTGTGGGGCGCAACGGCAGCTATGTTGAGCGAGCTAGAAACTCGCTTGCGGGCCGTGGTGGATTAGAAATCTCGGCGGTTATCGAGCGAGGAGGCCATGATGGACGAGGGCTATGTACTGGTCATTGGTTCCGCGCAGATTGACATCAAAGGGCTTCCAGCGGAAACGATTCGCTGGAATGCCACCACCCCCGGACGGGTTCGCAACCGTGTAGGCGGCGTGGCGCGTAACATCGCCGAGAACCTTGCCCGCCTCGAAGTGGATACGGTGTTGCTGACGGCAGTGGGCGACGACGATCAGGGCAGGCGCATCCTCGACCAGAGCGAGATGTACGGCGTGGATTGTGCGCAGGTGCGCGTCCTCGAAGGGCAGCGCACTTGCTCCCACCTGTCATTCCTGAAGCCAGATGGCGAGATGGCGGTGGGCGTGACTGATTTTGAGATCATGAAGTATCTGGACAGCGAGATGTTGCGTCAGAATGTGGCGCTGATCGCCGACGCAGATATGGTGGTGATTGATGCCACCCTGTCCGATTCTGCGCTGGAGACTTTGTTTGAACTGACGAACGCTTACGGGGTGCGCGTGTGTGCCGACCCCACCACGCCGTCGCTGGCGCCGCGCCTGCGCCCTTATCTCAATCAACTGCATTTGGTGGTGCCGAATGCGGGCGAAACAGCCGCCCTGTGCGCCCTGTCGCAGCCCGTCGCAGACCGCGAGGCGGCGCTGGCAGCGGCGCGGCAGTTGGCGGCGGCAGGCGTGTATATCGCGGTGGTGACGATGGGCGCGGAAGGGTTGGCCTATGCCAGCGAAGGCGGGGCAGGCTATATCCGCGCTGTGCATACCCATGTGGTTGACCCGACCGGGGCGGGGGATGCGCTCACCGGCGCGGTCATCTTCGGGCTGCTGAACGATGTGCCGCTGGACGAAGCCATGCGACTCGGGGCGACAGCGGCGGCGCTCACGCTGCAAAGCGGCGAAACCATCGCGCCTAATCTCACGCAGGAAGTGCTGTACGATCACCTCATGGCGTAACACTCGCCCCCCGCCCCTGAACAGGACGGGCGGGGGGCTTATCACGCAGCGAACCCGGCCTGCGTGATTGTATCCCCGCCTGCCGCCGCGTGTATAATGGCTTGTGTGTGATCGCAGCGAGAGGACGCACCGGATGAGCCACCGCGTGTTCATTAGCAGCACCAGCCTCGACCTGAAACGCTACCGCCGCGCCGCCATCGAAGCCTGCAAAACGCTGGGCTTTGAGCCGGTGGCGATGGAAGATTTTGAGGCGATGGGCGTAGGCGCTACCGAAGGCAGCAAACGGAAACTCAAAGAGGCCGACCTGTTTGTGGGCATCGTCGCCCACCGCTACGGCTACATCGAGCAGGGCTATGACCGCAGCGTGACCGAAGCCGAGTTCGACTATGCCCGTGAGCGCGGCCTCGAATGCTTGTGCTTCATCGTAGAACCGGCTGCGACATGGCCCAAAACCCACATCGAGCGCAAGAACACCGACAAACTGGCCGCCTTCAAAGCCAAAATTGACCAGAGCGTGATTCGCGCCCTGTTCACCGATATACACGATTTCCGCGCCAAGCTCATCAACGCGCTGGTCAACTGGCAGGAGTGGCGCAGCGTTCGCAGTGGTGAACTGGAAGCCATTCTCGCGCTGTCGCCGGACGATGTGCCGGATCGCCCGGAACGGCTGATCGGACGCGCCGCGCTGCTGGCGGAAATAGACGGGCTGCTGGATAAAGGCAAGCGCGTGCTGCTGCAAGGTTTCGGCGGCATGGGCAAGACCGCGCTGGCGGCGTGGGTGGTGGCGGAGCGCATCACCGCTGGCAAAGGGCCGGTGCTGTGGCTGCGCGCCGGAACCGAAGACCGCGATGGGCTGATGCTGGCGCTGTCCCGTCCCTTCAAGGCGCAGGCCGCGCTCACCAAAGAAACCAGCCCCGCCAATCAAGCGCGTATCGTCCGCACTCTTTTAAGCACGAACCAAGTCCGGTTGGTGGTGCTGGATGATGCGTGGAACGCCCGCGCCCTGACGCAGTTGTTGAGCGTGAACGCCCTGCCTGCCGGGTTGCCGATTCTCGTCACCTCGCGCAGTCGCTTCGTCGGCCTCACGCGCTTGGATGTGGGGCGGTTGCCGCGCCCCGCCGCACTGGAACTGCTTGCCAGTCTGGGCGACCCGGAGTGGGCGCATGATCCCGCTGCCGATACGCTGTGCGACAAACTGGGCGACCACACCTACGCGGTGCGCGTGGCCGGCCTGACGCTGGCGCTGGATGGCCTCGCCCCTACCGAATTACTCACGCGCATTGCTGCCGCCCCCTGGAAACTGGCTGCACCCGAAGGCACTGAGGAAGAAGGCCGCAGCGGTGTGGAAGATTTGCTCAAGACCAGCCTGTACGGGCTGGATGCCGAAGCGCGGGCCGCGTTCTGGGCGTTGGGCGCGTTCTTCTCCACCAGCATCACGCCTGAAATGCTCGGCCTGTATATGGAACTGGACGCCACCGCCGCCGAGGATGCGCTCAACCGCTTGCAGCGGCGCGGGTTGGCGGAGCGTGTGGGTGACAGCGCCGAACGCGAAATGGAATACCGGATGCACGATCTGGCCTACGGGTATGCGCGTTCACAGGCCAAACCTGCCGATCAGCAGCGGGCGCTGGCCGCCTGCCTGCGCTACCTCGAACACTACCGCGAACCGAATCGCGCCAATTTCCCCGCCCTGCGCTCCGAACTGGATAATTTCATGGGGGCGATTGCGTGGGCGATGAGCGCCGAACGCTATGCCGAAATCCAGCAGTTTGCGGACGGGCTGTACCGCAGTTTCGACAGCGATACCACCGACGGCTTTCTGCATTTGCAGGGGTACGCGAGTCTGGCAACGACGCTGCTGGCACACGCGGCAACCGCCAGCGAAGCCCTGAAACAACCGGCGCGGCGGGCGGCCTATCTCGGCAGCCTCGGCAGCGCCTACCGCGACATCGGGCAGGTTAAAACCGGGCTGAAGCATTACAGCGCCGCGCTCAAGCTGTACCGCGATTTAGGCGATCGAGTCGGTGAAGGCGTCACCCTGACGCGCATTGGCGTTACCCACCGCCTGAGCGGGGAAGCGAAGCAGGCGATTGAGCATTTCCAGCAGGCGCTTGCCATCGCCCGCGAACATGGAAATGTGCAGGCCGAGGGCATCAACCTCGCCAGTCTGGGGATTGCCTACCGGCAGGCGGGACAGCACGAATCCGCGCTGGCGCATCTGAATGCCGCCCTGACGATTGCTCGCGCACGGGGCGACAAGCGCGGCGAGGCCATCAACCTCGGCAACATGGGCGATATTGACCGCGATCTTGAGCGTCCCGCACAGGCCATCGCGCACTACGAAAATGCGTTGGCGATTGCCCGCGAGATGGGCGACAAACGCGGCGAGGGGATCAACCTCGGACGCTTGGGCGACGCCTACCGTGTTCTGCGCGAGTACGAACGCGCCGAAACGCTGATTCAGCAGGCGTTGACGATTGCCCGCGAAACGGACGATAAGCGCAGCGAAACGATCAACCTCGGACGGTTGGGGGATGTGTACCGCGATCAGCAGCGCACCGACGAGGCTGTGGCGGAGCATCAGCGCGGACTGGATGTCGCCCGCCATCTGGATGACAAGCACGGCGAAGCCTATGCCCTGCATGATTTAGGGCTGGACGCGCTGGCAGCAGGACAGAATGAGCAGGCCGCCGCCTATCTCGAACGCGCCCGCGCCCTGTTCGTCGTGCTGGGGTTGGCGCACCGTGCCGACGAAGCCGCCCGGAGACTTGCCGCGCTCCAAGCGCCGCCTGCGTTGTAAGGCAGAATGCGCCCTCACCCCTGCCCTCTCCCAACCGCTGAGTACAGCTAGGCGAGGGGGAAAGACAGCGCAGACCGTGGCTGTACGCCTTACCTCCTTCGCCACTTTGCTGCAAGCAGAAGGGACGGGGATGAGGGCACTACAGCGGCAACGTCACCGTAAAGGTGGTTCCCACGCCTTCCGTACTCTCGGCCTTAATCGTGCCGCCATGCAGGACAACCGCTTCATATGTGATACTCAAGCCCAGCCCGGTTCCTTCAATGTGTGCGACGTTCTTGGCGCGGTAGAACGGTTCAAATAGGCGCTCCAGATCATCAGGAGGGATGCCAAAGCCCTCATCGCGGATCGTTATCGTCACCTGATTGGATTCTGTAATCAGATCAAAATAGATCGGCTTTTCGGCAGGGGAATACTTGAGGGCATTGGAAATCAAATTGTTCAACACATGCCGCATGAGACGCTGATCAAAGGCGAGCCTGACCGGAGTCGGGTTGATTCGCGCACGCACCCGACCTTGATGTTCAGGTTGGGTGGCAAAATCCTCGATGATTTCCTGACATAAAGCGTTTAAATCACCCTTTGTCGGTCGGAAATCGAAACGACCGGTTTGAATACGCGCTAATTGCAGCACATCTTCCATGATTCCTTTCATGAATAACACCTGCTGGGCAATTCTGTTGAGCCGGGTAGTCACCTGTTGCTCATCCATCTTTGCCCGGTAATTCAACAGAGTCTCGGTGTACGAAAGGATGATGGCTAAAGGGGTGCGGAATTCATGCGAGGCCGTCGAAACAAAGCGGGTTTTCAACAGGTTCAACTGGCGTTCTTTTTCCAGCGCCTGTTTTAAGGCTTCTTCGGCCTGCTGGCGCTCGGTGGTATCGCGGATCACACCAACGATCCCCGTCGGTTTGCCTTCAGCATCCCGCAGAATCGTATAGTGTCCCTCATGCCAGACATACCGCCCATCTTTATGACGGTGGCGTTGACGAATGGTGAAGGAATTACAACTTGAAGTCAATGCTTCATAGATGACGGTACGTGATCCGGGGATATCATCAGGATGGACAATCTTAAATGATTTGAGCGCCATCATTTCTTCGGGGGTATAGCCCATCGCTTCAAAAGACGAAGGCGAAACATAAGTGAGGGTTCCATCGAGCTGCGCTTTGACAATCACATCTTTGATGTTCTCGGCCAGCAAGCGATAGAGTTCTTCACTCTGCCGCCGCGCATCTTCCAACTGTTTGCGCTCGGTGATGCCGCGGGCGATACCGATCATCTCGATGCGCTGCCCTGTGCTGACATTGCGAACGACGCTGATTGAGGTTTCGACCCAGATGTAATGTCCAGCCTTGTGCCGCAGCCGTTGATGAATGGCGAAGTTATCCTGCCCTGCTGCCAGCACATTTTGAATGGTCGTGCGCGTCGCAGCGCGATCTTCAGGATGAACTAACTCGTAAGCTGGTTGTCCGACCAGCTCATCGGGATGATACCCCAGTTGGTCAACCACGGAAGGCGAAACATATGTCCGTGTGCCGTCAATCGCCATCTTGATGATTATATCTTTGGTGTTCTCGGCAATCAGGCGGTACTGCTCCTCGCTCTGCCGCAGCGCCTCTTCCAACTGCTTGCGCTCGGTGATGTCGCGCATGATGCTGCCAATCACATACCCGTCTGCCTTGTGAATGATCGGGAAAAAGCGCGAAGTGACGACCCGATTCACCCCATCTGCACGGTACATGATGCCTTCGAGTTCACCATTCTCCCCCGGGACAAGGCCGGTTCGCAACATATGGAGCATGCCCGCTTTGATCTGCTCATACAGTGCCGGTGAACGATCCTGCGGCGGGGTGGCCTGGAAATGCACATCCCATGCGTACTGACCAATGACCTGCTCTGACGTTTGCCCTGATATCTGCGCAGCAATCTCGTTCCATTCGAGGACGCGCCCGGTTTCAGCAACAATGCCAAAGCCTTCGCTGGATTTGGTGAGGAAAGCCTGATAGCGTTCTTCACTCTGCTCCAACGCCGCTTCGATCAGCTTACGTTCGCTAATGTCCTGAACAATCACAATCGTTTCGACCAGCGCGTCGGTTTGCGGGTCACGAACCAGTGTGGCCGACAGATTCGACCAGAACGTATGACCGTCCTTGTGCAGGATGCGCTGCTCAACGTGAAAATAATTTTTGCCAGAAGCTATCGCCTTCTGAAAGGCTTCTGCACCGGTAAGAAAATCATCCGGGTGGGTGATAGTGATCCTCGGTTCCGCCATCATTTCTTGCGGGGTATAACCGGTTAGCGCATAGGCGGCTGGCGAGACATAGGTTCGCCTGCCATCCGGTGCGAGGCGCATAATCATGTCTTTGGTGTTCTCGGTCAGCAGGCGGTAGCGTTCTTCACTCTGCCGCAGCGCATCTTCCATCTGCTTACGTTCGGTGATGTCGCGGGCAGAGGCGTAGAAAAAGTTCCCATCCAGGATAGAGCGCCATTCGATCAGGCGGTAGCTGCCATCAGCCGATCGGTAGCGGTTGACGAACTCGATGACCGGTTTCTGCTGCGAGAGCTGCGTCATCGCGTCCAACGTGGCTGGAATATCATCCGGGTGTACAAAATCGAGGAACCGTCGGCCTTCGATCTCCGCGACGGGCAGGCCGAGCAGCTTTTCCCACGCCCCGTTGACCTTGAGCAACACCCCGTCAGTATTGGCGATATCGAGCATGTCTGCCGAGACATTGAAGAAGCGATCCAGTTCAGCATATTTCCGGTCGAGTGCTTCTTCCAGCCGCTTGCGCTCGCTAATGTCGCGGTTGATGGCGATCACCCCTATAGGAACGCCGTTGTCATCTTTCACAAGGGTCGCCGCAGTCATAATCGCAAGCGGATGACCATCCTGATGCAGATGGGTCACTTCATCCTGATACCATCCCTGCTGCTCAAATGGGGCAAGGATGCGCAGACGTTCGTCCGGCGCGGCATATTGAACGCGAAGAATATCCCGCGCAGGCTGCCCGATCACGTCTTCGGCTTTATAGCCGTAAATCCGTTCGCTGGCTTTGTTCCAACTCTGAATGCGATAGTCCAGATCGGTAAAAATCACCGCATCGCTCAGGTTCTGCTGCAAACTGGCTTGATAGTGCAGCTCGCGTTCGCGGGCTTTGCGCCCGGAGATGTCCCGAGTCATGCACACCAGATTCCGAACCGATTCGGGCGAGCGATTCACCGGCGCGATGTGGATTTCCACCGCAACAGCGCGGCCATCCACATGTCGGGCGCACACTTCGATACGCTGCGCCTCATGTGTGGTTACAACCTCCTGTAGACAGGTTTGAACCCGCAGCGCATCCTCAGCATCGAAATAGGTAGTGAAGTTTTTCCCGGAAACCGATTCTGCCGAATGGCCAAACATCTGAGCAAAAGCATAATTGGCTTGTTGTATTTCGGCATGAATATTCACCAGCAGGATTCCATCCCCGCTATGCTCGAAAATGGCTTCCAGCCGATCTCTGGTGCGTTCCAGTTCAAACGTGCGCTCTTGTACCCGCAAGTTGAGGAGCGCGTTCATATCTTCCAGTGCTTTTTGAGCCGTCATCCGGGCGCTGATGTCGGTCACAACGCTGTAGATTTTGGTCGCCCCGTTGAAATCCATCGCCGTCGAGAAAATTTCCACATGACGCAGGCTCCCATCGGCATGACGATGGATGAAGTAATAGGTCTCCATCTCGCCGGTCAGGGGTTGTTCCAGACGTTCGCGGGTTTGCTTGGCAGGGGGCAGGTTAAAATCGTAGACGGTCTTGGTTCTAAAGGTGTCCAGATCATACCCGTAAAACCGCTGTGCCGCAGGGTTGGCATCCAGAATTTCACCCGTGATCGGTTCGATGACCAGTATGGGTAAACCCAGCCTGAACATATCCTCGTAGCGTTTTTCGCTATCCGGCGCGTGTACAGGAGTCTGCTGTCTGGCGATTTCCTGCTTGACCATCTCCAGCAGGCGCTGTGTATCCTGTTTTTGGACGACCCCGCAGAAGCCGAGCCGGATGACATCCACCGCAGCTTCCATGCTCATCGCATCGACCAGACCGATGACGGATACCTGATGGTTTAGCCGCTGGACAGATTCGATGATTTGACGGTATTCGAAAGCGGGATGGGCGAGATCATACAGGATAACAGCCCATCCCTGCCGGCTCAGGTTCGCTTCTAAATCGCTTAACGTAATCGGTTCACAAAATTCAACTTGTAAAGAAGCAAAATCATTCAAATATTTGAGAGAATGCGTCCCATCACGGGTAGCATATCCAACTGCGAGCAGGTGACTGGAAAGCTCCATCATTACCCACTTTATAAACACCGTAAGGTCACTTCATTATATCATCCTGTTTTTCATTAGTACGCATGAACTTTCATGAGGGGCAATTCAATTTCGAGAAAGCGGCTGGCGTAGGGCGACAGCAACCGACTGCATGCGGTGTGGCAGTTGGTTCTAAACATTAGCAAAAACGTATACCCTATTTCGTTTGACTTAAGTTTGCAAACCATAAAAGCCTGTGCCACAATCACCAATACGCTTTCGCCGCTGGCGAGCAATCACAAGTTTTCAGTATTTTTGTATTTCTACCAACGGAGTATTCTTTTTATGCGTCCACTGAACAGTACGGAAAATCAACTCATTCTCATTGTGATGGGCATTGCCTTTGCGGGGATCATCTACGCGGCCATGCTGACGCGCCAGATCCTCTCCGAGAGCAAAGGCTCACCCAAAATGCAGGAGGTTTGGGGCTACATCAAAGATGGCGCCAATGCCTATCTGCGTTCACAGTTCCGCATCATCGCCATTCTGATTGCTGTTCTAGTCGTGGTTCTGTTCTTCAGTGTGTATCTCATCAACCCCACCCCGTATGCCATCGAACACTTCTGCCCCACTGTGGCTGAAGAAGCCCGCGCCACGGTGAACGCAGAGCAAATCTATGCGGATGTGGCAGCCAAGAACACCGGTTTGAGCGAAGGCGAACTGACTTTGCTACAGACCAACGCGGTGGTCTATGCTGAAGAAGCAATCATCGTGACCGAAGGCGTGAAAAATTGCGATGCTGCCCGTTCCAATATCGCCATCGGGCGTGCAGGCGCGTTCCTGATGGGCGCGTTGTTCTCCGGCGCGGTGGCCTACATCGGCATGAACATGGCGGTGCAGGGGAATGTGCGCGTGGCAGCGGCTGCCGTTGACCCCAAGCGCGGCTATGCGGCGGCGCTGCGGATTGCCTACCGTTCCGGCACGATCACCGGTATGCTGACCGATGGCCTCGGCCTGTTCGGCGGCACGGTCATCTTCGTCATCTTTGGCATCGCTTCGCCGGATGCGCTGCTGGGCTTCGGCTTCGGCGGCACGCTGCTGGCGCTGTTCATGCGCGTGGGTGGCGGCATCTTCACCAAAGCCGCAGACGTAGGCGCTGACCTTGTGGGTAAGGTGGAAGCTGACCTGCCGGAAGACGATCCGCGCAACGCGGCGGTCATCGCTGACCTTGTGGGTGACAACGTGGGCGACTGCGCGGGTATGGCAGCGGACATTTTCGAGAGCTACGAAGTAACCATCGTAGCCGGTTTAATCCTCGGTCTGGCGCTGGCGACCGTCACGCGCTCCCCGATCTGGATTGTGTTCCCGCTGGTCGTGCGCGGCATCGGCGTGCTGAGTTCGATCATCAGCACCTATCTGGTGCGCTCCACCACCGGCAAAGACGCGCTCAGTGCCATCACACGCGGCTTCTACAGCGCGGCGGTCATCAGCATCACGCTGTTCGGCCTGTTCACCGTCTTCTACATGCGTGAACCGAACATCAATCAGGGCAACATCGTGTGGCAACCGCTGGCGGCAGTCGTCATCGGTATTATCCTCGCCGTTGTGACCGATCGTGTGACCGCCTATTTCACCGATACCGAACACGGCCCGGTGAAGGAAATCGCCAAGAGTACGCAAACCGGCCCCGCCACGACCATCCTCAGCGGTTTGTCTAGCGGTATGGAAAGCAGCGTGTGGGCGATCCTCGTGCTGTCCGGCAGCATTCTCGCCAGCATCATCATCTTCGGACTGTTCCCCGTGACCGACGTGGCGGGCAACCAGATCGTAGACACGTTCACGGCGGTGCTGTACGGCGTGGCGATGACCGGCATCGGTATGCTCACGCTGACGGGTAACAACGTCTCGATGGACGCTTTCGGCCCGATCTCCGATAACGCGCAGGGCGTGGCGGAACTGGCCGGCGAAAATCACGGCGCAGGCGGCGAAATCCTGAACTCGCTGGATGCCGTCGGCAATACCACGAAGGCCATCACCAAAGGTATCGCCATCGGTTCGGCAGTGCTGGCCGCTGTTGCGCTGTTCGGCTCGTTCCTCACTGATACCCGCGTGGTGCAGTTAGGGTTAGGCATCAAACTGGAAAATACGGTTTACGGGCGCGGCATTAACATTGCCGACCCGATTGTGTTCATCGGCTTCTTGATCGGCGGCGGCGTGATCTTCCTGTTCAGCAGCCTGCTGATCCGTTCGGTCAACCGTGCGGCCTTCGAGATGATCCATGTGGTGCGCCGTCAGCTGCGTATCCCCGGCATCATGGAAGGCACAAAGACGCCGGACTATGCCGAAGCGGTCAGCATTTCGACGCAGGCGGCGCAGCGTGAACTGCTGCCCATCGGCGTGATCGCCGTGTTGACTCCGGTGGTGGTGGGCTTCCTGCTCGGCGCACCGGCGCTGGGCGGCTTCCTCGGTGGCATCATCCTCACCGGTCAGCTGATGGCGGTGTTCATGTCGAACGCGGGCGGCGCGTGGGACAATGCCAAGAAGTTCATCGAAGAAGGCAACTACGGCGGCAAGCGTTCGGACTCGCACAAAGCCGCTGTCGTGGGCGATACCGTAGGCGACCCGTTCAAGGACACCGCTGGCCCGGCGCTCAACCCGATGATTAAGGTGGTCAACCTTGTGTCGCTGCTGGTCGCGCCGCTGGTGGTGACGGTAGCTGCGCCGCAGACCGATAGCGGCACGCGCATCGCCGTGACGGTGGTGATGGTCGTGCTGATCGGCGTGATCGTGTGGGCGATCTTCCGCAGCAAGCGCATTGACAAGGAAACCGAAACGTTGGTCGAAGAAGTGTCGCACGCGCTGGGTGACTAGCTCGTAGTACGCTTAACTAAAAGAGGCGACTCCGGTTTGGGGTCGCCTTTTTTGTTTGGGTGTTTCACAGGGCGCGTATGGCCTTATGCTTCCGGTGGTGGGTGCTACAATAGTTCCATTATTGAACGCAGCGCCGATGCTGCGCGTATTGTTTGTAGATTTGATAAAAGGAGACTTGGTGTATGACCGCCCCTAAAGCTATTCCCCCGCGCAGCGAAATTGCGCACGAACACACCTGGAACGCCGAGAGCGTGTATGCCGACCGCGCCGCGTGGCAGGCCGAACTGAAGGCCATCGAAGCCGAGTTGCCCAAACTCACGCCCTATCAGGGGCGGTTGAGCGAAAGCGCCGCAGTGCTGGCGGAGTGGTTCGAGTTGTCGGAAGCCCTCGCCCGCCGCGTGAGTACGCTGGCGTTCTACGCCTTCATGTCGCAAGCCTGCAACTCCACCGACGATGAAGCCGTGAGCATGGCGGGTGCAGCCGGCAGCGTTGCCAGTCGCTACGGCGCAACAGTTTCGTTCGAGCAGCCCGAATTGCTGGCGATGGGCGAATCGCGGCTGAACGAATGGGCGGCGGCTGAACCCAAACTGGCGATTTACAAGCACGCCTTCCATGACCTGTTCCGGCAGCAGGCGCATGTGCGCTCTGCCGAAGTCGAAGAAGTGCTGGCGATGGCGAGTGAGCCGTTTGGCGCTGTGGATAACACCGAGAACATGCTCACCAGCGCCGATTTGCAGTTCAACCCGATTGTCACGGCGGAGAGCAGCACGCCGCTGGTGCAGGGCAACATCTGGACGTTCATGGAGAGCCAAGACCGCGATTTGCGCCGTCAGGCATGGGAGAACTATCAGGACGGGTATCTGGCGATGAAGAATACCCTCGCCAGCAACTACATCGCCTCGGTTAAGCGCGATGTGTTCTACGCCCGTGCCCGCCGCTATCCCTCGTCGCTGGAAGCCTCGCTGTTCCGCAACAACATCCCCCGCGCTGTGTTCGATAACCTGATCGCCACCTACCGCAAGAACATCCCCACATGGCACAAATACTGGGCGATTCGCCGCAAGGCGCTGGGCGTGGAGGCGTTGAATCCCTATGACATCTGGGCGCCCATCACCCAGAAGCCGCCGGTTGTGCCGTTCAAGCAGGCCGTAGACTGGATTTGCGAGGGCTTGAGTCCGTTAGGCGCGGACTATGTGAACGCGCTGCGGCAGGGCTGCCTCGAAGACCGATGGGTGGATATTTACCCGAATCAGGGCAAGTCGTCCGGCGCGTTCTCGTATGGCGCGTATGACACCCACCCCTTCATTATGATGAGCTATGACGACAACCTCGGCGCGATGAGTACGCTCTCGCACGAACTCGGTCACTCGATGCACTCGTACCTCACGCGCAAGAACCAGCCGTATGCCTATGGCAACTACACGCTGTTCGTGGCGGAAGTCGCGTCGAATTTCAATCAGGCCATGACCCGCGCCAACCTGTTCCGCACCCAGAGCGACCCGGCCTTCCAGATCGGCCTGATCGAAGAAGCCATGAGCAACCTGCACCGCTACTTCTTTATCATGCCCACGCTGGCGCGTTTTGAGACGGACGTGCATGAGCGTGTAGAACGCGGGCAGGGGGTGACTGCCGCCGATTTGAACGGGCTGATGGCTGACCTGTTCAGCGAAGGCTACGGCAGCGAAATGGTGGTTGACCGTGATCGTGTGGGCATCACATGGTCGCAGTTCGGGCATCTGTACAGCAACTTCTATGTGTACCAGTATGCCACCGGCATCAGCGCCGCCCACGCGCTGGCAGGCCGCATCCTCGACGGCGTGCCGAATGCCGCTGCCGATTACGTGCGCTTCCTCAGCGCGGGCAGTTCGCTCTATCCGGTGGACGCGCTCAAGGTGGCCGGTGTGGATATGGCGACCCCCGAAGCCGTCGAACGCACTTTCGCGGTGCTGGCAGAATACGTCGAACGGCTGGATAAGCTGACCGGCGGCTAACGGCACACCCGCACACAACACCCGCAGCGGGGCATGAGCCGTCATGCCCCGTTTTGTTGCATCCACCACGCCGAGTGGACTCATCCGCTTGTGCTACAATCGCGGCGCATACACACACACCGTACCGCTGCAAACCGCTGAAAGTGTAATCAACCGATGTCTTCTGAAACGTCAACTTCGCGGGTGGCTGGCAATTCCGCGTTCCATATTCCGGCATGGCTGCTGGTCGTTATTGCAATCATTGTGGTGCAGGTGGGCGCTGCTGCCGCCAAAGGGCTGTTCGAGAGCATCGGGCCAACTGGCGTGGTGTTCCTGCGCACGCTCATCGGGGCGCTGCTGCTGTCGCTGGTGTTTCGCCCCACGCTGACCGGCTACACCCGCCGCGAGTGGGCGTGGCTCATCGGCTACGGCGCGGCGATTGCCTTCAACATGCTCACCTTCTACTGGGCGATTGTGTATGTGCCGCTAGGGATTACAGTGGCGATTGCCTTCGCTGGCCCGCTGGTGGTGGCGGTACTGGGGTCACGCAAGCTGATTGACCTGCTGTGGGTGATTCTGGCCGGCGGGGGGATCATTTTGCTCTCGCCCATCAGCAACGTCACCATTCCCCCGATTGGCATGGCGCTGGCGATCTGGTGCGCGATCATGTGGGGGGTGTATATCGTTTTTACCGGGCGCATCAGCAAATCGTTTAAAGGCAGTTCGCCGCTGGCGATTTCAATGGGCGTCGCGGCACTCATCACGCTGCCCTTCGGCATCTCCGGCGCGGTGAATGTGGTGAGCGATTGGCGGCTGATCGGGCTGGCGCTGGTGGTGGCGCTGCTCTCGTCGGCCATTCCCTTCGCGCTGGAATTTCGCGCCATGAAAGTGCTGCACACGCGCACACTCGGCTTGCTGGTGGCGCTGGAACCGGTGGCGGCGGCGCTCACTGGCTTGCTGCTGCTAGGGGAGGCCATCGGCCTGAAAGAGGCCATCGGCATCGGCCTTGTGACGATTGCGGCGATTGCCACCGCCCGCGAAAGCCACTGACCCCATCCGCATCACAATAATTCATTAAGCCTATATAAACCCAAAACATGACATTGATCCTTGAGATTTCATGATATTCGTAAATTTTTTATGAATTTCCTTGCTATAGCGTAAAGATTGCTCTACACTGTAGTTGTAATTTGTGGTGTGTCAATGCTTGATGAGGGGTGCAGTCATGATTAACCGTCCTGATTCAGATACTGCCGTCATCCCTGTAGAACTACAGGCTGCTCGGGGTAAATTGGTCACGCTTCACGAGGCTTTACAGCCCCGCGTCCGCAATCACAACTTGGATTTGCACCCCCGTGCGCAGAAGTCGGCGCTGGTGTGTACTGAATCCGCCGCTAGTTTGAGCGCCAAAGGGGCGATCACGCTGACCTACCTGCGTTCCCGCGAACAGGCCGCCGCCATCGAACGGCTGATGGGCAAAGACCGCGTGACGGTGACGGGCAGCGTCGAAATGCACCGCCATCCGGTCATTGAGTTGCGCTGGACGCCGCAAGCCTTCGCCATCGAGCTGATTGTCTCGCCCTATGCGTGGTGGGATCAGCAAAATCTGGTCGGCAAGCTGGAACTGGAACAGCACCGCAGTCAGTTTCGCCGCATTCTGAGTACCTTCGAGCCGGACTACCGCTTCGGCTTCTGGAGTGGCGTGAACTTGGACGAGATGCACCTGACGATGCACCAGCTTTTGCAGGGGCGCGTGCTGGACGAGTGGATCAACACGTTCGCAGATGGGCAGGACTGGCTGCGCGTGGGCAAGTGGTTCGACGCGCAAGACCCGATCCTCGAAACGCACCATTTCACTGCGGCGGCCTTCGATGCGATTAAATCCCTGAACACGCTCTATGAATTCATCCTGTGGACAAGCAACAATAACTTCCATTCGTTTTACGAAAAACGCCAGCGCGGTCAGCAGCGCGATCTCAACTAATGGATAAAAGTTTTAGCGCTCGCATAGAATGGGTGGGGCATACTTGGCGAGGCAGTCGAAGCGAAACGGTGTGGCAGCGAGATAGCGTAGGAAGGCATCGCGCAAGCTAGGCAGGTC
>Ga0172373_10002470_pt1 | contig 28179 bp, 24 predicted proteins | sample Lak10m_2_FD_114546 | JGI IMG/M metagenome (GOLD analysis project Ga0172373, IMG submission 114546) | Freshwater microbial communities from Kabuno Bay, South-Kivu, Congo - kab_092012_10m | ecosystem: Environmental > Aquatic > Freshwater > Lake | place: Democratic Republic of the Congo...
CAACATGCTTCACTGCATCAATCATTTGTTGCTGGCTGAAATTATCTAACATCACGATATCAGCTCCAGCTTCGAGTGCTTGATTCAGTTCGTCCCAAGTCTCTACTTCTACTTCTACTGGTTTACCTGGTGCGATTTCATGTGCTTTGGTAATGGCTTGGGCAATACCACCTGCTGCCATAATGTGATTTTCTTTAATTAAGAAAGCGTCGAATAAACCAAGACGATGATTTTGACCACCACCGATTGCCACTGCATATTTTTGAGCAATGCGTAAGCCTGGTAAGGTTTTACGTGTATCCAAAAGTTTAGTGTTTAAACCATCCAATTGTTTTACGTAATTTGCCGTTTTGGTCGCCACAGCAGAAAGCGTTTGCACAAAATTCAAAGCAGGACGCTCAACAGTCAGTAAGCTACGGGCTGAACCTGCCAATTTTAGAAAAGCTTCATTGGCTTGAACAAGTTCACCTTCTTGCTTTAACCACGTGATTTGAACATCTTTATCATAAGCTTTGATTAAGGCGTTAACCCAAGGTTGACCAGCCAATACCATGTCTTCACGAGTGATAATCGTTGCTGTAGCTTGCTCATCTTCTGGTGTGAGCATTGCGGTAATATCACCGTCCCCAATATCTTCCTGTAATGCTTGTTGAATGTTAATTTGAATCGATTGTTCAAGCAAAGATTGAGGAATGCTCATACTATTTCCAGTATAGGTTGACCAAAAAACTAGTGCGTTATATTAGCACCCTCAACATAAAAAATAAGCATTTCATCTCGATTATTGCGCATAAAGCATGTCAAAATGGCAAAGATAAAGATTAAATTGCCGATTTGATAAACCATGCAACGTTCTAGATTTGCGCAAATTCGAAATGGTGTATTAGAAGGTGCGACGCAACTTCCATCACCAAATTTTAATGCACGTCCAATGGATGCTGACATTCAACTGATTGTTATTCATAACATCAGTTTGCCACCTTCTCAATTTGGTGGTGGTTATATCCAGCAATTCTTTCAAAATAAGTTAGATTGGAATACTCATCCTTATTTTCAGACCATTGAAGGCATGCAGGTATCCGCACATCTATTGATTTTGCGCACTGGAGAAGTGATTCAATTTGTAAATTTTAATGATCGTTCGTGGCATGCGGGACGTTCGAGTTATCTAGCACACAAAGAATGTAATGATTATTCGATCGGCATTGAGTTGGAAGGCAGCGATGATCTTCCTTTCGAGGACGCACAGTATCAAGCATTGGTTGAAGTTATACTGATGCTGGGTAAAAGCTATCCAAAAATTCAGAATCATATTGCGGGGCATTCTGATATTGCGCCAATGCGGAAAACAGATCCAGGTCCTTATTTTGATTGGCAAAGATTCCGAAAAGCACTATCACAAGCCAAATTAACTTAAAAAATATCCGCCAATTTATGATTTCACAACGAAATCTATTTTGAGTTTCATTACAATAACGCTTTTTAAAGATAAGCCGTAGGTGAATGCGATGGCATTGTGGCGATCGACTATTATTGTCAGTGCAATGACGATGTTATCTCGAGTTTTGGGATTAGTGCGTGATATCGTGCTATTAAATGTATTTGGTGCAGGTAAAGATTTTGATACATTCGTTGTTGCCTTTCGTATTCCAAACTTTTTTCGACGCTTATTCGCGGAAGGGGCTTTTTCTCAAGCTTTCATTCCTGTTTTAACCGAATATAAAACTAGTAAAACACATGCAGAAGTGCAGATTCTGATTAGCCGTGTATTTGGTTGTTTGCTGACGGCTATGTCATTGCTAACTTTTGTGGCGATGGTTGCCGCACCAGCGATTATTTATTTGTATGCACCAGGATTTCATAACGATCCAGAGAAATTTGATTTAGCGGTGGATATGTTCCGCCTCACGATTCCTTATTTAATGTTCATGTCGTTGACGGCTTTTGCGAGTAGTATCTTAAATAGCTATGGCTCATTTGCATCGCCAGCATTTTCACCTGTGCTTTTGAACATTGCGATGATTGCAGGGGCATGGTGGTTAACACCTTTTATGGCAGAACCCATTATGGCATTAGGGTGGGCTGTCGTGGTTGCAGGTGTTTTACAGTTAGCGATACAAATCCCTGAGCTTTGGAAAAAGAATTTACTTATTCCACCTAAAGTTGATTTTAAGCATGAGGGTGTTGATCGTATCTTAAAACTAATGTTGCCAGCATTATTCGGTGTTTCGGTGACACAAATTAATTTACTGTTAAATACGATTTGGGCATCGTTCATGCAAGATGGTTCAGTGTCGTGGTTATACAGTGCTGAACGAATGACTGAACTGCCATTAGGTCTCATTGGCGTTGCGATCGGGACAGTTATTTTGCCTTCCCTATCTGCGCGTCACGCTGAGCAAGATCAAGCTAAATTTAAAAGCATGATTGATTGGGCTGCTAAGATCATTATGTTAGTCGGTATTCCCGCAAGTATTGCATTATTCATGTTATCGACGCCGATTATTCAAGCCTTATTCCAACGTGGTGAATTTACTTTAGAAGATACACATATGACGGCACTTGCATTGCAATGTATGAGTGCAGGTGTAATTTCATTTATGTTGATTAAAGTGTTTGCACCGGGTTTTTATGCACAGCAGGATACCAAAACACCAGTTCGTGTTGGTCTCATGGCAGTTGCTGCAAATGCGATTTTAAACGTTGTATTTATTGGGTTCTTTAAATTAATTGATTGGCATGCTGAGCATATGGCTTTAGCACTCGCTTCTTCGGGCTCTGCTTTAGTCAATGCTGGAATGCTGTATTTTTATTTACACAAACGAAATATCTATCGTTTTGGGGCGCATTGGAAAAAGCTAGGTTTCCAATTTTTAGTGGCCAACATGACCATGATTGCTGCTCTTGCATATGCTTTAACATGGTACCAAGGTGATATCGCTCAGTGGTTGCGAATTGTAGAAGTTGTTGGCTTGTGTGTATTGGGTGTCGCTGCTTATGTTATCGGTTTACTAATCACGGGTTTTCGCCCAAGACATTTGAAACATTAAAAAAATAAACCCTCCAACAAGGAGGGTTTATTACTATTTCACTTCGAGTAATTCAATATCAAAAATAAGTGTGCTATTTGGTCCAATTGCATCTCCAGCACCCACGTCACCATATGCTAAGTTAGATGGAACAAAGAAACGACTTTTGCCACCTTCTTTCATCGTTTGGACACCTTCAGTCCAGCCAGAAATGACTTGATTCAGTTTAAATTCAACAGGATGGTTACGAGCAATTGAGCTATCAAATACAGTTCCATCAATTAACCGACCTTCGTAATTAACTTTTACTGTCGATGTTAATTTTGGCGATTTACCAGCACCTTGTTGAAGAATTTGATACTGTAAACCGGATTTTGTTGTGATGATATCTGGCTTTTTAGCATTTTCTGCTAGAAATTTTTTTCCTTCCTGAGCATTTTTTTCTGCCTGCTCTTGGAATTCAACTAATTGTTTGGCTTCAAGTCGTTTTTTATACTGGTTGAGAACTGTCGCCATTTGCTCATCACTGAGTGTTGCTGGTTTTCCCTTAATTGCATCTTCAAGCCCTAGCACAAAGGTTTCGATGTTTAAGTCTTTGAGTGTTTCTGTATTTCCTTTCCCCATTAAATAACCGTAGCTATAACCCAATTGATCTTTTTGTGGACTTTTTAGGGTGATAGGAGCTGCTTGAACCGTTCCAATCATCAATGTTATGAGAGTAAGTGTAAGTTTTTTCATTCTTTCTTCCAAAATAAAGGAGAGCACAAGCTCTCCCTATATCATTATTTTACAGCGATTAATTCGACATCAAAAATCAAAGTACTATTTGGTGGGATAGAGCCTGGCACGCCTTGTTCACCGTAGCCTAGGTTGGCAGGGATATAAAGCGTTGCCTTACTGCCTTCTTTCATGAGTTGTAGACCTTCAGTCCAGCCAGGAATGACTTGATTTAATGGAAACTCGATTGGTTCACCACGATCGTATGAGCTGTCAAATACTTTACCGTCAGTTAATTGACCTTTGTAATGAACTTTAACGACAGAAGTTGCAACAGGTTGTTTGCCAGTTCCTTCTTTGGTGATTTTGTATTGCAAGCCAGATGCTGTTGTTTTAACACCTTCTTTGTTAGCATTTTCAGCTAAGAAACTCGAGTTGGTTGCCTCAATTTTTTTGGTTTCGTCTTGTTGTTTTTGTTGCATCTCTTTTTGGAATTCTACATATGCTGCTTGTAACTCTTCCTCAGAGTATGCTGCAGGCTTCTGAGAGTGTGCATCACGGAAACCTGTAATAAATGCATTCGTTTCAAGCTCTGGTGGAGTTTGTTTTGCAACTTCATAACCGAGAGCATAGCTGATCTTAGCAACAGGTGCTGCATTTTTATCAGCTTTCGCGCCAAACTCAGTGGTTGGATTTTGTGTCGCATAATAAACAGGTACTAGGGCCGCACCGCCTAAAACAACTGCAGCAATGAGAGGTAAAGCTTTACTCATGAGATGTCCAAAAGTGAGATTCTAAATAAAAATATGTCAATGATCTTAGCATGTCTAAGCTTAAGCAATGAATAACTCAGCTGTAAAATGCGTAGGTTTTTTTATAAGATTTATGTTTAAAAAAAAGCCAAATCAAATGATTTGGCTTTGATTAAAGCTTGAAAAGAGAACTTAATCTTCTTTTTGAGCTTTATAGGCATATGCATAGTTATAGCTATAACCAGCACCTGCTGCGCGTTGGATGTCATTCAAAATGAAACCATTGACTTTCACACCAGCTTGTTCAAAACGATTTAAGCTGAGTTCAAGTTCTTTCATTTGTGATTTCGAGTAACGAGCAATCAACAAGTTAACGCCAGCATATTGAGAAATAATGATACCGTCTGTCACGGCCAATACAGGCGGTGTATCAATAATAATATGGTCATATTGAGTACTTAATTCATCCAGCAAGGTTTTGAATCTTTGTGAACTTAACATTTCAGATGGATTAGTTGGACTTTTACCACGTGTGATCACGTCTAAACCATTCACTTGTGTATTGTGAATAACATGATTCAATTCTACTTGATTGCTAAGAAACTCAGATAAACCTGGTTTGACCTCAACATCAAAGTATTTGTGCATATAACCACGACGCATATCAGCATCGATTAGAAGTACTTTTTTATCACCTTGAGCAAAAATCGTTGCTAAGTTTGTTGAAATAAAAGATTTACCAACTTCAGGGGCAGGACCTGCTACCATAATAATATTATTTTTTGCATTCGATAGCGCAAAATGAATAGCGGTACGAATGCTCCGTAAACTTTCAATTGCAATATCATCGTTATGCTTGACAGCCAAAATAGGAATTGATTTTTTCTTTTTCAAGATACTCATACGAGTTTCTTGTACAGGAGATCTTGGTACTGTTGCATACACTGGTAGATCGAATTCGCGTTCAATTTGTGCTGAATCTTTGACTCCAGTACGTAGCATATTTCTTAGTAGAGCAAGCAGAGTTCCTAAGAAGCCACCAAGGAAAATAGCAAGGATTAGGATTTGTAATTTTTTAGGTTTAATAGGTTCTACTGGTTCAACGGCAGTATCAACAATACGAACATTACCAATTTCGCCAGCTTTCGCGATACGTAATTGCTGATATGAGTTTAATAATGCTGTGTAGAGTTGGGTCTTGACTTCAACTTCACGGAAAAGTTGTAAATATTGGCGCTGAATATCAGGTAACTGTTTTAATGTACTATTTAATTCAGTAATTTGTTTGTCAATGGCACCAATTTGAGCATTGATTTCACGCATTGCGGGATGTTCAGCGGTATACTTTGCTGCGAGATCTGCTTGTTGTTGTTGTAATTCAATTTTCTTTGTTTCCAGTGTGATACTTTGAGTCAAATAAAGTTCTGACTCTTTAGTTACATCAACAGTATTATATTGTTGACGGAATTTGTTGAACTCGCGCTCAGCATCATCGAGTTGCTTTTTTAGTTCAGGTAATTGTTCATCCAAGAATTTGAGAGTTTGAGCTGTTTCCGCTGAACGACGAGCTACATTTTGCGCACTGTATGCTGACAAAATAGCATTTAGGACTTTTGTAATATGTTCTCTATCTTGACCCTGATAATTTAAGCCTAAAATACCAGTTAATTTTCCTCTTTCAGCGACTGAATAATTGGAAAGAATATTTTTGACTGCGGCAGGCAAAGAATTCTTTTGTACGAAATAATCAGTATCAAATGTATCATTTGTGAAAATTGCAAGTTTCCATAAACCATATTTAGTGTTAATTTGATTTAATTGATTCAATGGAGCAGTCAGAATAATCTCATCTGTTTGAACATCAACCAAACTAAAACTATTCTTTTTAAAACTCAAACTAAGTTTTTTATCCAAATAATAGCTTGGAATATCAAACTGCCTGATATTAAATGATCTCTCTTCATCACTAAAAACGACTGCTTTCGGTGTGTATTCAGTAGTGTAATCTATTTTATTAAATAAGCGATGTGAGAAGGTATCTTCTGTACTGGAAACATTTAGGTCTAGATGAAGTGCTTGGATAACAGAGCCAAGAACCAAACGGGACTTTAAAATTTCGATTTCCGACTGAGCAGGTGATTTTTGATCAATCATTTGAGATAAATCACCTAATAGAGCTGCCGAAGCGCCTTTACTATCCTCTACTTGCACAAGCGCATCAACTGAATAAGTATCGTGCGTTACTCTAAGATAAAGTAAAGCAAAAACTAAGCTTAAAATAATACATAAAGCAATTAGTTTCCATTGTGCTACTAAAGCAAAGAAAAACTCTTTCAGGTCAATTGTGTCTTCGGTATTCGTATTTTGACTCATAATCTTAAATCTAAAAAGTTAAATATATTTCTTCCAATCAGTAATACACTGTTGGATCAGTTCGCATGTATCATCAAAAAACTTTTGATCATGTTGATATGGATCAGATACGTTTTTATTTTGCCAATGTCCTAATCTAAAAACCTTACCTTTAGAAAATGGCCAAGTCTGTTCAAGGTGTAGTTGCTGATTATTACTCATTACTAAGATTAAGTCAGCTTTCTTGATCAATTCAGCATTTAGTTTTTTTGCAATATGACCACTCATGTCGATACTGAGTCTGAGCATACATAGTTGCGCTTTATCATCAGCTGAGTGACCTACAAGCCCAGAAATCCCAGCGGATTCAACATGTAAATTAGGATGCTGTTGTTTTAATAAGTATTCAGCCATAGGACTTCTACAGATATTACCCACGCAAACGACTAAAATATTTTGAATCTTCATTTAGATTACTGTCCTAGGCGATCAAAATTGTATAGCGCACTAGAGAATGGAATCACTTGGTTGATAACACGTTGCCAGCGAGTTAAGCCGGTTGCATCCACATAGACAATATCATTACTACGCAGTCTAAATTGATTGGCGAGACCAAAATCACCTAGGCTCATTAAATTTAAGTGATAGAGCTCAGTATGGCGATCATTTAGATTGGTGCGGAGTACATAAATCCGACTGGCACTGGCTGAAAGAGGATTGAGACCTAAGCTTTCACCCAAAGCATCGCTTAAGGTCATTCCCTGATCTCGCATTGGTAAAGCTTGATTTTTACCTGACTCACCCATCACATAAATTTTTTGATTTTCTTTAGTGCTTACATAAATCGTATCGTTAGGTTGTACCAGTAATTTATGTAGTGAGTAGCCTGCCTTTTCAAGTGCAATAGTGTTTAAGTCATATGTTCTTCCATTTCGAACAAGCTGAATGTAAGTATTATCTCCTAGTTCAGATACACCACCAGCCACACCCAAAGCTGTGTAAATACTTACAGGTTGGTCTGTTAGATAAAATTGACCACTTTTTTTAACACTGCCTTGAACAGAATAGCGCTGTCCTTGATAAGCAAGTACTCGAACAATTACATCGGGGTTTTTTAGATAACGTGAAAATTGCTTACGTAAGTCTGTATTGAGTTGGGCTAATGTTTTACCCGCGGCTTTATAGCGGCCAACTAATGGAATTTGTACATAACCATTATAATCAATTGGGTAGCCATTCGCTTGAATTGATTGATCGTTGGTTAAGTTGTTTACGGGTGGGGTAATTTCTGGATAGGCCCATAGTTGAATTGAGAGCGTATCTCCTGAACTTAGGTGATAGACTTGTTGCTGTTGTTTAAATAGAACCGCGTAATTATTTCGATAATCGATTTGAGCGGGTTGAATGGAGGGTAAGTTTTCCTGCGTAATTTTTATAACATTAACATCAGTCCCCTGATCAGTCGTGTAAACACCTTCGCTAGGAATATCATATGTTTGAAAGCCAGAAGTAACAGCACAGCCTGTAGCACTAATACTAATTGCAAGAATGGAAAAAAGTTGATAATGCTTCACACTTGACCCTTAATATTTATATCTAATTAATATCCGTTGCTATACAACAACATATCTTTGAACTTAGAATTTGGCTAATTTTAGCTGAAAAATTTAAAAAAAGCACCGATAAATACCGGTGGTTTGTAGCATTAATATAACTAGATGGTTGTAACCTACACGAATATTTTAAATGGTAAGTAAAAACAATCATACAATTCGGATGTGGGTTAAATTAAAAGTCTGATATAGTGTGCGCAGAAAAAAAGTGGTGTGTTGCCATTTCAATTTTTAAATAAATTGTAGGGATTAAGGCTAAATTTTATGAAACTTGCCGACTTAAGAATAGCAATTATTGGTTTGGGATATGTTGGTTTACCTCTAGCTGTTGAGTTTGGGAAAAAAGTACCAGTTATTGGTTTTGATATCTATCAGAAACGTATTGATGAACTTAAAAATGGACAAGATCATACTTTAGAGGTTTCTTCTGAAGAATTAAAACAATCGCACCATCTAAGTTTTACAGCAAATTTAGACGATCTAAAAGAGTGTAATTTCTTTATTGTAACTGTCCCAACGCCAATTGATAATTACAAGCAGCCTGATTTAACACCATTAATAAAAGCGTCAACTAGTATTGGAAAAATTCTAAAGCGGGGGGATATCGTTGTTTATGAATCAACTGTATATCCTGGAGCGACTGAGGAAGTATGCATTCCAGTATTAGAGGAAATCTCTGGTCTGAGATTTAATGTTGACTTTTTTGCAGGTTATAGCCCTGAACGAATTAATCCAGGCGATAAACTTCACCGAGTAACGAATATTTTAAAAATAACATCTGGTTCTACACCAGATGTTGCTGATTTTATTGATGAAATATATAATTTAGTTATTGAGGCTGGTACACATAAAGCTGCCAGCATCAAAGTGGCTGAAGCGGCAAAAGTGATCGAGAATACCCAGCGAGATGTTAACATTGCACTCATTAATGAGTTGGCTTTGATTTTCAATAGAATGGGAATCGATACAGAAGATGTACTAAAAGCTGCTGGAACTAAATGGAATTTTCTTCCTTTTCGACCTGGTTTAGTTGGTGGGCATTGCATTGGTGTTGATCCATATTATTTGACTCATAAGGCTCAATCAATTGGCTATCACCCAGAAATTATTTTAGCTGGTCGCCGCTTGAATGACAGTATGGGAGCATACGTTGTTACTCAACTTGTAAAACAGATGATTAAGAAAAAAATTCAAGTTGAAGGGGCGCGAGTTTTATTACTAGGATTGAGTTTTAAAGAAAATTGCCCTGATATTAGGAATACTAAAATAATTGATATTGTTAAAGAACTTGAAGAGTATCATGTGGATGTGGATGTTTATGATCCTTGGGTAGATCCTAGCGAAGCTAGACACGAATATGGTATTTCAACTATTGAGAGTCCTAAATCAGCTGAATATGATGCGATTATTCTTGCTGTTGCACATGAACAATTTAAACAAATGGGTATCAAGGAAATTAGGCAATTAGGAAAGCAGGAACATGTTCTATATGATTTGAAATATGTACTTGCTCAGCATGAGTCTGATATTCGTTTATAATTTTGTTAGAGAGAAATGTAATGAGTAAGTTTACGCAAACTTGTGAAGAATTAAAAAATAATCCTAAAAAATGGTTGATTACTGGTGTAGCTGGATTTATTGGTTCAAATCTTTTAGAAACGCTGTTGATTTTAGATCAAAAAGTAATTGGTCTTGATAATTTCGCAACAGGTTTTCAACATAACTTAGATGAAGTGCGTGGTTTGGTTTCTGAAGATCAATGGAGCAATTTTACATTTTATGAAGGTGATATACGCGACTTAGAAGATTGCCAAAAAGCGTGTGCAAATGTTGATTACGTATTACATCAAGCTGCCTTGGGATCTGTTCCTCGATCAATTGCAGACCCTATTATGACCAATAGTGCAAATATCACTGGTTTTTTAAATATGCTTGTCGCTGCTCGAGATGCTAATGTAAAAAGCTTTACATATGCAGCAAGTAGCTCGACTTATGGAGATCATCCTGCGCTACCTAAAGTAGAGGAGAACATTGGTAAGCCTTTGTCGCCGTATGCAGTTACCAAGTATGTGAATGAGCTTTACGCAGATGTTTTTGCGAAGACGTATGGTTTTCAAACTATAGGCTTACGTTATTTTAATGTCTTTGGTAAACGTCAAAATCCAAATGGTGCTTATGCTGCAGTGATTCCTAAATGGACCTCGGCGATGATCCAAAATCAAGATGTTACTATTAATGGTGATGGTGAAACTAGTCGAGATTTTTGTTATATAAAGAATGCAATACAAGCTAATATTCTCGCAGCGACAACTGAAAATGTAGAAGCTAAAAATCAAGTCTATAATGTCGCTGTTGGTGATAGAACAACACTAAATGATTTATTTAAAGCTATTCGTGAAGAGCTAAATGAAAATAATGTTGTATATAATAAAGATGCATTATACAAAGATTTTAGAGCTGGTGATGTACGTCACTCACAAGCTGATATAGCGAAAATTAGACACAAATTAGGCTATGAAGGTTTATACAATGTATTTTATGGCATTCAGGAAGCAATGCCTTGGTATATAGGCTTTTTGAAATGAAATATTTATTAATATTAATGGGTGCTTTCATTCACTATATCTTAAGTATCCAAAATGTTAGCAAATTTCTCTGAAAGAAATCGTCGTATAGTAACTGGTATATTCGGTGGGGCTTTAGGCAGAAGTATTTCACTTCTAGCGCCATTTATCGTTATGCCAATTATTTTACATATGCTAGGTGCTTATCTTTTTGGTGTATGGATGACGGTTTTGTCTTTTACAGCAATGGCACTATTTATGGATTTTGGTATAGGAAATGGTTTGCTAACCAAACTATCATATGCTAATGGCTTAAATAATTATTCTGAGATGAGAGCTTATATAGTCAGTGCCTATATATCTTTAAGCATCATCGCGTTTATTCTATTAATGATCGTATGCTTTTTGTTCTATGTGGCTAAATCTCATCTTAATTTTTTTTATTTTGAAAATATTGAAGCATTATATATTGTGCTAGTTAGCTTAGTTGTTTTTATTTTCGGCATACCAATTTCTGTGATTCAACGAATTATGTATGCCAAGCAGCAGATTTTAAAGTTTAATTTATGGCAAATTTTTGGTGCATTAATTTCATTAATTCTATGTTATGCGGCTGTATTTTTTAAACTGAATAGTTGGTTAATTATTGTAGCCTATTCAATGCCACCATTAATTATTTTGTTGATAGCCACAATTGTATTTTTTAAACAGAATGAAGAGATATCACCACAACTAAAATATTTTTCGAAAGAGAGATCCCTAGAGTTGTTACATATAGGTTCAAAATTTTTAGTTCTTTCAGTTTTAACTTCTATTGCTTTAAATATCGATAATCTAATTATTTCTTTTAAACTAGGATCTGAAACAGTTACTGATTTTGCAATACCAGCAAAAATTGCTTCTCTATTAGGTGTGGTAGTTACGACATTGTTTCTACCTTTATGGTCTGCAAATGGAGAAGCGATAGCAAAAAGAGATTATGATTGGGTTTTAAAAACAACAAAAAAGATGATGTTTTTAGGTTCACTGGTTGTGTTTTTTTGTTCAATTCCTTTGATTCTATTCAATAAAGAAATAATTAATATATGGATGGGCCGAGAGTTTGAAAATCAACAAGAAATTTTGTTTTTTTTATGTGTATTGTCCCTTGGAATGGCGATAACCTCTCCGATACAAATGTTATTGAATAGTTTAGGGAGAGTGCAAGTTCAAATAAAAATATGGGTGATTTTTCTTGTTGTGTCTGTTTTATTAAAGATTACTTTTATAGATGACTTTGAGTTGTGGGTCATTGCACTAATAAGTAGCTTAGCTTATTTTTTAATTGTCATTCCAATGCTTATATATTCTGCATTAAATATTTTTAAGGAATTTAAGTAAATGTTTAATTTTTTTAGATTGATTTTTAGAGCAATATTAGAGCGTTTATATGCAGCTCGAAATCCAATTGGTTTTGCAAGAAATCTTGGAGTTAAGGTGGGTGATAATGTAAGATTTTATGGTGTTAATAGAGGTATGTTTGGTTCTGAGCCATGGCTAATTTCTATTGGAAATAATTGTTATATTACTGCTGGGGTTCAATTTGTAAATCATGATGGCGGTACCTTAATATTAAGAAAAGAAATTCCGACATTAGAATGGACTGCTCCAATTGAAATAGGTAATGATGTATATATTGGTATACGGTCTATAATTTTGCCAAATGTAAAAATAGGAAATAGATGTATCATTGGTGCGGGTTCAATTGTTTCGAAAGATGTTCCTGATAATAGTGTTTATGCAGGTGTGCCAGCTAGATTTATTTGTACAACAGATGAATATTTGAAGAAAATGGAGAGTAAATCTTTAAAGTGTGGACATTTACAAGGTGATGAAAAAGCTGAAGTTATAAAAGAGATATACAAAAAAAAGGGGTGGACTTTTTAGGTAAAAATTATGAATATAATCTATACAGGTCTATTTGCTTATCCTGATTCTAATGCTAATTCATTAAGAGTTAAGGGAGTAGTCAATTTGCTAGAAAGTTATGGTCATAATGTTACCATCTTACCTGGTTTGAAATCTATAATAGATATTAATAAAATTGGTAGTACTGAAGTTGTACCTGTTGATGAATATTCCTCAGGTTTTTTAAGTGGAATTAATGGTGTTCGAGGAATGTTTATTGGGGATAATACGCTAGATTATCTCGAAAAAATGATTAAAAAGCCTGATGTGATTATATTGTATGGAACGGCACTAGGCTATTTGTTGAGACTATTAAGATTCACGAAAAAATATAATATAAAGCTAATATTGGATGTTGTGGAATGGTATGATCCTCGCCATTTACCTGGAGGTTTGTTCGGTCCATATGCAATTGCAAATGAATTGAGCATGAGATTTTTTGTAAAAAAAGCAAATGGTTTAATTGTTATTAGTGAGTATTTACGTAAATATTATGAAGACTCTAACAATAAAATAATTTTATTGCCGCCGTTATTTACGAAAGTAATTAATGTTGATATTAATAGGCAGAAAAATGATGTTTTGCAGCTCTGTTATGTTGGTACACCAGGGAAAAAAGAAAACTTTATTGTTTTCTTAGATGCACTAGATTTTTTATATCAAAATGGCTATCAATTTAAAATAAATTTTGTTGGTGTGAAAAAAGAAGAATTTATTTCTAAATACCCAAAAATAAAATTTATTAATGATAAGGATTATTGTTTTTTTCATGGGAGAGTTTCGAATGAAAAGGCAAAGGAAATTATTTCATTATCTGATTTTATGTTTGTTTTTAGGCCAAATTTAAGATTTGCTAATGCAGGTTTTCCATCAAAAGTTGCAGAAAGTTTATCATTAGCAACACCTGTTTTTTGTAATAATTTTAGTGATATTTCTAAATATGTTACTGATGGATATAATGGTATTGTGGTTGAGAGACTAGAAACTAATAGTCTAATTGAAAAGCTTAAATGGGTTTTTTCTATTAGTAACCAGAGCTATAGTGCCATGCGGAAGAATGCCTATTCCTCATATGAGAAAAACTTTAATCAAACTGCTTATTTAGAAAAAATGGAAATTTTTCTGAAAGGGGTTTGTTAATATGTTATTTGTATTGATTGGTTTTTTAATACTATGCCTCTGCTTTGTAAATCCATTTAGATTCTCCTTATTTTTTATTTTTTATTTTTTATTTTTTATTTCACCAATTGATTCATATGCGATTTTTGAATTGCTGAAAAAGGGCAATGATGGAGTATATGCAGGTTCAGTTTTACTACTATTTTTGTCTTATTGTATTTTTGGTTTTTATTTTTTTAAATATAGAAAAATATTTAATTCGACGATTAGGAATTTCATTTTTATTGTAAATTTATTGTTAGCTATTATTTTCTTTAATACCCTTATAAAAGAATTTGATTTACTTTACTCTATCTCTGTTACTGTGTCGACTGGCCTGCCTTTCTGTTTGATGGCCTGTTTTGCTTTTTATAATTCTAATAAAAATGCAATGTATGGTTTTGTTTTATTAATTTTTTTAAAAATCTGTCTGTCTCTCCTTGTTATATTTAACTCAGATTCTCTTTTCTTTTTAAATGGTGCTTTTTATCAAAAAGAATTAGGAGGGTTTGTGCTAGATGCTGAGGTAAATAGTTTCTCTGGTATGGTGACTCTCGATAAATCATTAGTTGGGAGTTATGGTATTTTCCACAATCCTAACTCTCTTGGGTTACATTCAATTTTATTAATGTCTGTGGGCGTTATACTTTTTTTGAATAACCAAGTCAAAATTAAAGCTTTGGGGTTTTTGTTGCTTTCTCTAAGTATTTTAGCATGGTTAAATAGCTTAACAAGGGGGCCACTTGTTTTTTTATTTGCTGCTATTGCACTTATTTTTATTGTTAAAAATAAAGCCTCATATATAAAAATAAACTTTGCTTTAATTAGCTTAGTCTTAAGTATGATGGTTTTCTGGTTTATTTTTTCAGATAGTTTATTGAACTATTTGATACCATCTTCAGACAATGTATCTGTAACAGGTCGAGTGGAAGGTTATGGAGAGGGTTTGCAGGCCTTTATAGAAAATCCAATATTAGGAATTGAAAGAAATGACTTTAAATGGGAAAATATGCACATACCTCATTTATTTTTTCTTTACTATGCTTACCAATTCGGTTTTTTCCCTGCGCTTGTAGTCTTTTTTCTAATTTTTAATTATTTCTTTAAAGTATGTAGAAGGGTGTTTTCTTTAAAATCCATTGATAATTTTCAATTATTATCTGTTATGTGGTTGTTTGTCCTGTTGGGAATATCGTTAACAAATAATTTTACTGCACCATTTACTTTTTGGTCATTATTTAGTTTTGTACTTTTGAATATTTATCAACTTAAGGGTAAATCTAGTGCTTAATATTATGCAACATTGTTTTGGTAAAGATCATTCTGGTGGTCCAGTTAATGCATTTAATCGATTGATTAAATATTCGAAAAACGAATATTCTGTTATTCGACAAATGGATCCTGCTGGTGGTATTAATAAAGTACTTATAAATAAATTTATTACAGAAATTAAAAAGCAAAAGCCAGATCTTATTCATATTAGAGGGCTAGGAAATGAGGGTTTTCACGCTGCTTTAGCTGCCAAGATTGCAGGTGTACCTAATATTTTGGTCTCAATACATGGCACTCATAGAGACTTGAAATACCACAATAATCCTTTAAAAAATTGGATAATGGTTAATATTTTAGAGAGACTAACATTAAACTTCGCTACAGATATAGTGACAGTATGTGAGTACGCATCTGCTAGAAGTTTTTTGAATCCCTATAAAAGCAAGTTAAGGGGGGTAGTTTCTAATGGTGTTGAAATACCAGAATTACCATCTCAAACAAGTATTCTACAGATAAGAGAGAAATTAGATATAGCCTCTTGGCAACGAGTCGGAATCTGTGTTTCTAGAATTACTGCTGAGAAAGGCTATCTTGTATTAGCTGAAGCTCTAAAGAAAATTGATCGAGAAGAAAATAAATTTATTTTATTTGTTGTTGGTGGTGGGGATGATGACGGTTCCATCAGAAAAACTTTTGAAGGTCTGGAACATATTGATGTTAGATTTGTGGGACACGTCAACAACGTAAATGAATATCTTGCAATTAGTGATTTTTTTATATTTCCAACTTTTCATGAAAATTTATCGAATGCACTAATAGAAGCGATGTCTTATGCAATACCTGCGATTGCGACTTCTGTAGGAGGTAATTCTGAAGTTATTCAAAAAGGAGGAGGTATTTTAATTAAAAGCAATAACGTTCATGAATTAGCTAATTCTATTGAAAAGTTTGTTAAGGATGTTCAATTAACAAAAAGTTTAGGTTTATTGGCAAGAAATAACGTTGTTAATAATTATTCAATTAATAGTATGGTTGGTTCTTGGGAGACTTTGTACGAGCAGATTTTAGAGGGAAGAAATGGATAAGAAAAACATTATTTTCTTAGGTTTTACTATTCCTGATGAGCAAGCTAAAAATTATTTTAAAATGGATCCTAATCCTGCAATCCAAACACATAAGTTTGCATGGAGTTTTGCTCGTTCATTAGCAACTCACAATGAGGTTATCTTAATTTCTTCTGCACCCATTCAAAATTATCCATTGGTTAATAAATTGTTTGTAGGCGGTGGTGGCTTTGAAGAGCAGGGTTTTAAAGGCTATTTAATTCCATTTATTAATCTCTTACTCTTTAAACATTTTTTCAGATTCTTTTTTGGCTTTTTCATTTTACTCTATGTATGTATTAGTAAGAAGCCAGAAGTTATTTTTGTTCATGGCGTTCATACTCCTTATCTTTTACTAGCAAGAATATTTAAATTTTTTGGCTATAAATATGGTATTGTTCTTACAGATCCTGCTGGGGTTGAGCTGGAAACGGATTCATTTTTATCGAGATTGTTAAAGAAAATAGATAAGTTTATTGTTGGTTCTTTTATTAATAATGCGGACATTCTTGTTTCCTTAGCTCCTAAATTGATTGAAAACTATAATGAAAAAATTTTAAAAATTATTTTTCCTGGTATTTTAAATAAAGATTTTAATAACCAAATATCTAATACTATAAGCGAAAGAAAAGAGAGTCAAAATTTTAAAGTCGTTTATGCTGGTGGTTTGCATGAGATATATGGGGTAAAGAAATTAGTTGATTCTATATTAGGACTCCCTTCTGATTTGAACATTAAAATGCTTTTTCTTGGTAAAGGTGATCAGTTAGAATATATACAACGAAGTTCTATACATGATTCAAGAGTGGAGTATGGTGGGTTTTTAAATAATGAAGAGTTGATCCCTGAGCTTTTAAGTGCTGATTTATTAATCAACCCTAGACCTACCTCTTTTGAGTTCACAGGACAATCATTCCCTTCAAAACTTATTGAATACTTAGCTTCTGGAATACCAGTATTGACTACACGGATTGCAAGTATTCCTCAATGCTATGAAGAGTTTTTCTACTATATTGATGATGAATCTGAGGAAGGTATACAACAAGCAATTTTAAGGGTGATGACAACAGATTCTATAGAAAGAAATTTAGTCGCTTTGAAGGCTCAGAATTTTATCCAGCAAGATGCTTCTGAGACTGCGATAGGTGAAAAAATTAATTATATGATTAATCAATTATTGCGTCGTTGAGAGAAAGTTTATGTTTTCAAATAAAGTTTTATTGATCACTGGTGGTACAGGGTCATTCGGAAATGCTGTTTTAAAGCGTTTTCTAGAAACTGATATAAAAGAAATTCGCATCTTTAGTCGGGATGAGAAAAAACAAGATGATATGCGTAAGAAATATCAGTCTTCGAAGTTAAAATTTTATATTGGGGACGTGCGAGATTACAATAGCATTTTAAATGCAACCCGTGGTGTCGATTACATATATCATGCTGCAGCATTAAAGCAAGTACCATCTTGCGAATTCCACCCAATGGAAGCTGTTAAAACAAATGTGATTGGTACAGAGAACGTTCTTGAGGCTGCAATCCAGAATCATGTAAAGCGTATAGTTTGTTTAAGTACGGATAAGGCAGTGTATCCAATCAATGCAATGGGTATTTCCAAAGCTATGATGGAAAAAGTTATCGTAGCCAAGTCTCGTAACTTAGAAGGTTTAGATACCGTTATTAGCTGTACTCGATATGGTAACGTAATGGCATCACGTGGTTCAGTAATTCCATTATTTGTTGATCAAATTCGTCAAAATAAGCCATTAACGATCACTGATCCGAATATGACTCGTTTTATGATGACATTAGAGGATGCTGTTGATTTGGTGCTATATGCTTTTGAACATGGAGAAAATGGCGATATCTTTGTTCAAAAAGCACCAGCAGCAACCATTGAAGTTTTAGCAAAGGCTTTACGAGAATTACTAAATGTTGAAGAGTATCCGATTTCTATCATGGGAACTCGCCATGGTGAGAAAGCATTTGAAGCATTGTTGAGCCGTGAGGAAATGGCTGTGGCAATTGATCAAGGTGAGTATTTCCGTGTACCAGCCGATCAACGTGATCTTAATTATGAAAAATATGTTGAGAATGGTGATTTAAAAATTACTGAACTCGAAGATTATAATTCTCATAATACTGAGCGATTAGATGTAGATGGGATGAAGAAACTGTTACTCAAGTTAGAGTTTATTCGTGCACTTACACAAGGGCAATATGTAGATCCAGAGGCTTAATATGAAGGTTTTGGTAACAGGTTCAAATGGTTTTATTGCAAAAAACCTTATTCAGTTTTTATCTGAAAAAATCGAAGTTGACGTTTTAAAAGTTCATCGAGGATCATCTGAGCAAGAACTAAAAGACTCTATTTTAGCTGCTGATTGGATTGTTCACTTAGCAGGCGTTAATCGCCCATTAAATGAAAGTGAATTTATTGATGGTAACGTTACGCTCACAGAGACAATTGCTCAAACACTCAGAACAGAACACAAATTAACACCGATTATCTTATCGTCATCTATTCAAGCTGATCGTGATAACGCTTACGGGAAAAGTAAGCTTGGTGGTGAGCAAGCGCTTGAGCAGTTGCATGCAGAGCAAGGAAACCCAGTTTATATTTGTCGTTTAGCCAATGTCTTTGGTAAGTGGTCGCGTCCAAACTATAATTCTGCTGTTGCAACATTTTGCCATAATCTGGCAAATGATTTGCCACTTCAAATCAATGATGCAAATGCTCTTATTCGATTAGTCTATGTTGACGATGTTATTGAGACCTTTTGGAACATGATCAATGGCTCAATTACCGTTGACCAAACTTTCCAAATCCATCCTGAGTATCAAATTACTGTAGGTGATTTAGCTGAAACTTTAAATGGTTTTAAAGGGTCAAGAGATACGTTAATTACTGATCGGGTCGGAACAGGTTTAACGCGAGCTTTATATTCAACTTACTTAAGCTTTTTAAGCCCTACTCAGTTTGATTACAGTGTGCCTAAATATGGCGATGCTCGTGGTGTTTTTGTTGAAATGTTAAAGACACCTGATGCGGGGCAGTTCTCATATTTTACTGCACACCCTGGCATTACTCGCGGTGGACACTATCATCATACCAAGACTGAAAAATTCCTTGTGATTAAAGGAAAAGCCTTATTTAAATTTAAGCATGTGGTTTCAGGTGAGTTTTATCAACTCGAAACGCATGGTGACGAGCCGAGAATTGTTGAGACAGTACCTGGATGGACACATGACATTACCAATATTGGTGATGATGAAATGGTCGTGATGCTATGGGCAAATGAGATTTTTGATCGTAGTAAGCCTGATACTTATGCAATGCCAATAACAGATTAAGAGTTGAATTGTTGTGAAAAAATTAAAGTTAATGACCGTTGTAGGTACGCGTCCTGAAATTATCCGTTTGTCTCGAGTTATGGCAGCATGTGATCAACATTTTGATCACATCTTGGTACATACCGGGCAAAACTATGATTACGAATTGAATGAGATTTTTTTTACAGACTTAGGGATTCGCAAGCCTGATCATTTTTTAAATGCTGCGGGTGGAACTGGTGCGGAAACGATTGGTAATGTAATTATCACGGTCGATAAAATTTTAGATGAAGTACAACCAGAAGCATTATTGGTTCTTGGTGATACTAATAGCTGTATGGCTGTTTTACCTGCTAAGCGTCGTAAGATTCCAACATTTCATATGGAGGCTGGCAATCGCTGTTTTGATATGCGTGTTCCAGAAGAAATCAATCGTCGAATCGTAGATCATACAGCAGATATTAACTTAACTTATAGTACGATTGCTCGTGATTACTTAATAGCGGAAGGTTTACCTGCAGATTTAGTCATCAAAACGGGTAGCCCTATGTTTGAAGTACTAAATCATTATAAATCGAAGATTGAAGCATCAGATGTTCTTGAGCGTTTGGGCTTGAAAGAACAGCAGTACTTTATTGTGAGTGCGCATCGTGAAGAGAATATTAACTCTGATCAAAACTTCCTAGATCTTGTCGCTATGTTAAATGCAGTGGCTGAAAAATATCAGTTCCCTGTCATTGTTTCTACACATCCTAGAACTCGTAAACGTATTGAACAGCTCAGTATTGAGTTCCATCCATTGATTCAATTACTAAAGCCACTTGGTTTTAGTGACTATAATAAATTACAACTTTCAGCAAAAGCAGCATTATCTGATAGCGGTACGATCAACGAAGAATCTTCTATTATGAATTTCCCTGCGTTGAATTTACGTCAAGCGCATGAACGTCCAGAAGGTATGGAAGAAGCAGCAGTTATGATGGTGGGATTAACCGCTGAACGAATTTTGCAAGGTTTAGAAATTTTAGAGTCACAGGCACGCGGTGAAGAGCGTCAATTGCGTTTGGTAGAAGACTACAGTATGCCAAATGTGAGTGATAAGGTTGTTCGTATCATTATGAGTTATACAGACTATGTCAATCGTGTGATTTGGAAAAAGTATTGAGGTTGTAAGGTGAAGAAGGTCTATTTAATCACAGAGTATTATCATCAGAATCAGAATACAACTGGTTATTTATTGGGTAAATTGTATGAAACATTCAATGAGCAAAGTGATATAGACCTTACTCTAATAGCAAAAAAAGATCCGAATTGTCCTGAATATTCGAATGCACACTACATTAATGCAAAAGAGCCAGATAAAAGAAGTCTTATCAAGAGATTTTTATATGAATTAGTGATATCGATTAAGTTCTTAATAAAAACTTTGAGAGTGGTGGAAAAAGGAAGTATCGTATTTACAGGGACAACTCCTATTTTTCTACTTTTTGTACTCTATTTTGTTAAAAAATTTTTGAATTTTAAATGGGTTTTGCTTGTTCATGATGTTTTTCCAGAGAACTTAGTCCCTGCAAAAATTTTGAAAGAGAAGAATTTTATATATAAAACTGCAAAGTGGTTGTTTGATAAAATCTATGCTAGTGCAGATGAAGTAATTGTTATAGGAAGAGATATGAAAGAATTAATCTTCCAAAAAACAAATAAAGATAATATTACGATTGTACAAAATTGGATTGATCCACTGGATGTTGGGATAGAGCTTAAGCAGAACAACCAAATTTTGGAAGAGTTGAATTGGAATAAAGATGACACTACGGTGTTCCAATTCTTCGGAAATATTGGTCGAATGCAAGGTGTAGGAATTATTTTAAATGCCATAAAAAAAATGGAAAATTTGCATTTGGCAAAATTTATTTTTATTGGTAATGGAGCTTATGTTTCTGAGTTGAAGGATCAAATACAAGAAATAGGCTCTGAGAATGTTCGTTATTATGGTTCTTTAAATCAGCAAGAGAAAACAAAAGGTCTTAATGCTTGCGATATTGCATTAGTAACCTTAGCTGAGGGAATGTTGGGGTTGGGTGTACCAAGCAAATCCTATTTTTCTATGGCTGCAGATAAACCTATTCTGGCTATTATGGATCAAGAGTCTGAAGTAGCAGACATGGTTAGAACTCATAAAATAGGGTGGGTTGCATCACCTGATGATGAAAACAAACTGGCTTTTATTTTGGATCAAATAGTTTTGAATAGGCACCAACTAGAGTTGAACTCTTCTAGAGCTATTCTGGAACAATATTATTCAGAGCAAGTGGCAATGGATAAGATTTTAAAAATAATTGCGAAAATTAATTAAGTGGTGTCGATAATGAATCTTTTAATTACGGGTGCTAATGGGTTTCTCGGCTCGCATTTATGTAGCTATTTTTCTAGCCAAGAATCTTATAATGTATGGGCACAAACTAGAAAACAGCCTATACAGTCAAAAAGAAGTATCAAAGCGATAGTTTTTGATTTGAATGATGATTTAGAACATATAGATTTATCGCAAGTTGATATCATTGTCCACTGTGCAGGTCGTGCGCATGTAATGAATGAAACAGAATCTTCTCCTTTAGACGCATACCGTCAAATTAATGTGAAGGGTGCACTCAATCTTGCTCGTAAAGCTGCTCAAAGTGGTGTAAAGCGCTTTATCTATTTAAGTAGTATCAAGGTAAATGGTGAAGAGGCTACCCAGCAAACTCCTTTTACCGCTGATGATCAAATTCGTACAGATGATCCCTATGGCCTATCTAAATACGAAGCCGAACAAGCATTGATGAAATTGGCTGATGAAACAGGTTTAGAAGTTGTTATTATCCGACCTGTTTTGATTTATGGGCCAAATGTAAAAGCTAATTTTAAGAGTATGGTATCTCTTTCGACAAAGAAAATCCCCTTACCAATTGGTTGTTTAGATAATAAACGAAGTATGGTTAGCGTGTATAATTTAGCTGACCTGATCCATGTATGCATGACACATCCAAATGCAGTTGGTCAAGTCTTTTTAGCTAGTGACCAAGATGATATCTCTGTGAAACAACTGTTTGAGAAGTTAGCTTTTTTGCAGAATAATAAGTTAATTGTAGTACCAATACCGAAGTATCTTATTTGTTTTCTCGCAGGTCTTATTGGTCGATCTGCAATGGCATCTCGTTTGTGTTCAGAGTTAGTTGTGGACAGTTCAAAGAATACGCAAGTTTTAGGTTGGAAAGCTCCATATTCAACAGAACAAAGCCTAATTAAAATGTTTAGGGAAATGTGATAAACCAATGGTATTTGCTATTTTTTTTTTCTTACTCACTTTTATGTTGACTTATTTAATGAGGGTTTATGCATTAAAGAGAAATATTATTGATAATCCAAATGAGCGTAGTTCCCATAGTATTCCTACTCCTAGGGGTGGGGGTGTTGCCGTTGTTGTCAGTTATATTTTAGGAATAATGTTACTTATTTACTTAGGTCATTTATCTCAACACGTTGGTTTAACCCTCATTTTTTCTGGTTTCATAATCGCTTTGTTAGGTTTCTTAGATGATCATGGGCATATTAACTCCATGCTCCGCTTAGCAATTCACTTTATGGTGGCTATAGGAGTTGTGGTTAGCTTGGGTGGTTTTTCAGAAGTAAAAATTTTTAATAATTTTTTGTTAGGTTTTAGTGCAAATATAATTGCGGTTCTTTTTTTAGTTTGGCTACTGAACTTGTATAATTTCATGGATGGAATTAATGGCATTGCTAGTGTTGAAGCGATCACAACGCTGATGAGCATGTCTGTAATTTATTTTATATTTAACCTTCAATTAAATATAGAAATACTCTGGTTATTGTCCGCATGCGCATTTGGTTTTTTACTCTGGAATTTTCCAAAAGCTAAGATTTTTATGGGGGATGCTTGTAGTGGTTTCCTTGGCTTGACACTAGGTATCTTAGCGTTAATAGCACTCAAAGAAAATTTAGCTTTATTTTGCGCTTGGATTATTTGTTTAGGTGTATTCATCGTAGATGCTACTTTTACACTGATACGTCGAGTGTTGGCTGGTTACAAAATGTATGATGCTCATCGTAGTCACTCTTATCAGATATTATCGAGGAAGTGGAATAGTCATACACCTGTTACATTGCTCGTAGCGGGTATTAATATTTTATGGCTGTTACCAATTGCATATTGGACAGTTGCAAAGTCTAACTATCCAGAAGTTGGTGTTCTTATCGCCTATCTACCGTTAATAATGATTGTAATCTATTCAAAAGCAGGTGTTTCTGATGAATAGTAAACACAAATCTAATTTATTAGTTTTAGGGGCTGGTGGTTTTGGCAAAGCTGTTGCAGAGGTGGCGAAGTCTTTAGATCTTTGGAGCGAAATTTTTTTCGTGGATGACAGTTGGCCAAACATTCAAGAGGTTAATAATCATAAGGTCATTTCTGATATTCAAAGCTTGGGAAAAATAAATTTAGATTCGTATCAAGCAATCGTAGCTGTGGGAAATAATCAATTAAGACAAAAATGGTATAGTCTTTTACATGGCTTAGATATACCTTTCGCTTCTGTTATTGATCCTAGTGCTGTCATTAGCTCAAGCACGAAAGTTGCAGATGGTGTAATTATTATGGCTGGTTGTATCATAGGTGCAGCAGTAAAAATTCAAAGCGGGGCTATTTTAAATATAGGTACTTTAGTTGATCATGATGTAGAAATTGGTTTATGTGCCCATCTTAGCATCGGAGTTAAAGTTACAGGTGGTAAAAAAATTGCCCCTCTCTCTTTTTTAAAGGCTGGTACAGTTGTAACAGGCTAAAAAAGTTATAAATTTTATTAAGAAGATATCCAATGTTTAAGGCAATAATACAAAAGTTTTCTCTAGCCCCGAGGTTTGTTAAACAAGCTTTTCTTGTGCTTGTTGATTTATTCGCCTTTCCGATTATCCTTTGGCTCTGTTACGTCATTCGATTATTTGATTTAGGTGCACAAGTTATCCCAGGCATTGAACATGGTGTCCTGTTGGTGAGTTTGATTGCTATTGTTAGTTTAGTCATTACTGGCGTCTATCACTTTATCGTCAGAACATTCAATGAAGTTTTTATCGTTAAATTAGCTCTAGCTGTGGCGCTGACGATGATTGCTTTGTATGGTCTGAGCAGTTTTACCCATGCATATATTCCGATGTCTATCCCATTTATGTTCGGATTTATGATGTTTACGTGGGTATGGGTTAGCCGTGCTTCTATTCGTTTCATTATCAAAGCATCATTCTATTCAGACATAGGTCGCAAGAGAATCGCCATATATGGAGCAGGGGATGCGGGACAACAGATCGCAGCTGCATTAAATCGTTCGGATGATCATTTACCTGTTTTTTTTATTGATGATCATACTTCATTGCAAGGTCAAATTGTTGAAGGACTACGAGTTTACTCTGTAGAAAAAGCATTACAGAGATTTAGCAAAGAACGCGTTGATGAGATTTTATTAGCCATTCCATCTGTTGGTCGAGTTCGTAAAACTGAAATTATTCAGCAGTTTGAATCAGCTCATTTAAAAATTACTGAACTTCCTGGACTTACCCAATTAGTTGATGGTGAAATACGAGTTTCCGATATTCAAGAAGTTGATATTATTGATTTACTTGGTCGAGATCCAGTTCCACCGATTGCGCACTTACTATCTAAAAATATACAGAATAAAATTGTGATGGTGACTGGAGCAGGTGGGTCGATTGGTTCAGAACTATGTCGCCAAATTATAAAGAATCAACCTAAAATGTTAGTGCTCTATGAGCTAACAGAATTTGCTTTATATGATATTGATAAAGAGTTAAGACAAGCCGCTAGTTGTCAAATCGTTCCGATATTGGGAACTGTTCAGGACCAACAAAAACTGGAACGAATTATAGAGCAGTATCAAGTGCAAACGGTTTATCATGCTGCTGCCTATAAACATGTTCCTTTGGTGGAGTGTAATCCAATTGCTGGATTAAAAAATAATGCAATTGGAACCGCAAATAGTTTAAATGCCGCTGTAAAAAAAGGCGTGGAAACCTTTGTATTGATTTCAACGGATAAAGCAGTTAGACCGACGAATGTAATGGGCGCTTCCAAGCGTATGGCTGAGCTTTATTGTCAAGCTGTTGCTGAAACTAAGCCTCATACACAAATTAGTATTGTTCGATTTGGTAATGTGCTCGGTTCATCAGGATCAGTAGTCCCTCTGTTTAAGCAACAAATTGCAAAGGGTGGGCCTATTACGGTAACTCATCCAGAAGTCACTCGTTATTTTATGACCATTCCAGAAGCTTCTCAGTTGGTTATTCAGGCTGGTGCTCTAGGATCAGGTGGTGATGTTTTTCTCTTAGATATGGGTGAACCAGTACGTATCCAAGATTTAGCACGACAAATGATTAAACTGAGTGGTTTGAGAGTTCGGGAAACTGGGGGAACTGATGGCGATATCGAAATTGCTTATAGCGGTTTAAGACCTGGCGAGAAGCTTTACGAGGAGCTATTGATTGATCAGGATAATACTGAATACACAGAGCATACTCGTATTTTGCGTTCTTTTGAAAAACATTTTCCATTACACGAAATTCAATCGGTATTCAATAAAATCAACCAGATGACTGCTGTTGAGCAAGATATAGATTGGGCATTAACCCAGTTAGAACATTATGTTGATGGCTATAAACGTAGCGGCGTAGTACGAGTTAATTAAGAGAGTATTGTATGATCAAAAAAGCAATTTTACCCGTCGCAGGTTTAGGCACCCGTTTTTTACCAGCAAGTAAATCCATTCCAAAGGAAATGGTGACGGTAGTCGATCGTCCCGCAATTGAGTATGTGGTACGTGAGGCAGTTGAGGCGGGTATAGAACAAATTATTTTGGTCACTCATTCCTCAAAAGCTTCAATTGAAAACTATTTTGATCGTAATTTTGAGCTTGAAACAACTTTAGAACAAAAAAAGAAATTTGACCTGCTGAAAGAAATTACTGATATTTTACCGAAGCATGTCAGTGTGGTCAGTGTACGCCAACCACAACCCCTAGGACTAGGTCATGCGGTATTGTGTGCGAAAGATATCGTGGGCGATGAAGCCTTTGCGGTGTTATTGCCTGATGTACTGGTCAAGAATCAAAGCTGTGATAATGATTTGTCACTCATGATTCAGCATTTTCAACAGTCTCAAGCAGCACAAATTATGGTTGAAGCAGTGCCTGATCATTTAGTGGATCAGTATGGCATCGTAGATGTTGCACAATCACCGAATGAAGGTGAAAGCATCATCATGAAAGGTATTGTAGAAAAACCCGCAGTTGGTACAGCACCTTCAAATTTATCAGTTGTTGGGCGTTATATTTTGCCAGCTAAAATCTTGCAATTGTTGCAAGATACGCCTAAGGGGGCAGGCAATGAAATACAACTCACTGATGCAATTGCAAGCTTGCAACAACTTGAAGCTGTAGAGGCTTATCGAATGAAAGGTCAAACCTTTGATTGTGGCAGTAAGATTGGTTATCTTAAAGCAGTATTGCACTATGGTATTGAGCATCCAAAGCTAGGTGCTGATTTTAAGGGCTTAATTCGTGAGTTAGCCCTGTAATTTAGGGTTAACGGTTATGAAAATTGCAATATTTGGCAATACTTTATATGCGGGAGTAATGTCCGTACTTTTATCTGAATCTGGACATCAGGTTTTTTGGTGTTCAGATACTCAAAACAATGAAAATAATTTGCAATATGCATTTCATGATGAGAATGTTAATCAACTATTAGAAAAACAATTAAAGAGTGGCTTTTTGAACTACGCAGCTCTTTCTGAGTTGCCATTAGATATAGATGGGTATTTATTTAGTTTTAACCAAACCCAAGAAGCTTTCGTTTATCAGTTGCTCAGTAGGCTAAAGCAGCGAAATATTATCCATCCAAAACTCATGATTAATGCATCTACTTTTGGTCTGCATGGTACTGAAAAAATGCAGAAAATACTTGCAGAGGATGATTGGGTATATTTACCTGACACAATCCAAGAAGGTAATGCTTTGCAGAGCTTAACCCAAGCTAAGCAATTGATCGTGGGCTGTTTGGATCATCGTGCTCAATGCAAGGTAAAAGAATTATTAAGACCTTTTTTCCCTTTGGAACAACAATTTTTGTTTATGCCCATCTTAGATGCCGAGTTTACTAAACTTAGCATCTCAGGCATGTTGGCGACCCGTATTAGTTACATAAATGATTTGGCTGTAGTCGCCGAAAAACTTGGAATAGATATCGCCTCAGTACGTCAAGGCATGGCTGCAGACAATCGG
>Ga0172373_10002472_pt1 | contig 28177 bp, 37 predicted proteins | sample Lak10m_2_FD_114546 | JGI IMG/M metagenome (GOLD analysis project Ga0172373, IMG submission 114546) | Freshwater microbial communities from Kabuno Bay, South-Kivu, Congo - kab_092012_10m | ecosystem: Environmental > Aquatic > Freshwater > Lake | place: Democratic Republic of the Congo...
CTCGCGGCGGGAGTGCTCTTGGCGGATTTCAAAATGCCTTGGAATTTCTTGGCGGAAATGCCAGCCCAAGCCCGCGCCTTTGGCGCGGGCGCGGTCAATTCGGAAGCAAATCAATTTTGGTGGACCGTACCGGATTCGAACCGGTGACCTCCTCGTTGCAAACGAGGCGCTCTACCAACTAAGCTAACGGCCCCTAACGAATTCAAAACAAAATTCGTGTGGGCGTGGAAGGAATCGGACCTTCGGCCTCTGTCTTATCAGGACAGCGTTCTACCACTGAACTACACGCCCTTTTATTATTTCTTTATCAAGTGTAACTGTTCAAATCCTTCGGTGTCAAATTTTACCACGGTGGGTTTTTTTATCTCTACATCAAATGCACTTGTAATTTTACTCACAAGAAAGGTAAGCATGTACGAAGACAACCCGATGACAATAAGGAACATCACGCTCGCAAGACCTAATAATAGTGTTTGTTTTAATTTCCTCTTTTTTTTCATACGAGATTATTTTTTGAAAAATATCCTTCCGCGAATAGAAGCATTCGACTTTCCCTCTCGATTATCAAATGTGAGACTTTCCACACCCATTAAATAGCGAAAACTTTCAAGTTTTTCCAAAAAACTTGCAACCATCTCCATACTTCCCTGGATAGTAATACTCACTCCCACTGAGCCAAGTTGTGGGGCATTCGTACCCTGTTCTCCCAAAAAAGCAAAAGATATTTCAAGTTTTTCCGAGGACGCTAAATACTGAAAATCTTTTTTTAAATTTATTAACTCATCTTTTTGTGGGATAACTCTCTCTAATATTTCCGAATACTCTTTTGCTTTTCCCGTGTATTGAGATCGAACCGCAGAATATGATTGCACTGATATGTTCCAGTCAGAAACCTCTTTTCGTGTCGAAATGATCTTTTCGCTATTTGCGCTTATCCGTGAACTAAAGATAAGAATTCCTATAGTAAAAATAACCACCACGCCCACGGTAATGCCAATATTTAACAATAGTTTTTTCTTAAATACTTCCATATAATATATCTACTACACACTTCTCCATTCTCTATGTTATTATTTTACCATACTCCCCATGTCTCAATCTTCCGACATATATGAGATAACTGAAAAAGACGCTCGTTTTCCTCATCTTTTGAAGGAAATACAAAATCCTCCACAGCGATTTTTCATGAGAGGAACTTTTCCTAAATCGCCACTCTATATCTCCATTGTGGGAACACGAAAAGCGACATACGAAGGTAAAGAACTTGCAAAACAAATTGCCCGACAACTTGCAGAAAAAAATATTATCGTAGTAAGTGGTCTCGCACTCGGAATCGATGCAGCAGCTCACGAAGGATCACTTATAGGGAATGGAAAAACTATAGCGGTGCTTGCAAATGGTCTTGATACGATATATCCACGCCAACATGAATCTCTCGCACAAAAAATACTTGAGTCTGGGGGAGGAATTATTTCTGAGTATCCACAAGGAACTCCCGCGCTTCCCCATCAATTTCTTGAACGAAACAGAATTGTGAGTGGTATTTCCTATGCCACTATTGTAATAGAAGCTCCGCTTCGCTCAGGATCTATTGTCACTGCCCGCACCGCAGCTGAACAAGGGCGAGACGTATTTGTATTCCCTGGACCAATAACAAATCAGAATTATAAGGGGTCTCATCAGCTTATTCGCAATGGTGCACGCCTCGTCTCAAGTTTTGACGATATTATTGAAGACATTTCAGAATTAATAAATGAATATCATATAGAAAAAAATAATTCACTCATAGACCTCAATGACACCATACTAGAATCACTAAGTGAAGAAGAAAAAATAATTATGCAGGTACTAAAAAAAACCGGAACACCACTCTCCGTTGACAATATTACTGAGTCAACTACACTGGAATCTAATGTAGTCCGTCAACACCTTACCTTTCTTCTTCTCGATGGGCATATAAAAGAACAGGGAGGATTTTTTTCAGCTTCTTCATCATAAATATGAAATTACTTATTGTTGAGAGTCCAACAAAAGAAAAGACAATTTCAAAATATCTCGACGGAGCGTATACCGTGCGGGCAAGTGTCGGGCATATTCGAGATTTACCAAAAAGCAACAAAAAAGCAATTGATATTCCAGGAGGATTTATTCCGCATTATGAGATCGCAAAGGGAAAGGAAAAAGTTGTTGCAGAAATAAAAAAACTTACAAAGAAGGCTGACGAGATTTATCTTGCAACCGACCCCGATCGCGAAGGAGAAGCAATTGCATGGCACATAAAAGAATCATGCGGATTAGAAAATCCAAAACGTATCGTTTTCTATGAAATAACGAAAGAGGCAATCACCGAAGCGTTGAAACATCCACGCGATATTGATGAAAATTTAAGAAAAGCACAAGAAGCTCGACGCGTCCTTGATCGTATTGTGGGATATGATTTAAGTGGTCTTATCTGGAAAAAAGTACGTTATGGACTCTCTGCTGGGCGAGTGCAATCCCCTGCGCTCCGTATTGTGATGGAACGCGAACGGGAAATTCGCGCGTTTGTTCCAGAAAAATTCTGGGTAATTTCGGGAGAATTTAAGACAAAAAAAGGGGGGGTAGTTACTCTTACCTGCGAGAAAGAACCTCGTGACGAGGAAGAGGTGCGGCATATCCTTGAATCAGGAAAAAAATATCCATGGCATATTAAAGGAATTAAACAAACGGAAATAAAACGATCTCCAAAACCTCCTTTTATTACTTCCACACTCCAGCAGGCCGCAAACTCACGCTTAGGATTTTCTCCCTCTCACACGATGGCAGTGGCACAGAAACTCTACGAACAAGGTCTCATTACCTATATGCGTACCGACAGCACCACAGTAAGCACAGTTGCATTAAAAGAAATCTACGGTGAAATAGAAAACATATATGGGAAAGAATATCTTGAACCGCGTACTTATGTAACAAAAAGCAAAAATGCGCAGGAAGCACATGAAGCAATACGTCCTACCCATGTATCTACACGAATGGCAGGAACAACTGATGAACAAAATAGACTCTATTCACTCATTTGGGAACGAACAATAGCCTCTCAAATGGCTGATGCAAAGATTCTCCGCACAAAAATCTCTGCCAACATAGATGGTGAAAAAATTCCTGACTTTTCGGTAAACGGAAATGTTGTGGTATTCCCGGGATGGCTCGCAGCAGATCCGAATGGAAAAGGAGAAGAAGTGGATGTTCCAAATGTAAAAGAAAAGGAAGTAATATTACTCCTCCATATTGAAGGAGGAGAAAAATTCACTGAACCTCCGGGACGATACACTGAAGCGGGTCTCGTGCGTGAGCTCGAGAAACGAGATATCGGGAGGCCAAGTACATATGCTTCGATTATCAGAACGATTGTTGAACGCGGATATGTGGAAAAAATGAATAGGACACTTATTCCCACCGACACAGGAGAGGTGGTAAGCGATTTCCTCGAAAAAAACTTTCCCACTTATATCAGTGATTCGTTTACCGCAGAAATGGAAAATCAACTTGATGAAATTGCAGAAGGAAAAAAAGAATACAAAAAGATATTAACGAGCTTCTATAAGCCATTTACAAAAGAAATTAAGGATAAGGAAAAACTGGAAAAGGCAACAAATTTGGGAGATGCGGGAGATGAATTCAAATGTCCTCTTTGTGAGGGACCGATGATTATAAAACTCGGACGTACGGGAAAATTTTTAAGTTGCAAAAAATTCCCCGATTGTATGGGGGCGCGAAAACTTGATGGCTCGGTGATGGAGGGCCCAAAAGAAACTGGCGAGACGTGTCCGCAGTGTGAAAAAGGAAAACTCATTGAACGCGAAGGACGTTTTGGAAAATTTATTGCGTGTGCAAACTATCCAAAATGCAAATATGTAAAACAAAGTGAGGAGGAGGAAGCAAAGAAAAAAACAGGAGTACATTGTCCAGAATGCGAAGGAGAAATTATAGAACGAAGAGGACGTTTCGGCGCATTCTTTAGTTGTTCAAACTATCCAAAATGCAGATTCATCATGAAATCAAAACCGACAGGAAATAAATGTTCTGAATGTGGAGCACTCATGATGGAGGGAACAAAAACAATTCCTGAGCGATGTAGCAATAAGGGATGTAAAATGCATAATCCTCATAAGATAAAAGAATAACAAAAATCCCCTAAACATAATGGGGATTTATTCTATATGTATCACTTTATCTATATATTGTTCTGCTTTTTCGCGCTCATCCTTTTTCAGGATTTCCTCTTCAAATTTTTTATCAAATTCACTAAAACGATACCCATACTTTTCTCTGAGTTGTTCAAAAGAAATTTGCTCTTTTTTTGCTAGACGAAAAAGTTCTATAACATCACTCTTTAATCCAATTTCTTCCAGAATTACACTAACGTCTTTGAATGAATTAATAAACTCTTCCGAAGTTTGTGTTGGATCACTCAAAAAATTTGAATATTGACCTTTCACCTTTTCCACTTCCATCCTATATTTTTTGAGTCTCTCCTTATATGAAATAAATCCTGGTCTAATATCCTTCAAAACAACATCGCCCCTCTTATCCTTAGGAAGGTAGCGAGAGAGCAATTCTTCAATTGAAATAAACGCCGAAACGCTTTTATATGGGAATTCTCCAGTTTTTATAAATTTATCAAGACGCTCCTTGCTGATATTTCCTTCCTGATCGATAAATTGTGCCCATGTACTCATTGACGTGAGTGGGGCGGGTATAATTCTATCCGTCTCTTTAAAACCAAGCCGTTTTGCAATAGGCGTGGAAAGAAGCCACGATTGTCCAATCACTGCACTTATATATGGAAATTTTTCTAAAACCAATTCGGACAGTTTTTCCATTGAATCCCTTATTACTCCAGGAGTTAGTTGTTTTTCTCCTGACTTATAAAAATTCGGGATGTGAATTTTTAAAAATTCATCCCATTCATTAAACCCAAATTTCTTCATATCCAAACAGTTTTTTGCTTCTATCTCATATTCAAAAAGTCCAACTCTATTTTCCTGCTTAGCTCCCCGATTTTCCTCAAATTTTTTCTTTGTTGGGATGAGTTCGAATTCACGCAAAACCCTTTGTTGTAATAATTCTTCACGACGTTCCTCGTCGTTATTCATGGTATAAATACTATCAAGTGCTTCAAAAATAGGAGTGATATATTTTTCTCTTTCCTTGTCTTCTTTAATATCTAATTCATAATTATATATATCAGTAAGTTCTTTTATGACCGCGGTATTGTTTGCAAAAAAAGTTGAAAATTTTTCTTCTGGATTTCTTTCATGTGCTTGCTTATACTTTTTATTCACATAGTGTATCTGTATCGCACATAACTTATTTTTCAACTCACGATCTCTTTCCACATCATTTTCTATTGGAGCAATTATTTTCTCAATATTCATATTATCTATATTTATCTCGTAAGTACTTCAGACCCATTCTCGGTAATTGCAACTGTGTGCTCAAAGTGAGCACTTAAACTCCCATCACTTGTCGCATAACTCTCATCGGAAAGTTGGATAATGTGTGGGGAACCAACACTTAACATTGGTTCAATAGCTATCACTAACCCCTCTTCAATAATCATTCCGGTTCCTTTTTTTCCAAAATTATAGACCACTGGATCTTCGTGGAGTTCAAATCCGACCCCGTGTCCAGTAAGCCCCTTAACAACCGAACATTTATTTTTCTTTGCAGTAAGTTCTATTACACTTCCTACATCTCCAAGGCGCTTCCCTGCCCTACATTCGTCTACTGCCTCAGCAAGGGCACGTTTTGTCGTTTCTAAGACCCGTTTTGCGTCCTTAGATACCTTTCCAATGGGAATAGTGATCGCTCCATCCGTGATGTACCCCTTATAATTCACCCCAATATCTATCTTCAATAAATCCCCCTCTTTCAACATTTTCCGCGATGGAACACCATGTACCACCACATCATTCAATGATGCACAAATTGCCGCGGGATATGCTTTGTTAGTCCCTTCGGGACGATATCCTAAAAACGCCGATGATGCTTTATATCGCTTCAGAAGTTCCCTCGCAAAAGAGTCAAGGGAGGAAACATAAGTTCCCTCCCTTGCATTTTGTTGGAGCGCGCGAAGCACGTCCGATAATATCTTTCCGGAAATACGAAGATGTTTAATATCCTCCTTTGATTTCAATCGAATCATATCAATTAAAGTTTGAGAGCTTTTTTTACGGAAGCAAATACCTTATATGGCAATGGCCTTCCATTTATGTAGTGAATTTTATATCCTTCCTTTTTAAGTCTCTCAATAATCGGGAGTGTTCTATTCTCATATTCTGCGAGACGACTCTTCATTTTTTCTGGATTATCAAATACTCTTGTTTTGAGCGGACCACCACAAAATATACAAGAATCGGTATGGGAATGTGGAAGCCTTGGAAGCCCACATACCTGACATATTTTTCTTCCCAAAGTACGAGTAACCACATCACTCTTAGGTATCTTGAGATACACGATATAGATATCGTTTTTCCCGTATATTTTCTTCAATAGGTCAATAATCCCTGTATGTATCTTATCACCGAACGCTTCAAACATTGTTTTTGGGGATCCACTGAACACCATTCCCAATCCTCCCCTTCCCATTTTTTTTATGACGTCAGAAATAATCTTGAGAACAAACGGCGGAGAGTTCCACTTTCCAGAATCGAATAACACCTTTTCTTTCTTAAGGAGTGGACTCAATTTTTTCTTCCCATAAAAAATATCTTCAAGACATCTTCCGGTATCGAACTGTACAAGACCACCGAAATTTTGTACGAGTAGATTTGCTTGTGTACCCTTTCCAACCGAAGGGGGTCCAAAAAAGAGAATTGCTTTTTTCATATTTTTCATTATACATCTCCATTTTAATGTTGAAAATAACTGATCCAATTCTAAACTAACTCGCCTCATGTATCAACAGCCCTGCCAATCCATGGATCGACAAGGCTGTTTAACTTTCAACCTCATAAATTTTACAAACCTTTAACTATAAAATTCCATCGTATTCTCTCACGGTAAGTTGCGATTCGATTTGTTTCATCACTTCGAGAGCAACAGATACTACGATAAGCAAACTTGTTCCTCCGAGCGCGAATGCCTTAATACCAGTTGCCATTTCCGTCATATTTGGAAGTACTGCAATAATACCGAGGAATAATGCGCCAAATAATGTCGTGCGGTGGACAATTTTTCCAATCATTGCCGAAGTTGCCTGACCTGGACGAATGCCTGGAATAAATCCGCCACTCCTTTGAAGATTCTTTGAGATCTCTTCTGGATCAAATGTAATGGCAGTGTAGAAATAAGTGAACACCACTACAAGCACAAAATATATCGCACTATAGATGAACAAATTATTGAAAAGTGTCGAAACCCACTGGTTCAAGGTGAGAGACCACTCTTTTGAAACAATCGATATTGCCTGAGCAAAAAATTGTGGAAACAAAAGAAGTGAGATCGCAAAAATAATCGGAATGACACCTGCCTGGTTTACCTTCAGCGGAAGATAGGTTGACGCCCCTCCATACATTTTATTTCCCCGTACTTGTTTTGCATATGAAACAGGCACTTTTCGTTCCCCTTCGCTCACATACACCACTCCCGCGATAACAATAACCGCCAACACAATGAAGGTAATGTATGTCGGAATCATTTCCGGAGAAAAATTCATCAAACTCTGTCCAACTTTTTGTGGGAGGGAGCTTACAATACCCGCAAAAATAATCAATGAAACACCATTTCCAATTTTATATTCAGAAATAAGTTCGCCAATCCACATAAGAAGTAAACTTCCAGCGGTGATAATAATCACATTAATAAGCATCTGATTCATCGCAAGGGGCGGAATAACTCCTTTTGATGTAAGAAGGTTAATAAATCCGTATGCCTGCATCATCGCAAGAGGCACAGTGAGGTATCTAGAAATTCGATTAAATTTTGCCCTTCCTTCGGCACCCTCTTCATAATATGCCTTCTTCAAATTCGGAAAGATAATAGTAAGTAACTGCATAATAATCGTCGCAGTGATATACGGACCAACACCAAGCATCACGAGAGAAAGATTACTGAGTCCCCCGCCTGAAAATAAATCAAGAAATCCTAAAAGCTGACTCGAACCAAAGAATTCCTGAAGACGTTGTGGGTCAACTCCTGGGACAGGAATCGCCGCAAGTAATCGGAATATAAAAAGGAGAAAGAGTACCATAAGCACTTTCTTCCTTAAATCTGGGATCCTAAAAATTTGAAGAAATTTATTCATTGTATAAAGTCTCTCTATTATTTTACCTCACCCCCAGCTTTTTCAATTAATTTTTTTGCACCTTCAGATACTGCAATTCCATGAATCGAAAATGGCATTTTTATTTCACTATTCCCGATGATTTTCACATTCTCCGAAATGCGAGAAATAATTCCTTTCTTCACAAATAAATCTTTTGTAATTGTTTTTTCTCCATTAAAAACACGTTCAAGGTGAGAAAGTTTGAATTCAACAACTCTTTTCTTTACTCCTTTTGCAGGATTTTTTATACCGCGTAACTTTGGAAATTTAAGAAGAATATCCCTTTCCGCAGGACGGAGCTTTCTTCCTGCGCGAGCACCCTGCCCTTTCTGACCACGTCCTGAAGTGGTACCTCGCTTTCCCCCACGCCCAACCCTCTTTTCTTTTACTGGTTTATATTTTGAACGTAATTCGTGAAGTTGCATATATTTATTCTTTTGCTTCTTTCTTTTCTTTTATGACCACCTTTTTTAATTTCTTTAATGCTTCAACTGTCGCCATTGCATTCGTAAGCTTATTTGTTGTTCTGCCAATAATCTTTGCAGATATATCTTTTATTCCTGCGAGTTCAAGAATTGCGCGACATGAACCCCCTGCAATTAATCCATTCCCTTGACGTGCGGGCTTCAATAATACACGCGCTGCACTGTATTTTGCCTCAACATCATAGATGATGGTTCGTTTATCTTTTAATTCAACAGAAACAATATTTTTTACTGCCTGATTCTTTGCTTTTTGTACCGCCGCAGAAAAATCAAGACCCTTTGCAACACCCACCCCAACTTTTCCTCTTCGATCACCTACCACAACAGTCGCTCGAAAACTAAAACGCTTTCCTCCCGCGACAACACGAGTAACGCGACGTACTTCGAGTACCTTATCTTCATAATCACTCTTTTTTTGATTCATCCGTGGTTGATTCATTCTTGGTTGCATAATGGTTAAAAATTAAGTCCCTCTTCACGTGCACCGTCTGCGACTGCTTTCACCCGTCCATGGTAACGGTAACTTCCTCGATCAAATACCGCTTTCGTAATTTTTTTCTCCTTTGCTTTCTTTGCCAGGAGTTTTCCAATCTCTTTTGAAATATCCTGTTTCTTTCCTTTTATGTCTTTTACCGAAAGTGAAGAAACTGAAACAAGTGTTTTTCCAACTGTATCGTCAACAAGTTGAGCATAGATATGTGTGTTGCTTCGAAACACTGAGAGACGCGGTATGTGAGAGGTTCCACGAGAAATAGACTTGCGGATGCGAGCCATTCTCCTTATTTTTCTTTTTCGCGCTATATTTTCTTTTATACTCATAATAGTTTTTTGTTAAGAAGATGATGTTCCGCTCTTCTTCCCTGCCTTACGACGAATCACTTCATCACTATAATGAAATCCTTTCCCTTTATATGGCTCCGGCTTCTTCAACGCTCGAATTTCCGCAGCAACTTTCCCTACTATCATTTTATCAGCCCCTCGTATTTTTAAAATAGAATTTTTTTCAACTTCAAATACAATACCAGGAACTGCTGCATAGCGAACGGGATGAGAAAATCCAAGATTTAATGTAAGATTATCCCCCTCTTTCGTCACGCGATATCCTACTCCTTCGAGGATAAGAGTCTTTTCATAATCTTTCACGAGTCCCTGTACTGCATTATTTACAAGTGATCGAAGCGTCCCCCAATTGCTCCGTGCCTGCTTTGTGTTATTCAATACCTCGAAAGAAAGTTCTGTGCCCTCAAGTTTTGGCTTTACCCCATAAAGAACTGGAATACTCAACGATCCTTTTGCACCTTTCACCACGACATCGGCATCAGATATCTGAATGGTAATCTCTTTTGGAATCTCTATTAGTTTTTTTCCTATTTTACTCATATTCTGTATTTACCAAACCTCAAATAACATCTGACCTCCGACTTTTTCTTTTTTTGCACGGACCCCCGACATGATTCCCTTTGATGTGGAAACCACAAGAAGACCCTGTCCACTTTTTACCAATTTAAATTTTTCATACCCTGCATATGTCTTTAATGACGGACGGCTCAAAAACTTAACACCAACCACTGGTTTTTCTGGGTTTAAAGAAACTTCTAATGTCTTCTTTGGCGCTCTCCCCTTTACCTCAACACGCTTCAAAAAGCCATATCGCACTAATTCTTCTCCAACCGCATAGTCCATTTTCGAAAAAGGAGATTTCATAGTCTTCTTCTCTGCCTGTTGTGCATTTTTTATTTTTATAAGAAAGTCTATATACATAAATAATATTACCAGCTAGCTTTTTTTACTCCGGGAATTTCGCCCTTACTCGCAAGTTCACGAAAACAAATTCTGCACATATTAAAATCCCCCATATACCCTCGCTTACGACCACACCGAAAACACCTTCGAACTATTCGTGTGGAAAATTTTGGTTTTTTGTTTGCACGAGCAATGGTAGATGTTTTCGCCATAATTTTATTTCTTTAATGGTACTCCGCTCGACTTATAGAAATCAATTGCTTTCGCTCGGTTTCTGATTTTTGGAACAATAGTAACTTGCAATCCAAAGTTTACCGTCGAGTGATCAATGTCAATTTCAGGAAATACATACTGTTCTCGAAATCCAATATTTAAATTGCCGTGTTCATCAATATTATCGATTGAGATTCCGCGAAAATCCTTTACACGAGGCAATGCAAGGTGAATAAGTTTTTTGAAAAAATCCTCCATGCGTGTCCCTCGAAGTGTCACTTGAAGCCCAATAGTATCGCCTGTGCGTGTCTTAAAATTGGCAATTGGTTTTTTTGCCTGTCGCGGTGCCGGTTTCTGCCCAGTGATAACAGAAAGTTCTTTTACCACTTCCGGAAGCACCTTATCCTTAAACTGCGCACGTTGAGTGAGTTTCCCTATTCCAATATTTACTACTATTTTTTCGATGTGTTTCTTTATTTCCATATTAAAAAGTGGTGTTACATTTTCTGCAGTATCGAATTTTCTTTGTACCTTCTTCCGCTTTAAATCCAACACGAACTGCTTTTCCACAAGAAGGACACACCACGAGAACATTCGAAGATACTAACGGACGAGTTACCGACACTATTTCCCCCTTTTCCCCTTGCCGTTTCGGTCGAACATGTTTTTTATACACGTTTATTCCTTCAACAGTAATTTTTTCTATCTTTGTGTGTACATGAATCACCTTCCCGGTTTTCCCGCGATCTTTTCCTGAAATTATTTTAACTGTATCTCCTTTTTTTATTTTCATATGTGTTAGACAAGTTCCTCTGCAAGCGACGCAATAGTATCATATCCTTTTTCTTTTATTTCTCTTGGTATTGGGCCGAAAATTCTAGTTGCCTTTGGTTCCTTCCCTTTATCAAGAATAACAACCGCGTTGTCATCAAATCGCACATACGATCCATCTTTTCTGCGAAGTGGCTGTTTTTGTCGAACAATCAATCCGTGAATAATATCTTTCTTTTTCACTGCCTTTCGTGGTTCCGCTGATTGTACTGATGCAATAATAATATCCCCGATACGAGCATACCGCTTTTTACTTCCCCCAAGAACACGAAAACAGCGCACAAATTTCGCTCCTGAATTATCTGCAACTTTTAATATGGCTCGTTCTTGTATCATAATTATGCTTCAATATTTTTCTTTTCATCAACTGCTTTTATAATGGTCCAACATTTTTCTTTTGAAATCGGACGCGTTTCTTCGATAATAACCAACATACCGGTTTTATATATATTTTGCTCATCATGTGCTTTATATCGTTTTGTTACCTTATAAAATTTATGATATCGCGCATGTTTCTTCATTCGAGTAACCGCAACAACCCGAGTTTTGCTCATTTTATCGGATACGATAACACCCTGTAATTTTCTTTTTTGCACCTTTTGTGTGGTCATATGTTTTATATTTGTTTCCGCGCTCTCTCATTCAAAAGCGTTTCAAATTGGGCGATTGATTTCTTAATTTCATTCATCTCTTTGAGGCTCTTTACCTTACCAGTTGCAAGATCTATTTTCAAACTCACCATACGCTCTTTAAGGGTTTTTAACTCCTTTTCGAGTTCTGGTGTTGGTTTTTCCTTATATTCTCGGAATACTCTTTTTTTCATGTATTTATTCTCTTACCACTGTTTTTGTCTTTACTGGTAATTTATGCCCAGCAAGCCGAAACGCTTCGACAGCGCTTGTTTTTGGCACGCCTCCGATTTCAAAAAGTATTCTCCCCGGTTTTACAGGAACAACAAAATGATCAACATTTCCTTTTCCTCCTCCAAGAGTAACCTCTGGGGGAAGTTTTGTCACTGGTTTGTCGGGAAACACGCGAATCCAGATTTTTCCCTCACGTTTCAATGAGTGAGCAATAGTTTTTCTTACTGCCTCAATCTGACGCGCGGTAACCCATGCACTCTCAGTCGCTTGCAATCCATATTCCCCATAACTTACCGTAAGTCCGCGAGTTTCCTTAAGACGGCCGCGTGAGCGTCCTTTCTGCATCTTTCTATGTTTTTGTTTCTTTGGCTGTAACATAATTTCTAATATTTATCTTGCTCTTCCCGGAAATCTCTGTGGCTGTGATTCTGGTTGTGTAGATGCTTTTTCAAAAATTTCACCTTTATAAATCCACACCTTTATCCCAACCGTACCATAGCTATTGAAGGATGTGGCTTCGGCATAATCAATATTTGCCCGAAGAGTTTGCAATGGCATTCTTCCATAAATCATCCAATCGCTCCTCGAAATTTCAGCTCCATTCAAGCGACCGCCTACTTTTATTTTTGCTCCCTGAATTTCTTTATTCTGCTTCATTAACTCGAGATTTCTCTTGAGAACGGTCCTATACGGTCTCCTTTTTTCTATATCAAACGCAATTTGTTGTGCAGTTACTGCGGCAGAAATTTCAGATCGTTTTAATTCCTCAATATTTATATAAAGTGAAAAAGTGGTTGGTTTTTTATTTTTTACTCTCAATTTTCGCATTCCTTTCATCACCGCGACTTTCAAATCCTCAATTCCTTTTCCTCCACGCCCGATAATTAATCCAGGCCTACTTGCACGAACAAGTACACGCACCGTGGTGCCGATACGCTCAATCTCAATTCCTGCAATTCCTGCAGCCAGAATTTTTTCGCGAATGATCTCCCGAATGAGGTGATCTTCTTCGAGGAAAAATGCGAGTGATTTCTTATAAAACCACCGACTCCCCCATGGGAGGGTTATTCCGAGACGTAATGTATTTGGTTTAATTTTTTGGGCCATAATATAGGGAAAATAATGTTAAATCGATTTTCTTTGAAATACTTTTCTGAATCCAGTCGGCTCGGAAGATTTCTTTCCTCCTTCAGAAACAAGATCTTCTTTTTTCTTTTTTTGCGCACCTTTCTTTTCCTTCTTTTCAGAAACTTTTTTCTTTGGTTTTTCGTGAATAATATACTTTGTCTTTTTAATGTTTTCTTTCACTCCAAGAACAACAATCACATGACTTGTCTTTTTTTCTATAATTGCAGACGATCCTCGTGCGCGGGGTGTCCATCGTTTTTCTTTTGGACCTTGGTCAACTCTAATCTCCTTCACATAGAGCATTTCCGGATCAATTTTTTTAAATACCGCATTTGCACGTGCCGAATTGATTAGCTTCAATAATTCATCACTCGGTCTTCGTGGCGAAAGTATAAGCTGAGCTTGTGCTTCCTTTAACGACAATCCACGCACCATGTCGGCAACAAAACGCACTTTTCGCGGTGCGATTTTTAGGTGTCGTAATATTGCTGTTGCGTTGGATTCTTTCATAAATTTATTTTCCTACTGTTGTTGTTTGTGCCGCCTTTGTCTTTTGTTCCAACTCCTTCTGCATCTTTCCTCCATGTCTTACAAATTTTCTCGTGGGCGAAAATTCTCCAAGACGATGACCAATCATATCTTCATTAATGGTGATCTCAATAAATATCTTTCCATTATGAACCGCAAATGTATGTCCTACCATTTCTGGAGAAATTTCAGATGCGCGGGACCATGTTTTTATTACAGTCTTTCCATCTGGCTTTACTCCCGCTATTTTCTTCAATAGTTTTGGATCAACGTATGGACCTTTTTTTGATGACCTACTCATGTTTTTGTTTATACTACGCGACACGAGGCCGTGTAGTCAATTAATAATTGGTATTTATTTTCTTCGCTTCATAATAAGCTTATTCGACCACTTCTTTTTGTCTCGGGTTTTTCTTCCTCCGGTAATCTTTCCCCATTTCGTTTTTGGTCTTCGAGTACCGCGCTGGGTTCTTCCCTCTCCTCCTCCATATGGATGGTCACGTGGGTTCATAACGGATCCGCGCACTGTTGGACGCACTCCCATAGCTCGGGAACGACCCGCTTTTCCGATATTCACAAGATTATGCTCAATATTCGAAACCTGACCGATTGATGCAAAACATTCAGACAATACCTTCCTCACTTCACCAGAGGATAATTTTAAGTGAGTGTATCCCGCTTCATGCGCAAGGACTTGTACCGATACACCTGCCGAACGCGTCATTTGTCCTCCCTTTCCTGGAGTGATCTCAATATTATGAACAAAGGTTCCCACTGGAATTCTCTTCAATTGGGTCCTATTTCCTGGCTCAAACGGCGCATCGCTTGAAGTCACAACTGTCATTCCCACTTTCAATCCATGTGAAGCAAGAATATATCTCCTCTCTCCATCTTTATATTTTATGAGCGCAATGAATGCGGTGCGGTAGGGATCATATTCAATAGTTTCCACAATCCCTGGAACACCAATTTTGTTTTGTTTAAAATCAACTTTTCTGTACACGAGTTTATTTCCCCCTCCTTGATGACGGGTAGTGATTCTTCCCTGATTGTTTCTCCCCGCATTTTGCTTTAATTTTTCAGTAAGTTTTTTAAATGGCTTTTGTACAGTAATATGCGTTCGATAATCAATCGATGTATAGTGCCTACGCGATGGAGTTGTTGGATTATATTGTTTCATACATTAAATAATTTCAATCTTTTGTCCCTTTTTAATCTTTACAACTGCCTTTTTTACTCCCTGCCTCTGTTTTAATGAGCGGCGGAATCTTTTTACTTTTCCTTTTATATTCGTCATGGCCATCGAAACAACGTTCACTCCATATCGTCGCTCAACCTCCTCTTTCACCATTTTTTTATTTGCGTCAGGATGTACTAAAAATGTATAACGATCTTCACTATAAAGACGCTGTGCTTTTTCGCTCACCCATGGTCTCTTAATGATACTTCGAATCACCATCGCGGAAGTACCCGATGTTTCCTTTTTCACTTCTTTTTCTTTTGTTTTGCTCTTTATAGGACTCATAGTATATTATGCTTCTGATTTTTTAATATTTAAAACCGCATCCTTTTCAATAAATATAAATTTATGGGCCATACATTCGTAGGTATTTACCGATGGCGTCGCAATAACTGAAATACCCGGAATATTTCGTGCTCCTAAAAATGCGCTTTTCTTTTCTTTCCCTACGACAATAAGAGCGCTTGTTGGTTTTTTGAAAAAATATTTAAAAAATGCGGCATACTGCTTCGTCTTTTCGCTTCCAAAATTGAAATCATCTACAATAATTAATTGTTTGTCCGCAAGTTTCTTTGAAAGCGCCGAATATAATGCCGCTTGTCTCATTTTTTTATTTGTTTTCTTTGAAAAATCACGATCATTCCGTGGTCCATGGGTAGTGCCTCCTCCTGACCAAATCGGAGAACGCGTAGAACCGTGACGGGCCCGTCCTGTATGTTTTTGACGCCATGGTTTTCTCCCTCCTCCCGCAACTTCTCCTCGTGTTTTTACATGCGCAACAGTATTTCTCTTATTTGCGAGATGTGCCGTCACTATTTGATGCACCAACTCTGGATTCCATTTCACAGAAAAAACTCCTGCGGGTAATGCAAGTGTTCCTACTTTTTTATTTTCTTTGTTGATAACGTCAATAGTCATGAATATAAAAATTACTTTTTGATTACTTCAACGATTGTGCCACGCATTCCTGGAACCGCACCACGAAGCATAATGATTCCTTTTTCTATATCAATATTTGCTACTAAAAGATTCTTTGTGTGTACCCGTTCCATTCCCATGTGTCCTGCCATTCTCCTTCCCTTAATAACACGCTGAGGAGCGGTTGCACCAATAGATCCAGGGGCTCTCAAACGATTTTTTTGCCCGTGTGTTGCCGGACCGCCATGAAATCCATGACGTTTTACCACGCCTTGAAATCCTCTTCCCTTCGTAAGTCCCGCCACTGAAACTTTTTCTCCAACAGAAAAAACTTCGAGGCTATCGGTTTCATTCTTTTTTTTCAACTCAAGAACTGTCACGGGAACCACCGCATCGTCCTTCCAGAATTGAGTCATTTTTACTTTTTTTGCAAAAATTTTATTCATCCCGTTTAAAAAATCTATTGTTTATAAACCTCTTTATTTATCTACATTCTTAGCCACTTGCACACTATAATTCTCGTTAATTATTTAACGGGATTCATACTGCGCCAAAATATCCTAATATGTTTTCGATAAGAAAACAACAGGAGGAAGCCCTGTTTTCCTATTTAAAGTAATGGCTAACCCGTATTATCGTAACCTACCCCATTATTTTAGTCAACCGTTTTCCCCTGATTTCATGCTGTTTGTGCCATCTCTTGACAAAGAGATATAAATATGATATACTTATACCAGAAAATTAAAAGGAGGAAAGAATGACTCGCGAACAGTTCGCAAAAAAAATAAGATGGCCCTTCATCATTTGGATATTCGGATTTATAAACGTTGGGGCAATGATCCCTCAATTATATAAAATCATCAACACAAAAAGTGTCGAAGGGTTATCAATAGAAATGTTTATCGTTTATTTTCTCGTTCAAATAGCATTCTCACTGAATGGCTACTTCACGAGAGATAGAGTGCTCATGATATGCCTTGGTCTCAGTGCATTCATAAGCACAATAATCATTTCAACTTTTTTTATTTTTTAACAAAAGGTTGCCGGACCTAAAAACCGGCATTTTTATTTTCCAAAAAATTTCACCTTCCATGTTTGACATACAACATTGAACATTTTTCCATGATTTTATGCCATTTCGACAAAGAATTGACTGATCCTAAAATTCGTTATATTTTATAACCAGCATTAACAAAAAACTAAGGGAGGAGGAATTTCATGGGACATCCCTATGATCATATTAATTATTCCGAGGTAGCAAAAAAAAACGGGTGGATTAACCCGCTCGTTGAGAGGGTTGTAAAAACTGGAGGACATGAAAATTTCAATATTTCCGATAAAGACTATATTGAAGCAATAAATCATCTACTAAAATTCCTAGATCTCAAAACGGGAATAAATGCTATATCTATAGGGTATGAGAGCGAGACTCGGGAAGACAAAATATTAAACCTTTATTGGAATTTGAAAAAAGTGTCTGAATTTAAAGAAAAGAAAATCTAAAAAATATGGCGCAAAAAATGCGTCATTTTTTATTCACCAAAAACAAAAATCCTCCGCCCAAGGCGGAGGATTTTTTCTAACCCATTTTTATTTCAACATCCACGCCAGCGGGCAAATTGAGATCGGACAATGATTCAATAATTTTTTGCTGAGGGTTTAAGATATCAATAAGTCTTTTGTGTACGCGAAGCTCGAAATGTTCGCCTGATTTTTTATGCACAAAGGTGGAACGATTCACCGCATATCGCTTAAATTCCGTCGGAAGAGGAATTGGACCAACCACCTCCCCTCCTTGCACGCGGATCGTTTCAATGATCTGACGTACTGATGTATCGATAAGCTTTGCATCGTAGGCTTTCACCCGCAATCGCAAACGTTCCTTTTGAATTTGATCTTCTTTTTTAGCCATGAGTCTATTACCTGAATAGTTTTACTTCAATATTTTAGTAACCGCTCCCGCACCGACAGTCTTTCCTCCCTCTCTGATAGCAAATCTCTGCTTCTCTTCAAGTGCAACTGGAGAAATAAGCTTTACAGTGATACTTACGGTGTCTCCAGGCATAACCATTTCTGTTCCTTCTGGGAGAAATACTTCTCCGGTAACGTCGGTGGTTCGGATATAGAACTGTGGCTTATACCCTTTGAAGAATGGAGTATGACGTCCTCCTTCCTCTTTACTCAAGATATAGACCTCTGCGCTGAATTCGGTATGCGGGGTAACCGATCCTGGTTTTGCCAAGACTTGTCCGCGTTCCACATCTTCCTTCTTTAATCCGCGAAGAAGAATACCCACATTGTCTCCTGCGCGACCCTCATCGAGTGTCTTTTGGAACATTTCGACTCCGGTAACCACAGTCTTTGCTGTTGGGCGAAGACCGACAATTTCGATTTCTTCGTTCACCTTCACAACTCCTCTTTCTACACGACCGGTAACCACGGTGCCACGTCCTTCAATTGAAAAAATATCCTCAACTGGCATAAGAAATGGCTTTTCGATTTCACGAACTGGTTCTGGGATATACTCATCAAGCGCTTTGATAAGTTCCCACACCGGCTTTGCCGCTTCGTCATCTGCAGATTTTGATTCAAGTGCTTTTAATGCTGAACCTCGAATCACAGGAGTGTTATCTCCATCAAAGTTATATTTCTTCAAGAGTTCACGCACTTCTGATTCGACAAGATCGATAAGTTCTGGATCATCTACCATGTCGCACTTATTCAAGAACACTACAATTTTTGGTACTCCTACTTGGTACGCAAGCAAAATGTGCTCACGTGTCTGAGGCATTGGACCGTCAGTTGCTGCAACGACAAGCACCGCACCATCCATCTGTGCAGCACCGGTAATCATGTTTTTGATGTAGTCCGCGTGACCTGGAGCATCAATGTGCGCATAATGACGCTTCTCTGACTCGTATTCAGAGTGGTGTAACGCAATGGTAATTCCTCGCGCTTTTTCTTCAGGAGCATTATCGATTTGATTTACTCCTTCCTCTTTCTTTGTAAGACCTTTCATGAAAAGCACATGCGTAATCGCCGCGGTAAGAGTTGTCTTCCCGTGGTCAACGTGCCCAATTGTTCCCACATTTACGTGTGGCTTGCTACGCTCAAATTTTTGTTTTTCTGCCATAATAAAATATATTTATTTTTTTATTTTGTTTCGAGCAAAATGATTCGACCTATTGATACTAATAGTAAGTATAATTCTTATTGATATTATGGATAATGTCAACCCTGTAGTAGAAATTCAATTGTGCATAATAGGGATGTCGAAAAAGGTAGGTATTTTCTTATATTTCATACACCCAATCTTGAAAAAAAAAAAACAATATTACACATTGTAATATTGAATTTTCACTACGGGGTCAAGAAAGCTTAGTTTTCCACAGGCCTCTCTATTCTTTCTTCAATAATTCCTTGAACACGCTGGGAGGGATGGTTGCCTCACTCCTCTCTTTCAAGCGTTCTTTCCCTCGTTTTTGTTTTTTCCACAACTTCATTTTTCTTGTCCGATCACCTCCATTTTTACCAAAAATCCCAAGTTCTTTCCGCATCGCAGGGATATCCGCACGTGCTACTATCCTCCCCCCGGCGCTTGCCTGTATTGGCTGACTATATTGCTGTCGTGGAAGAAGTGTTTTTAATTTCTCTACCATTTTTCTCGCTTCACGTTCCAACGACTCTTTTGGAAGAAAACGACTAAGTCCGGGAATGCTGTTTCCTGAAACAAGTAAATCAACTCTCACGACTTCGGCTTTTTCATATTCCCCGATAATATAACTAAATGAAGCATATCCCTCACTCACTGACTTCAAATAATCATCAAAATCACTTACCAACTCAACAAGTGGCATTTTTGCGGAAAGTTTTATTCGTTCTCCCAATGTCTCGGTATGCATTTCCGCAACGCGAAATTTCTGCTGAATAGAAAGTATACTTGAAAGGTATCGTGTCGGAAAAATAATATCCACAAGAATCATCGGCTCAAAAATTTCAAAATAATCTTGCGGGAGCTCTTCCGGTTTTACGATGGTAATCCACCCGTTTTTTGTTTTTATTTTGTATTCCACCGAAGGAAATGTATTTACAATATCCACTGAAAATTCTCTCCGAAGTCGTTCTGCAGTGATTTCAAAATGCAATCTCCCGAGACATCCGATTTTAAATCCTCTCCCCAATACTTCGTTCTGATCCGGATCAATAGCAAGCGCGGAATCGTTTAACTTCAATTTTTCAAGACTCTGACGCAACAAATCATATTCGTCACTTTGTTCGGGATAAAAAGAAACGAATATCACTGGTTTTGGTTCCTCATACCCCAACAACATATGATGCCGCGCAATATCTTTCGAAAATGTCTGTATATTGTCGAACCCAAACGCCGTATCTCCTATTTTTATTTTCCCCGGATCTTTCACCCCCGTTGCAATATATCCAATTTCCCCGCTCTCAAGGCGTTTTGTTGTTTTTAATTCGGGAGTAAAATATCCGATTTCTTTCATCTTTGATACTGTATTTTCACCCGCAAGAAAAATATTGTGCGTTGCCTCAAAAAAACCTTCCACCACACGAATCGATGCAATCACCCCCTTGTGATTGTCATAAAATGAATCAAAAATAAGAGCCCTTCCTTTTATCCCTTGCGTCGACTCACTTTTTTTTGGGATGGGAACTTTTTTAATTACTGCATCCAATATCTCGCGAACCCCATATCCAGTTTTCCCCGAGACAAGAAAAATATCTTCTGGCGTCTGGTGCAATAGCACCGCAAGCTCTTCGCGCATGCGCGCAACTTCGGGATGAGACAAAAACACGCCTTCTTCATCTCCGGGTTTTTGAAATACATCCACCTTATTTAATGCGCCAATGATGGTGAGACCTGCTTTTTCCGCTGAATGAAAATTTGCAAGCGTCTGTGCCTGAATGCCCTGCGTCACATCAACCAAAAGCACCGCTCCCTCCACTGCTTCAAGTGCGCGAGACACCTCATACGAAAAATCACTGTGTCCCGGAGTATCAATTAAATTCAAAATAAACTCTTCATCTCCACTTTTGAGATCTGAGATTTGAGATTTAAGTTTATATTTCATTCGTACCGGTGCCATTTTTATTGTTATCCCCCGCTCTCTTTCGAGTTCAAGCTGATCAAGATATTGCGCCTTCATGCGCCGCTCTTCAACGGTATGAGTTGACTCAAGAAAACGATCCGCAAGCGTACTCTTGCCGTGATCGATGTGTGCAATAATACAAAAATTTCTTATATTCGATTCCATGCAATTATATATTCACTACAGATTACTGCTTTTTGAGCGTGAGGAGAAGAGTGACGCGAGATTCTGGATTATCGTTTTCGTACGAGAACACCGGACTCTCGGATTCAACCCACGTATATCCCAATGGCGCGCTTATCGAAATTCTCAAGTGCGTACTTACCCCAGATTGTTTATCAAATACAAAAGTAAATATTTTTCCTGGACTCACCGTGATTTCGCTATCTCCCGGCGTCTGATAGCGAACACTCAATGTCTTTGAGACTCCCGCAGGGACATTAAACCACGTTCCAAATACGGTTTTTCCGAAGGCCTGCGCTACCCATGTCTGATATGTATTCACAAATATCTTTGTTTTTTCTATTGATTCGAGTTGGGGAAGCCGTATATATCCACTGGCATCATAATCAAAATTTGAAAATAAATTCTTTACATCATTTCCTTTCAAGGAAATGAGACTTGCGTTTGGATGCGCATATATTTGAATGAAATTTTTATTCGTCGCTTTCCACCACGGATCTTTTTCATCTTTTCCAAGGTGCGAACGTGTTATCTGAAGATCGGTAAATGTTCCTCCGCTCGTGTCGACATCAATGCGCGCTTCAACAAGTTCATCCATAAATACATCGGTTTTCCCTCCGGCAATATTTGTGTTCACCACCCCGAGATATGATCCCCAAAAATTATTTGGAAGTTTAAATACGCCTCCATCAATGTGCGCCATCTCTATAAAATGTTGCATATCCTGGTTTTTCATATACACCATCACATCCTTATACGAAAAATGCTCTCCCGTCCTTTCAACAAGATCCTGTAATTGTGGTTGCGAAAGTATTTTCATTCGTTCAAGCAGAATTGGCGCAAGTACTTTTAATATTCTCTTTGGCTCCCCCGCAATTTTATCCTTTCCTGTCTCAACTTCTTTCTGAATTTCTCTAAGGAAATTTTGATCATCAATCACCACCTTATACTCTTCAAGGGGTATAGGACCAACAACTCCTAAAACGCTTTTCATTACATTTAAATTGAGTCCAATTGCGCCATCAAATGTAACATTTTTTTCCGAATACATTTTCGAATTTTCGAGGAAATATATTATCGTGTTTGCCGATGTGGGAAAATCGAAAAACCAATTTGCATCCCTCGCACCCCAGTCCTGAGTCATTGTTTTTATCTCCTGGGGAGGAACTACTTTCAAATCAAGTTGGCCGTCTGGGTCGTATATGTCCCTCACGTCAATTCCCGCAAGTTGGCCATTTTTTATTGTCACATCAGCATAACTTCCGATAAAACCGCCTCCCGGCCTTATTTCAGCGGTATTTTGGAAAAAAACGAGGATGTGCTTTTCTCCACCCTTCAAAAAATCAATTACTCCGCCGAGAAATTGATCTAGATCTCTCAATTCTGAACCATAGGTGAGATAATTTTCGCTCATTACCGCTTCAAATCTTTCAAAAACGGGAGAAACCGATTTCAATGAAGCAACTGTATTACGCAATGATTCGATCTGGCTTGTGATAGAACGAACAAGTTCTCGGGCTTCTGATATGTTGCGTATAAGCATTGCCCCATCGCTCTGGAAATAACGAAATCCATTTGTTTGCAGCGCAGATAACGTCTCGGTAAGCTTGAGTAAATCTGAATTCAATGCAGACACTCTCCCAATAAGATCCCCTGCATCTTTCACTGCGGGAACCACTCCCCCCACGAGATCAAAAAGAGCCTGTCCATAACTTTTATCAAATGTATTTTGGAGCGACACCAGTTCATTATTATTTTTTTTCAAAGAGACTGTCGCCTTGTCAGGGCGAAACTCCTTCAATGCAGTAACCGAGGACGAAAAATTTTTAACTATGGTCTGGGCACTCTCGGCAAATGTTATTTTTACGTCATTCAAATTAAAGAATATAATAGCAAAAAACATTATCAATAATGTGACAAAAATCCCAACCCCTCCCCATATAAGACCTTTTGTTTTTTTAGACAAATACACAGGTGCCTGAGGAATATGCCCGAGATTTACCGTCTCAAACTTTGGGAGACGCTTATAGTCATAGTTCGGTTTTTTGATATCAACAAGCACTGAAGATATATTTTTTTTAGGCACTTTCTTAGACATAAAGTTTTTTCATTATATTTCCACTGTCTCAATTTTTGAACTTTCTTTTTTGTATTTTTCAAACACTTTCAACGTTTCCCGGGCCGTCTTCTCCCATTCAAATCTGCTCACATTTTCAAATCCAGCGTTAATAATCTTTTCCCTCAATTCTTTGTCGGTAATAAGAGACTCTATCCCCAACGCAATTCCCTCTTCATTGTCTGGCTCATACAGAAGTGCGGAACGCCCCAATATCTCGGGAAGTGATCCTTTATTTGAAGAAACAACAGGGATTCCACATGCCTGTGCCTCGAGAGGAGGAAAACCGAATCCTTCAAAAAACGATGTATACACAAACACGGAAGCAAGATGGTATAAATTTCTTGCTTCTTCATACGATGCAGGCCCCCACAACACAATATCGTCTCTCCACGAAGATTTTTTTATCTCTTCATATATATTATCACATAACCATCCCTCCTTCCCCGCAATAATGAGTTTAAAATCTCCATAATCTTCCTTCTCTTTTAATATATTGAATGCCCGTATGAGACCCGGAATATTCTTTCTCGGTTCGAGTGTACTAAGAGTCAAAATAAAATTTTTTGGCAGTCCGCGCTCTTCGCGGAATGAATATAGTTGGCTCGGAAGTACAGGAAGAAGATAAAAGGGATTTATTCCCGAATAGATTACCGATATTTTTTGTGGAGGAATTTTATAAAGTTCGACGAGATCAACTTTTGTTGAATTCGATATTGCAATTATTTCTTCGGCACTTTCGGCCTGCTTCTTTGGACTCTGCCGCCAATGCCATAACTTTTCACGCGACGAATAAAACTCGGGAAACCGTTCAAATGATAAATCATGAAATGTGACAATACGTGGTGTTTTTTTATTCTTTGCGAGTACATTAAAATGCGGACTGAATATGACATCGGGGCGGGTGAAGAAATCAACTTTTGGCTGATGAAGAAATTTAAATGAAAAATCAAGCGCACGATTTGGAATATGAAAATTTAATGAGGAGGCATTTGCGTGGTGTTTTATATCAACCGGCAAAGTTATTTTGGAGAACGAATTTAAAAATAAAACATACTCATTCATTAAATCAACTTTGAGAAGATGGGTGAATAAAAGACGCGCATATTCCGGAATTCCAGAAACTTCTCCCTTTGAAAGAACACGACCATCGAATAAAATTTTCATTTTGTTAGAAGTAGGTCGCAAATAGGAAATGCGATCTATAATTTATGATTATTATTCGACTGATATCCATATATCTATAGTAAAACATTTACACATGAAACCCAGCCCTTCGAACGACTTCAGATAATCTTTTTTTAAATTCTTCCTCGGAAAAACGACATGCCGATTCTCCAATAGCCTTCCTATTATATGTGTGGGATTCAAAATCGTGCACCGCTTCAATAATTGCCTCTACCGTCTGTTTCTTAAAAAGAATTCCCGTTTCTCCATTTTTTACTATTTCCCCTCCTCCCCCAACATTAAAAGCGATGACGGGAGTTCCACACGCCTGCGCCTCTGCCGCAACAAGACCAAAATCTTCTATTTGCGGAAAAATAAACGCTTGGGCGGTATTATAGTATTCCCTTAAATCCTTATCGCTTACGGAATTCAAAAATTCAATATACGCGGGATTCGCAAGTTGCCGTAACTTTTTTTCCTCCGGTCCCCGTCCGATAATTTTTAAACGCTTTTTCATCCTATTGAATGCCTGAATTCCGAGATCAAACCCCTTATAATACAGGAGACGCCCCGCCATAAGGTAGAAGTCTTCCTTGTGCTCTTGTGGCTCATAAAAAAACTTTTTAAAACTTACCGGAGGATATATCACCTCCGCTTCCCGTTCGTAATATGATTTTATTTTTTCGGCGATGAAGTGTGAGTTTGCGATAAATACATTCACCCCTTCGGATGCCTTTTTGTCCCATTTCCGAAGCCACCTGGCTATTGGACGAAGCATATCTTTTGACATCGAACGTGGAGAAAATGAAAGATTTTTGAGATAATCTATTTCCCATGCATATCGAAGTGGACTGTGACAATAACAAATGTGGTATATATTATTCTTTTTTCGATACATTCCAAATCCTTTTGCATATCCTGCAGAACTTGAAATAATGAGGTCATATTTCCCTTCTAGTTTTAAAAATCCCGCGGCAAACGGCATAAGCGGAATAAATGCCCGATGTTTTTTTCGCACTATCGGGATATCAATGAAGCTCGTTTTTTTTATATTCTTTTGAAACAATCCAAATGTTTTCTTTTCATCATAAAGAAGTGTATAAAGGTCAGCATTCGGAAATATTTCGAGAATTGTCTGTAATACTCGTTCGGCTCCCCCAAACTGGTTAAGATAATCATGAAACACAGCAACTTTCATCCTTCCATTTTACCGCATTTTTCCTATTATTTCTAACCAAAAACTAAACACCAGTTGGATCAAAAAAGAGAATAAGCGCAGTTTTCACGGCAATTTTACAATCGAGAAAAAATGATTGGTGTTCTATATAATAGGTGTCGAGCTCAATTTCCTTTTCAAATGACAAAGACGATGCGCCACTCACCTGTGAAAGACCCGTAAGTCCCGCACGAGCTAAAGTTACTTTTTTATATTCTTCCGGATATTTTTCCACTTCTTCCGGTTCGTGTGGACGTGGTCCCATAAGCGCAAGTCTCCCCATAAACACATCAATAAACTGGGGTAATTCATCGAGACGAAGTTTTCGCACTATTCTCCCTACTTTTGTTACCCGTGGATCATTCTTCATTTTAAATAACGGGCCATCGGTTCGCTCATTCATAGGAAAAAGAGACTGCTTCATATCTCCTGCATTTTTTATCATTGTTCTGAATTTATACACGCTTGTTAATTTCCCCTCGCTTATTCGACGAAGACGTACGAGTATTGGGAATCCGCTTTCAATTACAATTGCGATTCCAATAAACGGAAAGAAAAGAATAAAAAAAATAAGTCCTACTAAAGAACTTACAATATCAAATATTCGTTTCCATAATGGATAATGCATAAAAAAATAAACTAAATATTCACCGCAATAACGAACTCCCCTTTTAACTTACCTTCCACAAAATAATTTTTTGCTTCTTCTGCGGTTCCACTCCATATTTCTTCAAATACTTTTGTGAGTTCCCTCCCGATAGTAATCTGAACATCTCCCCCGAAAACACGTGAGATATCATCAAATGACTTTTGCACGCGATACGGCGATTCAAAAAATACAATTGGGGTGATCTGAATGTTTTTCAATCCTTCAAAAAATTTATTTCTTCCCTTTTTGTGCGGCGGATATCCGAGAAACGTGAATGCATTCCCATTTATTCCGGAAGCGGAAAGAAGCGTTACCACCGATGATGCGCCCGGAATCGGAATAATAGAAATCTTCCTTTGATTGTCACGAATGTATTTCACCATCTTCCACCCCGGATCTGCAATCCCTGGGGTTCCCGCGTCGGTCACAAGTACAATATTTTTTCCTTCCTTTAAAAAATTTTCCACCTCTTTGTATACCTTTTCTCCGGCATATTCATCATATCTCCACACGGGTTTCTTTATTTCATAATGATTCAGAAGTCTTTTTGTAACACGCGTATCTTCGGCAAGGACGATATCGCACGTTTTTAACACTTCAAGTGCGCGAAGTGTAATATCCTTCAAATTTCCAATCGGCGTTCCGACAATAAAGAAAGTTCCCATAATCATCTACTGGTTTTTATACGTAAAAACTTATTTGAAACCCGAGATTGTCCATAGTGTTTCATCCGAAATGATGCAGATGTGCGATATGCCGGTTTCCCGTTCCGACTCCCTAATTTTGAATAATTTCTCATACACAAACCTAAACTTTTAATCATTCTTCCTCCCTAACACCTTCTTCACCGCTTTTTTTATATCCTTCACTCCCATTCCATATTTTTCAATCAGTTCATTGGGTTTTCCCGATTCACCAAATGTATCCTGCATTCCCACAAATTCAATAGGAAGCGGAAGTTTCTTTGCGAGCAATTCTGCAATCGCCCCCCCCAATCCCGCCGCGACTTGATGTTCTTCAACAACAACGACAGCTCTCGCATGTCCCGCGTGATTTAAAATCAAATCTTCATCCAATGGTTTAATGGTATGAACATTCAATACAGACGTACTTATTTTTTCTTGTTCAAGTTCTTTTGCTGCAACTAATGCATTATGCAAAAGCATTCCACACCCGACAATTAACACATCAGGATTCTTTATCTTCCCCTCTTGTGCATGTAAAGGATGCCATAATAGTTGAGCTTTTCCCGGAATAAAAGGAGTTTCATTTGTAGTAATAATGGGGCTCTTCTCTCTCCCAAAACGAATATATATCGGACCCCACATTTTTCCCGCGGCAATAGTTGCCTTTCTTGTTTCGATTGTGTCACAGGGACAAATCACTTTCATGTTCGGAACCACGCGCATAATCGCCATATCTTCAGTCGCCTGGTGCGTCGCTCCATCAGGACCAACAGAAATTCCCGCATGCGCCCC
>Ga0172373_10002475_pt1 | contig 28154 bp, 21 predicted proteins | sample Lak10m_2_FD_114546 | JGI IMG/M metagenome (GOLD analysis project Ga0172373, IMG submission 114546) | Freshwater microbial communities from Kabuno Bay, South-Kivu, Congo - kab_092012_10m | ecosystem: Environmental > Aquatic > Freshwater > Lake | place: Democratic Republic of the Congo...
TGGTTGAAAGCGACGGTCAAATCCGACAAGAACAAGCAGCTTGTCGTCTATTGCGAGAAAATCTGGATTCACCGCGACGATCTGGCGCAATTCGAGCAGGAAACCGGCTGCAAGGTCCGGCCGATGCTGGTGCCGTTCAATCTCAAATAGAGGTCATCATGGCAACGTACAGCTATACGGCAATCGTGGAAAAGGAAGGCGACATGTACGTGGCGCTTTGCCCGGAGCTGGACGTCGCGAGCCAGGGGGAAAGCGTCGAGCAGGCGACGGCGAACCTAAAGGAAGCGGTGGAACTGTTTATCGAATGCGCCGACCCGCGGGAAATCGCAAAGCGGCAGCACGGCGAAGTGTACGTGACCCGTTTCGAAGCGGTGCATGGCTAAACTTGCCGTTCTCTCCGGCAAGGAAGTGTGCAGGATACTCGCGCGCCACGGTTTCGTGGAGGTAAGAAGGCGCGGCAGCCACGTGGTCATGCAACGTCGCACGCCTGCGGGGAGCACCACGGTTCCGGTGCCGGATCATGACGAGTTGAAAATCGGCACGCTGCAATCGATCATCCGGCAATGCGGTCTGCCGCGCTCGGAATTCGAGTCCTGAAAGGGAGGACGGGTGCAGCTCAAGCGCTATCAGGAACGGGTGATACGCGAGGTGCGTTCGTTTCTTGATCTGTTGGCAAGGGAGCAGCAGGACGACAATCGGCACGCCACCCTGGACGCCTGGGACCGGGCAAAAAAGCTGTTTGCTCTGCGCGGTGAATACATTTCGCGCAAGAACGGCCTGGGTGAAGATCTTCCCACATTCTGTATCAAAGTTCCTACCGGCGGCGGCAAGACGCTGCTCGCTACGCAAATTCTCGGCGCGATCTATCAGACGATGCTCAAGGACCGGAACGGCGCCGGCTTGGTGCTGTGGGTGGTGCCGAGCGATCAGATCTACAAGGACACCTTGAAGGCGCTGCGCGACCGCAGGCATTTCTATCGCGAGTCACTGGAATTCGCGTTGTCACGACGCATCGAGGTTTGGGAGAAACAGGAAATCGCGCGTCTCACGCCGGCGCAGTTGCGCTCCAGCTTAAACATCCTGCTGATGAAGCTTGCCAGTACCAACCGCGAAGACCGCGAACAACTCAAATTTTTCCGCGACAGCGGCGGCAACATAGTCCAGCACTTTCCCGCCGAGGACGATAGCGAACGACACAAGGCGCTGCAGGAGTCGATTCCCAATCTGGACATGCTCGAAGCGGATACGGCGTCCGGAAGGTTTCTGGCGAAGACTTCGCTCGGCAATCTAGCCCGCTTGTGCCAGCCGGCGGTCGTTCTGGACGAGGGCCACAAGGCGACCAGCCGTCTTGCCCGCGAGACGATCGAGGGCTTCAATGCATCGATCGTGGTCGAGCTGTCGGCCACGCCGCATCAGGGCGCGAACGTGCTGTCGCGTGTGTCCGGCAAGGAGTTGCTCGATGAGCAGATGATCAAGCTGCCGATCAACATCGCCAATTCCAACCAACGCTCCTGGCGCGACTGTCTCACCCAGGCCAAGGACAAACGTGAGGAGCTAGCTCGCTCCGCGGAACGCTATTTCCACGATTCGGGAAGGCTGATACGACCGATCGTGCTGGTCCAGGTCGAACGCACGGGCAAGGACCAGCGCGATCCCAAGTTCGTGCATAGCGAAGACGCGAAGGAGTACTTGGCCAGCCGACTCGGCGTGTCCGAGAGCGCGATTGCCATCAAGACCTCCGACAAGGACGATATCGAAGGCATCGATCTGCTCGACGAAGGTTGCCCCATAGAATGGATCATCACCAAGGCGGCGCTGCAGGAGGGCTGGGACTGCCCTTTCGCCTACGTGCTGGTTTCTCTGAACAACACTCGCAGCCAGCTCAGCATGACCCAACTGGTCGGCCGGGTGCTGCGCCAGCCGTATGTCGAGAAAACGCCCAAGGCGGAACTAAACGAAAGTTACGTGTTCTGTTTGCAGCGGCGTTCTTCGGATATCGCCAATGAGGTCAAAGCCGCGCTGGAGAAGGAAGGCTATGAGGGCGATGCGGCAAGCGTAATCGACGCGAGCGACTCGGGCGGCAGGCCTGAAAAGTCACAGGTCGCGAGGATACGCAAGGAGTTCCGAACGCTGTATCAACCGTTCAAGGGGAAAGTCTATTTGCCCCGATTCTGCGTGAAGACCGGCAAAGCCTACGCGGCGCTAGACTACTTCGAACACCTGGTAAGCCAGGTGAAGATCGAACACTTCGCGTATGCCGACGTCGGCTGGGATCTGACGGGCGAACTGGCTGCGGCGAAAGATTCGTTTTACCGCCTGGGACTCGGGCAGGACCATCTGGAAACCGTGGATGAGCGGGCGCTGGCCTTGCTCGAGGACGACGAACAGGTGCAGGCATGGATCGTCGCCAGCTTGCCGTTTGACCATTTCAGCTTCAAGCAACTGCGTGACATTACCGGCAAGGTGATCGAGCGATTGGCCGACCGGAATAAAGGGCTGCGCGGGAAGTTGGGGTTGGTGAAATTCCGCGTGCGTGAGCGACTCATCGCGTTCATCGAGAATCAGGCAGACGCGCAGACCAGGGCGGCATTCGAAAGCCTGTTCGCCGCGAGGCGGCTTGGGTTTTACCTCGAATGCATGGAAGGACGCTTCGAAATCCCTGCGGAAATCCAAGTGCGCGTCACGAGGCGTATGGTGCACGACGACAACTCGCCGATCCAGCGTTCGTTGTTCGATCTGGTGCCGGACGAGATGAACGATTATGAAAAATCCGTGGCGCTATTCCTGGATCATCATCCACAGGTGTTGTGGTGGTATCGCAATCTTGTCGGATCGCAGCATTTCGCCATCCAGGGCTATCGGCGCAATCGCATTTATCCGGATTTCGTGGTGCAACAGGGCGAGGACGCCAAACCAGCAGCCACGGTGATCGTGGTCGAAAGCAAGGGACAGCACCTAGAAGGCAACCCGGATACCAAGTACAAACGCTCGATTGCGGAATATTTCGAGAAAGTCGGCAAGAAAGTACCCTGGCAGAGCCTCGGTAGGGACTTCAAGGATGAGCAGTTCCGATTTCAGGTATTGGACGAAGGCGACGCGAAGGCGAAAGACTGGCAAGACAGTTTGCACCAGGTACTGGCCAACTACCAGGTGTGAAGGAATAACGGAATCCGACCGTGGCCAAGACAAAATCCATCTACAGCTGCACCGAGTGCGGCGGCAGCGCGCCGAAATGGCAGGGCCAGTGTCCGGCCTGCGGCGCCTGGAACACCCTGGTCGAAACGATTGCGGAGGCGGCCTCCACGCACCGCTACAAGAGCGCCGCGGGCGCCGCAAATCTGCAGAAACTGGCGGCAGTGAGCGCGCGCGAGGCGCCGCGCCTGCCCACCGGCGTGGCCGAGTTCGATCGCGTGCTGGGCGGCGGACTGGTGGCGGGGCAGGTGGTGCTGATCGGCGGGGATCCGGGCGTCGGCAAGTCGACGCTGCTGCTGCAGGCGCTGGCCGCCACGAGCCGAGAACATCTGGCGATCTACGTCAGCGGCGAGGAATCGGCCGAGCAGGTGGCGCTGCGCGCCACGCGCCTCGGGCTCGAATCCGGCGGCCTGGAATTGCTCGCCGAGATCAATCTGGAAAGAATCCAGACGGTGCTCGCGTCGACGCGGCCGGAAATCGTGGTCATCGATTCCATCCAGACGCTTTATTCCGACGCGTTGTCCTCGGCGCCGGGATCGGTGGCGCAGGTGCGGGAGTGCGCGGCGCAGTTGACGCGCATGGCGAAGCAGAGCGGCATCACCATCGTGTTCATCGGCCACGTGACCAAGGAAGGCGCGCTGGCCGGGCCGCGGGTGCTGGAGCACATCGTCGACACCGTGCTTTACTTCGAGGGCGACACGCACCAGCGCTTTCGCCTGATCCGCGCTTTCAAGAACCGTTTCGGCGCGGTGAACGAGCTGGGCGTGTTCGCCATGACCGACAAGGGGTTGAAAGGGGTGTCCAACCCGTCCGCGCTGTTTCTGTCGCAGCACGACGCCGGGGTGCCGGGTTCCTGCGTGCTGGTGACGCAGGAGGGCACGCGGCCGCTGCTGGTCGAGATCCAGGCGCTGGTGGATGAGGCGCATGCGCCCAATCCGCGCCGTCTTTCGGTCGGGCTGGAGCAGAACCGGCTGGCGATGCTGCTCGCCGTGCTGCACCGGCACGCGGGCATCGCCTGTTTCGACCAGGACGTGTTCGTCAATGCCGTGGGCGGGGTGAAGATCAGCGAGCCCGCCGCCGACCTCGCCGTGCTGCTTGCCATCGTGTCCTCGCTGCGCGCGAAACCGCTGCCGCGGAAGCGGGTGGTATTCGGGGAAGTGGGCCTGGCGGGCGAAATCCGCCCCGCGCCGCGCGGTCAGGAGCGGCTGCGCGAGGCGGCCAAGCTCGGGTTCACCCAGGCGATCGTCCCCAAGGCGAATGCCCCGAGGCAGGCGATCAGCGGCCTGGAAATCATCGCCTGCGACCGGGTCGAAGACGCGATCGCGCGCCTGCGTTAGCGCCCGGGCTCGCGCTCGGACACGAGGCGCGCGGCGAGCACGCCGCTGCGCACAGCCGACTCCAGCGTGGCTGGATAGTCGCCGGCGGTGTAATCGCCCGCCAGAAAGAGATGGTCGACGCTTGTCCGGTTGCCGGGCCGCGCAAGGCCCGGACGGCAGGAATAGGTGGCGCGCTTTTCCGCGATGACGCGCGACCACAGGGGCTGCGGCAGGCCGGGCAGAAATGTTGCCAGTTCGCGATGCATGGCGCTTGCCACCACGTCCTGGGACAGGTTCTGATGGGCGCCGCGCGCGCTGACCACCGCGGCCAGCAGTCCCGCCGTGCCGTTCAGCCTGCCGCGGTCGAATACCCACTGGATCGTGCCGCCGTCGAAACCGGTCATGACCTGAGGCATGGCGACCTCGGGCGGATACTGCAGGTAGCAGGTGTAGATCGGTTCATAGGCGAAGGCGGACAGGCGCTCGCGTACCGGCGCGAGCACGGGAAATTCGTCCAGCAGCGCGTCGATCTGATGCGGCCCGACGGCGAGGATGGCATGGGTGTGGCGCTCGGGGCGGTCGTCCAGCGCGAAGCCGTCGGACGCCCTGATCAAGGTTCGCACCGGCATTCCCAGGCGCACCGCGCCGCCGTTGGCGCACACAAAGGCCGCCGCAGGCTGGGGAAAGAGCCTGCCCAGATCCGCACGCGGGATGAGGAAGTCGCTGTGCGCGCGCGCCCCGCCCAGCGCGTCGCGCAGCAGATTGAGAAATACCTGCGCCGAGGCCGAGGCGGGCGGGGTGTTGAGCGCGGACACGCACAAGGGCTCCCACAGATAGCGCGCGAGCGCCCCGCCCTGGCGGTGCTGCGCGAGCAGTTCGCTGACCGGCATGTCGGTGGCAATGCGGTATGCCTTGCGGCGCATCGCCGTCATGAAGCGCATGGCGGCAATGCGCTCGCCCCAGGCGAGTCCGCGGGCAGTCAGCAGCGCCGCGGCCAGGTGCAGCGGCGCGGGAAGGCGCGGGACGCGCAGGCTGAATTTGCCCGGGTACTCGAGCGCGAGCGGCGCTCGCAGCAACAACTCGTCCGGGTCGGCGCCGACCAATCGCATCAGGCGCAGGGTTTCGCGATAAGCGCCGATCATGATGTGCTGGCCGTTGTCGAGTGCGATGCCCTCGATTTCGACCGAGCGCGCGCGGCCGCCCAGATGCCGCGCCGCTTCGAATACCGTGACCGGGATCTTTGCCTGCGCCAGCGTCACCGCGGCGGCCATGCCGGCCCAGCCGGCGCCGATAATGGCGACGTTCATGCGCTCATCCAGGTCTTCCAGGCAATCCACAGCTTGCGCACCGGCGTCAGGGCCGTGCGCCGGGTCAGCACCCTGCAGCCGTCGGCGCGTATTTCGCCGAGCAGCGTGCGGTAGATTGCCGCCATGATCAGGCCGGGCCGCTGCGCCTTGCGGTCCACTTCGGGCAATTGCTCGAACGCCGCGACGTAATAGCGCTCGGCGCGCTCGATCTGAAACGCCATCAGGCGGGCGAAATCCTCGGTCTGGCGCGCGTGCAGGATGTCGGCGGCGCCGACCTTGAATTGCTGCAGCTCGCTCATGGGCAGATAGATGCGTTCCTTGCGGCTGTCCTCGCCGACGTCGCGGATGATGTTGGTGAGCTGGAACGCGAGCCCCAACGTATGCGCGTAGGCGAGGGTGCGCTCGTCGCGGTAGCCGAAAATCGAGGCCGCCAGCAGGCCCACCACGCCGGCGACGCGGTGGCAGTACTGTTCCAGCGCGGCAAAATCGAGGTAGCGGTTCTGGCGCAGGTCCATTTCCATGCCGTCGATGATTTCGGCCAGATATTCGTGCTTGATGGCGAAAGCTTGAATCGCCGGCGCGAGCGCCAGCGCCACCGGATGCTGTGGGTTTCCGGCGTAGAGCCGGGCGAGTTCCTGCCGCCACCAGGCGAGCTTCGCGTGCGCGACGCCGGCATCGGTGCATTCATCGACGATATCGTCCACCTCGCGGCAGTAGGCGTACAGCGCCGTGATGGCGCGGCGGCGCTCCGGCGGCAGGAACAGGAACGAGTAATAGAAGCTCGATCCGCTTTGCACAACCTTGTGTTGGCAGTATTCGTCGGGTGTCACGGACATTCCGGGGTGGGGAAGATGCAAAAACCCATCATAAGCGAAGGCGGTCCTATTTCGCCAAGGCCCGGGCAAGCATCAGCGGCCAGTCCCACGCCTGCAGCACCGGCCGGTGACGGTAGACGTCGCCTTCGGCCCGGTCTATTTTTTCCAGGATGCGCAGACCGCCTTCGACGATCGTGCGGACTTCAAGGCCGATCCGGCCGGGCAGGGCGCGGCCCAGGGGCGAACCGGATTTCATCAGCGCGCGCGCGCGCTCCGTCTGAAACCGCATCAGCGCCTTCCACTGGCCGGAGCTGTCGCCAGCCGCGATCCGGCGCTCGCTCACGCCGTAACGCAGCAACTCGTCCTGCGGCAGGTAGACGCGGTTCTTGCGCCAGTCGATCGCAACATCCTGCCAGAAGTTGATCAACTGCAGGCTGCTGCAGATCGCGTCCGAGAACTTCAGGTTCTCTTCGGTGGCGGCGCCGAACAAATGCAGCAGCAGGCGGCCGACGGGGTCGGCCGAGCGGCGGCAATACGCCATGAGTTCGGCGAAGCTGGCATAGCGGTTCTTGACCACGTCCTGGGCGAACGCATCGAGCAGGGCGTGAAACAGCGGCAACGGCAGCCGGTATCGCTTCACGATTTCGCCGAGTTCGGCGAAAAGCGGCGAACCCGATCGGGCGCCGGATTCAAGTTGCCCGAGTTCCCGGCGATAGCCATTCAACTGTTCCATGCGCTTGGAGTCCGGCAGATCGCCTTCGTCGGCGAAATCGTCCGCCGAGCGGGCAAAGCGGTAGATGACCGAGACCGGATGGCGCAGCGGAGCCGGCAGGAGCACCGAAGCGACCGGGAAATTCTCGTAGTGGCCTGCCGACATTGGCTTGAAATACTTGAGGATTTGGGCTGACAGTATAGGGGGAATTCGCGTAAAATTGCACCTGCGCGAAAGTGGCGGAAGCGGCAGATGCACTGGATTCGGCTTCTGTTTGAGTCTATTTTTTCGGCAATGTCCCGGCTTTGAGCGCCCAGGTGGCGGAATTGGTAGACGCAGCAGGTTTAGGTCCTGCCGCCGAAAGGTGTGGGGGTTCGAGTCCCTTCCTGGGCACCATGCCGAACAGTTTCAAGAGTGGGCGATGCGGAAGGGATTACTCTTTGGATTTCCCGGTTTTTTTATGGACTTTGAGGGATTTTGATGCAAACAAGTTTGGAAAATCTGGGCTCGCTCGAGCGTCGCCTGAACATGGCGGTTCCGGTCGAGGAGATCGAGAAACAGGTGGACGAGCGGCTGAAGAAGCTCTCCAGAAACCTGCGCATGGCGGGCTTCCGCCCCGGCAAGGTGCCGCTGAAACTCGTCGCCCAGCAATACGGACCGCAGGTGCGCTCCGAGGTCATCGGCGACGCGGTGCAGAAGGCATTCAGCGATGTGGTGCGCGAGCAGAAGCTCAAGGTGGCCGGATATCCGCGCATCGAGCCCAAGCCGGGCGAGGCCGATGCCAAGAGCATCGAGTTCAGCGCCACTTTCGAAATCTATCCGGAAGTGGTGCCAGGCGACGTCGGCGGGAGCCGGATACAGCGTCCTGCGCTCACGGTGGGCGATGCCGAGGTTGACAAGACCCTGGCAATCCTGCGCAAACAGCGCCGGCATTTCCACCCGGTGGAACGGCCGGCGGCCGCGGGCGATCGCGTGAAAGCGGACTTCCTGGGCAAGATCGACGGCGTCGAGTTTGCCGGCGGCAAGGCCAGCGACTTTGCCTTTGTGCTGGGCGAGAAGCAGATGCTGCCCGAGTTCGAGGCCAACGCCACCGGGCTGGCGGCCGGCGCGAGCAAGACGTTCGAACTGACCTTCCCCGCCGATTATCACGGCAAGGACGTGGCCGGCAAGGGCGCGAGCTTCGATCTCTCGGTCAAGCTGGTCGAGGAGGCGCACCTGCCCGAGGTGGACGCCGAGTTCGCGCGCTCCCTGGGCGTGGCCGACGGCGACCTCTCCAAGATGCGCGCCGAGATCAAGGCCAATATCGAGCGCGAGGTGAAAAACCGCACCCAGGCCGATGTCAAGAACCAGGTCATGCAGGCGCTGCTCGACGCGACCAGGATCGATCTGCCCAAGGCGCTGATCGGGATGGAAGCGCAACGCCTGGTGCAGACCGCCCGCGCCGACCTCAAGGCGCGCGGCATGAAAATGGACCAGTTGCCGATCAATCCGGAGATGTTCGAGAAACAGGCACAGCGCCGCGTGTCGCTCGGCTTGATCATTGCCGAACTGGCGAAAGCGCACGATCTCATGGCCAAGCCGGAGCAGGTACGCGCCATGGTGGAGGAGCAGGCCGAGACCTACGAGCAACCCGGCGAGGTGGTAAAATGGCTTTATTCGCAGCCGCAGCGCCTGTCCGAAATCGAAAGCCTGGTGCTGGAAGACAATGTCGTCGCCTGGGTACTCGGTCAGGCCAAGGTCGAGGACAAGGCGGTGGATTTTGACGAATTCATGGGGAAATCATGATGCAGCCGGGTTGGAAGCCGCAACAAGCCGGATTCGAGGCTCCCCAGGGCCTGGGCCTGATTCCCATGGTCGTCGAGCAGAGCGGGCGGGGCGAGCGCGCCTACGACATCTACTCGCGCCTGCTCAAGGAGCGGGTCGTGTTTCTGGTGGGTGCGGTGGATGAAAATACCGCCAACGTGATCGTCGCCCAGCTGCTGTTCCTCGAATCGGAAAATCCGGACAAGGACATCTCCTTCTACATCAATTCGCCCGGCGGTTCGGTGTCCGCGGGGCTGGCGATCTACGACACCATGCAGTTCATCAAGCCCGACGTGAGCACCCTGTGCGTGGGGCAGGCCGCCAGCATGGGCTCGTTCCTGCTCGCGGCGGGCGCCAAGGGCAAGCGCTACTGCCTGCCCAATTCGCGCGTCATGATCCATCAGCCGATGGGCGGTTTCCAGGGACAGGCGTCGGACATCGAAATTCACGCCAAGGAAATCCTCTACCTGCGCGGCCGGCTCAACGAAATGCTGGCCCTGCATACCGGCCAGAGCGTGGAGACCATCGAGCGCGACACCGACCGGGACAATTTCATGTCGGCCGATGAAGCGGTGAAATACGGCTTGGTGGATAATGTGCTGAGCAACCGCGCAGACGCGCAAAAATGAGGCTTAAATGACCGAAAAAAGCGCCGGTGAAAAGCTTCTCTACTGTTCCTTCTGCGGCAAAAGCCAGCATGAGGTGAGGAAACTTATCGCCGGTCCTTCGGTGTTCATCTGCGACGAATGCATCGAGCTGTGCAACGACATCATCCGCGAGGAGACCAGCACCGACAAGGGCGGCAAGTCGGTCAAATCCGACCTGCCCACGCCGAAAGAGATCTGCGACATCCTGGACGAATACGTGATCGGGCAGGAACTGGCGAAGCGCATCCTGTCGGTCGCCGTGTATAACCATTACAAGCGGCTCAAGCACCTGTCCAAGAACGACGAGGTCGAGCTGTCGAAATCGAACATCCTGCTGATCGGGCCCACGGGCTCGGGCAAAACCCTGCTCGCGCAGACGCTGGCACGGCTGCTGAACGTGCCTTTCGTCATCGCCGACGCGACCACGCTGACCGAGGCGGGCTACGTGGGCGAGGACGTCGAGAACATCATCCAGAAACTGCTGCAGAACTGCGACTACGATGTGGACAAGGCCAAGCGCGGCATCGTTTACATCGACGAGATCGACAAGATATCCAGGAAGTCGGACAACCCTTCGATCACCCGCGACGTCTCGGGCGAGGGCGTGCAGCAGGCCCTGCTGAAGCTGATCGAGGGTACCATCGCCTCGGTGCCGCCGCAGGGCGGGCGCAAGCACCCGAACCAGGATTTTGTCCAGGTGGACACGACCAACATCCTGTTCGTCTGCGGCGGGGCCTTCGACGGCCTGGAGAAGATCATTCGCAGCCGCTCGGAGAAGAGCGGCATCGGCTTCGGCGCCGAGGTGCGCAGCCTCAAGGACAGCAAGGACATCACCGCGGTGCTGCGCGCCGTGGAGCCCGAGGACCTGATCAAGTACGGCCTGATCCCGGAATTCGTCGGGCGCATGCCGGTGATCGCCACCCTGGAGGAGTTGGACGAGGCGGCGCTGATGCAGATCCTGACGCAGCCCAAGAACGCGCTGCTCAAGCAGTACCAGAGGCTGTTCGACATGGAAGGCGCGGAGCTGGAAATACGTCCGCCGGCCCTGTCGGCGATCGCGCAGAAAGCGCTGGCGCGCAAGACGGGCGCGCGCGGCCTGCGCTCGATCCTGGAGCAGGTGCTGCTCGACACGATGTACGATCTGCCGACCACGGAAAACGTGAGCAAGGTGGTCATCGACGAGCCGAGCGTCAAAGGCGAAGGCAAGCCGCTCCTGATCTACTCCGACCCACCCAAGGTCGCAGGTTCTCTTTCCTGAGAACGGCGAGCGGGGTTGAACTAATGTCCCCCCGCCCCCACCTTATTAGAAAATAGTCCCTTGAGGGTTTGCCATGTCCGCTTCTGAATATTCCCCCGATCTGGTCCAGTTTCCGCTGCTGCCGCTGCGCGACGTGGTGGTCTTCCCGCACATGGTGATCCCGCTGTTCGTCGGGCGCCCCAAGTCGATCAAGGCCATGGAAATCGCCATGGAAGCCGGCAAGAGCATCATGCTGGCGGCGCAGAAATCGGCGGCCCAGGACGAGCCTGCCGCCGACGACATGTACCAGATCGGCTGCATCGCCAACATACTGCAGATGCTGAAGCTGCCCGACGGTACGGTCAAAGTGCTGGTCGAAGGCAGCCAGCGCGCGGCGATCAAGGAAATCGAGGATCAGCGCAGCCATTACGTCGCCATGGCCCGCCCGGTTCCGGCGGACGCGAGCGACAACAACGAGGTCGAGGCCATGCGCCGGGCGCTGGTGACCCAGTTCGACCAGTACGTGAAGCTCAACAAGAAGATCCCGCCCGAGATCCTGACCTCGCTGGGCGGCATCGAGGAAGCCGGGCGCCTTGCCGACACCGTCGCCGCGCACCTGCCGCTGAAGCTGGAGCAGAAGCAGCAGGTGCTGGAGATGTTCGATGTCAAGGCGCGCCTGGAGCATCTCCTGGGGCAGCTCGAGACCGAGATCGACATCCTGCAGGTGGAAAAGCGCATTCGCGGCCGGGTCAAGCGCCAGATGGAGAAAAGCCAGCGCGAGTATTATCTGAACGAGCAGGTCAAGGCGATCCAGAAGGAACTGGGCGAAGGCGAGGACGGCGCGGACCTGGACGAGTATGAGAAGAAGATCAAGACCGCGCACATGCCCAAGGACGCGCGCGTGAAGGCGGAAGCGGAGCTGAAGAAGCTGCGCCTGATGTCGCCCATGTCGGCCGAAGCCACCGTGGTGCGCAACTACATCGACATCCTGGTGGCGCTGCCGTGGAGAAAGCGCAGCAAGATCTCCAAGGACATCGCCGCCGCGGAGAAAAGCCTCGACTCCGATCACTACGGCCTGGAGAAGGTCAAGGAGCGCATCGTCGAGTACCTCGCGGTGCAGAGCCGCGTGGACAAGGTGAAAGCGCCCATTCTGTGCCTGGTGGGCGCGCCCGGAGTGGGGAAAACGTCGCTGGGCCAGTCCATCGCCAAGGCGACCAACCGCAAGTTCGTGCGCATGTCCCTGGGCGGCGTGCGCGACGAGGCGGAGATCCGCGGCCACCGCCGCACCTACATCGGATCGATGCCGGGCAAGATCCTGCAGAACATGTCCAAAGTCGGCGTGCGCAATCCGCTGTTCCTGCTGGACGAAGTGGACAAGCTGGGCATGGACTTCCGCGGGGACCCGTCGTCGGCGCTGCTCGAAGTGCTGGATCCCGAGCAGAACCATACCTTCGTGGACCACTACGTCGAGGTCGAGTACGACCTGTCGGAAGTGATGTTCGTCGCCACCGCGAACACCCTCAACATCCCGCCGGCGCTGCTCGACCGCATGGAAGTCATCCGGCTCTCGGGCTACACCGAGGACGAGAAGGTGCACATCGCCACGCGTTACCTGCTGCCCAAGCAGCTCAAGAACAACGGACTGAAGCTCGACGAGGTTTCGATCACCGAATCGGCGATTCGCGACGTCATCCGCTACTACAGCCGCGAAGCGGGCGTGCGCAGCCTGGAACGGGAGATTTCCAAGATCTGCCGCAAGGTGGTGAAGATCCTGGTGACCAAGAGCCGCGACAGCAAGATCCTGGTCACGGCGAAGAACCTGGACAAATTCCTGGGCGTGCGCAAGTACACCTTCGGCATCGCCGAGAAGAAGAATCAGCTCGGGCAGGTGACCGGCCTCGCCTGGACCGAGGTCGGCGGCGAACTGCTGACCATCGAAGCGGTGGTGATGCCGGGCAAGGGCAAGAGCATCACCACCGGCAAGCTGGGCGAGGTGATGCAGGAGTCGATCCAGGCGGCGCTCACCGTGGTGCGCAGCCGTTCGGCCAAACTGGGCGTCGCCGAGGACTTCTATCAGAAGATCGACATGCACATCCACCTGCCCGAGGGCGCCACGCCCAAGGACGGACCGAGCGCCGGCATCGGCATCTGCACCGCGATGGTGTCCATCCTTACCGGCATTCCGGTGCGCGCCGACGTCGCCATGACCGGCGAGATCACCCTGCGCGGCGAGGTGCTGCCCATAGGCGGATTGAAGGAAAAGCTGCTGGCGGCGCATCGCGGCGGCATCAAGACGGTGCTGATTCCGGAGGAAAACCTGAAGGACCTGGCCGAGATCCCGGACAACGTCAAGAGCCGGATCGAGATCATGCCGGTTAAGTGGATCGATCAGGTGCTGGAGCTGGCGCTCGAGCGCAGGCCCGAAGCGCTGAGCAAGAAAGACGAGGTCGCCCCGATCGCGCCCGCCCCCGACGGCCAGCTGGTGAGCGGAGTCATCACGCACTGAAGCTTGCGCGGTGCTATCATGGGTTCATTGTCACGCCCGATAATTATTGAACAGGGGGGGTTGAAACGTGAATAAATCCGAAATGATCGATCAAGTTGCCAAGTCGGCCGACATCTCCAAGGCCGCTGCCGGACGCGCCCTGGATGCGACCGTGACTGCGATCAAGACCGCCATGAAGAAAGGCGGCATGGTCACGCTGGTCGGATTCGGCACTTTCTATGTGGGCAAGCGCGCGGCGCGCAACGGGCGCAATCCGCGCACCGGCGCAAGCATCAAGATCAAGGCGGCGCGGGTGCCGAAATTCCGCGCTGGCAAAGCACTGAAAGATGCGTTAAACTAGCGCCCTTTTTGGACCTGAGCGCCCTGCGTTTTTGTCCAAAAGGGTGCTTAGCTCAGTTGGTAGAGCGTCGCCTTTACACGGCGAATGTCGGGAGTTCGAGCCTCTCAGCACCCACCAGGCAGTACCGTATCGCTGGAGTGGTAGTTCAGTTGGTTAGAATGCTGCCCTGTCACGGCAGAGGTCGCGGGTTCGAGTCCCGTCCACTCCGCCAACAAACATAGGCGAACCCAGACAGGGGTTCGCCTTTTTTATTTGAGAGTTTACGTTCATGTTCGATTTAATCCACAACCACAAGACACTGGTGCAGGTGATGCTCGCGTTGATCACGCTGCCGTTCGCCTTCTGGGGAATCGAGTCCTATCAACGCAATTCCAGCACGACCGAGGATTTGGCCGAGGTCGCCGGACAGAAGATCAGCGTGCAGGAGTTCGCGCAGGCGCAGCGCGACCAGCAGGATCGCCTGCGCGCGGCCCGCGGCCGCAATTTCGACCCGGCGCTGCTGGATACGCCGGAACAGCGCGCCGAACTGCTCGACGGACTGATCCAGCAGCGCCTGCTCGCGCTGAAAGCGGTGAAGAGCAATCTGGTCGTAACCGACGCCCAGTTGCGCGACATGATCACCGCCTTGCCGGCATTCCAGGAAAGCGGCCGGTTTTCCAAGGCGCGCTACGATTCGCTGCTGCGCGCGCAAGGCATGAACGACGTCATGTTCGAGACGCGCCTGCGCCGCGACGTGGAGTTGCAGCAGCTGAATGGCGCGGTTGCCGAATCGAGCCTGGTGGCCAGGGCGCAGGTCGTGCGCATGCTCGCGATCCAGGGGCAGCAACGGGAAGTCTCCGAGGTATTGCTGTCGCACGAACAGTTCGCCGCGGAGGTCAAGCTTGCGCCGGAGGCGCTCAAGGCCTATTACGACCAGCATCAGTCCGAATTCCAGGTGCCGGAGCAGGTGCGGGCCGAGTACGTCGTGCTCAGCGCCGAGGCGCTGGCCGCGCTGGAAACGGTGAGCGAGGCCGAGCTGCACAGCTGGTACGACAGCAACCTCGGCGCCAAAGTCGCGGCCCGGGCCGCGGCAAGGAAGAAGGCGGCGGAGCTGCTGGCGCAACTGCGCGCCGCGCCGGCCGCGTTCGCCGGACTGGCGAAGCAGCATTCCCAGGATCCCGGCTCCAAGGACAATGGCGGAGACCTCGGCTATTTCGCGCGCGGCGCCATGGTCAAGCCGTTCGAGGATGCGATCTTCAAGCTGAAGCAGGGCCAGACGAGCGACCTCGTCGAAACAGAGTTCGGTTTCCACATCATCAAGCTGACCGGGATCAAGCCGGCCAGGAACGGCGAACCCGAGCAGCGCCAGGCGAGCCATATCCTGATCAATGCGCCGCCCGCGGCCAAGGATTTCCAGGCGATGCGCGGCGACATCGAAAAGGAACTGAAAAAACAGCGCCTCGGCAAGAAATTCGCCGAGGCCGCGGAAGCCTTTGCCAATCTGGCCTACGAGCAGCCGGACAGCCTGCAACCGATCGCCGACAAATTCAAGCTCAAGATCGAGCGCTCCGGATGGCTTACCCGCAGGGCCGATACGGCGGCCGGCGTGCTCAACAAGCAGAAGCTGCTCGATGCGCTGTACTCCCCCGATGCGCTCAAGAGCAAGCACAATACCGAGGTGGTGGAAGGCGGCCCCGACACCCTGCTGGTGGCGCGCGTGGTCGAGCACAAGCCGGCGGCGGTGAAACCGCTGGACGATGTCAAAGCCGAGATCGGACGAAAACTGACCGAGCGGGAAAGCATGGCAATGGCGCGCCAGCGCGGCGCGGCCAAGTACGCCGAACTGCAGCAGGGCAAGGACGCGGGCCTCGCCTGGGGCGCGGCCAAGACCGTCGGTCGCGAGGGCAAACCGGCCGTCCACCCGGACGCGTTGAAGGCGATCTTCCGCGCCGATACCGGCAAGCTGCCCGTGTACCTGGGCGTGGAATTGCGTGACCGCGGCTACGGCTTATACCGGATTTCGCGCGTGATCGACGCGCCGGCGGCGGACGCGGCGCGCGAGAAGGACCTGCAGGAACAGATGGCGCGGCAGGCGGCGCAGCAGGACTTCCTCGCCTATCTCGCCAGCCTGAAGGCCGGGGCGAAGATAGAAATCAACAAGGCCAATCTGGAGAAGAAGCTGCCGTAGCGCGGGATCGCCCGTTGGCGATCCCCGATTACGCGTCCGCGGTGCCCAGCGCCGTGGTGTTGAAGCCGCCGTCCACGTAAGTCACCTCCCCGGTGATGCCGCTGGCGAGGTCGCTGCACAGGAATGCCGCGGCGTTGCCGACTTCTTCGATGGTGATATTGCGCCGCAGCGGGGCGTGCTTGGCATGGTAGGCGAGCAGTTTGCCCAGGCTGCCGATTCCGGCCGCTGCGATCGTCTTGATCGGCCCGGCCGAGACCGCGTTGACGCGGATGCCCTTCGGGCCCAGGCTCGCGGCCATGTAACGCACCGCGGCTTCCAGGCTAGCCTTGGCCAGACCCATCACATTGTAATTGGGCATGGTGCGCACCGCGCCCAGGTAGCTCAGCGTCAGCAGCGCGGCCTGCCTGCCCTGCATCATCGGCAGCGCCGCCTTGGCCAGCGCGGCGAAGCTGTAGCTCGATACGTCGTGCGCAATGCGGAACGCTTCGCGCGAGATGCATTCGAGAAAATCGCCGTCGATCGCTTCGCGCGGCGCGTAGGCGATCGAGTGCACCAGGCCGTCGAGGCCGTCCCAGACTTTGCCGAGTTCGGCGAACAGGCCGGCGATCTCGTCGTCGCTCGCCACGTCGCAGGGAAACACCAGCGCGCTGCCGAAATCGGCGGCCATGGCGGCGACGCGTTCCTTGAAGCGTCCGTTCTGGTAGGTAAAAGCGAGTTCGGCGCCTTCGCGGTGGCAGGCGCGGGCAACGCCATAGGCGATCGATCGGTTGCTGAGCAAGCCGGTGATGAGGATGCGCTTTCCTGCCAGAAAACCCATGTTGACTCCGGGATGGGAAAAAAGCGGATTATACCGGGGTGACGCTGATTGCGGGTTCGGCTAAACTCAGCCGATGCGTCTTCTCATTGCGCTCGCCTGCCTGATCGTGCTTGCCGGCTGCGGCAAGGCCTGGAACGATCCCTTTCCGGCGAGCGAGTCCGGCAGGAACATCCTCTACAGTTCCTTTTCCGAGCGTCCCAAGCATCTGGATCCGGCCCAGGCCTATGCTTCGGACGAGCACGATTTCATCGCGCAGGTGTACGAACCTCCGCTGCAGTATCACTATCTCAAACGGCCCTACACGCTGATCCCGGCGACGGCCGCGGCCATTCCCAGGCCGCGCTTTTTTGACGCGGCCGGCGCGGAGCTGCACGCCGGCGCGCGCGACGTTGCCTACAGCGTGTACGAGATACACATCAAGCCGGGAATCCATTATCAACCGCATCCCGCGTTTGCCAAGGACGCGGCCGGGCGCGGCCTGTATCTCGATCTTCAGCCCGGGGACCTGCGCGGCAAGCACCGCCTGGCCGATTTTTCCGAAAGCGACAGCCGCGAACTCGAAGCGGCGGATTACGTCTACCAGATCAAACGCCTCGCGCACCCGCGCATCCATTCGCCCATCCTCGGCCACATGAGCGGCTATATCGTCGGACTGAAGGAGTACGCGGCGAAAATCGCACAGGAGGACAAGGCATTGCCGGCGGCGCGGCCCGGCGCAACGCCACCGGTCTGGGCGAGTCTCGCCCGGCACGAAATCGCCGGGGTCGAGGTCGTGGACCGCTACACCTATCGCATCAAGGTGCGCGGCAAGTACCCGCAGTTCGTCTACTGGCTGGCCATGCCTTTTTTTGCCCCGGTGCCGCCCGAGGCCGACCGCTTTTACGCGCAGGCCGGCATGGCGGAGAGGAATTTCAGCCTGGACTGGTATCCGGTCGGCACCGGCCCCTATATGCTCACGGAAAACAATCCGAACGCGCGCATGGTGCTCGCGCGCAATCCGAATTTCCGCGGCGAAGCCTATCCTTCTGAAGGCGAGCGGGCGGACGCGGCGGCCGGGCTGCTCGCCGACACCGGCAAGACGGCGCCGTTCATCGACAGCGTCGTGTTCACGCGCGAGAAAGAAGGCATCCCGTACTGGAGCAAGTTCATGCAGGGCTATTACGACCAGTCCGGCATCAGCAACGACAACTTCGACAATGCCGTGCGCGTCGGCATAGAAGGCGAGGCGGCGCTGTCGCCGGAGATGATGAACCGCGGCATCCGCCTCGAGACCTCGGTCGCCGCCTCGGTCTATTACCTTTCCTTCAACTGGCTGGACCCGGTGGTGGGCGGACAGGGCGACGCGGTGCAACAGGAGCGCGCGCGCAAGCTGCGCCAGGCGATTTCCATCGCCGTCGACAATGAGGAATTCATTTCCATTTTTGCCAACGGCCGCGGCGTGCCGGGGCAGGGGCCGATCCCGCCGGGCATTTTCGGCTTTCGCGAAGGCGCAGAGGACGCCAATCCGGTGGTGTACGAAAAGACCGGCGGCGCATGGCGCCGGAAATCGATCGCGCAGGCGAAAAAGCTGATGGCCGAGGCCGGCTACCCCAGCGGGCGCGACGCCGCCACCGGGGCGCCGCTGGTGCTGTACCTGGATACGACCGGCGGCGGGCCGGGCGGCAAGGCGCGGCTGGACTGGTACCGCAAGCAGTTTCAGAAAATCGACGTGCAGCTCGAGTTCCGCACCAGCGATTGGAACCGCTTCCAGGAAAAGATACGCAAGGGCAACACGCAGATGTTCTTCCTCGGCTGGAACGCGGACTATCCGGATCCGGAGAATTTCATGTTTCTGCTGCACGGGCCGCAGGGTGCCGTGAAGCACGGCGGGGAGAACAAGGCGAATTACACCAACCCGGAATTCGATCGCTTGTTCGAACAGATGAAGAACATGGAGAGCGGACCCGAGCGCCAATTGATCATCGATCGCATGGTGGCGGTGCTGCGCCAGGATGCGCCCTGGGTCTGGGGCTACCATCCCAAGGACTACAGCCTGAATCACGCCTGGCTCGCCAACGTGAAACCGAACCAGATGGCGCGCAATGGCCTCAAGTTCTACCGCCTGGACGCGGCGCAGCGCGAGGCGAAGCGCGCGCAGTGGAACCGGCCCGTGGCCTGGCCGCTGCTGATCGTTCTGGCCGCGCTGATTCTGGGCACGCTGCCGGCGCTGCGCGCCTGGCGCGCGCGCGAGCGGGCACGGGCATGAGGCGCTAGTCGTGTACGCCTATATCGTCCGTCGGGTGATCTACGCCTTTTTCATCCTGATTGGCGTCAACCTGATCACCTTCGCCCTGTTCTTCAAGGTGAACACCCCCGACGATATCGCGCGCCTGCAGCTCGGGGTCAAATACGTCACGCCGGAGGCCATCGCCAAATGGAAAGCGGACCGCGGTTATGACAAGCCGCTGGTGTACAACGAGAAGGCGCAGGGCCGGCATAAGTTCACCGACACCATCTATTTCGAAAAATCGGTGGAAATGTTCCGTTTCAACTTCGGCGCCGCCGACGACGGGCGCGATATCGCCCACGAAATCAGCACGCGCATGTGGCCGAGCCTGGCGCTTGCGGTGCCGGTGTTTCTGGTGGGCCTGCTGCTGCAGATCACCTTCGCCCTGATGATGGCCTTTTTCCGCGCCACCTATATCGACTTCTGGGGCGTCGTGCTGTGCGTCGTGATGATGTCGATCTCCGGCCTGTTCTACATCATCGGCGGCCAATACCTGATTTCCAAGCTGTGGAACCTGGTGCCGATTTCGGGCTACGCCGCGGGCTTCGACGCGCTCAAATTTCTCGCGCTGCCGGTTGCGGTGGGGGTGATCGGAGGCATCGGCAGCGGCGCGCGCTGGTATCGCACCATCTTTCTCGAGGAGGTGGGCAAGGACTACGTCCGCACCGCGCGTGCCAAGGGTTTGTCCGAGGTCGTGGTGTTCTTCCGCCATGTGCTCAGGAACGCGATGATCCCGATACTCACCGGCGCGGTGGTGGCGATTCCGCTGCTGTTCATGGGCAGCCTGGTGTCGGAATCGTTCTTCGGCATTCCGGGCCTGGGCAGCTATACGATCGAGGCGATCCAGGCGCAGGATTTCGCCGTGGTGCGCTCGATGGTGTTCATCGGTTCGGTGCTGTATATCCTCGGCCTGCTGCTCACCGATATCTCTTACACGATGGTGGATCCGCGCGTGAGGTTTGAGTAGTGCCGATACTTCCTGTCATCCTCTGGACCGACGCGCTGATCTACCTGCTGCTGGCGCTGGTGGTGGGCTTCGTCTGGTATGTGCGCCGGCACGAGCATTTGCGCGCGCCCTGGTGGCGCGTGGCGCAGACGCCGGCGGCGATGAGCGCCCTGGTGGTGCTGACGGGTTTCCTGCTCATCGGCCTGCTTGACTCGGTGCATTTCCGCCTGGCGCTGCCGGCGGCGCCGGGCGCGCAGGGGGCTGCGCGGGAACGCGCCTATGCGGTGGAGGTGAAAAGCGCGCTCGATCTCCTCGTCTCGTCCATCGCGAACAAGCCGGAGCGCACTTATTCCGCGCCGCTGGCGACCCACGCCTATGCCAAGGAGACGATGGAACTGCCGGGCGAGGGCGGCGCGCCGGGCAGACAGCTACGCGACTATCCGCGTTTGCAGTATGGCGGCGCGCATCTGCGCGACGCGCAGCGGGATTGGCGCGCCGATGTGCTGCGCACCGCGTTTCGCGGCATGGCGCTGGCGCTGCCCCTGTGGCTGCTCGCGTCGCTGATGCTGGTCGCCGCCTGCACGCCCGTGGAGAGCGTTGCATCGCGCGACTTCTGGCACGCCGCATGGCGGGGGAAAACCGAGGTGCCGTGGCGCGCCATCCTGATCACGCTTGCGCTGCTGTTGCTGGTCGCCGTTCCGACGCTGCTGCTGGCGGCGCGCTATCACGTGCTCGGCACCGACAAGGTCGGTCTCGACGTGCTGTACCTGTCGCTGAAGAGCGTGCGCACGGCGCTGGTGATCGGCACCCTGACGACGCTGGTAATGCTGCCTTTTTCCGTGCTGCTCGGAATCATGGCGGGGTACCTGCGCGGCGTGGTGGATGACCTGATCCAGTATTTCTACACGACGCTGAATTCGATCCCGGCGGTGCTGCTGATCGCCGCGGCGGTGCTCTCGCTGCAGGTGTATATCGAAACCCACCCGGGGATGTTTCCGACCGCGGCGCAACGCGCGGATTTTCGCCTGCTGTGGTTGTGCATCATCCTCGGCGTCACCAGCTGGACCGGGCTGTGCCGCCTGTTGCGCGGCGAGGCGCTCAAGCTCCGGGAGCTCGAATACGTGCAGGCGGCACAGGCCTTCGGCGTCTCCGAATGGCGCATCATGCTGCGTCATATCCTGCCCAACGTCATGCACATCGTGCTGATCTCCGTGGTGATGGATTTCTCCGGGCTGGTTCTGGCCGAGGCGGTGCTGTCCTACGTGGGCGTGGGCGTCGATCCGTCGATGATCAGCTTCGGCACCATGATCAACGCCGCGCGCCTGGAAATGGGGCGTGAGCCCATGGTGTGGTGGTCGCTGGCGAGTGCCTTCGTGTTCATGCTCGCGCTGGTGCTCGCGGCCAACCTGTTCGCCGATGCGGTGCGCGATGCCTTCGATCCGCGCGTGCGCATCGGCGGCAGGAAGCTGCGTCTCTCCGGGAACGAAACATGAGCGCGCTGCTCGACATCAGGGATCTGAAGACCTGGCTGGACAGCTCCGGCGGGATCGTCCGCGCGATCGACGGCGTCAGCCTGGAGGTGGAACGCGGGGAGACGTTTGCCATGGTCGGCGAGTCGGGATGCGGAAAATCGATGACTGCGCTGTCGGTGTTGCGGCTGCTGCCCGACGCGGGGCAGGTGATGGCCGGTTCGGTGTCGCTCGGGGGCGAAGATCTGCTGCAACTGCCGGAAACCTCGATGCGCGGCGTGCGCGGGCGGCGCATTGCGATGATCTTCCAGGAGCCGGCGACCAGCCTCAACCCGGTGCTGACCGTGGGGATGCAGATCGGCGAGGTGCTGCAACGCCACACCGCACTGCGCGGCGAGGCGGCGCGCAAACGCATGCTGGAACTGCTCGATGCCGTGGGCATTCCGGATCCCGCGCGGCGCCTGGATGAATATTCCTTCCAGCTATCGGGCGGGCTCAAGCAGCGCGTCATGATCGCGGCGGCGCTGGCGGCGGAACCGGACCTGCTGATCGCCGACGAGCCGACCACGGCGCTGGACGTGACCATCCAGGCGCAAGTACTCGACCTGCTGTCCGACCTCCAGCGCCGCAACGGCATGGCGATCCTGCTGATCACCCATGACCTGGGCGTGGTGGCGCAAATGGCGCACAAAGTGGCGGTGATGTACGCCGGCCAGATCATCGAAGTCGCCGCGCGCGGGCGGTTTTTTGGCGCGCCGCTGCATCCGTATTCGCGCAAGCTGTTTCAGGCTTTGCCCGGCAGCGCCAGCCGCGGCGGCGATCTGGCGGTGATCCAGGGTCAGGTGCCGCCGCTGACCACGCGCTTTCGCGGCTGCCGCTTTGCCGAACGCTGCGATTATGCCTGGGAGCGTTGTCGCGGCGAAGCTCCGGGGCTGAGGGACATCGGCGCCGGACAAAGGGTGCGTTGCCATCTGTACGACCCGGACGAGGGCGCGCGGCGCGAGGCAGGCGAAACGGCCGCAGCCCGATCGTCCGGCGCTTCAGGCGCCATCGCGCCTGTGGCGCCCGGTGGCGTGGCGGGCGCCGCGCTGCTGCGCGCGCGCGAGCTCAAGGTGCATTTCCCTATTCGCAAAGGCCTGCTCAAGCGCACGGTGGGACAGGTCAAGGCGGTCGATGGCATGTCCTTCGATCTCGCAGCCGGCATGACGCTGGCTTTGGTCGGAGAATCCGGCTGCGGCAAGACCACGGCCGGCAAGGCGATCCTGCAACTGATCCGTCCCAGCGCCGGCACGGTGTTGTTCGAGGGCCGTGAACTGACCCGGTTGCGCGGCCGCGCCCTGCGCGAGCGGCGCGCCGATTTCCAGCTCATTTTCCAGGATCCGTATGCCTCGCTCAATCCACGGATGCGTGTCGCGGATATTCTGGCCGAAGGCATGCAGGCGCTCGGGGTCGCCGAACCGCCCGCGGAGCGCGAGGCGCGCATGGACCGCATGCTGGCGCAGGTCGGCTTGAATGCGGAAGCCAGGCAGCGTTATCCGCATGAATTTTCCGGCGGTCAGCGCCAGCGCATCGCCATCGCGCGCGCGCTGGCGGTCAATCCGAAGCTGATCGTCTGCGACGAACCGACCAGCGCGCTCGACGTTTCAGTGCAGGCGCAGATACTCAATCTGCTGAAGCAACTGCAGCGCGATCTCGGACTGGCTTACCTGTTCATCACGCACAACATCGCCGTGGTCGAACATCTGGCGCATGAGGTCGCGGTGATGTATCTGGGACGGATCGTCGAGCGCGGCAGCGTCGAAGAAGTGCTGCGCTCGCCCAAGCATCCTTATACCCAGGCGCTGCTGTCGGCGGTGCCGACGCTGGATCAGACGGGCGAGCGCGGCATCCTACGCCTGCGGGGGGAACTGCCTTCGCCCGCCAGTCCGCCGCAAGGCTGCCATTTCCATCCGCGCTGTCCGCAGGCCATGGCTCAGTGCAAAGTGCACTATCCCGAATCGGTGCCCTTGGGTGGCAGCCATGAGGTGAGCTGCCTGCTGCATAAGCCGGCTTGAATAGCGTTGGCGCGTAGCATTTGCGCGCTAGCGCGCGCCAAGCCTGTTTTTGCTGCGGATGAACAGCGCATCCGCAGCAAAAACACGGCGGTTATGTATAAAAGCAAAGGCGGTTTGGGGTCTATTCACGATCGCCGATCGTGTGCGGACAGGTTCATCGTCCGCGTGCAATCGGCGATCCGCGCGGACGGGCCGCCGTCCGCGCAAGCCCTGGTGCTGCAGTCTTGAAGTGGCTACTTCTTCTTGACCGCGCGTTTCTTCTTGGTCGTTTTCCCGCTTTTCACCGGGGCCGTCTGGCGAACCTGGATGGTGAGGCGCTGGCCGGCCGCAAGCCGCCCGATCTGGTTCCATTTGCGCAAGTCGTCGGTGCTGACCTTGTAGCGCTGGGCGATGCCGGGGAGCGTGTCGCCGCGCCGCACCGTGTAACTCAGCTTGCGCACCGCCATGCGCATCTCGGGCGTGGACGGCGGCTGGTACATGACGGGCAGGGGTTCGAGCGACGCGCCTTTCAGCGGCAGCAGCAACTGGTAGCCCGGCCCCACCTTGGTGCGGCGGCCGATGCCGTTCATTTCCTTGAGCCGGGGAAGGGACATGCCGCTCTTGGCGGCGATACGATCCAGCTTGTCGCCCGGCTTGAGGGTATACAGGCTCCAGGACACCAGCGGCTTGTCATGGACCCCGAGGTTGGCCAGAAAGATCTGCGCCCGATCGGCCGGCAGCACCAGCGCGGGGCTGCCGTTGGCAAGGATGATCGGGCGGTTGTGGCCGGGGTTGAGCGCGAGAAACTCGGTCAGCGGCATGTCGGCGAGTTTGGCGGCAAGGTGCACGTCCATGTCGCCGGTCCGCTCGACCGTGACGAAGTAAGGCGTGTTGGGCACGGGCTCGAGGTCCACACCGAAGGAATGCGGATTCGCGATGATGTTCTTCAGTGCCTGCAGCTTGGGCACGTAATAGCGCGTCTCGTTGGGCATGGTGAGGCTGGAATAATCGGTGGGCAGCCCTTTTGCCCGGTTTTTTTCGATGGCGCGCGCCACTGCATTCTCGCCCCAGTTGTAGGACGCGAGCGCCAGGTGCCAGTCGCCATGCATCTCGTAGAGGAACTGCAGATAGTCCAGGGCCGCGCCGGTCGAGGCGACGATGTCGCGGCGGCCGTCGTACCAGGAGTTCTGCTGCAGCTTGTAACTCTTGCCCGTGGAAGGGATGAACTGCCACAGGCCGGACGCATGGGCGCGCGAATAGGCCATGGGATTGAACGCGCTCTCCACCATGGGCAAGAGCGCAAGCTCGGTGGGCATGCCGCGCTTCTCCAGTTCCTCGACGATGTAATAGAGATAGCGCTTGCTGCGTTCCACCATGCGCTTGACGTAGCTCGGCTGGCTCGCGTACCAGATCTGCCGGTCCTGCACCACGGGGTTGGACAGGTTGGGCATGGAAAAGCCGGTGCGGATGCGGTCCCACAGATCGGGGGGCACTGCCGTCAGGTCGATGGTGGGAATGGTGCGCAGGCTGTCCTTGACCTCCCGGGACGCGGGACTGGGCGCATCCTGGATCGCGGCGGGCCGGGTGGCCGCGGGTTTCACCGGGCGCGTTGCCGCCGTCCCCGCCGGGGACGCGGCCATCGCCGAAGCGGGATCAGCGACCGCGGCGGCGGCGGCGGTCGGTCCGTCCGCAGGCTTGAGCGCAATGGAAGACGGGTCGGTCTGCACCTGCGTTACGGCGCAGCCGGAACAAAGCGCGATAAAGACGACCGTAGGAAGTGCAAAGCCGATGGCCGCGGTGAAGCGCAATGCCGGCACTCCGCCTCCTGGCGAATTTGACAACCCTTGATGCTAGCGGAGTGTCCTGGTCGGGTCAAGGAAAAGCAAGGAAAAAGAGCGTCTTAGTATTGATCTCATTATTGATTTTAGTTCCGGCTGCACTGCGCTCAGAAATGATTCTTCCAGTCCCGGATGGCGGCGAACACCTGTACCGGATCGCCGGCGCGCGCGCCCAGGTATTTGTTCGCCGACGCGATCACCGCCGGTTCGAGGCAGCGCAGGAAGGGATTGGTTATTTTCTCGCGGCCGATGGTGGAGGGGAGCGTGGGGCGGTCGTGCCTGCGGGTCTCCGCATCGCTCGCCGCGCGCGCGGCAAGCGCCGCGTTGTCCGGCTCGACTGCCTGAGCGAAGGCGATGTTGGCCAAAGTGTACTCATGGCCGCTGTAGACCAGCGTTTCGTCGGGCAGCGCCGCAAGCTTCGCCAGTGAAGCGGCCATTTGCGGCGGCGTGCCCTCGAACAGGCGCCCGCAGCCGCAGGCGAACAGCGTATCGCCGCAGAACAGCGAATTTGCGCCATAATAAGCAATGTGTGCCCGGGTATGTCCGGGTATGTCGAGCACCTCGAAACGCAATCCCAGTTGAGCGATCCGCACCTCGTCTCCTTCGGCGACCGGGTGGGTCAGCGCAGAAATGGGCTCGTTGCGGGGGCCGTACACCGGGACGGCGCGGTGTGCGAGCAGTTCGGCGATGCCGCCGACGTGATCGGGGTGGTGGTGGGTGGCGAGCACGGCGCACAGTTCCAGCCGCTCGCGCTGCAGGTAATCGAGCACGGGTATCGCCGTGCCCGGATCCACCACCGCGGCGTAACGGCCGTTCTGAAGCGTCCAGATGTAATTGTCCTTGAACGCGCGCAGTGGAATGACTTCGAATGTATTTGCATCGGACATCGGCCTAGTTTTCGTGGAAGCACAGCAAAAGTCAACCCTGTCTGACTGGTTCGCCACGCCCAAGGGCGAATACGTCCTGCGCTGGGAGCAGGTCCAGTTCGACAGCGCGGTGGAGGACGTGTTCGGCTTCAACGCGGTCCAGGTCGGGCTGTCGCAATTCGACCTGCTGCGCCAGAACCGTATTCCGCTGCGCACCCGCGTCGGCCGCGATCCCGCCGGCGACCTCGTCGCCGACAGCGGCGTCCTGCCGCTCGCCACCGGCAGCGTCGACCTGGTGGTGCTGCCGCACGTGCTCGAATTCAGCGCGCATCCGCACCGCATCCTGCGCGAGGCGGCGCGCGTGCTCATGCCGGATGGCCAGATCGTGATTTCCGGCTTCAATCCGCTGAGCCTCTGGGGCCTGCGACGCGCACTGCTCCCGGGCCGGGAGGAATATCCCTGGTGCGGCCGCTTCATCGGCCTGCTGCGCCTCAAAGACTGGCTGCAGCTCCTGAGTTTCGAACTCAACGGCGGCCGTTTCGGCTGCTACGCGCCGCCGTTCTCGCAGGTGAGATGGCTGGAGCGCTCGGTGTTCATGGAAAAGGCCGGAGATCGCTGGTGGCCGATTGCCGGAGGCGTCTACGTGGTGCGCGCGATCAAGCGCACCGCCGGCATGCGTCTGGTGCTGCCGGGCTGGCGCAGCCCCGCGGTGCCGGCGAAATCCCTGTCTCCGGTGACGCAGCATCAACATCACCGAAACGGGTCCGAAACGTGAGCGCAGCGGCCGGCGCGGCGCGGGTGCGCATCTACACCGACGGCGCCTGCAAGGGCAATCCCGGCCCGGGCGGCTGGGGCGCGCTGTTGCAGCTCGATGGCCGCGAGAAGGAACTTTGCGGCGGAGAGCCGGACACCACCAACAATCGCATGGAGCTCACCGCGGTGATCCGCGCGCTGGAGGCGCTGAAGCGGCCCTGCGAAATCGATCTTTACACCGACTCGCAATACGTGCAAAAGGGGGTCAGCGAATGGGTGGCGTCGTGGAAGCGCCGCGGCTGGAAGACCGCCGACAAGAAGCCGGTCAAGAACGTCGACCTGTGGCTGGAGCTGGACAAGCTCGCCGGCGGTCACGACATCCGCTGGCACTGGGTGCGCGGGCATGCAGGGCATGCGGAGAACGAGCGCGCCGACCAGTTGGCCAACAAGGGCATCGACTCCCAACATCGGGGCCGTTGACAGGCGTCCGGAGAATCGCAGCTTCCGGCTCGCGCACGGTCGCGATTGGTTATAATCCCTCGCCTTACACTTCATCGCGTTTCCTCACTGGAATTCCCGCCCGATGCCGACGCAAGCGTTCGCCCTCCGCCGGATATTGTCCGGCCACAAATCCGTTAGCCGCCCTCTTCGTTTAGTCCTGTCCTGCGCGTCTTTCGCCTTGCTGATATCCGGCTGCGGCCAGGAGCGATCGGATGCCGCCCACGTCGCGACGCCTGCGGCACCGGCGCTGCCGGCGGTCGTGCTGCAAGTCGCGCCGCAGCGCGTGCCGATCGCGGTCGAGGCCGTCGGCCAGATCGAAGGTTCCAAGGAGGTCGAAGTCCGGGCACGCGTTTCGGGCCTGTTGCAGAAGCGCCTGTACAACGAAGGCGCGTTGTTGCGCGCCGGCGCGCCCATGTTCAAAATCGATCCAGCGCCGTTCGAAATCGCCTTGGCGCAGGCGCAGGCGCAACTGGCGCAGGAGTTGGCCCGCAACGAGCAAACACGGCGCGAATCGGCGCGCCTGAAGCAGCTCGCGGCGGAGAAGGCGATCAGCCAGAAGGAATTCGACGACGCGAGCTCGAATCTGAAGCTTTCGCAGGCGACGCTGCAGGCGGCCGAGGCAA
>Ga0172373_10002479_pt1 | contig 28119 bp, 26 predicted proteins | sample Lak10m_2_FD_114546 | JGI IMG/M metagenome (GOLD analysis project Ga0172373, IMG submission 114546) | Freshwater microbial communities from Kabuno Bay, South-Kivu, Congo - kab_092012_10m | ecosystem: Environmental > Aquatic > Freshwater > Lake | place: Democratic Republic of the Congo...
ATTTTCTTTTTGAAAAGCGTCCATCTTTAATGAACCCGTTAAATCTGCACACAAGGCAACGACATCCTTGTTTTTCTTTCCCAATTCGGCAAGTCCTTCACCAAATCCTGAACGAGTATCCTTATTTCCTAGAATTTCAAATTCTACCATAATTTATAGTGTTATCGATGTTGTTTTATTTGAATTAATTCTAAAATTCTTCTCAACCGTGTAGGATGAGGATTTTAAGTTTTTTGGTCTGTATACAATTCTGTATCCACCGGGTTGTAGTTGAATGGATGCTGTTTTAGCTTGTTCCTCCAAGTTACATACCCACTCCAAATTATTGTTTTCCGTTACCAAAAACAACTGGGCAATTACATTGCTCGTTGCACGATAATTTAGTTGGCCTGGAGCCATAATGTCAATATAGGTCGTGCTGCTTTGCGTCACGTCAACCGTATAGCGAGTCCGAGGTAATGTAAGCACTTCGACATCATATTTTCCGACAATATATTTGTCTGGTGTTATCATTTTTTGAACATTGATGGTAGTCCCATTTCCAGATTGCATAACCCGAGATTCCACAACGTATGGTCGATTAGCATTGATAAAACGAACAGCTAAAAATCCTTGAGGCGCATCAACAACGATGGTGTTGTGTACATGTTTCTGTATGGTAATATTTTTCTTTTCGACCAAGGGAAGGGTGTTCACAACTAAATCGTATTTGAAATTAGGATCTATGATAAGGGTGTCTGGGTTGCCGTATTTGTTAATGGTATGAATAAACGTATATTTTAAATTTTTGGTACCCGCTTCGTATAAAAACATCGTAACGTCTGTTTCTTTCGGGTTTTTATAAATATCATTGAGGTTGATTTGAACAGTTGTATTCAACAAGGCTTTAGAAACAACATTTTTGAGGACATTCCTAAAGGCATCTTTTGTTTCTGCCTCTGAATAGGGACCTATACAATTGAATTTTTCCAAATACGATAAATCCATTCCTAATCCAATAACAAAAGGAGTTACCTTAACGCCTTTATCTTTTAATTTTTTTGCGATTACACACGGATCGTTATCACAGGCCTCAAGTCCGTCAGTAATCAGGATAATAATGTTTCTAGCGGATTGATCAGGAAAGTCAGCTGCTGCAGCTTCAAGGGATCGAGCAATAGGTGTTGTTCCTTTTGCTTCAATCGATTTAATCCTATATTTTACTCGGTCGAAGTTTTCCACTGCAAAAGGGACTTCCAATTTGGTGTCATTACAATCTTGGTAAGTAGCCGTTACAGGAGATTGATGGCCATAAACACGAAGGGCTATTTCCAGATTTGGGATTCCTTTTAAGCTATCCACTGTTTGCGCCAATAACTCTTTAGCCGCATCGATCCTTGTTTGGCCTTCCCACTGAGCGTTCATACTGTTTGATGCATCCAGAATAAATAGAATGCGTGTAAGTTGTTCTTGCCCGAATGTTTTCGAGAAGATAAATAAACACAGTATGATAATAAAAAATCTCAATTAATAATCTCCAAGTGTTTCTTCAAGTTGGGAGAGTGCATTAGCCAACTGTTCTGGATTTGGTGCTACACCATGCCATTTGTGTGATCCCATCATAAAATCAATACCTTGACCCATTTCTGTTTTCATAATAATGACAATTGGTTTACCTTGACCAACTCGTTGATGTGCTTTGGTTAATGTTGTTTTCATTGATGCAAAATCATGACCATCCATTTCAAGCACTTCCCATCCGAATGCTTGCCATTTTTGTGCCAAATTTCCAAGCGATAAAACCTGTTCTACATCGCCATCGATTTGTCTTCCGTTAAAATCTATTGTTGCAATGATGTTATCAACCTTATTTGCTGCAGCGTACATAGCTGCCTCCCAAATTTGTCCCTCTTGTAATTCTCCATCACCGTGAAGGGTATAAACCAAACTTTTATCACCGTTTAGTTTCTTTGTTTGAGCTGCACCTAATCCAACTGAGAGACCTTGTCCTAAGCTTCCAGAGGCCATTCGAATACCTGGCAACTTCTTGTCTGTTGAAGGGTGACCTTGAAGTTTTGACGATAATTTTCTAAAGCTACCCAGATCTGTTACAGGAAAGTATCCAGCGCGAGCTAAAACACTATACCATACTGGAGAAATATGTCCGTTTGAGAGGAAAAATAGATCTTCGCCCGCTCCATCCATTGTAAAGTTGGAAGCGTCATGCTTCATGATATCGAAGTAAAGTAAGGTTAAGAAGTCTGTACAACCCAAAGATCCTCCTGGGTGACCAGAATTTACCTCAGCTACCATACGAACAATATCTCTACGGACTTGTGATGCAATGCGTTGAAGGTCTAATAGTTCCATACGTGTTAAAAAAGCTTAAAATTAAGTTGCAAAACTAATGCTTATTATCCACTTTAATTCTTGAAAGATTCGCCAATTTTTAAGATTCTAATCATTTTTTGAACAATTAAATGATTTTTGATTTGTTTCGATTTAAACCTGAACCTTCTATGTATTTTTGCTAAAAAGAACTATGCGAGTAATTGGAGTAAATGGATTTGGTCGTATTGGCAGATATTTTACCCGGCTGGTACTTGCACAATCAAAATGGGATGGACTCGTTGTCAATGATATCGGAGACAAGGAAGTACTCATACATTTGCTAAAGTACGATAGTATTCATGGTGGATTTTCTTTAAAATTTGAACGAAAAGGGGATAAGCTCTATTTCGAAAATGGAAAAACCATTCAATTTTTATCACATACAGATCCAGCCTCAATTCCCTGGAGTAAATATGCTGTATCACTTGTAGTTGAGTCAACAGGTTTGTTTACTGATAAGGCTTCTGCGGAAAAACATATACTAGCTGGTGCAAAAAAAGTGGTTATTTCTGCGCCATCTTCTTCTGAATTTGTCAAGACTATTGTCTTGGGTGTGAATGATGATGTGTTATCAACAGCAGATACCATTGTTTCGAATGCGTCATGCACCACCAACAATGTGGCTCCCATGATTCAGGTAATTAGATCACTGTGTACAATAGAAAGTGCTTACATAACTACAGTGCATAGTTTTACAACAGATCAGCGCCTTCACGATGCACCTCACAAAGATTTTAGAAGGGCACGTGCTGCAACACAATCAATTGTGCCAACCACCACTGGTGCTGCAAAAGCAATTACTCGAGTTTTTCCGGATTTGGAAGGGAAAATCGGTGGATGTGGTGTGCGAGTACCTGTGCCAAATGGCTCTTTTTCAGATTTGACAATGGTTGTTAAAAACCCGCCTTCTGTTGAAGCAATTAATCAAGCGATGTTGCATGCCAGTCAAACCAATTTAAAAGGCGTGCTGAGTTACACGGAAGATCCGATCGTCTCCATAGATGTCATCAACAATCCTGCAAGTTGTTTATTCGACGCCGGACTGACCAGCGTCATTAACTCCATGGTTAAGGTTGTTGGATGGTACGATAACGAAGCGGGTTATTCGAACAGGTTATTGGAACTGACTGAGCGGTTAACGTTTTAAATACATGATCCAAGCTCCTTTGGAAATTCCTCTATATGAATTAAGTTCTTTTTGGGCTTGAATTTTGTTTTCAAATGAGTTTATCTTTACATGATAAAGTCCGCCAAGTTTGCATAATAGTTCGGCAGATTTACCAGTATCATTAAGTTTTTTACAATAGCGTTCTGCATTTGATTTTTTTCTAAAAGCATTTCCAATAATGTGGTAATTCCCTTTTGCTAGCAAACCATTCTCTTTTGGTTGAGATACAATCGGTTTGGTTTGTTGAACCTGTTTAATCGTATCGGGATGAGCAGTTTGTTTTACCGCAGTGTTTAATTCATCGACTTTTTTGCTGTTCGCTTGTACAAGCTGTTGTTGTTTTGATTTATTCCTTATTGTCTTGTATTCCGCAAAACTTAGTCGCTTCTCTTTTTGCTTTGTTGTTTGATAAAATAGAATTCCTCCAATAGATCCAAGTAGTACAATTGAAAACAACAGGATAGGAAGCGTTTTACTTTGCTTGACGTGATCTTTTTTCGTCTTTTCTAATATCGGTTGTTTTCTCAATGGTTTGTTATAACCAATAGGAGGGATATCTAAATCATCATTCCATTGTTCTTCAATGGTATAATTTGCCGTTTGATTTTCATCAAATGTTTCTTTTGTTTTATCTGATTTTATCTGAACAGTTTCATTCAGTTGAGTTGAAAGCATCAATTCTTCTGGTAAATTTTCCTCCTCAATATATTCAGGTGTTAACGATGAGTTGTCACCCTTGGTATTCAGGTCTTCCTCATGTTCAGGCAGTGTTATATTGTCGCTCAGGTTTGCAAATTCAGTATTTGCGTGCATTAAATTCCAAGCAGTGAACTGAATCTCACCAGCATCATCTTTTGAAAAGGATCCAAACTGATACATATCATATCGTTCACCTTTTTGAATAATCTGTTCAATTTCTCGAACATATTTAGCGATTAAATTTTTGGCATCATTCAGTGACATACCTTCTTTATCCGAAATATGTTGAGCTAATTTCCCGTCATCATACTTCAAATAGGGCATAAACAAAATCTCACCACGTTCTGCATTTGTAATTGTAAGTGCACCCAATCCAGGAATAATGAGGGTATGTAATTCTGCTAATAAAGCTTTTAAGTAACTATTCATGCCAAAAAGGTATTGAAAGCAGTTGTTTTTTAGGAGAACAAATCATTAAATCGAAGGATTTCTTTGGCACGGACACCCTTCTCGGTGAACTCAACCGTACAACATTCGTTGATGTGATCATGTTCGAAAAACAAAATCAAATCTTCGGTTGCTGCCTGGTTTAAAAAGTTCGTTTTTTCATCAATGGTAAGCAGTGGGCGCGTATCATACCCCATAACATAAGGAATAGGTATGTGGCCTAAACTTGGAATTAAATCGGCCATAAATGCTATTTTTCTTCCCTGATACGATATTAGAGGTAGCATCATGGATTCGGTATGACCATCTACAAAGAATACCTCCATTTTGTCATAAAAACTTGATGATAAGCTATCCACTCGATCGATAAATTTTAGCTGACCACTCGCTTCAATTGGAAGAATATTCTCGGATAAAAAGGAAGCCTTTTCCCGAGCATTTGGCTTAGTCGCCCAGTCCCAATGATTTTTAGTAGACCAATATGTTGCCCGCTTAAAAGCCGGTTCGAATCCTGTTTTTTGTTGATTGTGTTGAATTGCACCGCCACAATGATCAAAATGTAAATGTGTAAGAAAAACATCGGTAATATCATCGCGATGAAAGCCTAGCTTTGCTAAGTTACCATCAAGGCTGTCATCACCAAAAAGGTAATAAAACGAGAAGAATTTTTCTGATTGTTTATTCCCCATACCGGTATCAATCAAAATTAAACGATCACCGTCTTCAATTAAAAGGCTTCTCATGGCCCAAGAGCACATGTTATTGCTGTCTGCTGGATTTGTTTTTTGCCAAATCGATTTTGGCACTACACCAAACATTGCTCCGCCGTCAAGTTTGAAATTTCCAGTATTTATCGTGTGAATTTTCATGTGTTATAAACTTGAAATGTAAATAAGAACAATAGAGCTAATGGCAAAAAATAAGCCGAAAACTTTTTTAATAGTTGCCTTTTCTTTAAACAAAAATAAACCAAGTATACCCGACAAGCAAACCACACCTACGTTAATACAGGTCAAAACGGAAGAAGCACTGAGACCACTGGAATGATAAGCATGCAACATTAAATAAATCGAAAAATAATTGGGTATTCCTAAACAAACGCCCGCCAAGACATGTTTGAAGTCAAATACACCTTGCTTAAATATCAACTCATAAATTAGGATAAGCATACCAATGCAGCCAGCAAAACCAAATCCAATTGCTGAAAATAACGAGGCAGGTGGATTGGGATGAAGATGCTGGTTATACGTTAACAATACATCCAATACCCCACTTCCTAGAAATAATAATATCAGCATTACGGCAGATTGACCTGTATTTTCCGAGGAGCTTTTTGGCGTGTAGGTTACTAAGACAACACTACACAAGGCTAGAATCACACCCATGATTTTCATTCCATTTACTGTTTCGTTAAACAAGAAAATCATTGCCATGGCAGACACAACCATACTCATTTTTGATGCGATTGACGTTGAAGCAACACCATTCTTTTGCGTGCTTTTCCCCATCAACAAGAACAATGAAATAAATAACACGCCAGCCATCATTGCGAACGGTATCCAAGTTGTTTGTACTAAAAATGATGCTTCCCAAGATGAACCGTACAACAGGAATCCACAGGAACAAGCAGTTACGTAATTAAAAACTATTGCTTGAAAGGTGTCTATACCATATTTAGGAAAAAGCTTAAATAAGATGAAAATAACACAAGAGGCTAATATGCTAAGAATCAATGAAATCATTTTCTTCTGTAATAATGATATATGGTGTCCTCTGCAAAGTTGTATGTATGGGTTGGCACCTTGTTGATAGCTGGTGCTTTAGTACCCTCTTTAAAAGATTTATTACCAACTATAATTCTGGCTTCATCCCAAACATTGTCGTAAATGAAATATTGGATAGTTCTGCTTCCTCCTTCAACAAAAACAGATTGGATGTTTCGTTTATGCAGTTCCTCTAAGATGTGTTGTGTTGAGGTTTCTGGAATCTTGATTAATTCGATGTTATCAATTTTTTCTGAACGAACCCTATTAAAAACAAGTGTTGGTGCATCTTTTGAAAAGATGTTAAAGTTCCTGCCCAGTTGTAATTGCCCATCGATGATGATACGAGTTGGATTGTTACCACTAAATTCACGAACCGTTAATTCTGGATCATCATTTTGCACTGTTTTTCTACCTACTAAAATCGATTGTTCTTCTGAGCGCCATTTATGGACAAGAGCTTTTGTGTCTGGGTGTGTGATCCAATTGATTTCTGGGTCGCTGCTTGTTCTGATTTTATCCAAAAAACCGTCCTTGGACTGTGCCCATTTGAGAATAACATAGGGGCGTTGGCGTTCATGAAACGTAAAAAAACGCTTATTTAAATCCCGGCATTCATTTTCCAAAACACCTAATTCAACTTCTATTCCTGCTCGTTTAATCCGTTCTATGCCGCGTCCACTAACTTTCGAAAAACTATCCTTACTTCCAATGACAACACGCTTGAATTTATTGGCAATAATTAAATCAGCACAGGGTGGTGTTTTACCATGATGTGCGCATGGTTCTAATGAAACATATAGGGTTGATTTTGGGATCAAGGACTTATTTTCAACAGCATTGATGGCATTTACCTCTGCGTGTGGTTCACCGAATCTATGATGGTATCCTTCGCCAATAATTTTTCCTTTGAATACAATTACAGCACCAACCATTGGGTTAGGAGCTACATGTTGCTGACCTAAACGTGCAAGTTCTATACACCTGCGCATGAATATTTCATCACCTTTCATCCTCACGAAGGTAAGGATTCAAATGATGAAAAAATAGTCTTAATTTCGTTTTATGGATGAGAAAAACGCGATTACAAAATCCCAATTAACGCGATTATTGCTTGTGGCTGCACTTGGTTACTTCGTGGATATATACGATTTGGTATTGTTTGGGGTGGTAAAAGCCGACAGTTTAAGTCAAATTATGACTTCTTCAACGGCTGCAGAACAAGCTGCTACAGGAAAGTTCCTCTTCAATATGCAAATGACAGGAATGCTCATTGGTGGGTTACTTTGGGGGATATTGGGGGACAAGAAAGGACGATTAAAAGTGTTGTTTGGTTCCATTTTATTGTATTCCATTGCAAATTTGGCCAATGCTTTTGTTACCAATGTGCCCACATATGCTCTGGTTCGTATTGTAGCCGGTATTGGATTAGCAGGTGAATTAGGAGCTGGAATTACCTTGGTTTCTGAAATGATGTCGAAAGAAAAGCGAGGCTATGGAACAATGATTATTGTGACATTTGGCGCCCTTGGTGCTGTTGTTGCTTCATTAGTTGGTGCAGAAGGGGATTCAATTGGTCGATTAATCTCTTCTGTTTTTGGAATTCAAATGGCGAATTGGCAAGTAGCATACATCGTAGGAGGTTTAATGGGATTAGCCTTGCTATTTATGCGCATTGGAACTATTGAATCTGGATATTTCAAGCAGTTAGATCATGCTCAGGGAATAACAAAAGGTGACCTTTCCTTGCTATTTAGGAATAAAAAGAATTTTATTAAATATTTACACTGTATTAGTATTGGTATTCCTATTTGGTTTGTTGTTGGCTTATTAATCATGAATTCAAAGGATAATTTCGGTCCGTGGTTAGGTGTCAAGGATGTTTCCAATGGATTGGCTGTTATGTATTGTTATATTGGTTTATCCATTGGGGATTTAATTTCTGGAATAATAAGTCAAGTCGTTAAAAGCAGAAAGTTTGTGGTTTATTTATACCTGGTTTTTACGTTGGTGTTTACCATTGTATTTTTGTTCTTTCTTCGAGATATAAGCCAAAACACCTATTATGTAATGTGCTTTTTCCTTGGAGTTGGTACCGGCTATTGGGCTATTTTTGTAACCATTGCAGCAGAGCAATTCGGAACCAATATTCGATCAACAGCTGCCAATACAATACCCAATTTCGTTCGCGGTTCAGTGAACGTGATTGTTCTGTTATTTAATACCTTCGTTATAATGGGTTTAAATGATGGATTTTCAGCTTTAATTGTTGGTGTTAGTTTTATGGGGCTAGCGTTGTGGAGTTTGTCTCAATTGACCGAAACATTTGGTAAAGACTTAAATTATGTTGAAACAAAAGGGAATTAATCTTTTTCCCATTTGCGCTGTCTGGTACCCTTAATTTTAACTCGTTTCCAATTGTGTTCTTTAGCCTGACGTATTAGCTTTCTGCGCAATATTTTGGGGTAAAAAATATGAAACCAAGTTCCTCTAAAAGTTCGAGTTCTTAATAAATCTAATTGCGCCAGTATTTCGTATGTAGAAGATCCACATCGATAACCAAAAAAAGCATAATCATAAGGTGAATGTTTTATATAGCGCGCGCAAATACTATCAAAACGAATGCGTTTATCGTGTGAAATAGGAATGTGTATAACAAGCGTCTTAACGCTGTCTACATCTTTGTCCATGATGTGATTAAATTCTTGATCAGATTGTAATTTGAATTTGCCTTTTTTTTCTTTGCGATGCTGAAAGATATGGACTCGACCTTCATAAAAAAAACTCAAATATGACGTGTCATTATACCGTATACCCACATGTCCTCCCAATACACCACCGAACCAAAACTTTTGATGCAATACATGTTCTGGTTTCGGTTTTGATCCGTACAAGAACCTTACCTGAAGTGTGTCTACTTGTGCAAATTGAAAAAAATGAATCAAGCAAACAGTTAATAATATCTTGAATCTCATGCCCTAAAAATAAAAAACCGCTTGATTGCTCAAACGGTTTTCTATAAAAAAAAGATGTGTTTAGTGAGCAGACAAATATTCAGCTACACCATCAAATGAAGCAGTCATTCCTGCATCACCTTTGTGCCAGTTTGCAGGACAAACTTCACCGTTTTCTTCGAAAAATTGCAAAGCATCAACCATACGCAACGCTTCATCAACATTACGACCCAAAGGGAACATATTTACCAACTGATGCATAACAGTACCTGTTTTATCAATTAAGAACAAACCTCTGTAAGCAATCATTGGTCCCTCGGCTGTTAATTTTCCATCCACATCGTAATCATATTCTCCGGCTAATACGCCAAAAGCTTCAGATATGGTTTTTGATGTGTCAGCAACAATAGGATAAGTAACTCCCTCAATACCTCCTTTGTTTTTAGGTACTTGTAACCATCCCCAATGCGATTCTTCCGTATCAGTAGAGCATGCAACAACTTTTACTCCACGTGCTTCAAACTCACCAAGCTTTGCTTGAAACGCATGCAATTCAGAAGGACAAACGAATGTGAAGTCTTTCGGATAGAAGAAAAACAATACATGATTCTTGCCAATAAACTGATCCAAAGAAAAATCAGAAACAATCTCTCTACCGTTTACAACTGCTGCTGCCTTGAATGACGGCGCTTTTTTTCCAACTAGTACTCCCATTTTTATTTTTATTTGTTTGATTTAAAATGATAACAAAATTAAGGTTTTTAAGTTTATCGTTTTTTTCTGTTTTTTGGTTTATTTCAATGAGTTCTTTCACACTATTATGAAAATTAACCTATTGTTAGATTCACAAAATAGCTGCCTCATGTTAACCTATTTATGATTTCATCAGTCAAAGGAAATTATTTTAAATCATATCTAAAATCGAATACCTTTATGATTCAATAGAAAAAAACTATGATATCAATTCAACAAATGCATTATCTCCTTGCGGTTTATGAACAAAAGAGTTTTCAAAAAGCAAGTGAAGTGTGTTTTGTCACACAACCCACTTTATCCATGCAAGTAAAAAAAGCCGAAGATACGCTAGGTCAATTAATTTTTGATCGTGCTAAAAATCCAATCGAACTCACTGCATATGGGAAACACTTGGTTCCGTTATTAAGGAATATACTTGAGGAAAATCAAAAGATTTTGCTGTTAAAAGATAGGTTGTCGAATGTACTTGAAGAACAGGTCAAAATTGGAGTCATTCCAACTGTTGCTGCCTACATGCTTCCTGATCTTTATGAAACTTGGAAGCATGATTTACCTCAAATTTCATTGGATATCAAAGAGCTTCGTACCAATGAATTGATCCAGGCAGTGGAGAATAAAACGTTGGATTTGGCGATAATGGCTGGACCGTATAATCATCCAGGATTCAATTCGTCGGTACTTTATGAAGAGGAAATATGTGTATATGCGCCTCATATTACAGATGCTTACACAAATAGAAATGCTCTCACTCAGGAGCAACCGTGGTTATTGAGTAGGGGAAATTGTTTAAGAAATCAAATGATTAATTTCTGTCAACTTGAAGAGAAGGAGACAAGTATGAAGTGGAACTATGAAGGTGGTAATATTGATTTATTGATGCAGATGGCAGAGAAACTAGGAGGATACACCTTGGTGCCTAGAAATTTTCATGCTTTACAAACAAAGCAGCAACATATCAAAAAGATTTTGGTTGATGGACTACCTGTCTACCCAGGAAGAACAATTTTGGGTGTTTTTTCTGCTAGAAGCGCAAAAGTTGAATGGATACATAAGCTTATTCACAGTATTCAAACCCCCTATCAATTGGGGGCTGACCAGAAACTTGAGTTGATCAACTGGAATGCTTAGTGATGTAGTGATCTATAATCCTTTTCGCAGCGCCAGAATTTTCCTCAACATAAGCAATGGCACGAGCAGAAATTTGAGGTAAATCTGATTCAATGGCTTGTACCAACTCATAAAGCTGAGCTTCCTGTTGAATTGAAAAACCAAATGCATGAGTTATAAATGCATGAGCCTCATGAAAGCGTTGATGCTTCGGACCAAAAATAACAGGTAAACCATATACGGCAGGTTCAAGGATATTATGGAGTTTTCCTGAAAATCCTCCACCTACATAGGCCCATGTTCCGTATCGATAGGCAGAGGTTAGCATGCCAATCGTATCCAAAATTAGAAACTTGCACTGTTGACCTTTATATGTGCTGTAAAGAGAATAATCCTCGCTTAACAATTCCGTTATGAATTGAATATGATTTGTTGAAATGTCGTGAGGTGCAAGTATAACTTTCTTGTCGTGCTGTTTTAAAAAAGGGATTAAAAGCTCTTCATCCGCATCCCAGGTACTACCAAGTATAATGGCTTTCTCGTTCCCCAAAAATGTTTCTATGATCTGATTCGTTTCATGTCTAGCTTTATTGGAAAGAACCCGGTCGTAACGCGTGTCACCGGTTACTTGTGAACCTGGAATACCCAATTGTTCTAAAAGTGATTGTGTTTGTTTTGTTTGGACATAAAATTGATTCACTTGCCGAATAGTTTTTCGAGATAAACCTCCCCACCAGTTGAAAAAACGCTGATTGGACCGCAAAACCGTACAAATCGAGATCACCTGAACATTGTTTCGATTCAAGCAATAAATTAAATTTGGCCAAAATTCATATTTTACCAAAAAACAAGCTACTGGTTTTACAGATCGAATAAATCGATTCAGGTGAAAAGGTAAGTCGTAAGGCAAGTAACACACTGTATCCGCAACATGTTTGCGTTTATGGTAGTGTTCCATTCCTGAAGGGGAAAAAAATGTAACGATAATATGACAGCCATTTACTTGTTGCTTCAGTTCCTCCATAACTGGAAGTGCCATATCAAACTCACCCAAGGAGGCGCAATGAAACCAGTAAACAGATGGATTCTTCGGTAGTTTAGGAATGGCTTGACGATAACCTTTAAATTTCGTGTTTAATTTTTTATTGAAGCGAGCCCCAATCATTAAAACCGGGTATAACACAAGGAGCAACAGTGAATACAGTATTCGCATCAATCGAAATAATAATCTTTAGGTTGTCGCTTATAAAAAGGAATATACCAACCCAAACGAACGCCATATTGAAGATCAAACCGTCTAGATGTTTGAACTGGTATATCTGGTTTATCAAAATTTACTAACCTCCGATTATAAGTGAATCCTTCTTGTAGGTAAAAGCCTCCATAAAAATTATAGAATCCTCGATTGGCTAAAAATGAGTATCCTATGAATTGATGAAGATTCAACCCAGTTGTCATGCGGTCATAGCCTTTTTTATAATTCAATTCAAGTTGTGGAATAACCTGGTCTTGTGTTTCAATACGCAAATGGTGCAATAAAAATCCAACGCCAGTTTCCAGCATTATACCGGAATTTTTATTAGGACTCAAAACCGGGATAATTTTACCGATTTTAGCATTTACATTAAATCCTCGCGCATACACCATAACCTTGGCGATATCACCATTTATATCCGTAATGTTGCCTTGACTATCAATTAAATGATTGAACAATCCGTAAAATTCGAATGTTGAATCTGCAGCTTTTATTTTGTTGCCAAATATAAAATTAGCATCAACTCCAAAAATTGTATTGCTTTTAAGTTTATAACCGGCACTTACACCTACGTGGTTTAAATAGCCATATCGTTCCGATAAATCCCCACCAGTGAAGATGCTTCCATAATGTACACCAATTAAAGGTGTGGCAATGGATGAATCCTTGACATTGCGTTGCGCTTGTGCTTCAAATGACAGCAGCAACAACAGTAATATCAGATTCTTTGTCGAGTTCAAGAAATTAAAGGTTATGAGCGATTTATGAGCTTCTTCCAAAAGCTTTTAGACTCTTCTTGTCGACCGTAGCCATATCCATATCCATACCCGTACCCATACCCGTATCCATATCCATATGCTTTACCTTTTAGGTCGGTACCATTGATCAAAACAGCCATGTTTCCAAGTTTTTGTTCTTTGTAAATCGTACTGGCAATATTCAGCATACGCTTGTCTAAAAAATTTGCACGTACAACATAAAGCGTCATGTCAGCAAATTTGTTTGAGTGAATGGAATCTGCGACCAATCCAACCGGAGCAGTGTCAACAACTATGAAGTCGTAAGTTGATTTCAAGTAGGTAAACAGATCTTCGAGTCGTTCCCTTAAAAGTAACTCAGAAGGGTTGGGTGGAATATCACCAGATATGATGTAATCAAGATGCTCATTTGTTTCATCACGATGAATGATATCCGAAACTTGAAGAGATTCATTCACGATAAAATTAGAAACACCTTCTTTGATATCAAGACCAAGGTATTGTTTGAATTTAGGAGCGCGTAAGTCCAGACCGATCACAACAGTTTTTTTTCCTGAATGAGCAATGGAGTGCGCAAGATTGATAGAGATAAAAGTTTTTCCTTCAGAAGCAACAGTAGAAGTTACAAAAATTGTTTTGCCTTTGACTTGGTCACCCGTAAGCATAAAGTTGATATTCGTTCTCAATAACCTAAATGCTTCTGCAATGCCCGTATTGCCATGTTTGGTGGCTACAATTGTCTCTTCACCTTCGTTAAGAGGTATTTCCCCAATACCAGGTAATTTGAAAGGTTCCAAATCTTTTAACCCGTGAACTTTATTGTCTAAAAGATCTTTGATGTAAATAATCCCAGCAGGAATAATTAATCCAATCAACAAAGCTCCGAGGTAAATGATTTTTCGCTTTGGCGATACAGGCTTTTCATCTGAATAGGCGTAGTCAATTACTTTTGTACTTCCTACCGTTGCAGCCAATGCAATTTCATTTTCTTCTCGCTTTTCTAACAGGTATAAATAAAGGGTCTCTTTGATTTGTTGTTGGCGTAAGATATCCCTGTATTCCCGTTCAAACTGTGGTAATGAATTAATTCTCGAATTGTAGACATTTTCTTTGGCCTTCAATTTATTTAATTGCAATGAAGTTGTGTATTTGAAATTTCCTAAACTTTCCTTAATAGAACTCTTTAATGCAGATAACTGACCCTCTAATTTTTGAACATTCGGATTTCGTTCACTGGAGTTGACGAGCAATTTATTTCTTTCCAAAACAAGTTTGTTGTACTCATTGGTCATCTCAATTAAACTAACATCTTGTAAACCTAAATTGGTTGGGAGTAAGTCAGATACACCTTCATGTTTTTGAATATATTGATTCATATATTCTGCAAGCGATAACTGTATGCTGGCGTCGGTTACTGCTTTTTCAGAATAACCTTGTTTTTCCAAGTACGATGCAGCATCCTTTTCTACATCCACTAAATTGTTTGTCGATTTAAAGTCTTGGCCAGCAAGTTCTACATCCGACAGCTCTTCAGCGATAAATGCCATGCGCTCATTGATGAATTTACTGGTGTTTTTAGCAACTTCATTTTTATCTTCAATGCCATCTAATTCATGTTGTCGAATTAACTCATTGATGATGTCGTTATTCTTCTGAATAACAGGTCCTTTTATGGAGATGCTCAAAACATCTGCATCTTTGCTAACAGACTCAATGACAAGGTTTTTTTGTAAATCATTGACTGTTTCGTTTAAAGAAGAAATGATGACATCAAATTTACGACCAAAATAGGATGCATTTAAACGCCAATTTTTTTGCAACTTGAACGGCTCACCTTGGATTTTAAATGCCCTGCCAAAACGACAAGTACCCTGAGGATTTCCTTGTTCATCGATAAGTTGAAATGTTGAACTGGTTTTGATAACAATTCGAAATGCTATTGATTTAGGGAACAACAAACTATCAGCTTGTACATATTCAAGATCAAAAGGTGTTTTGTCGTATAGCTCAATTGCTTGTATCCCTGTTTTTGTACCTCTTGCAAGTATTGTTTTGTTAAGTTCTAATTCTTTGGCTACCCGTTCTAAAATTGTGCGAGATTTGAAAATTTCAATTTCATTTTCCAGATCTTGAGAACCTCCACTAATGCCGAGGTTTTTAAGCATTTCCATGTCTTTGCCTAGGCTACCAACTTTCTCATCTTCCTTAATCAGTACGCTGGCGTGAGATTCATAAGTGGATACAGTATAACGTAAATAGATAAAAGCAACAGCTAACGAAATAATAGATCCCGTTGCAAACCATTTCCAATGAAAAAGATATTTCTCAAGAATTTCACGCAAATTTATTGACGAATCTTGATCTTGTTCTATAGAATCGATCATATTAATATAGGAGAATGTTTATTGTGGTTAAGATTAGGGATGTCATTGAAATAACAATACCACCGGTTGACTGAACTAGTGTGGAACCAAAACGAGCGGCGGCATTTTGTTCTATATATAAGACATCATTTTGAGTGAGGTAATATACTGGTGAAGTAAAAACTGATTTGTTTGTAAGGTCAATTCTATATTCGGTTTTCAAACCATTCTCTTCCCTTATAACTAAGATGTTTTTGCGGTTTCCAGTGATTTTTAAATCACCGGCAAGCCCTATTGCTTCCAAAATAGTAATGCGTTCATTCGGAACTTTAAATGTACCTGGATTTTTAACATCACCTAGAACAGTAACCTTATAATTTTGAATTTGAATTTGAACCACTGGGTTTTTGACAAAATTTGTTAGCAACTCACTAATTTTTACGGTTGCCTCCGATCTCGTTAACCCACCAAGACGTATTTTTCCAATTACTGGCATAGTAATATCACCAGTTTGATCGACCAAATAACCGAAAGGTGCTGGCATTCCATTAACGTATCCGTTATTTGTCATTTGTTGCATCCCAACAGGATTCAAATTGAAGGGTAATACTGACTCAGGGTCGTCTCCACTGACAAGTATGGATAAAAAATCATCACTTTTTATCTTGGGATTATAGTTTGTTTGAAACTCCTTTGGGGCGTCAAATGATCCTTGAAAATAGATGAGTTTTTGCTCGGTTTTACAAGAGAAAACAGACAGAGATAGAATAATTAGATAAAACCAACGCATGTTTTATTTTTTCACGAAGGTAAGAAAAAACTCAGTAAGCTTTTTCTTGTCCTCGAATCATATTGAGGATGGTGAGTCCGATGATTTTCAGATCTAATAAAAACGACCAATTTTCAACGTACCAGATGTCACTGTTTACGCGATTTTCAAGATCTTCAACCAGTTCAATTTCACCTCTAAATCCATTTACCTGCGCCCATCCTGTTATTCCCGGTTTTGATAAATGACGTACAAGGTAATTTTGCATCAATTCTGAGTAGTGTTCGGTATGTTTCAGCATGTGCGGTCTAGGTCCAACAACCGACATATTTCCGATAAGAACATTAAAAAATTGAGGCAATTCATCTAAATTGGTTTTTCGAAGAAACTTGCCTAGTCCAGTTGTTCGGGTATCGTTTTTTGTAGCTTGTATCAAATTTGCATTGGAGTTCATTTGCATGGAACGGAATTTATAGCAAGTAAATACTTTGCCGTGTTCACCCGTCCTGACTTGTTTAAAAAGTACAGGTCCCTTAGAGCTTGCTTTTATAAGCAGTGCTATCAGTGGATACAACCAGGAAAGTAGCAGCACCAATACCGAAATAGAAAAAATAATATCCATTATTCTTTTTATAATTCTGTTTCCTGGCAACTCCAAAGGTTCTTTCCGGAAACTTACTATTGGTACATTATTGTAAAAATCGATGTTAATTCTACGAAACGAAATTTCGCTATGAAAAATTGGAGCAAACTTGACACGAATGAAATTTTTATCACAGTATAGTAAAATCTTATCAATCAAGGTTTCCGTTCCAAGTTCGGATGCTACAAAAACTTCATTAATATTATTGGATGCATGCAGTTGTTCTAAATCCGTTAAATCACCTAGATAGGTAAGGTTGGAATGCCCTGTATTTTCTATGTTAATATACCCAATTAATTTATATCCCAAATACAAGTCATTTTGGAGAAATTGCAGGAGTATCGGATGTTTATTTGGGTTGCCGACAAACAAAATTGTCCGAAAGTTATAACCTAATTTCCGTGCATATTTGAGGAGTAAGACGAATAATACACGGTAAAATAAAATGGATATCGTAAATAACCCATAAAAATAGAGCATTCGAAGCCTGGAAACATCGGTAAATTTTAGAATAACTACAAAAGATAGGGTGATTAAAAAGTGAATCAGAAGAATGCGAAAAGTTTTCCAAATAACTTTTTCTATTCGTTCTATTCGAACAATTTTATTCAATTTGTGTGAATTAGAAAGAAGTATCCAAAGTATTGGAGAAAGAACAAAAACCGTTTTAGGTTCTTGAAGAGATAAGCGTTGTAAATTACCAAAACGCAGGTAGAAAGAAAGTAAATAACAACTTAAAATAAGAAGGATATCAACAGAACTCAGAAACAATCCAAAATATTTGGAGGCACGAACAGAGGCTAGTTGTTTAAAAAGATGTTTTCCCGCTACCAATTTTCAGAAAGTAAACTTGCGTTATTAAGAAATCATAAAAATAAATAATTTGTAGTATTATCAAAGAGTTTTTTTAATTTGAAGGCTATACATGTAAGGAGCAAAATAATACTAATTAAATTAGTATTATTTAAATTGCATTTTATTTAATCGTGTTTATTCTAGTGATTTCTTCAAAATGACACACATATTTATCAATTATTTTATCCCAACTGTAGATCTGCTGAATCTTTAAAATATTCGCCTTGGTATAGATTGGGTAAGTATTTTTGGAAACTTCATTTAACCATTTCGCAACGTTGTCAACTGAATTAAAATAAAGAGCATCATCTCCTAAAATAGCTTTATTAAAAATGTTGTCATGAGCGCAGACAAGTGCTGAGGATGCCATTGCCTCCAGTAAGGATGGATTAGTTCCCCCTACGGTATGTCCATGGAAATAAACATTTGAAAAGTACCGCAGGTTATTGAGAACATCTTGATTATAGATCCCTCCCAAAAATCGAATCCGCGAGTCTGATTTGAATTTGTTTTTAATGTATTCCCCGAATTTTGTTTCATGTTTTCCGATGACCAAAAAGGGTCTGGTACTGGAGGATAAAGTTACTCCATCCAAAATCGTTTCGATACTGTTTTCAGGTTCCAAACGAGCGATGAGCAAATCGTACTCGTATTCCTTTAAATTATAGTCATTTAGAATATTCGAATTCGGGTTTTCAAAAACATGTGCACCATAGGGTATGTAGGTGGAACTTTTTGCATATTTCTCTTGAATATAGCTTTGAATACCAATCGAATCTGAGATCAAATAATCTGAGTGTTTGACAGCTAGACTCTCCGCATATTGAAGGAATTTCTGAACCTTTTTGGAGTACTTTGTTCTTTTCCACTCTAAACCGTCCATGTTTGTAGTTAGCACAGCTTTTTTGGGAAAAAGGCGCGACCAAACAGAACTACTGGTATATCCTAATTGTAGGATGATATCAAAATTTCGTTTTCTGCTATCAAGTATGCAATTGAGATCATAAATAAATTGGCCAGCCGTTCCAATCTTGTCTTCCGGATCCTTGCAGTGTATGATCTTTACACCCTTAAATTCCTTTTCCTGGTATGGATGGGTATGTGAATTGTATACTGTCACAAGATGACCTCTTTCAACCAGTCCCACAGAAACATACTCGGCGAACTGTTCGAAACCACCGTAATAATTAGGTATTCCTCGGGTACCGATGATGGCTATTTTCAAAATTCCTTATTGATTTTTTGCAGTTCCGATTCCAAAAAGCCTGTTTTTGACTTGAACAGCAGTGTTGTAATACTTGGCCGCAACCTTCTTTAGTACAGACGAATCCTTATCCGGAAACCAATCTGTTGTTCTAGGCTTTTCGAGTATATTATGATGCACAGTATAAGCATAAGTTGCTATTGATGTTCTATATTTTCCTCCGGGAAATGCCGTCATTTCATATCCATGTAATGTATAAGGACGACATTGCTGAATTATCATTCTGTTGAAGGGAACTTCCAATTCATTTTTTTCACCTGATCTTAAGTCTTCTATCTTTAGGTGTCCTTTGTATTCTTTTTTCCAATCTTTATTCAAATAAAAAAGTAGATTCATATTTCGGTACCAATTTTTATTTAAGGGGTGATAGTTGAAATCAAGATGCATATCTAAAAAGCTATTCCTCTTACCTTGATGTAGACCACCCCCATGATTTTTAGGATCAACAAAAACTTTCTCACAAGCTATATAACTAAGAAAGGCATTGAATCTTTCAGATTTTATATCCTCGTAAAACTCTTCAAAAACGGCTCCTAATTCCTTATAATTAGATTTTTCAAACTTATTATTTGCAAACATGTAATCGCGACTTTTATTTTCAAGTTCTGGAATTAATTCCAACATGTTGTTGACCTTCTCTGTATCACAAAAATCATCAATAATGAGATGAGGAAAAGGATGAGCAGTTAAGTATTGTTCTCTCAAAAACTTCTTGTTATTCTCTAGTTTTTCAAAGTTGATCATTTTATTGTATTTATTATTTGAACTATTGTATTAGCCGATTTCTTCCAACTATATCTGTTTAAAATTGTCATTTTAATATTATATAGTTGTTCATCACTTAACGGATTCCCTAAATTATTTAGTAATTTGTTTTCCAATTCTATATGATTCGAAGGATTAAAGAGATTATCTCCAAAAAAATCAAAATCACTCATTGCTGTTTTCGAAGAGCATAATACAGGAGTTTTCATAACACCAGCCTCTAATGGTGGAATTCCAAAGCCTTCAGCAACAGTTGGATATACAAATAAATCAGCAGCATTGTAGAAATGTATTAATTCTTCCTGTTCAATAGAATCGAAATAGTAGTAGATTCCTAATTTAGGGATTTTGGACAGAAGTTGATCTAATTTATAATTTTTTATCGATTGTTTTCCAATAAAAACCAAAGAATATCCTTGTTCATATAATTTCAAGTCAATAAACGCACGAAGCAAGAGGTCATGGTTTTTTCTTGGTTCAATACGACTGATATAAAGAATATACTTATGAATTTTATACCTTGATTCAATAAAATCCTTACTTGTTTCTTTATCAATTGAATAATAAGAATCAATGTTAACAGCATTGGGGGTTATTTGGATGCGCCCTACTGTGAACGGGAAGTAATGTTCAATCCTTTTTTTTGAATAATCAGATACTGTTAAAATAAAATCTGATCTTCTGGCTGAACGTTTATAAAGAAAATTCTTTTGAATTACATACAACTTGGTAAATTCTTCTTTAAAATCATTAAACAAAAGATCATGAATCGTATTAATCTGTTTACAAACTTTTATTAATGGAGTAATGTACTGGAAATGAGCTAAATCAATTTTCTTCCAAAGCAATATGAAAGGTAGTTCAATTCCTAGTCGGATAAAGCGGTTTTTTGATCTATATTTAATGAATCTTACATTCGGATGAACGCCAAAAATTTTCTCTAAATTTTTCGGATAATAGGCTCCGAAGAAAAAAAATACATCCGGACAAGAGGTAATCAGAATAGAATATATTTCCTTAAGATATGTCCAGGTCCCTTGAAATTCATGATCAAAAACATGGGCATCAACAAATATGTGTTTTATAGTTGTTTTTGAAGGACGAGTTTTCATTGACTGGGAAATTTATTTTGATAAGCCCAAGCATAGTTTTGAATTATTCGCAAGTAGGTTTTTGTCTTTCCAGCTTTAATAAATGGAATTAAAACAAATGAAAGCACTCGTGCCATTATACATTTAATTGTTTTCCTTAAAACAATATTTTTACATGTCATTTCATCTATGATCCTCTCAGATTTCCCTAGTTCAAATGCATACTTCAAAACGTATGTCTCATTGAGTTTTTCATTGATTTTGTGAAGTATATTCTGTCTTGGATGGTAATAGATATTGTAACCAAGTTCAGCAGCTCGATTTTGATAGTCAATTTCTTCACCACCTGCTAATGAATTACCTTTTCTGCCTAGTTCACAATTGTAATTTCCAATGTTTTTGGCAACTTCTTTTCTAATTGCAAAATTACACCCCATCAAGTACTTCAAAAATTTTGGTTCATTGCCCATATCGTAAATACTTACAAGGAAGTAGTATTTCTTCGGTAGCCAATCAGGAATATTTATTTTATGAGGAAGTACCTTACCTCCGGAAATAGCAATTTCAGGATCCTGGAAGATATGGTCACAAACTTCAAAATAGTCCGAAGGCAATTCTATATCGTCATCCAAATAAACCAAGACTTCACCAACCGCTTCCTGCATGCCGCGGTTTCTGGCATGCGATAAACCCTGATTTGTTTCTAGAAAATATTTCAATGAAGAAAAGGAGCTGAAAGATTCTACAATTTTGCTAGTTTGATCAGTTGAATTATTATCTATGATGATCAATTCACAATCTTCTCTTTTACCAATCGCATCAATTATTGAACCGATCGTTTCTTTTAAATAGTTGCAACGATTATAAGTGCAGACAATAATTGAGAAATAAATCATGTAAAAATGAATTTGAATGGGGAAATACCAGAGCCATTGTTATAAATAGCCTTATAATAAAATGCAATAAGTCCTATCAGGATAAATGCTAAAATAGGGATATGAAGTTTTTGAAGTGTGGACCTGTCTACTCGGAAAACATAAAACACTAAAAATGCCAAAATAAACATTCTGAAAAAAACAAAGTAATCGGCTATTCTGGCAAGGATAAAATTATCCGCAAAAAGTCTTGATAAAATTAATCCAACAAAAAAGTATCCATAATATTGTTTAAACAACTTAGTTGGGAAGGTCTCAAATAATTTATTTGAAAGTAATATAATGAACGCATCAATTATGAAAAATAAAATGTATGAGGTACCATCTCCTTTTTTTAATTCATCAGAAATTTCTTGCATGTAGTCAAGGTTCTCAAGATAGTATGAATACCCCATCAAGTTTACCAAGGGAGAAACTATTTCAAGTAACACACTAAAAAATGTAGGCAAAATCCAGTAAGCCAATACCAAAATAACGAATTGAATAGATCTTGAGCCGTACCATTTATAATGAATGAAAGGCAGAACGAGTAAAGGGATCAAGATGGTCTTATGAAATGAAAAACCCAATAGTATTAAAACAGAAAATTTTAAATAATTCTTATCATTAAACACGCTTATCGCATAAACAAAAATGAAAAAAGCTAGGGTTTGTCTCATCGCATTCATACTAATAAAAAACAAAAGCAGTGTGAAAAAAAAGAAAAACACCAATGGTCTCAACCGTTTTATTGGCTCTGTGGATTTTAGCAGGAAATATATCTGTAAAAATGCGAGGACTACGAACAGCCAAAAAGTCTCAGCTTGAAGGGCATATAGTAATTTATTAAGTGATATAAAACCAAAATCATTGTCCACCGGGAATATGCCGGTATAAACTAATTCCCTGTACCATTGAGAATAACCATGATAATCTCTTCCAACCTCATATCTCAACCCAACAAAGAAAACAAAAACAAAGCCCAGTAGTAGGGTAATAAGAGTACTTATGGTTCTTTTTCTATCTGACTTTAATGCATCAACTCTGTTATCCATTAAAGTCAAAGAAATAAAAATCAATGGAAGTACAGTATAGATTAAATATGTAAATGGATCTTGGGTCATTTGTTAACAAACAAATCAGTGTAGTTCATTCTTTTAAATACTTCTAACTGTCCTCCCGGTGTGACATTATATACGTTAACCCCATTTTTTGTGAGGAATTTATTAGCTGTTTCAAATCCTTTTTCCATCCTTAAAACATTTGGATCATGAAGTCTTTCACCTTTTCGATAATAGTTTGGGGTAAAGTGGTTTTCGTCCTCACTCAAATTAGTAATCACCGAGTTTTTTCCTTGATCTAGTTTTGGATAGTTGTGATCAAAACCAATTAAATATATTTCCTTAAACCCCATGAAATATGCAAGTTGGAGACACATATAAGTAACACTACCCCCAACACAAATTTTACGTGCACAATTTTCGCTAAATACAGGTTTAAAAGGTTCTTCTCTATAATTAATGTATGCATTGAAGTTTACACTTGATTTGTTCTTTTTCAATGTATAATCCAAGTAACTCGGTATAAATTTGAATGATTTTTCTAGAGAATTAATTTCTTCCGACCTATCCTCTGCAATTAAATAGTCCTCTATAACATAATAGGTGGGATAAAATCCCATTTTTTCATAGTTGAGATAAATTCCATTCACACCGAAAGTTAATTCATCTTTAAGAAGAGTTAAATCTACTTTATTCAAAGAAGGGCCGTTTCCAATTATAAAGCATCTTTTTCCTTGATGGAGATTTTGAAATGAGCGTATTTTTTTCTCATTCTTTGTTAAATAAATTCCTATACCAACGAGCCTGAATCGAAGAGTAAAGAAAAAATGTTTGATGAAATTAACATTTTTACTAGGGTCAATAATGGACCTTTTGTCAATAAAAATATGGTATATACTTTTTATAATAGATTTTATTGTTCTTTTAATCATTTCTTAAATCGATTTTAGGATTCTATGAGCATAATTTTGTCTAAATAAAAACATCACAATTTGACTTAGCAATATTGCATAAACTGCTCCCCACAATCCATGAATTGGGATTAACCATATATTTAATAGTAATGCTGAGCAGGCACCCCAAACACTTGAATAGAAATAATATTTACTCTGTTTGACTGCAGAAAAGTTGGCACCAACTAATCCGGATAGGGCTGCAAAAAAAGCGGATGCGGTAAGTAGAGGTATGAACTCAGCTGATTGAATAAATTTCTCATCAGCAATTAAGTTTATAATGTTTGTGCTAAAAACAGATATTAATACAGCAACGAGTCCAAGAAAACCAGACAAGATAAGAAATACTTTTCGGTAGAACTGTTTGTATCCTTCCTTCCCGAACTCCTCAAGAACTGAAGCTTGCCAGGCAATCATAAAAATACCAAAAAGTACATTAATTGCAGACGGAACTTTAAGAGCAACAGCTAAAATACCTATTCCTTCTAATCCAACTTCCTTTTCAAGGAGAGGTCTATTAATTGAACTGATTATCCACCACATCAGTGCATTCGGAATTAGCGGTATTGAATAGTGAATAAGTTCTTTGTATTTTGAAAAATCAATATATTTAGTGTTCCAATATTGAAAAGCCTTAGAGTGGACTAGAGTATAAATTGAAGTGATCAAATTGGCTAGGATTAGCGAAAGAAAAAATCCTTCTAAACCTATGGAAGGAATTATCATAAATCCCAAGGTTGCTGTCAATCCGGTTAAAACTATCCCTGACATAGAATAGACAATCAATTGATCAATACCTCTGGTGAACTGCTGTGTCGTGTTTTGAATGATCATAGCAAATAAAAGCGCGCATAAATGCCAGAAATATTGAGTAAAGCTGTGAAGTATGTCGAGTGACAAAAACAAGTAGTTTAGTGCGATTAAAATGGCAACTGAAAAACACAGTACAATAAAAGAAAAGGTTATTCCTGACGAGAAAATTTCTGATTGTTCGTCTTTACTTTTTCCTTTTGGGAAAATAAACAACGACTCAGCAATACTCAATGTTACTATTCCCATTAGAAGTGAAACATACACAATCACTGTATCCGATGCTCCAAAATCTGAAACGGAAAGATGCCGAGTATAAAAAGGCAACATCAAAAGAGCAATCAACTTGCTGCCTAGGTTCCCAATTGAGACAAGAATAGTATTACTGAAAAGCCTTCTGTATTTGGTCATACGTGAAATTCACTGATGTAACCCCCCAGGTCTTTTATGCTATTATTGTTGAATCCAAAAAATTCAATCTCATTCGATTTCGCCGCTTCAAAATCATTGATACTGTCACCTATTAGACAAGTTGTTTGCCTAGAATATTCATTATCTTGAATGAGATTTTTTACCAATTCTGTTTTTGGAGTGGGTGAACCGTGAATTGATTTGAAATAGGTTGACAATTCTAAATGACCGCAAATTGTTCGAAGTTCATGCTGATCAGATCCGGAAACAACATGCATAGTAAAGTTCTTGTAATACTTACGAATAAAATTTACAGAATCAATTATCAGCAGTTCAGGGTTTAGTAGATTTTCAAGCATTACTTTTGAAAATCGGCCTGCGAGAATTTCAATTTCCTTTTCTGTAATTTCTTCTTTTCTGATCTCTTCGAAAAAATATCTAAACTTATGATACCTGGATAACCCTCCATTTTTACGATGATAGATCATGAATTGATCGACTTGATCTCCCGGGTAATCTGCCAAAACAAGTTCGAATCCTTTATCTCGAATTGGCATGGAGTCCATGATTACCCCATCGAAATCCCATAATATCGTATTGTAGTCAGATAATTTTTTCATAGATGGCCTCTGCAATTATAAAATCATCTTCCCAATCAACATCTATTGAACGAATCTTATCCATCTCATAAAGAAAAGGGTTTTTACCAATCCTATTTTTTCTTTCAATGTAATTATCCCTACTCGTCAAAAATACGGCATGATTCATTTCAAACAGTGTCTGAAGATCCTGCGTCCTGGGCCACTCCAGTTCCGTATCGTTGTTAACGACTTTACCTGAACTATTTAAGAGGAAATTCTGAAAACGACAAACGCTTATCAAAGAATCATAACCTTTGTTTAGTTGCTTTTCATACATATGGATGGCGTCATCATATTTTTCTTCATTAACCATAGGGGTTGTCGTGTGCCCCCACAGAACATGATCTATAGTTGTTATTGTTGGAACATATTCAACCAAATCAGAAAGATTAGTGGTATCTGAACAAAGAGAGTCAGGACGTTCAATAATACGAATTCGTTTATCCTCCCGAAAAAAACTATCAGCGATGTCCAGACAAATTTCATCATTCGTTGAAACAATGATTTCCGATAATCGTTTTGATTTGCTTAACTGGGTTAATTTCAACTCAAAAAGTCCTCCTTTGAAACCAGCAAATGGTCGAGTATTTTTATTTACTACTCGACTACTTCCTTTTCTTGTAGGTAAAAAAAATGTCACATCCATATTTTTACTCATGTATTAAAGAATAAATGGATATTGTCTTTAAGTTACTGTACATAGTCGGACTCACTGAAATCAGATTTATATCTGAAAATTCCATGAACTGATTAAATAAAGTTTCATTTTCAGCCGTTAACAACCGTTCGATTGTCCTCATATCTGATCCAAAGTAGCCGTCATATCCAACGAGATAAATGTTTTCAGGGGACAACGTTAAACTGGTTTGAAGTGCCAGTGCTGTATGAGAATCATGTAGTGATTCGGTGAAAGTTACACATTCCAATTCAAAACACTTTTCTTTGATTTGATTTGGAACATAGGTTCCCATCTTTCTGGGGAAAGGAGGTAGTACACAAGTGCCCTGAAAATTGGATAAATTCGCAAACACTTTCTCCATTCGATACCCTTCATTTCCTACCAGACAAAAGTACTGCGGTACCTTAAGGTGAAGGTACTGCTTTGCATTCTTTGAGCTAGCATGAATAATTGCAATATCCTTGGTTTTTGAGATGAATTCTTCAATTCCCTCATCATGAACTTTCGCAGATGGTCCACCTCCAATGATCAGTACATTTTTAACTTTTTCAGTTTTTAAGGTTTCAAACTTCTCATTATCCTGAATCCCTTGCGACTGATTATCGAGTGCTCTCACAATGGAATTCAACGAATAGTAACGAGCAGTTACCCAATCCATCACATCCTTTTGGGGCAGAGAATTAGATCCTGATATCATGTAAGGAAGATTTGTTCCCCATTCATGCTCTTTTTGCAATCCTTCAAAACTTTGTATTAACAGACCTAATGCATTAAAATCTACTTCAGCGCCAAATTTTGATGCCAATACTGTTAAAAGGAGTTCTGTTTTTAAATTTCCCGCACCTCTGCCCATTCCAAGTACCGTGGAATCTATAATCTCTACACCATGTTCGATTGCAGTCAGTGAATTTATTAGTGCCAGCTCAAGATTGTTGTGTCCGTGAAAACCAAGTTTAACGTCCGTCTTCGCTCTTACCAAATCAATCGTCTCAATAACATCACTTGGATAAACTCCTCCATAAGAATCAACCATGTAAAAGTAATCTGCTAGGTCACCAAGCTGTGACAAATTACTGAGGAATGAAGGATTTTCTTTCCATTTTGACATGTACATCACGTTGAATCCAACCTCAAAACTCATGTTCCTTAGTTCTTCAGCTAGCTTTAGAGCTCGTAACAAATTCTCTGGTGCCAAGGCAATTCTGACCATGTCAACTAAACCTATACAAGGGGTTAGAAGAGTTCTGACATCTTGATGTGTAACATCCTTTTCATTCAGAATTATCACAATTTTTTTATTCGACGTCGATCTGATATCCTGTAATTCGAATAGCGGCGAATAAAAGTATTTACCTTGATATTCCTTTTGTGTATTGTTTCTATATCCAATTTCCAGATAATCAATAGGAAGATCATTAATGCAATTAATATAGCTTTCCACAATAGGTTTATCGAAATCCCAATTCGTGTAATATCCACCATCTCTTAATGTACAGTCTAATATTTTAAATTTGAAATAATTCATAAGATTGTACTTTATTTTATGTCGTGTTTAAATTATTGATTTCATAGAGTTATTCTCACCTCCTTCACCTCTCTCTCATGCTCCAAAAACCACTTGTA
>Ga0172373_10002481_pt1 | contig 28102 bp, 23 predicted proteins | sample Lak10m_2_FD_114546 | JGI IMG/M metagenome (GOLD analysis project Ga0172373, IMG submission 114546) | Freshwater microbial communities from Kabuno Bay, South-Kivu, Congo - kab_092012_10m | ecosystem: Environmental > Aquatic > Freshwater > Lake | place: Democratic Republic of the Congo...
AGGTGCATGGCACCTTTTTACCATGGTGGTGTTTCCGCTCCCTGACGGTCGCGGCTCGGCAGGGGTGTTTGCGGCGGCGAACGGGTCTCCTGAGACGTGGCCCAAGTGTGGTCCCAGAAGTGCTTGCGGTGAATAAAAACACTGCAATTCCGGCGTAAAGGTGCATGGCACCTTATTACTGGGAGTTACGGCCGGGTGTTGTGGTGGTGTTTCCGCTCCCTGACGGTCGCGGCTCGGCAGGGGTGTTTGCGGCGGCGAACGGGTCTCCTGAGACGTGGCCCAAGTGTGGTCCCAGATGTGCTTGCTGTGAATACAAACACTGCAAATCCGGCGTAAAGGTGCATGGCACCTTTTTACTGCCGCTCGCTTCTTTATCCCAATCAGGCCGCGACCGTCAGGGAGTGTCGTGGTGGCATTATTCGAGGGGTTTCAGTTCAGAAACCACGCGTCGCGACATGGCGCGAGGAGACACGGCTGCCACGTTCATTTCATCGGACCGAAAGCGGAAGAGCTGGAACCCCTGAGCTCTGAGGTATGCTTTGACTTGATCCGCTGAACTGCCGAATTTCCGGAGTGTGTGATCGAGCAGTTCGATGCAGATGCAGTCCGTTCGGGCCAGTATGGATTCGGCACCGCGAAGGACCTGCATTTCAAACCCTTCGACATCGATCTTCAACAGCGAAATTCGATCGATGCCGTGCGACTGAACCACGGTGGTCAATGGGAGGCAGGGCACTTCCAGTCTCGATGAGCCCCCAGGAATGACTCGGTTGTTGTCATCCTTCCGCCGCTCATCCGTGAAACAAACGGTTCCCTCGGTGGCTCCCAACGCCACATTCAGGCAGGTGACGTTGTCAGCCCTGTTGATGGCTACGGTTTTCTGCAGGCAGGCGAAGGTTCGCGGATGAGCTTCGATGGCGATGACTTTGCCGCGTGGTCCCACGGTGACGGAACCGGCAGCGGTGACGCACCCGATATTAGCGCCGACGTCCACGAGCACATCGCCGGCACTCAGATACTCGACCACAAATTCTTCGACCGGGTCGATCACTTCGGTGTCAACCCACAGCGTCAGCGCGACGTTGCTTCGGGAGAAAAAGGGTACCTGGTAGCCCGAACGCTGCAACCGCAGCCGTTCTGATAATCCCACATTCTGCAGAACATAGCCTGCCATCGCACGGATGGGGTGTTCGAGCTTGGGACTGTTCGATCTTACCATTTTTTGAAGCAGATTCACGTGCAACTCCTTCTGCACACAATCCGGCAGCCTGCCTTTGGTCTGCTGCCACCTGATGTTGTGAATTTTAGCAGAATTTGCGGGGTTGTCGATGGAGTTTGGCAACGGGTGTTCCGGCGGCCACTGAAATCAGCGAGCCCGTCGCTTTGAACTACGGGCTCGCTTTGTGTTTACGACGGCAATCGACTTCGATTACTCGGTCTTCTTCTTCTTATTGCCTTTGGCCTGTCGCTGCTTTGGGAGTTTAGTCTGCTGCTCCGGAGTCAGAATCTTCTTCAGCTCTTCGATGGTCTTTGCTGCAAAGGCCTGCTGCTTTGTCTGGAGATCAGCCATTTTTGTTTTCTGCTCTGCGGTCAGCTGCAGCGCTTCGTCCACTGCCTTGCGAGCCTCAGCTGGTGTTTTGCCGGCGGCTTTGGCGCTTTTCTGCGCTTCACGCTCGGCTGTCCGCTGAGTTTCGGTGAGGATTTCAGAACGCTGTTTGTTCAATGCCTGGAATTCGGCCGCCAGCGTTTTGTCAAGTGCCGCAACCTGTTCTTTCTGGGCCGCAGTCAGTTCGATGCCGTTGAGAAACCGCTGAGTCGCCGCGGGGGTCTTCGCGGACTTCTTGTTTTTTTTCTCGTCAGCGACGCCCGCTGTTGCCAGGGTCAATACAAGCCCCAGACACACCAGACCCTTAAACACCTTCATCATCGTTTGCTCCTGTGGGAATTTGAGTTCAACTGGATCCCGCTGAATTTGCAATCGACAGGCTCCTCAATGCTCAGCAGGCTCTGCCTTAATCGATAACCGGGGCAGTCGAGTTATTTCAAAAAATTTGCTTGACAACAGTGGATTTCAGTGGAAATTGTCACGAGTGACCGCATGTTCACTCTGGTGCTGCTTAGTCATTGCCGCATTCCACAAACAGCACCATCGAAGGATTGCCAACCGCGGCCCACATCCCCGTGAACTTCAGCGCGCCTGTTTCGCGGTTCACTGCAAACACCGCCACATTGTCAGCTCGCTGATTGCAGCAGTACAGAAATTTCCCGGACGGATCGAAGCTGAAGCTTCGCGGATAGTTTCCACGTGTCCATTCGTTGCCTGCGGGCTTCAGAGTACCGTCATCGGCAACTGCAAAGATCCCAATGCTGTCGTGGAGTCGATTACCGCCATACACGTAGCGGCCATCGGCGGACACGAGGATTTCTGAACAGAAATTGCTCCCGACATACTCAGTCGGGAGACTGCGGATGGTCTGTCGCGGAGTCAGTCGCCCGGTGTCTGCGGCATAGTCGAAGAGGACGATTGTGGAGCCTTCTTCCTGAATGGAATACAGCCACTTTCCGTTGGGATGGAAATGAACATGTCGCGGTCCATCGCCGGGTGGGAGTGTGACGAAGGGGGTTTCGGCGGGGGACAGTTTCCCGGCCTGAGCGTCGAACTTCCAGACGTAGATTCGGTCCTGTCCGAGGTCCACGTGCAGGACGAACTGTCCGGCGGGGTCGGCCAGAATCTGGTGGGCGTGTGTGCGATCGTGACCGCTGAATGCGAAGCTGCCTGGCTGCACGCTGGCGGCCCGTGCGGGGCCGATGCTGCCATCGTCCTGTCTGACGTCTGTGGCTTCGCCGAGTCGCCCATCATCGAGGACGGGAAGGACGGCGACGGATCCGCCGAAGTAATTGGCCACCAGCAGATGTCGACCGGCGGGATGCAGGCAGACATAAGTCGGGCCGGCGCCTCCAGAGGTCACGGTATTGAGCAGTTCAAGGCTGCCATCGCGGCGATTCACAGCGAATGCACTCACGGTGCCCAGTTTCTGTTCACCAACGCGATCGGTTTCATTGGCTGAATACAGTCGAGTGCCTGCGGGATTTGCTGCGAGGCAGCTGGGGCTGGTGCCCAGATCAAACGTGCCGCGGGGGATGAGTTCCCCAGTTTCACGATTCATGTGAAAGATGTGAATGCCCCGACCGTTCCCCGGCGGCAGATCAACCTGGGTTGGGAGTACGTCTTTGAGCGGGGAACTGAATGTACCGATATAGACCACGAGCGGACCGGCGACGGCGTTTCCGGGGGGAGTTCCGGCGGCCTGGGCGGCTTCGGCGGCATGCAGTCCCGCAGCTGCTCCGGTGACCACTCCTGCGGTGATCAGAAATTCACGTCTCGTTGCTTCATGTCCGAACATCGACAGACCTTTCAGCTGAATTGTATGAGTCACTGGGGATTACACATTCTGAGGAGGCTGAGTGAGCAGTCGGAGGATTGGAATGGCCATGAGCCTGTCGGTTCGATGCAGCCACTCGACGACCTCCTGTTCGCTCACTGTCCTGCCGGATTCTCCATCGGGCACCACAAACAACTCGCCCGCACCGGCAGCTCCGATCAGATGTGTGGTGGCATCGAGCGATCGATAATCCGCGAACGACAATTCGTGGAGTGTAAATCGTTTTTGAAGCGACTTCAGATCGGCCAGATAATCAAGCCCCTGCCGACCTGGGTTGAGCGGTCTGCGGGCATCTGTGAGCAGCACTGCGTGGTCCCAGGTCGATTGCTGCTGCAGTTGTCTGAGCATTCGTCGGAGCAAAGCTGTGGCCGAGGTTGCGCTGGTGTTTTCCGGAAGGGCCAGCCCGATTTTTTGACGTCTTCCGGTGGGGTGTTCGAAGTGCTGCACGCAGAGTTGAAACGTGACGGGGCCTGGTCCGGATCGCGGTGCTTCGGAGCAGTCGAGCAGCGTCGCGTAGCGGGTGGTGCGCCAGGGTTCCGGAGCGAGCTGGCAGAGTCGCAGCAGCTTTTGAATCATTCCCAGCAGATTTCCGGGGTCCACGGGCAGAGCATGCTCGGAGTCTGCGCGGATTTGTCGCTGGTGTTCCAGTCGTTCTGCGAGGATGTTATCGAGTCCGCCTGGTGGTGGATCGGCGGACGATGTCGGGAGGTTTGCGGGCACCGGGGGTGTGGCGGGCGCCGGGAGTTGGCTTTCCGGGGTCGTAGTGATTTGGGGGCCGGCAGAATCCTCAGGGAGCTGTCGATGTTGCAGCCAGCGTTCGGCTCCCAATGCGGTGGCTTCGCGGTAGCAGAGTTCCCAGCGGCGGGCTGCGAGATTCATGACATCCCGGGGTCTCAGATCGGTGCGAGGAGAGCCGTCGGGTTCTGCGAGTTCCTGCTGGAGCCAGGATTGTCCGAGTGGAAAATCGGGATCGTGGGAGATGGCGGCAGCGATGTCGGGCGTTTCGGCGAAGGCTGCCAGCGATCGCTGAAGTCTGCGTCGCACCATTTGCCGGGCTTCAGGTGCATGAATGCCGGCGAGGGAGATAGAGAACTGACGAATGCGGTCATCCCAGCTGGCGCGGCTCACCCAGCCGCGCTGCGTCCACTGGAAGAGAGTGCTGTCAACACCGCTGCAGACGAGCATGAGTCCGGGGCAGAGGTCGAGCAGACCGTGTGCGGCTGCTGACCAGGCCCGCACCTGCTCTTCACTCAGCGTGTCAATCTGATCAAAGGCCAGAATCAGGCAGCGGTTTCGGAATGCGGCGAAGCGGCAGAGCACCTGCAGGATTTCGCGGAGTTCTTCATTCGAAGCTGCGACACCTTCGTCGGCGGTTGCAGTGAACAGCTGCAGTTCGCGGGCGTGTTCGGGGTCGAGCGCATCACCGGAGAGCCATTGCAGTGCGAGCTGGTGTGTGTGCGAGAGTGGCTGTTTGAAGTTCAGGCGATAGATGTCTTCGAAGAGGGCCCAGAGCACCTTTGCGGTACCGCGGGGGAGTCCATGTTCATCGACAAGTCGCAGATAGAGCCGTTCTGCGCGGGGCAGGCTGAGCTCTTCGCCGGGGGCGAACCGTTGTCCAGCAGCGGTGACGGCGTTATGTACGAGTTTGAACAGGCGGCACTGGAAGGGAGTTCGGTTGAGATCGCGACTGAGCGACTGCAGGGTGGCACGAACGATGGACCGCAGCAGATCCCGGGGGCCGGACTGCAGGTTGAGGAGATACACGAACGAATGGCGTTCGGCCACTGCCCACTCGCGGAAGCGTGCCAGCAGATGACTCTTGCCGATACCGGGCGGGCCCGTGATGACAACGCTGCGGGCGTTGGTACCGGCGCTGGCACGCTGAGTCTGGAGGAGCAGTTCGTCCCAGGCGGCGCGGTGAATGGAATCGACGCTGTCCGGCACAACATCCGTTCGCGTGATTCGGTTATCGTCGAACGGGTTATTCAGCCGCAGATGCTGGAAGAAGGCGGGCAGGTCGGACGTTGATGCTGACATGGATTCTGCTGACAGTGGCCGTTGGGGGAGTGATCAGGCATCCAGCACGTGAAAGTCCACGAGGTCCATGCAGTCTTCGGCGCCGTTGTAGTTAATGGTGATTTCTTCACCTTTCTGGATATCCCGGAGAGCTCGGTATTCTTTTACCTGACGCCCTGCATCGTCGTATCGGGCGTTGGGTGAGAAGGAGTGGTTGTAGAGTGAACCGAAGCCGAGGGCGAGGGCGACGTGGCCTCGGCCGTATTCAAACACGTACTGTGCGAGGAAGCCACCGTGTTCGCATTCGAGCACTTCTTTGGCGGGAATGACGAGCAGCGGGACTCGCTCGAAAACAGTGCCCGCGGGAATCAGCTCCCGTGCAAAAACACCTCGGCCCTTGCCCGGAATTCGCTTGACTTCGATTAAGGCGGATGCAGTGAGTTTCATGGGGAGCGATGGGGGTTCGGGGGTGATTCGGGAGAAGCTGGTGGAGCCCCGGGAATCTTGCGAATTCCGCGGAGGAACTCAAGTGCCACGCAGGGGGAAATGCGGGGGAAACGGGCGATTTGCAGGTCAGCAGCAAGGGTTTTTACTCGCCTCTGATTTTCGCGAAATTGCCAGTCATTTGCCAAGTGGATTTTCAGTCATCACCGGCCAGCCGTTAGAATCCGCCAAATTTTTCACAGCATTTTTACACCGCGCTTCACGGCAAAAGGTGCACAGCATGGCAGGGCGACCGGCAAAACTGGCGCTGGCAAACGGACAAGTCTACTCCGGACAGGCTTTCGGGGCAGATGGCGAAGTCGATGGCGAAGTGGTGTTCAACACCAGCATGACCGGATATCAGGAAATCCTCACGGATCCCTCCTATAACGGTCAGATCGTCACCATGACTTATCCGCTCATCGGCAACTACGGCATCAGTCCCGAAGACGTTGAAAGTCGCGGACTGTTCCTGCGCGGCTTTATCGTTCGCGAACTCTGCGACACCCCCAGCAACTTTCGTTCCCGCGAATCCCTCGATGCCTTCCTCCGCAGGCACAATATCATCGGGATTCAGGGCCTCGATACCCGCTCCCTCGTCCGCCAGATTCGCACTCACGGCGCCATGAAGGGCGTCCTCTCAACAATCGATCTCGACGACGAATCACTCCGACGCAAAGTCGCCGCCGCACCGGGACTCGTCGGACTTGATCTCGTCCACGAAGTCATGCCCGTCTCCCCCTGTGGCTGGGACACCCCCCTCACAGAACTCGGACGACCCTCCTCCTTCCAGTCCGGACTCGAACGCCCCCACCAACCCCACGTCGTAGCCATCGACTACGGCATGAAGTGGAATATCGCCCGCTACCTGCGCGATCTCGGTTGCCGCGTTACCATCGTTCCCGGAACCACGACCGCCACAGAAATCCTCGCACTTAACCCCGACGGCGTCTTCCTCTCAAACGGACCCGGTGACCCCGAACCGCTCACCTACGCCATCGATACAATCCGACAACTCATCGGCAAAAAACCAATCTTCGGCATCTGCCTCGGACTCCAGCTGCTCGGGCTCGCCTTCGGCGGCAAAACCTACAAACTCCGCTTCGGTCACCGCGGCGCCAATCAACCCGTACTCAATAAACGCTCCGGGCGTGTCGAAATAACTTCTCAGAATCATGGCTTTGCTGTCGATACTGCCAGCCTGCCGGATGATATTGAAGTGACCCACATCAACCTGAATGACCAGACTGTCGAAGGCATCCGCCACAAAACACTTCCGGTCTTTGGTGTCCAGTACCACCCGGAAGCCGCCGCTGGTCCACACGACAGCCACTATCTGTTCCAGGAATTCCTTGAACTTATGCAGGTTGCCGCCAGCAATCCGGTTCTTCAGCCAGCCTCCTGAACTCCGCCACGCCCGCTTCGCATACCAGGACCCCCGAACATGGCTCTCGAACGCACCCTGATTCTCGCAAAACCCGATGCCGTCCAGCGCCGTCTTGTCGGCCGTATCATCACACGCATCGAAGACAAAGGCCTCAGCATCGTCGGCCTCAAAATGCTGCTCGTCACCCCGGAACTCAGCAAGCTGCACTACGCAGAACACGTCGCCAAATTCTTCTATCCCGATCTCGAAGCCTTCATCACGTCGGGCCCCGTCGTCGCTCTTGTTGTTGAAGGCCCCGAAGCCATTACCGTCATGCGAAATCTCATGGGCAAAACCAACGCCCGCGAATCTGCTCCGGGCACCATTCGCGGTGACCTCGGCGCCAGCCGCCAGATGAATCTCATCCACGGCAGTGACGGGCCCGAGGCCGCCAAACGCGAAATCGCCATCTACTTCAAACCAGAAGAACTCGTCGCCCCCCCCAAAGCCCTCGCCAGTCTCCTCTGGGCGCCGGAAGAAGAATGAGCGACCTGGGGCTTGTTCTGGAAGGTACGCCCTGTCCGCTCAGCGCCCCCGTCGCCGAACAGGTCACCCACCAACTTCACCAGCTCGAACTGCGAACCACCGCTCTCCGCCGCGCCGGAATCCTCTCCCAGCAAACGCTGATACATTAAAACGGCGAAAAACGCTTCGAGCAGGTCGCCGAATCCAATGCCCTCGAAGGCAGCACACTCCCCGTCGGCGAAACCATACTCGCAGTACTCAAGGGCGTGACCATCACCGGTCACGCCCCACAGTTCATCCGCAATGCCATCGCCCTTGATGCTGCGTTCAATCGCATCACGGAACTTGCCCGCCAGACAAACACGCCGACCGACATTCTGCAGCTCCAGGAAATCCACACGCTGCTGTTCTGAGATCACCCCGCGGCCGCCAGCTTTCGTCGCGAACGTGTCACCATCCGTGGTTCCAGCCATACCCCACCTGAAACATGGCGGGCTGTGATGCTCCAGATGGAACAGTGGGAACAGTGGTCAGCACGTACCGCAGCAATGCCATCGCCCTTTCAGGCCGGGGACATTCGTCTGTTGCTCGAACTGATTCCTGACAAAGTCGAAGGCGCTCTGCTCGGGCTTGAACGGTCTGTGAAAGCCATTCAGGCTGACCCCGCCGTTCAACGGATTCAGAAGCTCCAGGCACAGCAACTCTCAGTCCTCGATACCGCTCTGCGGTCATGTTTCAGCATCTCAATCGCACTGGTGGTCCGGCTCTGTACTGGTCCTCCAGAAACGCCGAGTCGTTTCCTCCATGGATCGCTGACTCAGACCACGCTCCTTTCGCCTCTGAGCTGACAACCGCCGCTGGCCAGGGTGACCAGTGGTTTGCCAGACTTCCCGATCAATCCAGCTCCTGCTTTTCGACAACGGAAATCGTCCGCCGAATCTCTGATTCACTGCTGGCGGCCGTGAAGTCCGCCTGACTTTTCGCAGGGCAAAACGCGACGGTGGGTGGGTTGCGGACTCGGCAGGAGTCGTTAGAGTGTGGGGTTCGCCTTGTGCATTCCCCTGTCGCTTCAGGTTTTCTGCCCAAATGACTCCAGTTTCCAACGTATTCTCCCGGACGACTTCCGCTGGCCGAATGGCATTCATGCCGTTTGTGACAGCGGGTGACCCTGATACGGCCACGACGGCGGCCGTCCTGCTCGCCCTCCGCGATGCTCAGGTGGACCTTATCGAACTGGGCTTTCCCTACAGTGACCCGATCGCCGACGGTCCTGTGATTCAGGCGTCCTACACGCGGGCACTCCAGCGCGGCATTACGGTCGAGAAGATCTTTGGCATGATGCAGTCGCTCAGGGACCAGCAGTTGCCGCCTGTGCTGGCGATGGTGTCCTTCGCCATTCTCTTCCGGCACGGAGTTGGCGAATTCATCCGACAGGCCGCAGCGTCGGGGTTCAGCGGATTGATCATTCCGGATCTGCCAGCCGACGAATGCGAGGAAACGGCAACTCTGGCAAAGCAGGCCGGGCTGGACCTGATCCAGCTGATTGCGCCAACCACGACCGAACGCCGGACTGCCCAGATTCTTCAGGCCTCCTCCGGCTTTCTCTATTGCATTTCTGTGGCGGGTACGACGGGTGTGCGGCAGGAACTGCCGGAAGAACTATCGACTCAACTCCGTGCACTCCGCTCTCGCTCTACTCTTCCACTGGCAGTTGGTTTTGGCATCAGCGGCCCTGACCAGGTTGCCGCGCTGGCGGGCCTTGCCGACGGTGTCATCGTGGGTTCGGCAATCGTCCGAAAGATCTCAGAAGCTCAGGGTGCTCAGGCGGCGGGTGAGGCAGCCGGTCAGTTTGCGCGACAAATGCAGTCGGCGGTTGCCGCATCAAAGCCATCTCTGTCCCGCTGAGATTGCCGATTTCCGGGGACAGGCCAGCCAGCTGGAAATCAGTACCCAGCCGGATTTTCGCCTGCAGCGCAGACTGACACGCGGGGGACGTGATAAGCTCCGTGCGTCGCAGCCGGAGCTTTGGTGAGCGGTTGCGAGGTACGGGACAGGACATCAGCAACAGGAACGGGTTGCGGCATGGAAATCACAGGCCGGGTAGTGGTGGTGACCGGGGCTGCTCGGGGAATCGGCGCGGCACTCTGTCGGCGGCTGGCTGCTGCAGGGGCTCTTCGCGTGATTGTCTCAGACCGCGACACCGTCGCCGCCGAGCAGCTTGCACAGCAGCTCGGCCCGACCGCGCTCGCAATCGGCTGCGACGTGGGTATCGAGACGGAGATTCAGCAGCTGGTGACGCGAGTGACCAGTGAGTGCGGCAGGATCGACGTCTTTTGTTCAAATGCCGGCATCACAGTGAGTGGTGGCATGGAGACACTCAACGCAGACTGGCAGCGAATGTGGGACGTCAACGTGATGTCCCGGGTCTATGCCGCCCGCGCGGTGCTCCCGCAAATGCTGGCACAGGGCGAAGGTTATCTGCTTCATACCGCTTCCGCAGCCGGACTGCTCACTGAAATCGGCTCCGCCTCTTATTCCGTGACCAAGCACGCTGATGTCGCCCTCGCGGAATGGCTCCACACCTGCCACGGTCGCAGCGGAATTCGTGTGTCGTGCGTGTGCCCGCTGGGAGTCGAAACGGATATGCTCGATGGCTCGGATCCAATTCACCGCTACCTGCAGTTGCACGCGATTACTGCGGATCAGGCGGCTGAGGCGATCGTGGAGGGAATGCGGTCCGAGCGGTTTCTGATTCTGCCGCATCCGCAGGTGATGGAGTTTTTTCGGCTCAAGGGGGAAGACTACGACCGCTGGCTGCGCGGCATGCAGCGACTCCGACAAAAGCTCACGCGCGAAGCAGCCAGAAAGGCCGCGTGAGACAACATTCGGCCGATGATCGCGGAATCGACCTTCAGCCCGGACGCCTCGGCCGATTGGCTGGGGCAGCCCGGTTTGTGTGTTGAGCCACCCTGGTGTCTGTGGCACTGACTCGCCGTTTCGACTACGATCCCCGGAGGCGAACCCACGGCCTGCCATCATCCCAGCAGTTCACACAGGAATCACAGACGCGTGTCGGAAGGTGATCTGCCAAATTCGGCTCGGAATGCGTCACCTGAACCTGCTTCCACCTGGAGCCCATGGGAGATGGTGGTGATGGGTACTGGCACCAGCATCGGCGTTCCAGTGGTGGGCTGCAGCTGCCGCGTCTGCACATCCAGCAACCCCCGCAATCGCCGCACACGCACAGGAGTGCTTGTAAGGGCTCCGGGGGGCGAGTTTGTGATTGACGCCGGACCAGAGCTGCGCCTGCAGCTGGTCCGCGAACGCGCCCAGCTGATTCGTGCAGCCGTCATCACACACGCCCACGCTGACCACATCATGGGACTGGATGATCTGCGCATCTTCGGCTTTCGCATGGACGCAGCTGTGCCGCTGTTCTGCGAAGAACCGGTTGAGCGGCAGATTCGTCAGACGTTTTCGTATGCGTTTACCGATCCGGATTCACATTCCCATAAATACGCGGCACCGAAGATCACCTTTCAGCGCGTTGAAGATGGTGTTCCGTTTGAACTGCTGGGCCTGCAGCTGATGCCCATTCGTGTTCACCATGGAACGCTGCCAATCCTCGGATTTCGTCTGGGCAGCGCTGCTTTTCTGACCGACGTTTCCACAATTCCCGCCGCCAGCCGCGAACTGCTCACAGGCCTCGATGATCTCGTCCTCAGCACACTGCGTCGCGAACCGCACCCAACCCATCTGCACCTCGAAGCGGCCCTTGGAGTCATCCGCCGTCTCGCACCAAAGCGCGCGTGGCTCACACACATGTCACACGAACTGGACTACGATGACCTTGTCCGCGAATTGCCGGCTCACATCCGTCCGGCGTGGGATGGACTGCGGATTCCTCTGCGGTGACCGGCACTGAACAAACCACGAACACTTTGCGCGAAATTCATGAACCGTCTGTGACTTCCTGCGTTGTTACAAATGTGGGATTTTATTTCTGCCTGTCTTTTGGAGTTGCAGATGTCGACACGATTTCAGGAAAAAGTGATCCGTCCAGTTTCCGGCTGGCTGGGGTTGGGCTTCTCGCTGGCCTTAATGGTTGTGGCACCGCTTCTGGCGCTGATGCTGGCGAGTGCGATCGGGTCGTCTGATTTTCCCGCGCTGATTCTGATCCCGGGAGTAGCGTTGTGCCCGATGGCGGGATTCATTGGACTGTTCGGATGTGTGGCCATTGGTCCGAATCAGGCCCGCGTGTTTACTCTGTTCGGTGAATACCGTGGCTCATCGCGGGAATCCGGCTTCTACTGGGTAAACCCGTTCTACAGCAAGCGTTTGATTTCGCTGCGGGTTCACAACTTTGAAACGGGTTCTTCCAGAACACCTGAAGTTCGCGACGCTGCGGGCAAGGTGACTCAGGAAAAGGGTCGTTCCCATGGCCGACCGTCAAAGGTGAACGACCGCAACGGCAATCCGGTGGAGATATCGGCGGTTGTTGTCTGGCGCGTCACGAATACGGCTGAAGCGTCTTTTCAGGTGGAGGATTACGAGGATTTTGTGGCGGTGCAGAGTGAAGCGGCTCTGCGGTCGCTGGCATCCCGCTACCCGTACGACAGCGCGGACGGCGATCTGTCGCTTCGCGGCAGCACGGATGAGATTTGTGGCCAGCTTCAGCGGGACATTCAGGAGCGTCTTGATCAGGCTGGTGTCGAGATACTGGAAGCCCGCATCAGTTATCTGGCCTATGCTCCGGAAATTGCGGCCGCGATGCTGCAGCGTCAGCAGGCCTCAGCGGTCGTGGCCGCGCGGGCTCAGATTGTCGAAGGAGCGGTCGGGATGGTCCGAATGGCGCTCGAACATCTGAAGCAGGATAATATTGTCGAACTGAACGGGGAACAAAAGGCGGCCATGGTGTCCAACCTTCTGGTGGTGCTCTGCAGTGACCGTCACGCACAACCGGTCGTCAACGCAGGCTCCCCGCAAGCGTGACCGTTTCCCCGCATTTCCCCGCTGTATTTCCCTGCCGACGGCCGGTATACTGCACCGGCCGTCGGCGTCTGCTTTCCGTCTGCAGTCCCTTCCGTCGGCTGTTTATTCCCACTGTCCATGCCTGCCGGGAGCCCGCCAGATGAAGCCCGAAGTGAATCGTCGTTCGTTTATCCGTACTGCCGCCGCCGCGTCCTCTGCGGTTCTGCTCCCTGCCTCCGCGTTGCAGGCCGGCCTGTATTCCGGGCCATCCCGCACCAGTGCCGCGGAAACTGCGGTGTCCGAATTCTTCGCGACACTGACCGACGACCAGAAAAAGGTGATTGCCCTGCCATTTGATCACCCCAGCCGCACTCGCATCTCCGCCAACTGGCACGTCACTGAACCGACTCTGGGCGACAAATTCTTCACGACTCAGCAGCGCGAGCTCGTCGCGAAGATCGTCAAAGGCCTGTGCAGCGAAGAAGGCTACGCTCGAGTGACGCGGCAGATGGACGAGGACGCCGGTGGTCTGCACGAATTCAGCGTCGCCCTGTTCGGTGCTCCGGGCGACGAAAAGTCACCGTTCGAATTCCTGCTCACCGGCCGCCACCTGACACTGCGTGCGGACGGCAATACCGTGGACCACGCCGCCTTCGGTGGTCCGATCATCTACGGGCACGATCAGGTTGATCCGGTGGCTTCAAAGAACATCTACTTCTACCAGACTCAATCGACGGACGCCGTTTTTAAGTCACTGACCGCAGACCAGGCCGCAAAGGCTCTCATTGCCAAAGCCCCCTCCGAAACTGCGGTGCAGCTGCAGGGAGCAGGCGGCAAGTTCTCCGGCCTCCGCGTATCAGAACTCGCCGCCGACCAGAAATCGCTCGTCGAAAAAACGCTCGCGCTGCTCCTCGCACCATACCGCCGCGAGGACATCGACGAAGTCATGCAGATCCTGCAGTCCTCCGGTGGCGTGGATCAGCTCCACATGTCCTTCTACAGTCAGGAAGATCTTGGTGGCGACCGCACCTGGGATATCTGGCGCGTGGAAGGTCCCAGTTTCGTGTGGCACTACCGAGGTGCTCCGCACGTGCACGCCTACATCAACATCGGCCAGGTCAAAAAGGCCTGAACGTCCAGCCGTGGTTTTCCGTTCCGGCGACCAACCGGTCGCCGGAACAAAACTCAAAAATTTTCCGGATTTCTGCCAATAGATTGCATCCGCCGGCGATTTGAATCCTCATGCCGCGAATTTTGCACTTCGCGAGCCTGTGATGTTCAAGTCAATCCAAATCAGGGAGCGGTGTCATGCTGAAGAAAATCATCATCGGGGCAGGCAGTCTGCTTCTGGCTGGCGGACTGTTTTTTGGAAGCGAGACGTTCAGCTATCTGCGCACGTTCGGTTCGCAGATGCGGCAGGCCGTGAAGAACGAAATCTCCGTCGAATTTGAACTGCAGCGAATTCGCGATGAAGTCGACAGCCTGATGCCGGAAATCCGTCGGCACATGACCACCGTCGCGGAACAGTCCGTCGATTCCCGAAATTTCGAACGCACGCTCGCCGCACGTGAAAAAAGTCTCAGCGAACAGCGCGACGCGATCCTCACACTTCGCAGGGATCTCGAATCCGACCGCAGCCGGTTCACCTACCGCGCTGTCTCCTATTCCAGATCCGAAGTCCAGGCCGACCTCGCACAGCGGTTTGAGGCGTTTCAGGCAGCCGAAGCCGCGGTCAAACGCGACCACCAGATCCTCTCCGCACAGCTCGAAACGCTGCGAGCCAATCAGCGAAGGCTGGATGCCATGCAGGCTCGCCGTCAGGACCTGGCTGTGAATGTCGCTCAGCTCGAAGCCCGCCTGAAACAGGTCCAGGCCGCCGAAGCCCTGAATTCGTCACCGCTCGATGATTCTCGCCTTGCCGGCGTCGAAAAACTGATTCAGGACATGAATCGGGCACTCGATATCCGCGAAGCACTCCTCGAATCCGAAGGCAGGCTGTCAGGACGAATTCCTGTGGAAGGCGAAACCGACGAAACTTCCTCGGATATCCTCAGCCGCATCGACTCACACTTTTCCGAAGACCAGCAATCTGCTGAAGCCGTATCACCGGCCAGCAGCAGCGGGCAAGGCACCTGATGGTTCATTCCCGCTACATGCTGTGGATGGACGGAGTGGGAGCGTGGCTGGTTTGCTGCGGAACCACCGTGGTTCTGGGAAGTGCCGCTCCCGATGCCGTTGCCGACATTCGCCTGCAGGCCCCGCTCGCCCGCCGTCACGCAGTCCTCGAACTCTCCGGCGAAAACTGGCTCCTGAAATCTTTACAGGTTTCAAAAGCTTCGCCGGAAAAAAACGCAGCCGTCACCGCATTGTCATCCGGAACCCTGATTCAGTTGTCCCCGCGAGTCCTGCTGCGGTTTCAGATTCCCACCGTACTTTCCTCCTCAGCCGTACTCAACCTTGAAAGCCCGCAGCGGCTTGTACCCAATGCCGACGGAGTTGTGCTGCTGGCCGATCGAATGCTGCTGGGACCGGGAAGCGATTCTCACATTCGCTGCCCCGGCATTCCAGGCCGACTGGTGCTCTATGACAGCAATCATCGGCTCTGGTGTCGTTCAACGACTGAATTTCTGCTGAACGGGCAGGCCACCAGCGATGCTGTGGAAGTCAATCATGGAGCCGTGGTGTCGATGGGCGATTTTCGCCTCCGGGTGGAACGCGCCTGAGTGTGCAGCGGAGAATACACTCGAGAAGCCCCGGAAATTATGATCCGCCACCTCAGGTGAACGTTGGTAACACGTCCCGTCTTTGCTCCTGTGACCCTGTCAATTTCCTCAGGAAATGACCCATGAAGTTCACATTCGCACCGGAATCCCGCCCTCTGGAGGGGTACACGATCAAGCGTGCGATCCATCGTGGTGGGTTCGGAGAAGTGTATTTTGCCATGAGCGATGCGGGACGCCAGGTCGCTCTGAAACTGCTCAATAATAACCTCGAAGTGGAGCTCCGGGGCGTCAAGCAGTGTCTGAATCTGAATCACCCCAATCTGGTGACCATTTTCGACATTCGTCAGGACACCGACCGCGATTACTGGATTGTGATGGAATATGTCGGCGGCAGCAGCCTGCTGGATGTGCTTCACCGACATCCCTCCGGTATGCCGCTCCCGGACATTCTCCGCTGGCTCTCCGGTATGGCTCTGGGGCTCGCGTTCCTGCACGACCGCGGTTTGGTGCATCGAGATCTGAAACCGGCAAACGTGCTCAGCGACGGCGAACAGGTGAAGATCGGAGATGTGGGCCTGTCCAAGTACATCTCCGAAAGCCGCCGCAGTGCTCAGACGCAGAGTGTCGGCACTGTCTATTACATGGCGCCCGAGGTTTCCCGGGGCCGCTACGGCCGTGAAGTCGATGTGTATGCACTGGGGGTGATGCTCATTGAAATGCTCACCGGACAGCTTCCCTTCGACGGTGAAACGACAGCAGAGATCCTGATGAAGCACCTGACAGCAGAGCCCGACCTGTCGATGTTGTCGCCGTCACTGCAGCAGGTCCTGCGCGGTGCTCTTGAAAAGGATCCCGACAGGCGGATTCAGGATGTACTGGAGCTGCAGCGACAATTCTGTGAGGCCGTGGAATCGCCAACCGCTGTGCCGGAACCACGGGCAAACCGTGACGCAGCCGAGGCAATCGCAGAGACTCTGCCAGGTCCCCCGAACGCCGCTCGACCAATTCCCCTGCCAGTTCAGCCGAACCAGCCTGCTGTGGTGGCCGCACAGCCGACCTACTGGAAATCTCTGCAGAACTTCTGGCGGCAGCTGCCGGAGCCTGTGCGCTGGGTGCTGTCGGGAGTAGTGCTGTTGTCGGTGGTGAGTTCTGAGGTGTTTGTGGGGTCTTACGAAGCCGTCGCTGGAGGGTTGCTTGGCTTTGCGGCCTGGTACCTGTTCGCGGACAGCAAAAAGAAAAAGCAAGCCGTGGCGGACGCTGTGATTGCAGAACGCCCGGCATCGCCAGGACAGGTTGTCGCGTCGCAGCCTGTCGTGGCCGGAAGAGCGCCCATCGCCGGTGTTGCGCAGGCACCGCGCGCTCGACAGCTTTATCCCCCGTCAGCACCACCACCGCTGCTGCTGCGTGACCGTCTGCGGGACATGAATCTTTCCGCTGCGGCCGCGCTGCCATTTGTGCTCGTGGTGACCGCCAGCCTCTTCTTTCTGACCGACGTGATCCCTCGAGCCTCCGAGGCTGTGTTTTTTGGCATCACGACACTGATCTGCGTCTGGGCACTGCTCATCCCCGCAAAGCTCTGGGAGGGTGCTGCAGGTGAAGGGTTCCTGCGGCGATCACTGCAGTTTTCAACCGGTGTGCTGGTGGGATTACTGGTGTGGTGGCTCCAGGATTTTCTGCTGCTGGGGGATGCCGAATTCTTCCACACGGAAGGTTCCGGCGTCATCGCGGACAGGCTTCGACCGAACGTCTTGCTGCTGAGCGACGAAGTACCGACTGCGGCGGGGTTTATGACATTTTTCGGACTTCTGTTCGGAGCTCGCAGGTGGTGGCATCAGGCTGACCGCTGGCGCCCATCCCGGCTGCGGATTTCTTCCGCGCTGGTCTCTCTGCTGGCAGGTGCCGCCGTATCATGGCTGCTGCCGTTCCCAGTGGCTCTTGGCAGCACACTGGCACTTTCCATTTCCATGGTGCTGCAGTTGTCATCCGGCTGGCTGCCACCGCGATTGCGAACGGTTCGTTACGGTGAAAATCCGGTCGGTATGATGTGAATTCCCCGAAAAAGTGCTCGGTTACGGGCCCTTTCCGCATATACTCCAGCAGTCGTGTCGCAGAAAGCGAGTCCTGATATGGTGGGTGGTGTGCTGTCACTTATGATGCTCATCGGTGTCGTGATTTCATTCACGGCTGCCGCCCTCGTGCTTGCGGGGTTGGCGATGTTCCTGAACTGGCTGCTGAAACGCGGCAAACAATCTGACCGCCCCTCCCGCCCCTCGCGGTCCGGCACGATGTCCCCCAATCCGCGGCCCGTGGCCGCGACCGCCAGCACAGAAAGTTTCGCTCCCGTCGGGATGCAGGCCGGACCTCAGTCAACAGTTGCCACTCACAGCTTTACCGGAGTCATCACCGCGATGTTTTTCATTGCGGCCGCTCTGACCTTTGTGGGCACCCAGCATACCAGTCAGAATACCGTGTCCTTACCCCCCGCCACGATCAGCGAACCCGCTCCCCCCAGTCCCCCCAATCATTCCTCCATTGCCCCCACGGACGCCACGGAAACCAAAAGCACTGATGCTCTGCCCCAAACACCGGCCGAACGCCGTCGATTGCTCGCCGAATTCGCTGCTCAGGTCGGTCGCCTCTTTGGCGGCAGACAGATAACAGAACAGCCCGTCTCGGCCACATCCGGTAATGCTCCTGTTTCACTCGGTGAATCCCAAAACGGCGAAGTGGTTGTTTTCGAACTTACGCAGCCCATGGTCCGCCAGCTTCTTGGCGACGCCGCAGGTGATCTGCTGCAGGACATGCAGGCGCGGCTGCCTCAGGATATTCGTGAGGGCTACGCACTCATCCCACTCGGCTCGTCTCTCGGAACAGCTCTGCCACCTGTTCCCCCACGCCTCGCCGCCAGCGGTCTCAGCAGCCTCGCCGATTCACTCGTGTCTATCCTCAGTACTGACAACTCCAATGACCCCGCGCCGACAGCAGCCGCTTCACCCCCCACAACACCTCGCCCCGCATGGATCGACAACCCTCCCTCTGCCAGCCGTGTTGTCCGCATTACGCAGGTCGGCAACACCAGCGTCGAACAGGAACGCAGCAAACGTCTGACTGCCGCCGCCCAGGAACTCCTTCTGGAACAGGCCACTGCCGATAAACTTCCCCGGGAATATCACGCGGTAATCCAGACGCTCGCGATAGACACAACAAGCTACCTCATCACTCCTCCCTGGTCAGAAACCGAAGAAGCCGATTTGGGCACCGCATCCGGCATGCAGACTGTCACCACAGAATATCACCTCGTCAGTCTGCCAGCAGATGCCGCACTCCAAAACCTTCCCGCTGTTCGCAACAAGGTCCGTTCCCTGCGAACCATCGGCATTGCCGCGTCGACTGCCACGTTCTGGCTTGCCCTGCTGGCGCTCACCATCAGCACCTCTGTTCCCGCTGGCGGAACGCGCCCCAGTGGCTGGCTGAATCGCGCTGGAACAGCGACCGCCGCAATCCTGCTCGTCGCCAGCGTGTTTCTTGGAACACTTGTCAGAAATGGTTCGTTCGCGGAAAAAATCGCTGATCCGCTCTTCAGCCAGTTCTCCCGGAACCCAGATCCAGACAAGGCCTCATGATCCGCTCTGCTGCAAATGCCCATTCCGAATTCCAAAGTCGCCGTCAGTGCCTGCAACATCTGCTTCGGTGGCCTTCAGTCTCCGCAACAGCAGCTCTGTTCAGCGAAATGACGCTGCCGGCTGACGAAACAGCACCGACACTCCCGCTCATTGGCTACACCGAACACCGTACAAACCTGCCGGGTGGCCGGCACGCCAATGTCTGCACCAGTCGCGCGATGATAGTCAGGGCCGACGGTACTGAGCGGCGTGCGGTGGCAGAAGAACTGGCTCATGAGCCTGGAGCGTGGACTCAGTTCGCAGGCTGGTCCCCCGATGGCAGGACAGCCATCGTACTGCGCGGCTGGGAAAGCTCAGAAAATGCGCAGTGGGAAGAACAGCACAAAACATTTCGCTTCACGCCTGACGGATGGCTGGTGGATACCTTTCTCGTCGATCTGAAGAATGGGCAGACGCAGAACGTTACCGGCGTCGATCGAGTCAGCTTTTACAATTCCGGCTTGTTCTTCTGGCCCGGCGACCCATCAAAGCTGGGCTTCACAGCTCTGATCGACGGCAATTCCAAACCCTTTCGCATGGACCGAAACGGCCGCAACAAAGTGGATCTGACGAAAGATTCCAGTGGCTTTGCCTATGGATTCAGCAGTTCGCCTGACGGGTCTCGGATTTCTTATCACGAAAACTATCAGGTGTTTCTCGCAGATGCTGATGGCTCAAATCGCAGGCACGTGCAGACCGGTCACCCATTTGTCTTCGCCCCGTCGTGGTCGCCGGATGGAAAATGGCTGCTGTTCGTTTCCGGAGAACATTATAACTGCCATCCCCATGTTGTCAGAGCCGATGGAACCGGACTGAAGAAACTGGCAGACCGTGGCGGTTACCGTGGAGTGACTCAGTTCCTTGATGTGCCCGACTATCACGACGGCAGCAGTGATGTTCCGGTGTGGTCAGCGACCGGAGAATTCGTTTTCTACACAGCGAAAGTCGGTAACAGCGTGGAGCTGTTCCGCATTCCGCTCGAAGGTGCCGCCGAGCAACTCACGAGCTCGATTGCTGGCACGACTCACTACCACCCCAAACCGTCACCCGATGGCAACTGGATCGTCTATGGCTCAAACCGTCGCGGGATTCGAAATCTCTGGGTGATGCGACTGTCAGATCAGAAAGAACATTCGCTTTCAGCAGTTCCATTCGGGTCAGCGGCTATGCACGCGTGGTGGCAACAGACAGGAAAGTAAAAGCGTCATGCGGCCTGCAGGGTGTCCGGCGATTTCAACACGCTCGGCACTCCAAAGATTGACCGACGCTGCGCGCAGGGGGCTGTGTTCACATCTGCTTCACAGATGCAGTTGCTTTCCCCGCAGAAACCGCTAAACACAAGCAGCCAATGTTTGAATTCATCCTGCTGGAACGAATCATGCTCACCACACGTCTCCACTCGTCACTGTTGCTCTGCGGCCTCCTTGCACTCCTCTGCCCTGCCCTCGCCGCTCAGGACGCTTCGGCAAAATCAAATCCGCCAACGGTCAGCAGGATCTCCTTCGGCTCCTGTGCAAAACAGGATAAACCGCAGCCCATCTGGGACGCAGTTGTCGCGGGGAAGCCGGACATGTTTATTCTGCTCGGAGACAACATTTACGGCGACACCGACGATATGCAGCTGCTGCGGCAGAAGTATCGACAGCTGGAAGAACAGCCTGGCTTTGTAAAACTCCGAGCTGCCTGTCCGGTGCTGGCCACCTGGGACGATCACGATTTCGGCCGCGATGACTCCGGTGCTGAATTCGAATATCGCAAGGAATCCCAGCAGGTGTTCCTTGACTTCATTCAGGCCAAACCAGACGACCCACGACGTCACCGCGAAGGTATCTATTCCGCGTCCATCCATGGACCCCCGGGTCGACGAGTGCAGGTCATTCTGCTGGATGCCCGATACTTCCGCAGTCCCCTTAAAAAAGGTTTCTCTTCGCGCGAACCCGGTGAAGGATACCGCGGCCGCTATCTTCCCAACGATGATCCTCAGGCGACTGTACTCGGCGAAACCCAGTGGAAATGGCTGGAGGAACAGCTGCGGCAGCCAGCTGAAGTCCGGATTATCGGCTCCAGCTATCAGGTGCTGTCGAACCAGCACGGCTGGGAAATGTGGGGCAATTTTCCACTCGAACGAGAGCGACTGTTGTCACTGATTCGCCAAACCGAAGCCAGCGGTGTTCTGATGATCAGCGGAGATCGGCACCTTGCCGAACTTGCCGGGCTGGCCGCAGATGCGAATGAAGGAGTCGGCTACCCGCTGTATGAAGCCACCAGCAGCAGTCTCAATCAACCATCCGGCAACTTCACAAAAACCGGAGTCCGTTTTGCAAACGAAATCAATCCTTATCGGCTTGGATTGACGTGGTTTGACGTGAATTACGGCAATATCCTGTTCGACTGGGAATCTGCCGACCCCGTGATTCGCATTCAGATCTGCGACGAACAGGGTTCCGTCGTTCTGCAGCAGCGCACGTTGCTCAGCGAACTGAAACGCGGTCTGAACTAAACGAGTTCCAGATTAAATCTTACCCGGGTGCACGGCAAATAAAAGGAAAGGTGTCAGGTTCGAAACACATCGACGCCTTTCCAGTTCCCGGGCAGGATTCCTGTCGGCGCCACCTCAAGCCAGCGTTCCAGGACCGCAGCGTAGACTTCTCGAAAATCCACAGTGAATTGCAGGTCACCGTCCTTCAGAGTGTTGAGATCCGGAGCGGGACCGTGCAGGCCTGGGCGGATGGCGGAACCGGCAAGGAACACCGGGCCGGCCGTGCCATGGTCCGTGCCCGCACTGGCGTTCTCTCCGACGCGTCTGCCAAATTCACTGAATGAGAGCACCGTGACGCGATCTCCGTCCCCTGATTCCTGCAGTTCATCAAGGAGTGCTTTTACGGCATCGCCCAGCTGCCGCAGCAGACTGCGATGGGCATCCGGCTGCTGGGCATGGGTGTCAAAGCCAGAGAGTGTGGTGTAGTACAGGGATGTGTCGAGTCCAGCTCGGATCAGCCTTGAGATGTTTCGGAGGCGACCGCCGAGGGGCGACTGTGGCCAGACAACGGAGGAATCCGAGACCTTCGCAGCGACGGCCGCAAGGCGTTCACTGGCAGCAAGCGCCGCACTGGTGCTGCTCTGAACAAAACTGAGAAGTCCCGCAGCGTCTGCTGGGCTCACGGAGCTTTCTGAAGCGGCATCAGCTGAGTTTTCGGCCAGTGACTGCAGTGTTTCGCGAAATCGCGGATCTTCTGTTCCCCGCAGTCGAAAATCCTCAAGTGAATCCACAGATGGCACGCGTATTCGTCGCGACAGAAGTGCGAGCGGCAGCTTGTCGGCTCCCAGATGCATTGCAGGCGAATCCGTGCCACGCGGTGAGCGTTTTTCCAGCCAGCGTCCCAGCCAGCCGTCCACACGCCCCTCGTGGCGGCGGTGACACGTATGCCAGATGTCCATCGACTCGAAATGCGACCGATTCGGATCCGGATAGCCAACTCCCTGAACAACAGCGAGTTGACCCGCTTCGAGCAGTTTTGCGAAGCCAGTCAGGGCCGGGTGGAAGCCGAACCGCTGATCGATCGCCAGGCACTCAGCACGGTCAAGTGCCAGTTCCGGTCGCAGCTGTCGATAAACCGGATCGTCCACCGACACCACCGTGTTCAGACCGTCATTACCGCCCTGCAGTTCAACAACAATCAGAATCCGTCCGGGCTTCGCCAGACGCGATGAAGCCAGCAGGGGATATGGGGAACCCGCGGCCAGAGCAAGAGCGAGCGAAGTGGAAGCGGTTCGAGTCAGAAACTGACGACGGTGAACGGACATGGGAGTGCTCCGGGACGGGCCAGGAAAGCAGGAGCCGACGGTCGATACTGCAAAAGCCGCGATTGGCAGTATAGCAGTTCTCTGACAACAGCGGCAAAGGAAAAACGGTGGAGCTTACTGCGGGGATCCAGCGGCATTTACAGGAGCTGCAGGGCTTGTGTTCAGCGACCGCGGCGTTCGGGAACTTCTTCGCAGACAAGGGGTGTGGCCGAGTTTTTCGGGGCGACGCGGAAGCACATGCGGCCATCGAGCACTTTTCGCAGGATGTCTCCGCAAACCTCCCCGCGCCAACCGCTCAGCAGCTGCGGCACCTCTTCAGTCTCTCCCCCGCGAACAGCTCTGACAAGTTCCGTCAAATCCCGGCCGGTCCCGACAAGTGCCTGGGCGATTTCCAGTTCGGCGCAGATGTTGCCCAGTGCCAGTCCCAGCAGTCGTGAGATGATCTGGTCGTCGGACGCGGAATCGTCTCGGGGACGCAGACGCTGCGGAAGCTTCTCGTCGGGGATCCGCAGCGCTTCAGCTACCACCTCAACCATTTCCGGAAGTCGCCTGCGGTATTCAGGTCTGTTCAGGTCCCGGGTTGCCAGCGCCTGCTGGACGTTGGCTGGACGCCGTCTGGCCAGGTCCAGCAGCAGATCGTCCCGCAGAATCCTGCGGGACGGCTTGTTCAGTTCAGCAGCAGTCTGTTCGCGCCAAATGGACAGTCGCTGCAGAACGGCAAGGTCGCGTCGGGAAAGCCGATGAGCTCCTGAGACCCGCTCCCACGGCGGCACCTGCTCGTCCTCATGGATTTCCCGGCACATCCGTTTGAACTCCGCCTCGGCCCAGCCGTCACGCCGACGAGTTTTCAGCCACTGAGACTGACGATCCCAGATTTCCAGCACATGTGAGACGTCGTCCAGAGCATATCGCAGTTGCTCACGCGAAAGCGGACGACGCAGCCAGTCGGATCTCGTCTGATTGCTGGAGATCGTTTTCCCAAGCACCCGCTCGACAATCGCGTTGTAAGCCATTGGATAGCTGCGGCCACGCAGACCTTCCGCCAGCTGGATATCGACAAGCCGCCGCGGAATCTGGCCACTTCGCTGAATGCAAAATCGAATTTCTGCCTGACCGCCGTGAACCACCACCGTGGTCTGATCATCCGCCATCAGATCCCACCACGGCCCCAGAGAAGGAATCGTCAATGGATCCACCGCAACAACTCGGTCCCGCGTCGCGAACTGCAGCAGACCCAGTTCTGGACGATAACCCACATCCGACACAAACTCCGTGTCAAACGCCACAATGCCGCTCTCACGGATGTGATCGCACAATTCGAGGAAGTCAACTTGATGTTCGATGAGGTCCACTGGCATCGGGCACCGGGAGTTGGGTGGGGCAAGGGGCAAGGGGCAAGGGACAACGAACGGCGGCAGGACACGATGTGAGTGCCGGATGATACAGTTTTTGCGGGGACAGTGGGGGTTTTCTTTTGCTGGATTTCCTGTCTTTTGTGGCAATTCCATTCGCTTAATGCTCTGGTTCTGCGGTCGCCCTGATTGATTCCAGTTAACCCAGCTGAGTTTCGAAGCCTTTTCGCGGGTTTCGAGAGAGGAGTGCGGTGGCAGGCGGGTCGTCGACGATTTGTTCGGCGTCGGGGTTCCACGTGAGCGGGCGTCCGAGTCTCGCTGCGATTCCGGCAAGGTGACAGGTGGACAGAGCTCGGTGATGGCTGAACACGTCTGAAACTGGCTGTCGGCGATCGCGAGCTGCCTCGAAGAAATTGGTGAAGTGATCGGTGAGTGACCGATTGCCATAGATTTGTTCCAGAGTGCCATCAGGAAGTGGACGCTCCTTCAGATCTTCATAAGGCTTTCCGGTGATGCGGCCACGATTGACGAAAATCCGGCCTTCAGTGCCTTCCAGCAAAATTCCGTTGTCTCCATCATGGCGAATTTCAATTTCGACGCCATCTGCAAATTGAGCGCGGATCAGGAATTCAGTGGCCGTGTTGTAGCGCGTCGGATCGACGGGATAGCCATCCCGGAATTCCATGGGATGCCGAACATGCTCAGGGATGACGCGAATCGGTCCGGTTTCTGTCTTGCCCAGCGCCCACGTGGCGATATCGACATGATGAGCACCCCAGTCAGTCAGCTTCCCGCCCGAATACTCGTACCACCAGCGGAACTCGTAATGGCAGCGAGACCAGCTGCGAGTTTCACCGTTGTCGCCGGCAAGATATCTGAATTCCTTTGCCTCGGCAGGACCCTGCCAAAGGTTCCAGTCGAGCGTTGACGGGGCCGCAGCGACGGGCAAAGACGGACTCTGTGGCGAGCCTCCAATACTGCAGGTGGCTTTCTTCAGCTGCCCCAGTCTGCCGGTTCGTGCCAGCGCAACAGCTTCGATGAACTGACGCTCGCTGCGCTGCTGAGTTCCGATCTGCACGATCCGTCCCGTACGGCGACAGACGTCGCAAATCAGACGACCTTCCGGAATCGTCAGAGTCATCGGTTTTTCAAGATAAACATCCTTGCCGGCCAGCATTGCCTCCACCGCCATCTTCGCGTGCCAGTGATCCGGGGTGGAGATGTGGACTATCTCGATCCTGGGGTTGTCAAGGACGGCGCGATAGTCGGCGTGGATGGAAGGGGCCGTCCCCGTCCACTCCTTAACCAGTCCGGCAGCCAGTTCGCGACGAGAGGCATCCGCATCGCAGACAGCCGCATAGTCCGCGAATTTTTTGAAATCCGGAGCGGACCCCCAGGGTCCATTAATCCCGGTCGCCTTCTGACACCAGCGACTGCCTGTTCCAATGCAGGCGGCAATCGGGCGATCGTTGGCCTCGCGGAAACCGGCAGCACACGAATCACGCCTCCACAGAACAGGGGACGCCACAAGTCCTCGCAACAGGACATTTCGGCGCGACAGGTGGCGATTGCTGGTCATGGGAAGCGATCCTGAAGTGTGAATATGGCCGGTGGGAAAGAGACTAGCTGATGTCGAACGGAACGTCGAGTCAGTAGCGGCTGGGCGGAAGCCCCCGGCTGTGTTTCGCACCGAAGGTGCACGCGCTGGCGCGGTCGCTGGCAGGCCCGTTCGCCCGCAGGCCGCCGCCATGCGACAGTAACAGCGGATGGGCGGCAGCCCCCGGCTATGTTTCGCACCGAAGGTGCGCGCGCTGGCGCGGTCGCTGGCACGGCCCTTTGCCCGCAGGCTGCCGCCATGCGGCAGTAACAGCGGATGGGCGGAAGCCCCCGGCTATGTTTCGCACCGAAGGTGCGCGCGCTGGCGCGGTCGCTGGCAGGGCCCTTTGCCCGCAGGCTGCCGCCATGCGGCTGGAACATCCACGAAGGTGCCAAACATCCACAAAGGTGCCATGCACCTTCATCACCACAACCGAGTCTTTTTACTCGCCCTGATGCCTTTCGCTGCTGCGTGCTTCGCGAGAAAATCTCGAGCGGATTTCGCCAGCAAATCGTGGTGGTCTCCGGGCGGTTTCCGCCTGTCGGACCAGCTCTGTCGGCCTCGCATGAAATGCCGGGGCGACGGGGGCTCCGGGCCCCGTCGCAAGGCGAAGAAGCGACCTTGCAGGTGCGCCATTGCTGCGGAGCGTTCGAGTTCTGGGTGGATGTTAATTACAGGTTGAAGCGAGTGGGTAGAAGTCTCCCGCGTCTTTCCGACGATTTTCCTCCAAATCGCCCGAATTCCCGCAACCTCCTTGACAGTTTTGGAAAGTAGCGGATATAGAAACAGGCTTAGCAAAGCTGAGAATTTCCGCGGTGGGCTTGTATTGCTGGCGGATAAGGCGGGATGCGTTTCCCGCTGTGGCTTGGCCTCTTCCACCACATTTTCTGGGGTGTATCGCATGCATAAGCGGCAATTGCGGGGACGATTTGGTCAGCTTCGCGGGGTACAAGTATCTGGCCTGGTGGAATGGCTGGAATCGCGAGCGCTTCTGGCGGGGACAGGTGGCGTTGCGGGAAATCCACCGGAACCACTGGCAGAACATGTGCCCGGAGAGATTCTCGTGCAGTTCCGTCCGCAGGTAAATGGAAACACCACGACGGCAGTGCAGACCGCGATCGGAGGCGTGGTGCTCGAGAACATTCAGACGCCCGCCATGCTGCGATCCGGTACCGGAGTGCTGCAGCGAATTTCCATTGCCCCGGGGCTCACCATTCAGCAGGCCATTCAGCTTGCAGAAAGCGATCCCTCGGTCGTATTTGCAGAGCCGAATTATCTGTACCGCACGGAACAGGTCAGCAACGATCCACAGTACACCAACGGCAGCCTCTGGGGCACCTACAGCAGCGACAATCCGGTTGCCGTCGGCCCCGTCAACACCACGAACATCTACGGCTCTCAGGCCGAACAGGTCTGGGACAGGGATTTCACAGGATCGTCGGATGTTTACATCGGAGTGATCGACGAGGGGATCCAGTTTGATCATCCGGACCTGATTGACAATATGTGGTTGAACCCGTTCGACCCTGTCGATGGCATCGACAATGACAACAATGGCTACATCGATGATACTCGAGGATGGGACTTTGCTGGTGGCAACAACACAATCTATGACGGTGTAAGCGACGATCATGGAACGCATTGCGCCGGCACCATCGGGGCAACGGGTGGCAACGGCACTGGACTCGCCGGCGTCAGCTGGGATGTGACCATGATTTCTGCGAAGTTTCTTGGCAGTGGAGGTGGCACAACAGCGAATGCTGTCAGATCGGTCGATTACCTTACCGATCTCAAGATCCGGCATGGCCTGAACATCGTGGCCACCAGCAACTCATGGGGTGGTGGCGGCTTTTCTGATGCGTTGCTGGGTGCGATTATCCGTGGCGCAAAGGCCGACATCCTGTTCATTGCGGCCGCAGGAAATGGCGGCAGCGATGGCGTCGGCGACAACAACGACTTCGTCCTGAATTATCCCTCAAACTACAACACCACCGTCGCCTCGTCCACCGAAACTGCGGCAAGCTACGATGCCGTTGTCGCCGTTGCCGCCATCACCAGCAGCGGCTCCCGTGCTGGCTTCTCCAACTTCGGGCGCAACACCGTCGATCTCGGTGCTCCCGGAGTCGGCATCGTCTCCACAGTACCCCTCAACAGCTATGC
>Ga0172373_10002482_pt1 | contig 28098 bp, 21 predicted proteins | sample Lak10m_2_FD_114546 | JGI IMG/M metagenome (GOLD analysis project Ga0172373, IMG submission 114546) | Freshwater microbial communities from Kabuno Bay, South-Kivu, Congo - kab_092012_10m | ecosystem: Environmental > Aquatic > Freshwater > Lake | place: Democratic Republic of the Congo...
GCCCTTAACTTGCTCAAGCGCGACACCTCCAAAAGCAGCCTCCGCCAAAAACGTTTTCGAGCAGCGATGGATAACCAATTCTTGCTCCACCTTATCACTCAACTTTGAAGCGATTACCCTGCCCTACAGCTTGGGCGGAGTGACACCGGTCTGCCCCTGATATTTGCCCTTTTTATCGGCATACGAGACTTCACACGGCTCGTCACCCTCGAAGAATAGCACCTGCGCGATGCCTTCGTTGGCGTACACTTTGGCGGGCAGCGGCGTGGTGTTGCTGATTTCCAGCGTGACGAAACCTTCCCATTCCGGTTCAAACGGGGTGACGTTCACGATCAAGCCGCAGCGGGCATAGGTGCTTTTGCCGAGGCACACCGTTAACACACTACGCGGGATGCGGAAGTATTCCATCGAACGCGCCAGCACGAACGAGTTGGGCGGGATGATGCACACCTCGGCCTTGATGTCCACGAAGGCTTCCGCTGAGAAATGTTTGGGATCAACCACCGCGCCGTAGACGTTGGTGAACACTTTGAACTCGTCCGCTACGCGCATGTCGTAGCCGTAGGAGCTGACCCCGTAGCTGATGACCCCCTGCCGAACCTGCTTCTCCACGAACGGCTCAATCATGCCGTGTTCTTGCGCCATCTTGCGTATCCAATGATCCGGTTTCAGCCCCATGTTGTTCCCCTATCCAGCGCGAAAGGTTGTTTGGAATGCGATTACATGCGTTCGGGGGCGCTCATGCCCATCAGCATGAGTACCCGCTTAAAGACCACCTGTGCAGCACGGTAGAAGCGCAGCCGCGCCCGCTGCACCTCCGGCGCTACGTCGCCATGCAGCGCCCGCACCTCGTCGTAAATGGGATGGAACACGCCCGCCAGTTCATGCGCGTAGAAGGCGATCCGGTGCGGTTCCAAGCCCTGCGCGGAAATGGCGATCACCTCGCCCAGTTCCAGCGCCTTCCGCAAGAAGCGCCCTTCAGCCGCGCCGAGTAGCGTCAGGTCGGCATCGGCATCGGTCAGGCCGCGACTTTCGGCTTCGCGCAGGATGCCCGCGCAGCGCACATGCGCGTTCTGAATGTAGTATACGGGGTTATCGTTACTCTGCTTGACCGCCAGATCGAGATCGAAATTGAGGTGCGAATCCGGGCTGCGTGCCAGCAGCATATAGCGCACCACATCGGCGCTGGTCAGGTCAATCAAGTCGTCCAGCGTGTCGTAGTCGCCGCGCCGCGTGCTCATCTTCACTTCTTTGCCGTCGCGGACAGCGCGAACCAGTTGAATGATGACCACATGGATTTTGGAGGCATCTTTGCCGAGGGCGTTCACGCCGTACTGCACCACTTTGTACTGTGCGCCATGATCTGCGCCGAGGATGTTCACCAGCAGGTCGAACCCACGATTGATCTTGTTCATGTGGTAGGCGATGTCCGGCAGCGTGTAGGTGGGTGCGCCGTCGCTCTTGACCAGCACACGGTCTTTTTCGTCGCCCAGTGCGCTGCTGCGGAACCATGTAGCGGGGGCTTTGCCGGCGGCCTTCTGCTTTTCAGCCTCGGTTGCACCGTCCCATTCCGCCGCCTGATAGATGTGACCGCTGTCCTTCAGCGCGTCCAGCGTTTGCCACACCGCGCCGCTTTCGTACAGGCTGTTCTCGTTGAAGAAGATGTTGTGCTGGACGTTGACGCGCCTCAGCGTGGTTTTAATGATCTCGAACATGCGCTTTTCGGCATATTCTTTGAACGGTTGCCAGTCGGCCTCGGTCAGCGAGTCGCCACGTTCGGCGGCTAGATCGCGGGCGAAGTCTTTCAGGTAGTCGCCCTGATAGAAAGTGGTGTCGTCCTCGGCGGGAATTTGTACAGGCATGCCGAGCGCCTCCAGATAGCGCACGCGCAGGCTGTTGCCGAGGTTGGTCATCTGCACGCCTGCATTGTTGAAGTAATACTCGCGTTCCACGCTGTAGCCCGCCGCTTCCAGAATGCGGGCGATGGTGTCGCCCACCATTGCGCCGCGACTGCGCCCGACATGCAGCGGGCCGGTGGGGTTGGCGCTGACGAACTCGACCTGCGCCCGTTGTCCGTCGCCCAGATGAAGCTGGTAGAGCGCGTCGCCTTCGCTAATGATTTGCTCGATCTGGACGCGCAACCAGTTTTCGTTCAGCCGGAAATTGATGAACCCCGGCTTGAGGACTTCCACCGCGCCCACGAAATCGGCAGGCGGCAAGTGTGCCGCGATGGTGTTCGCTAGATCGAACGGGTTCATGCCGGTTGTTCGGGCAAGCTGCATCGCCACCGCGCAGGCATAATCGCCCTGCGCCGGATTCTTGGGCGGGCGGATTTCAATGGTGGCGGGCAGGTCAAACGCGGGCAGTGCGCCGGACGATTGAGCCGAACGAATGGCAGTCTCGACCAGACGGATATGTTCTTGGGGCAGCAATTTCACAGCGGAACGTCCTTCGATTAGCGGCATCGTGCGCCGCAGGGTTCGTCATGGGCTTATTCTAGCGGATGGATGCAGCGGCGCAAGCTGTTATGCGCTTGATCCACCCTCACCCTTTATCCTTCTCCCTCAGAGCGAGGGAATTAAGAGTCGTGTGGTGGCCTGTTTCCCATTGCCATGAGGGAGAATGGGGCGCGGGGATGAGGGTTTTAAGCAGGCGGCATGAACTCCAGCACGCCGTCGCTCCCCACAGGGTAGGTGGCTTTGCAGGTTTCGCATAGCCATTCATCACCGCGAATCTGCCATGCGACTGTCGCACAGCGCGGGCAGCGGGTGACGGCGGTTGCCGGACGTGCGCCCACCGGATCGGACGCGCCGGCCTTCGTCCCCCAAACTTTGTGATAGTCCATCTGCCAGACTTCAATATCGCTATTCACCACGCCGCAGGCTTCCAGCGCCGCCAGCATTTGCGCCTCATCCCACGCTTTGCCCGGTAAAAGGCGGGTGTTGATGCGCTGCGTGATGAGCAGCAGCCCACCGGGGCGCAGCACACGCACCAGTTCCGCCAGCACCGCTTGCGGGTTTACCATAAATTCGAGGGCTTCGAGGCACGTTACCGCATCGAAAGTGTGATCGGGGAAGGGGAGGTTTTCGGCGGGGGCGTGGATGAAGGCGGCACGCTCCTCATGGGGGTGAAGGGTGTTGATCGCGTGGTGCAGCATCTGGCGACTGAGATCAACGCCAATGGTGAAACCGCGAAAATCCGGGTGGAGGGAGAGCGCCAGCGGCAGTCGTCCGGTTCCGGTGGCGACATCCAGCACCAGCGGGTTGACCTGCGGGGCGAGCGCGTCCAGAAACGGTTCAGCCAGATAAAGCTGCTCGTATTCGGGATAGTAGTCCTTCACATCGTTATAGCGATGGGCGTACAAGTCGTAGAGCCAGATCACCACCCGCCGTCCCAGATACACGCCTTCGCTGGCGATCAGCAGCCACCATGCCAGCGCCAGTAGCAGCGCCAGCCCGATTCCGAGCGCGATCAGTCCGCCCCACTCGCTCATCGCAGTAGTCCCTCCTGTCGCAGCCATACGGCACAGCGTTCCAACCCTTCATCAAGGCCGACGCGGGGCGACCAGCCGAGCAACCGCCGCGCTTTTTCCATCCGGTAGACTTTACGTGCCTGCATGAACGAGATCAGATGGCTTAAAGCCTGTGGCTCACCCCGCAGGCCGAAGTAAACATCCACCAGCGGGGCGATCAGCTTGAAGGGCAGCACCGGAAGGGCGAGCCAGCGGTCATGTCCGGCGAGGCGCGAATACCCGCCGATGAACTCCCGCCATGTCGGGGCGGGGTCTGACGCACAATTGAAGGCTTCACCGACGGCGGCGGGGTGCTGCGCCAGAACAAGGGCGAGATCAACCACATCGTCCACATAGATGATGTGTGCGCTACCGCTGCCATCACCGGGGAAAGGCGTAGGTTTGCGCTTGCCTAGCTTGAACATGGTGGCTGTCCAACCGTTGCTGCGCGGCCCGTAGATCATGCCGGGGCGCAGGATGCTGTACTGCACTCCTGTTCGCACACTTTCCTCTAGCACCACCGTTTCGGCCTGCGATTTGGTCAGGTTATACGGCACGTTCCCCGGTTGCTGCGGGGTGTCCTCGCTGACATCGGTCAGGTAGCCGTAGCCATAGACGGCGATGGAACTGACATGCACCACCCGCCCCACGCCCGCCGCCGCTGCCGCCTGCATGACGTTGCGTGTGCCTTCCACGTTGGCGCGTTGCTGATGAGCGAGGTTGCCCCCTAGAGCCGCTGCTACATGGATGATGGTGGTACAGCCTTTCGCCGCCGCCCGCATCTGGCCGGCGTTGGTCAGGTTGCCCATGACGGTCTCGATACGGGGGATACCCTGTAGATAGCTGTCCGCGTTTGGGCGGCGGGCGAGGGCGCGGACGTGTGCGCCTTCGTCAGCCAGCCGCCGTGCGACTGCGCCGCCCAGAAAGCCGGTTGCGCCAGTGACCAGTACGGTTTGGCCTGTGAAGTCGCTCATAGTTCGTTTAGTTTCCCCAGTTTCACCATTTCAGGCCACACGCGCATAACGATGCCCACCACGATTAACGTGCCGATGCCGCCGCTGACCACCGCAAAGATCGGCCCGCCCAGTGCCGCTACCGCGCCGGACTCGAACGCGCCGAGTTCATTGGATGCGCCGATGAATACGTTATTGACGGCGGAGACGCGCCCACGCATTTCATCCGGCGTGCGGGTAAGGAGCAATGTGCTGCGAATGACCACGCTGATATTGTCCATTGCGCCCAGTGCCACCAGCATGAGCAGTGACAGGATGAACGAGGTGGACAGGCCGAAGATGATGGTGGCAACGCCGAAGCCGACCACCGCCCACAACAGGGTCGCGCCAGCGCGTTTGAAGGGTGGCAGGTAGGCGATGGTGAGTACCATGAGCATCGCGCCAATCGAGGGGGCAGTACGCAACAGCCCCAATCCCTCCGGCCCCACGTTCAGGATGTCGCGGGCATAGACCGGCAGTAGCGCCACTGCACCGCCGAATAGCACGGCGAATAGGTCGAGCGTGATGGCCGCCATGATGACGCGGGTTTTGCGGATGAAGCTGAAGCCCGCGATCATGGTCGCCCACGTCATCGGTTCGCGGGTCTGGGCGATGGGACGGCCTTTGATGAGGGCGATCATGCCGACGAAGATCAGGCACCCGATGGCATCCAGCAGGTAAATCTCGGAGGCGCTTTTGAAGGCGGCGATCAGTAGCCCGCCCAGTGCCGGCCCCAGCACCGAGGCTAACTGCCACGCGCTGCTGCTCCATGTGGCGGCGCTGTGGAAGGTATCTGGCGGGACAGTTTGCGGCAGCAGTGTGGAGGCTGCCGGATTGTTGAATGACCGCAGCACGCCGATGCTGAACAGGATGAAATACACCAACCACAGTGGCCCCTGTGCGGCGGAAACTGCCGCCAACGAGAGCGCCGCCAGCGATAGTCCCAACTGCGTGACCAGCACAATACGCTTGCGGTTGAAACGATCTGCGATATGACCGGCCACTAGCGCCAGCGCGAATACCGGAATGATCTGCACCAGCCCCACGAGGCCGAGCGCCAGTGCGCTGCTGGTGCGTTCGTACAGTTCCCAACCGATGGCGACGCTGACCATCTGCTCACCGAGCGAGGCGGCGAATCGCCCGAACATTAACAGGCGGAAATCGCGGAAGCGCAGCGCCGCATACGGGTCATGCGGCTTGAGGGGTGGCGAATCGGGAGCAGTCATACGGTTGCCTCGATGGGTTATTCGGTGCTGGTCAGGGAGATGTCCTCACGGAACTGCATACTATACAGTTTGGCATAAAGACCATCCCGTGCCATTAGTTCGTCGTGCGTGCCGAGTTCCAGCAGGTGGCCTTTGTCAATCACGGCGATACGATGGGCGATCTTGATGGTGCTGAGTCGGTGGGCGATAATGACGGTAGTGCGGTTCTGCATCAGCCGCGCCAGCGCCTCCTGCACCAGACTTTCGCTCTCGCTGTCGAGGCTGGAGGTGGCTTCGTCCAGCAGCAGGATGCGCGGGTCTTTGAGGATGGCGCGGGCGATGGCGACGCGCTGCCGCTGACCGCCGCTGAGCCGGATGCCGCGTTCACCGACGACGGTTTCATATTTGTCCGGCAGTTCCATGATGAAGTTGTGGGCGTTAGCGGCTTGTGCCGCCGCAATCAGTTCGTCATCGCTGGCGTTCAGCCGCCCGTAACGGATGTTCTCTCGGATGGTGCCACCGAACAGCAGCGTTTCCTGCGGGACGATACCAATTTGTTCGCGCAGGCTGGCCTGCATCACGCCGCGCACATCTAACCCGTCCACAAGGATATGGCCTGATGTGGGGTCATAGAAGCGCGGAATCAGGTTGAAGATGGTGCTTTTGCCCGCCCCGCTGGGGCCGACCAGCGCCACAATTTCGCCGGGGGCAATGTTCAGTGTGATGTTGTGCAGAACTTCCTGCCGCTGGTCATAGCTGAAATGGACATTTTCAAAGGTGATTCGGCCTTCTGCCCGCTGGAATATTTTGGCATCCGGCGCATCGGTCACATCGGGGAGGGTGTCCAGAATTTGGAACACGCGCTTGGTCGCACCCAGCGCCTCCTGTACCGAGGTGTACAGGCCGACCAGCGCACCTAGCGCACCGGCTACCGTCAGCCCGTAGATGAGGAATCCGATCAACTGCCCGCCTGTCAGCCGCCCGTCCAGCACTTCGCGTCCCCCGAACCACAGGATGAGCGCCAACGCGCCGAAGCCCAGAAACGCGATCAGCGGGCCGAACAGCGAACGGATGCGCAGCAGGCGCAACGCGGCGGCGAAGGCGCGATCCAGCGTAATCCCATAGCGCCGGATTTCGTAAGGTTCGCGCACGAAACTTTTGACTTCGCGCACATTTTGCAGCACTTCTTCCGTGACGACTGTCGCGCCTGCAATCTCGTCCTGTATTTCAGTGCTGATGCGGCGGAGGCCGATGCCGAAGGCTGCTGCCAGCGCGATGATGATCGGCGTGAGCGCGAGGATGAACAGCGTCAGCCGCCAGTTCATCACCAGCATGACGATCACCGCGCCGATCATAATCACGCCCTGCTGGAGCAGCACATTGATGTTGCCGGTGAGGACAGTACGCATGACGGTGACATCACTCGAAAGGCGCGAAACGAGTTCGCCCACCCGTCGCTGCGCGAAGAAGCCTAGCGAGAGCGTTTGCAGGTGGTTGTAAACCTCACGGCGCAAATCCATCACGATTCGTTCGCCGATGTAGTTCAGGTTGTAGTTTTCGATCAGGGATGTGACCGAGCGCAATAAGAACACGAACAGCAAGCCGAGGGTGATCTGGTCGAGAAGGGCGGTGCTGTTCTGCTTGAGGACGGAATCCACGACGCTGCTAATCACACCCGGAAACACGAGGCTGAGGGCGGCGCTGCCCACTAGCGCCAGCACCGCGATCAGCATCCGCAGGCGGTAGGGGCGCATATAACCGATCAGTCGCTTCCAGTTCATGGGAATATCCGGCACTTCCGGCTTTTCTCCAGCGGGCATCGAACGGCGGCGGCGACCAAACATAGGGTTTTCTTCCTGTTGTATCGTTGAAATCGGATGGAGTATCGGCCTATCGGGTGAGGAACGGCTGAGAAGATGGACTGAATGGACTCACGGCGTTCCGGCGATGCTGACCACCACGCCCTGCGTATCTAGCGGCAGCACCCATGAGCGCGATGGCACGCCGCTGTTCTCGAAAGCGAGTTCCATCACGGTAGCTATTTTGCGGTGGTCGCGTTCTGCGAAGGCGATCAGTGCCGGCCCCGTTCCTGCCAGCGTGACGGCTTTCGCGCCCGCCCGCCGCGCCATCTCCACCACATGATCGTAGCCGGGAATATGGGCGGTGAAATGAGGCGCGTGTAGGCGGTCTGCCAACACCTGTTCCAGAAGGTTCAAATCGCCGCTGCGGAAGGCTTCGGTCAGCAGGGGAATGCGGTTGAGGTTGGCGTGAGCATCGGTCAGCAGCACGCGCTCCGGTTGCGGGTTGGTCGGGTACGTGGTGAGCGTGGGCAGTACCATGATGAGTTGCTGCGGCGCGGTGGGCAATGTGCGCTGGATGAAGGTGTCGTCTTCCAGTAGCGTCGCGCCCAGTCCGCCGAGCATACTGGCCGCCACCGAATCGGGTAACTTGCTCATGCGGGCGGCCATTTCGAGCAGCGCCATGCGCGGTTGCCGCAAGTCGAGCAGGTTAGCCGCGCCGACCACGCCGGCCACCCAGAACGCGGCTTCCGAGCCGAGGCCACTATCGGGCGGGATGTGGTTCTGGACGCGGATGTGCAGCCCCGTCACCGCCTGTTCCTGCCGCTGGAACACGCGCATCATGGCGAGGGCGACAGGATGGCGCAGCCCCATCGCGTAGCGCCCCGCACCTTCGCCTTCGGTTTCTACGATCAGGTCATCCCCATCTTGCAGGGTGATTTCAACAGTGGTGTACAGGCCAACCGCCAACGCGAGGCCGCTGATGGCCGGGCCAATGCCGCTGATTGCACCGGGTAGGGTGATTTTGATTTTGAACATGGACGCGACAATTCGTTTCCACTAGGACGGCTGAGACGGCAAAAACACGATCAGCTTATAAATGAATGGCAGGTAGTACAAAGGTGAATGTGCTGCCCACGCCGAGGTTGCTGGATGCCCAGATGTCCCCGCCATGACGGGTGATGATGGTTCTGGCAACCGTCAGCCCCAGCCCGCCGCCGGGTAAATCGCGCACCCGTTCATCGCGGGAACGGTACATCCGGTCAAAGATCAGGCCGAGTTCATCATCCGAAATGCCGATGCCGCGATCTGCCACGCTGCAATAGGCTTCGTTCTCGTCGCCCCATGCGTGGATGGCGACAGCTTGCTCTTGCTCCGAATAGAGAAGGGCGTTGTGTAAGAGGTTGTGAACGACAAGCTGGATACGGTCGGGATCGCCCAGTACCGTTGGCATCGGGTCTTGTACCGATACCGCTATGGAACAGTGGCGTTCCAATGCGAAGTGCGTCAGGCCGTTCACCGCACGGTTGATGATGTCGCGTAGGTCAATCGGGCGGTGCTGAAGCGGCATACCAGCTTCGATCCATGCCAGATCAACCAGCGAACCGACGACTTCGTACACTTTGCCCGCCGTCTGTTTGATGCGCGTCATAAACCGCTGCTGCTGCCCGTTCAGGGGGCCGAACTTCTCGACCAATTCCGCGAAACCGTTCAACGCCGAAATCGGGTTGCGGAGGTCGTGCGCCATCGAAGCGATCAAGGCTTCACGGCGGGATTCCATCTCGGCCTTTTCGGTGATGTCTTGCAGGAGTACCGCCCGTCGCCCATCGTCCAGCGTAGAGGCCATGCCCAGCGCCAAGCGGCGGCGGGGCAGGCGTACTTCGAGCATCTGATCTCCGCTGCGGCTGAACAGGTTCACCAGTGCCATGTTCTGCGGGAAAATTTCCTTCGGTGAATGACCGAGGGTGGCTTCGGTGCGGATGACCAGCATAGATGCGGCAGCAGGGTTAATCAGTTCAATAGCGCCATCCTGATCTGTGATAAGGATGCCGTCTGCGGTACAGCGCAGGAAGAAATCGAGTACAACGGGTTTGGCGGCTTCAGCCATGTTGATCAACAACCTCGCGCCATTCATTGTTCGCCCATTCTACTATACTCCCGGATGGGAATTCGATGCGCGTACCCTCGCGGTTGCGCTTCACCAGAACGCCGTATTGACGAACGTTGACCGGCGCAGGCCATGTGTACGCGCCACCCGCCCACACTTTCGTGGGCGAGAGGATGCGGATGCCGTAAGAACGCAGTAGCAAATACAACGGGGCGATCCCGGCTAGGTGATGTGTTTCCCCCAGCCCGAGGGGCGCATCGCTGGCAAGAAATTCGCTGAAAGCCGAACGGGCTTTGAGCGCGGTTTGTAACGCCGTCAGGTAGCGTTCCAGCAAGGTTGTCGCCGTCGCCATCTCGCCCATCTCGATCAGGGCTTCACCCATCAGGTTCAACCCGTAAGGCCACACCGCGCCGCTGCCTGCTGCGCCACGCGGGTCGAAACGCGCATCGCGGGCGCTGTTCATGCTCACGCCGGAGGGCTGCCAGAAGTGCGCGGAGTCGGTCAACCGGGCGAGGGTGGCGGTGGCCTGTTCCGGCGCGACTCCGCCCGCCCACAGCGGTAGGAGCGCCGAAATGTCCAGCGCAGTCGTGTCCATGCTGGCGACATCCACCCGGTAAGCGCGGCTGAGTCCGGTGAAGGTCACGCGGTCAATCTGCGCGTAGACATGCTGGCTGGTGTAGACACCGCGTCCGCCTGACCACACAAATCCGGTGGCATCGGTTGTCTCGCTAATGGCTGTGCCAGTTGCGTCTAGGCCGTCGAGTTTGAGCGTCATGCGCGGGGTGAGGTTGACTCCGCCAGCCACTTTGACGATCAGGCGGTTGGGTGGTGTCAGCGGTTGGGCGGGTAAAAGTTCGTCGGTGCCGCGTGCATCGGTGAGGATGGCCTGCCCGCTGGTGGTGGTGTGCGTGTCGCGGTCACGGTAGGCGAAATGTCCGCCTTCGGCTGACCACAGACTACCGAGCGCGGTTTGCAGGGCGTTGATGCGCGTGTCGAGTTGGGCTTCAGCCTGCGTGTCGCGCAGGAAGTAGGCGATTTCCTTCAGGCTGCGGGCTTCGGAGAGCAAATAGGCTGCGAGGTCGGGGGCTTCCACCCTGCGGATGTCCGCGCCCTGTCCCCATCCTTGCCATGTTGCAAAGGTGGGCGTGAATACGTAGCCGGTTTGGGCTTCGCTCTGCCATTCGGGGAGGCCGTCCCCGTCACTATCCATATCTTTCTGGAACCAGCGGGCGAAGTGCTTGAGCAAGCCGGGGAATACGTCCCGCAGGAAGGCCGCATCTTCGGTGAGTTGGAAAATACCCCACGTTAGTCGTGCCAGAATCGGCAGGCACAAGCTCCCCTGTTTTTGACCGCCTAGACCGGGTTTGGAGTCGATCCAGCCATCCGGTTGTTGGATGGCGAGGAAGTTGCGAATCACGCCCTGCGCGGCGGCAGGGTGGGTGGTGGCGATAGCCAGCGCCGCCGGATACGCCAGCAGCGGTGATTGCCCGTTCCACGAGCGATCATAATCGCTGCCGTCCCTGCGTGGACTGTACCCGCGTCCGCTGCTGCGCGTGGCGACCAGCGAGGCGTAGGGTAGGCTGGTTGTCGGCTTGAAGAAGGCGTTGACCAGCAAACAGGCTGACCACGCCAGCAGTAAATCGCGCCCTTCGTCGCCAGTGTGGAAGTCGGGCAGGGCGGCGGCAGATTGATCTATGCGCTGAAATGCTTCCGTCCAGTTTTCCGCCAATCCCTGCTGGGCGTGTGCCAGCGAAGCCGCTGCGCTGCCGAGCGCCGCATGGACGAATCGCACCGCGATTTGTCCGCCTTTGGGAATGGTGAGCGCACGGCTGATCTTGCCGCTGCTGCTGGTGAGTGCCGCCGCTGCGCCTTCCAGCACGACGACGGGTTGGATGTTGGCGAGTGTGCCGAGGGCGAGCGCAATCCCATCCGGCGGGAGGGGGATAGTGGCGGTTTTTTGCTCTTTTTGCTGGCTGCCCACAAACCCGATCAGATCGAGTTGAATCTGGAGGTCAGCGGCATGGCTGTTCGTGAGTGTGAAGGATGCACCGACACTGTGCGAATTGAGCGCCCAGTATTCGGCTTGTAGCGCGATGTGCGGGATGATGGCGGCTTGCAGGCACAGGTAGCCGGGGGCGAAGTGGGTGAGGGATGGTGGGACGGCGTAAGCCTGCGTCTGGTAGATCGGGCGACCCTCGTGTACCCACATGGGGACGAGGCTGACGAGGCCAGCACGTCCACCATAGCGAGTTTGTAACGCCAGCGCGGGGGATTCGCCCGCGCCGGGCAGAACTTCCCAACACTGGTCATCTACATAATCTGTGGGACGCAAGCGAAAGTCAGCAGCCAGTTCCAGCGGAAAAGGTACGGGTTCGGAGAACGTCCAGCGGCGGAGATTGTTCATTCCGGCTATTCTCACTTGTTGGGCGAGTTCGCAATAGCCTTATTTTACTTCACTTTTGCCCAAGTGCCGTCCACTTCGTTGAACTGAAACTTGTCGTTGCCATACAGGTTGAACAGGATATGGTAGCCGGGGCCGGTAACGTACTGACCATTCACCGTACTGCCGCCGGGGTGGTACTCGTAGTTGCTCACATAGCCAAATTCCGGTGTGAGTCCAAAGCCGAGATTTTCCCGAATATCGCCAGTTTCACGCCACAACTTGCCAAACCCGCGTGTGGGTTGATACTGCCCTGCCGGAACAACAATGGTCGGATCGCTTTCCGGCTCGCCGTCCATAAAGACATCATCGTACACTGTCCAGGGGCCGCTGCCATTGCCAGTATCCACCATGACCCAGATTTGTTTGCGTGGCTGAATCCACACCATGCGCCCGTGTTCAAAAACCTGTTCCGCCACCTGAATTTGCCCGAAGGTGGGCGTGGGGAAGGTGTTGGGCGTGGCGGTGGGCGGTTGCGGGGACGGTGTGGCGGTTATTTCTGGTGGGGGCAAGGTTTCGGTGGGGACAACCTGTACCTCGGCAGGCGTGGCTGTAACCACCACCACGATTTGGGTGGGTGGGGGACCCTGACAGGCTGTCAATTGCACGAGCAGTAAACCGAGAAGCGTCAGAAAGATTCCAGAACGCATAGCTATCTCCATGTTAAGCAGCGCCGGATGGTTTCCCATGCGGCGTGCCTGATTGTAGCAGAGGACAAGTCTCTCGCAAGGTTGTGTCAGGTAATCGTAGATTTGTCAACGGACAAGCGTCGAGTCCTATGCTAGACTCAAAACAAGGGAAACTCAGTTTATTGCGAACAGTTGGGGATGAACGTATGGCGATACTGGAACTGCGTCCAAAGAACATCACACTCAATAAAACAGAGGGCTATCTGGAGATCACATGGGGTGACGAGCAAGTTTGCCATTACCCGCTTTCGGAACTGCGTGAGGCTTGTCCGTGCGTGGAATGCCGGGGTGGGCATGAATTTATGGGGCGCGACCATGACCCGGAAAGTATTCTGGTTTTGAAACCGAAGCGGTCGTATGCCGTGAAGTCGGTTGATCTGGTCGGGAATTACGCTTTGATGCCGACATGGGATGATGGGCATCACACGGGCATCTACACATGGGATTATCTGCGCCGCTTATGCCCAGATGGGCAAGAGGCACGATAGTGATTGAACTCAACCGCCTAGCCTATTGCGATGATGAAGTGGACATGTTGCGATTGGAAGCGGGTTTTCTGTTTGAACGCTGTTTGACCGAGGGGCGACCCGACCTGATGCTGGGTTTTATCGAAAATCAAGTGTGGGGCGACCCGCCGCGTGCCGATGTCCTCTCGTGGGTGGCGGAAGATTTGCATTTGCGCTTGCTTGGGTTGAGGGAACTGCATTTCGATGAGCGCGAACGGGCGCTAAATGCCATTCGCAGCGATTACGGCGTGGACATCAGCGTGCTTGCGCCTGCCAACGCACTTCATGACTATCATCGTGTGAAACCGGAAGCGGTGCTGAACTTGATTCGCCGGCAGCGCCCGCTGGATGCGCATGAGTTGCAGCTTGCGCGGGAAAAGGTCGAGAAGGCGTTGTTTCAGGCGAGGCAGCTTTACGCCGATATTCTCCTGACCGAGCAACTTTTCCAGTGCGCACTGGATTGGGCTGATGGTTTGAGTGTGGTAGAAGCGCGTCAGTGCCGCCGCTTGCTGTGGGAAGTGCCCCCATTCTCACCTTTTCAATAGCTGGACAAAACCTGTGCATTGTGCATTGTGCCCGAATTGTGCAGATTGATGTCAGAGTGTACCCTCGCTGTATTACACGCGAAATCGTTTGCGTAAAACACGCCATTCTGAAGTTTTCGATTCACCTCATCCAGTGCAGTGAATAAATGTGCAACCTGCACAAGGGATTCTTACGTATGGGATTAGCTGTATCTTGCATAGTATTAGCGTAGGCGTTATCATTCTTGCTTGAGTACCCGGTAGGATTACCGGAAAACTCAGGTAGCGTTGCACCGTTGAATAACGGCAGCATGCTCCCTGTTAATTCACCCCGTTGAATGGAAAGGATTCTATAGAGTATGAAGTACGGTAAATTTGTCCTTCTCATGGTCGTTGTGCTTCTGGCGCTCGGTGTCGGATCAGTTATGGCGCAGGATGCCGTCGCCCCGCAGGCGCTGGTGATCTGGAGCCAGGACGGTGACGCCAATAATATTGTCCTGCAAGAACAGTTTGTGAAGTGGGCGGAAGCCGTTTCGCCGGGTTCGACGCTGGAAATCGTTCAGAAGGAAACCGAAGTTCTGCGCACTGACTTGCAGGCCGCTGCTTTGGCCGGTTCGGGTCTGCCCGACATGGTTCTCGGCCCGAACGATGTTATCGGCGTGTATGTCGATTCTGGCATTGTTCAGCCTCTGGATGAACTGTTCGACATTTCGCAGTACCCCTTCAACATCGGTGCGGCGCAGGTGGGCGGCGAAACCTTTGGTGTGCCGACCAACGCTGGCAACCATCTGATGCTGATGGTCAACAAGAGCCTCGTCCCCACCGTCCCGGACACATGGGAAGAACTGGTCGCCAGCGCTAAGGCTGTGACCGAGGCCAATCCCGAAGTTCAGGGCTTTGCTTACAATCTGAATGAGCCGTTCTGGTTCCTGCCCTTTGTGCATGGCTTCGGCGGCGGCGTGTACGATGCCGATGGCAACATGGTTCTGGACTCGCAGGCGTTCATTGATGCCTACCAGTTCGTGCAGGACCTGAAGTTCACGGAACAGGCCGTTCCCGAAGAATGCGATTACAACTGCGCCAACGACCTGTTCAAGGCCGGCAGCGTGGCGATGATTATCAATGGCGACTGGGCCATCGGCGAATATCTGGACACCGAAAAGTCGCCGGCCCTCGGCTCCGACAATCTGGTTCTGGCTCCGTGGCCGAAGTTGGCTAATGGCGAACGTCCGATGCCCTTCACCGCTGGTAAGTTCATCAGCATTCCGGTGGGCGTGGAAGGCGAAAAGCTGGCCGCTGTGCAGTCGTTCGTCACATGGCTGACCACCGACCCGGATGCCGTCACCGCTTACGCGCTGGGCACCAGCCGTCTGCCGGCGATTGCCGCTGTGAGCGTGGATGCAGCGACTGACCCGATTCTCGCGGCCTCGGCTGCGGCGCTGACGACCGGTGTGGGTATGCCCGCCGATGCCTCGCTCCGTTGCATGTGGGACAGCGTTCGCCCGAACCTCGAAGGTGTCATGAGCAACTCGATGGCCCCGGCGGATGCGGCTGCGGAAGCACAGATTGCGGCTGAGGATTGCCTCGCTGGCTAAACCCCTTCTGTGATCTGAAATGATGAAATTAGGTGGGGCGATTTCGCCCCACCTTGTTTTTAGGAGATCGGCTTATGCAGGAATTTAGCGGCTTATCCCTACAAGGCGTTCTCGACACACTGGGTTTGATCGTTCCTTTGATCGTCGCCATTGTGGCAGGAACGCTGATCTTTCAGTTTTTGCTGTATCGCTTGTTGAATGATGTGGTGAAAACGCGCCATGCGCTGCCCTACACACTTCTGGCACCAGCGATAATTGCGATCCTACTTTTTACTATGTACCCGCTGTTCTATAACGTGTTGTTAGCATTTTCCGGTCTGACGGCGAAAACATTCAACTGCTATAGCCCGATTGCTACTGGTGAGTGTAAACTAGATCACCTCTACGGTTTCGACTATGCCGCCAAGAATTTCACTGACGTATTCTTTCGGGTGAAGGATGGCGAAATCGTGGGGTGGGGGCGCTTGCTGCGTACCCCGGATTCGACGTTCCCGATTCTGCTAGGGCGCACGATTCTGTGGACTGGCATCAACGTGGTTTTCCACTTTTTCATTGGCCTCGCACTCGCGCTCATCATGAACCAGAAGATTCGCTTTAAGGGCATTTACCGATCGTTCATCATCATTCCATGGGCGATTCCCGGCATTATCGTGGCGCTGACATGGAAGCAGGAGTTTCATGCCCAGTACGGCTTCGTGAATAATTTGATCGAGGCATTGGGCGGGCAGGGTATCAGTTGGCTGCGCGACCCGATTCCGGCTTTTGCAGCCGTGACCTTTGTGAATATCTGGCTAGGTGTGCCGTTTTATATGGTGATGCTGCTCGGCGGCTTGCAAAGCATTTCGCCGGATTATTACGAAGCGGCGCAGATGGACGGCGCGAACGCATGGCAGCGTTTCCGCGCCATTACCATTCCTCTGCTGAGGCCTATCCTGATCCCGGCGATCACACTGGATGTTATCTGGACGTTCAATAAAGCGGACTTGATTGTGGCGATGACAGGCGGTGGCCCGCAGGAGTCTACGAATATTCTGGTGACGGCCATTTACAACGCCGCGTTTGGTTCGGCGGCGACCTTTGAACTTGGATTTGCTTCGGCCTTCTCGATTATCGTGTTCTTTATCCTGTTCTTCTTCGCCGTCATCTGGATCACGACAAGCGGTGGTCTGAAGGAGATTTACGAGCGATGACAACCCTAACAAGTGCTTCTGTTGTGGTGCGTAGGGAAACCAATTGGCCGCAGATTCGGATGTACGCGGGTGCGGCAGTTGCAGCACTCGGCCTTGTTCTGACCGTCGTAGATCAGATGAACATTGGCTGGATCATTATTCTAGGCTGGTTAGGTCTGCTGGTCTGGAAGCAATGGCATGCCATTCTGGCCTTTTACTCGGTGATTTCGATCTATCCGGTGTTGCGCGTCATCAGCGTATCGCTGCGACCCGGTTCGGGCTTGTTGTCGCGTGATCTGGCGATCATTCCGACAGGGGCAACGATCGAAAGCTATGTGAAGATATTCACTGAAGAAACGTTTCTGCACTGGGTGTGGAACACGTTGTCTATCACGCTGGCGGTGTCTGCGGTGGGTGTCGTGGTAGCGGCTACCGGCGCGTATGCCTTTAGCCGCTGGCGTTTCCCCGGTCGCCGCCCCGGTCTGATCTTCCTGCTGACGACGCAGATGATCCCGGCGGGCATGATGATTATCCCGATCTATGTGATCGTGGCTCAATTAGGGTTGACCGACAACATCATCGGCCTGATGCTGGCCTACATCAGCACTGCGGTGCCGTTTAGCATCTGGATTTTGAAGGGCTACTACGACACCATTCCACCGGATTTGGAAGAAGCCGCGATGGTGGACGGTTGTAACCGCATGGAAGCGTTCTGGCGCATCATTCTGCCGCTGTCTACGCCTGCGCTTTCGATTGTGTTCCTGTTCAACTTCCTTGCCGCATGGTCGGAGTTCTTGGTGGCGAAAGTGGTTCTTAAAAGCCCGACTGTGTGGACGTGGTCGTTGGGCTTGAACGATCTGATCGGGACGTTCAATACCGATTGGGGCAAATATGCGGCGGGTTCGGTATTTGTCACCATCCCCGTGCTGCTGCTGTTCACATGGCAGTCCAAGTACCTGATTTCCGGCCTGACTCTGGGCGGTGTGAAAAGCTAGGTGTGGGCTGGTCGCTGTTCAGTGTTTGCTAGGGAGCCGCGAGGCTCCCTTTTTGTTTGGCTGTGTGTGGGCGACTGGGGACGGACGGTGCTGGACTCACGAACTGAAGTTGAGGGACGTGAGTTCGTCTATGATCGGTGTGCCGGATACCAGACAGTCCTTCACCTCCACGATGTTCGGCGCACGATCTTCCGCGAGAGGCTGGTCGGGGTTGAAGGTGTTGTACACCGTGCGCGACATCTCGCTTATCAGCGGGAACGACTCGTTGAAGTCCAGCCATGTCGGGTTATGCAGCGCCATCACCAGCACATAATCCCCTCCGGGCGTGAACACAATGCCCGCGTTGCCGTGCGTATCGGCTGTCCAGCCGTGTTTATGCGCCACGCGGATGCTGGCTGGAACACCGGCGCTCATCAACAAAGGCTGTCCCATGTTGTTGCTGCTCATCACATCCAACATCTGACGGCATTCGCGCTGGTCAAACTCGTTGGGTGCCGCACTCATCAGCGGGCCGCCGTTGTTGAACGCACACTGATAAACGCCCGCCAGCAGCCAACCGAGTTCATCTACTGTCATCTGGTTGGAATAGTCGGGCGCGGCGCGAACTTGATCGGCCTGCGTGGTGGGCGCGACGACGGGCATGGGCGTGGCGTTCGGGTCGGTCAGGAAGGGGGCAACGATGAACGTGTTGCCTAGCCCGATGCGGCTCATGAAGGCGGTAACGACCTGTCCGCCCTGATACGGGTCGCCGCCGCCCAGACGGGCAAGCAGCGCGTTGGAGGCGCTGTTTTCGCTGCACACCATCATGTTAGCGATGTCTATGGCGGTTTCGAGATCGGGCGGTGCGGTGAGCGTGCTGTAAAGCGCACTCAAGATGGCGATCTTATTCAGGCTCATGCCGCTGAAGGCAATCTGGCTGTCCGAGGTAATGGCTTCGCCGGTTTTGAGGTTCATCAAGAATAAGGTGGCGAGGCGGCTGGTTTCGGGTTCAAAACCTGCCGTGAGCATCATCGTCCACAATTCATCGCCCAAAGCCTGAAACGCCGGACTGATCGGCACAGAGGTGGCGGACATCAGGCTGCTGGCGACAACGGCCTGCGGCGTGGGGGTGAGCGTGGGCAGGTCAAATCGCGTCTGGCTGATGGGCGGCACGCTGTTCAAATCGCCCTGTACATCCACCAGTTCCACCGCAATCCAGCCGACACCGTTGGGCGCAGAAGGGTAGCGAATTTGTATCCACGGGAATTGGGTATGCCGTCCGGTGATGGGGTACTGTTCGCCTTCCTGCGCCACGCCGATGCGTGGATAGTCCGCGCCGGGGCCGAAACGGATGTTAATCTCGCCTTTGATGAGCGCCACCACACCGGGCAGCGGGGTCGGCGGAAGGGTGGGGGTGGGCAGGGCAGCGCCGACGGCTTGCGGGTCGCTGCTGACTGGCGTGGGACTGGGTTGCAGCACAGGCGGCGCGGTGGGGGCAACCGGTACGCCATCCAGTACGAGGGCGCTGAGTGGGACGGCGTTCAGAGCGCCGTAAATGGTCATCAGGTCGTTGAACACCCATCCTAGCGGCTGCCCGGATGTGGGATCGGCCAGCAGCACCCAAGGATAATACTCGCTGCGCCCGATGACGGGGTAGCGGGTTCCGGCGCTGATCTGTCCGAGGAGCGTCGAATTGACATCGGTGTTGGCGCGGAGGTTGGCCTGCCCGATGGCTTCAGCGGTGACTTCGCCTTGACCGGACACGACACCCGGCAGCGCCCATAACACCAGCACCAGCAAGACCAGAAAGCAGAAAGAAGCGCGTTTCATGGTACTCAACCTGATTATCACTCGGTCATTCAGCACGCAATCGGCGCGCATTATAGCATGATCGGCCTGTACGAAAGCGACGATTACCCGGCGCTAGTCTGGAACGGGAGCGGGGAGAGCAGGGCAGCGCGGGACTGCCCTGCGAGTCAGATAGGTCGGTGTTAGAGGGTGGCGATGCGCTGTGCCGCTTTGAGGGTGTTGGCAAGCAGCATGGTGATGGTCATGGGGCCGACGCCACCCGGCACTCTGGTGATCGCGCCGGCGACATTGACCGCACTGGCGAACTCGACATCGCCCACGTACTTGTAGCCTTTTTCGTCGTTGGGATCATCTACTTTGTTTGTGCCGACATCAATGACCACCGCGCCCGGTTTCAGCCAGCTTCCTTTGACAAATTCCGGTTGACCGATGGCAGCGATGACAATATCCGCCTGCGCCACGAGTTCGGGAATGTTGCGCGTGCGGCTGTGGCAGACGGTGACGGTGGCATTGGCTTTCATCAACATGAGCGCGACCGGCAGGCCAACGATGTTGCTGCGCCCGATGACGACGGCGCTGGCGCCTTCGGTCTTTACGCCCGCTTCTTTCAGCAGCACCATGCAGCCGGTGGGGGTGGCTGGCGTGAACAGCGGTTCGCGGCCTTTCATGCCCAACATGCCGATGTTGATCGGATGGAAGCCGTCCACATCTTTATCAATGCTGACGGCGCGCAGCACCCGTTCTTCGTCAATGTGTTTGGGAAGGGGCAGCTGCACCAGAATGCCGTGAATGTGCGGGTCGGCATTCAGCCCCGCGACCACATCTTCGACTTCTTGCTGCGAACTGTCGGCGGTCAAAAAATGGGCGTCCGAGTGGATGCCTACCTTTTCGCAGGCGCGGCGTTTCATGCGAACATACTGTGCCGAGGCCGGGTTGTCGCCCGCGAGGACTGCACCTAATCCCGGCGGAAACCCGAATTTGTCTTGAAATGCTTTTGCTCCGGCTCCAATTTCGACCTGCATCCGGTCGGCTACTGCTTTGCCATCAATAATTGTTGCACTCATCAAAGATGCCTTTCTACGGGAGAGAACGATTTATTGGAAGCATAGCACACCGCCACATCGTAAACGAGTGATGAAGATCACGCCTATGAGTTGATGAATTGTCAACGCATTTGAACAAGATGCGGACAAAAAAATCGCTCATCATCAAGTAACATAGTTACAGGGAAAACGGGCGAAAAACGCCTATGAACACCACTAACCGAAATCCAAAACTGTGGATGAAGGGTTAAGGCTATGGCAGACCGAAACAATCAGCAGCACTCTACCGAACGTGGTCAATCGCTTATCGAATATGCGTTGATCCTCGTTCTGGTGGTCATGGCCCTGACTGCCGCAGTAGTTGCGACAGGGCCAGCGTTGGGCAACATTTTCAGCAATACGGTGTACAACCTTATTGGCATTACCGGAACGCCCCAGAACATGCAGACGTTGGGCGGCCCGGATTCGTTCTGGAAGACCGTCACAGCGGTGGCGCTGAATCCGCCGCAAGATCGCGGTTTCCCGCCCAACCCGCCGCAGCCGCCTTCCGCGACACCGACGGATGGGCCGTCGCCCACCCCCTCGCCGACTGTTCCAACCAAGACTCCGACCCCGACTTTTACGCCGCCACCGACCAGCACACCGGCGGATTTTAGCTTTGTGGCGCCCTTTGAAGACCCCATCAATAACCCCGAATGGTGGCGCGTGGATCAGAGTGTGTATCTGGGCGGCGAAGGCTGGCGCGGTCAGTATTTCAATGGGCGTAACCTGGACACCGCAGGCGCGGTGGCGGACTACAATCTGTGGAATGCGTCGTTGCCGCCCATCAACACCTATACCTATGATCTCAACTTCCTGTGGAACGACAAAGGCCCCATCGAGAATTGGAATGTGGATGAATTCTCGGTGCGATGGACGCGCAATGTGACCAACCTCACCGCCTCTAATATGACGATCAATGTCAGCATTCAGGCGGACGATGGCGTGCGTTTCTATCTGGACAACACGGTGGTGGCGGCGCTTTCCAACTGGAACACGTCCTGTATGGATTGCACGACTCTCAGTTCCACCATCACACTGACCCCCGGCGCACATGCGCTGAAAGTGGAATACTTCGAGGCAACCGGTAGCGCCGGTATCATCGTGAAACTCACGCAACCGAAGGGGAATGTGCCTGCCGACCGTTTGGTGACTGGCTCTGGCGTCCCTAACTGCCCGTTCACCCAGATTTCCGGCACACAACCGAACTCGCTATCGTATGCGTGGAAGGAGAGCGCGGCGACCAATACGACGGGCTTCTCCACCAACATGCGCTGCCATCTGGAACTGCGTGGTTATGTAGATGTCCGTCAGGTCACGAACCCGGTGATGAACTGGTGGGAAGTGTGGGACTTCCAGTCGCAGACAACGGTTTCCATCCAGTTTGGTGAGTATGCGCCCTATTCGTATAACCCCGATGGAACCGTGGTCACAGGTAGCGGCCCTTCGTGGCAGACTGCTACCCAGTTGCGAACCGGCACGACCAAGAACTACGCATGGAGTCGGGCGCAGGTGGCTATTCCGACATTCCCCAGCGGTAAAGTGGCTTATCGCTTTATCGTCGAGAGTACTTCCGCCACTGGCGTGCGCCGCTGGTTCATGGATGATATTCGCATTGATGGGCGTAACAGTGGGACTACATTCGGCGTTTGTACGGTAGACAAGGCCAGCTGCGGGAGCTACTGGAATCTTGACTCGGTCGTTCAGAAGAAGGATTTCATCACCAGCGCCCGTTGGGATTTGACGACTACCAATGCCGCGACGAATGAAAATGGCAGCGCTTCGATGAGTTGGGACCCCAGCAGCGGGCCGAACAATGGTACCTACTCGAATTTCGGCAGCCAACAACCGCAGGTGTCGCCCGTGAACCGGCTTGATCTGCGTGTTCATTATATCGAACTGAACGGGCAGGTCAGCCTACCGTTGAATGCCAACGGGACAGGCGGTACACCGGACTATCAGGGCGATGATGGCTATCCTCAGCTGTCGTTCACTTATGCCTATGATCTGGATGTGGGCGACTCGATTGAAATTCAGTACACCCGCGATGCTATTGACACGGTGGATGATACGTGGACGACGCTGCAAGTGCTCCAGCAGGTTTCGCGCAGCGGGTCAGCGATTTCGGGGCCAATGGACGAAATCGAAGTGCCGCTGCAAACCATCTCGAACTGGAACACCTCTCCCTTCCGGTTGCGTTTCGCGCTGCTGGTAGACCGCGATAACAATTCGCGGGATGGCCTGTTCCTTGACAATATCCGCATTGACCGGAAAGGCGTATCGCGTTTCAGCAGCTATCCGTTCTGCGATGGTGCTGAAAATGGCGCAGGCCAATGGTTGATGCAGGGGCAGTGGGGGACGATTGCGGGCGGCGCAGTTGGCAGTGGTCGCGCCTTTACCGACAGCCCCGGCGGCAACTATGCGCAGCAACAGACTTCGATGGAACTGCGCTACCCGATTGACTTCAACAACGACACCCCGGAAAACTTGAACGTGTGGGGTGGCAATAAAGACTGTAGCGGCGCAGCATCCAGCGCGGCGACCAAGCCGATGCTCTCGCTGTGGCACTGGCGACGTTTGGCAGCGAACGACAGTTTCTATGTGGATTTGTTCCGCAATGCCAGCACGCAATCCGGGACGGCAGCGATTGCCGCGACTCCGGTCTGGTCGTGGGTTTATAGCTCGAACACACTCAACCGTGAACAGATGGCGTGGGAGCGTTTCGAGGTAGACCTTCAAGGGGCGATAGAGCAGGTTACTGGCCTCACTTGGACAGCTTTGCGTACCAATGCCGATCCACGAGATGACGATTTCTATATCGCTATCCGGTTGGATGCACGTTCAGATGCGTCCTCTAATGACGGAATCACGCTCGACAATATCACGATCAGCAACTATACCGAAGTGGTGCATAAGCTGTGGAATACCACCACCAGCGTCACGGCACTCACGGGTTCACCGACAGCGGGTACAGGAAATGGCCCGCGCTATGTGGACGACATTGACGCGCCGGCGGATTGGTGGTCACGCTGGACACTGGGCGGTCAGTGGACGGGCATTGACTGGGAACAGCACAGTGGCACATGGTCGCTGCATGACAGCCCACCCCAAAGCACCACCTACCTCCATGCGACCAACAATGTGCTGGAGATGAACCGCATCATTGATTTGCGGGGTACGCTCACAACGGATGCGCCCACCCTGTACTTCTGGACGCGCTTTGATATTGGCGACAGCGATACAATCCGTGTGGACATCGCCCAGCAGTCGCCGTATGAGATGACTAAAGCGCCTATTCCGCCTTCGACAACGGCTTCTGCACGCCGTACTCGAATGGGCTACAACTACTTCTATGATTGGGGTTCGACAACCGCGTATAACGTGTCCAGTTCGTTCGACAAAATGTGGACACGTGGGCCGAATGTGACCCAGAACACATGGGGACGCGAACAGATTGACCTGCGGCAGTACGCGGATGACCCCGCGACCACGACTGTGAATGAAGGTGAGCGTATCCGCATTCGTTTCGTGCTGGATGCGACCCAGAGCGCGGCGCGACTGCTGGACGGGTGGTACATTGATGATATTCGCATCGAGTTCCGCCAACCGCGTGTGTTCGGTTTGCCGTTCTTTGATGCGGCGCAGAACACGTCCAATTGGGTGACGGAAGGCTCGTGGGGGCTGGCGCCGGATTACTGGCGTGGCTCTGGCGGCGGCCCGGCGGCACTTGGCCCCAGCACCTACAACTACTGGTTCTTTGATTGTATCCAGTGGATGATGAATCCAGCACGCACTGCTCCGCAGACGGGGGATACCAGCGCGATTGTATGTACGACCAGCAATACGGATACCTTCCTGAACGCGATACCGCGCACGATTGCCGGTACTGCGAACTGGTTGACATCACGAGCGGCATGGACAACGCCCAACTACTACCTGTCTGGAACGGTCACGTCGGTGAATAACGACTTCGGCACCAGCACGCGCCCAACGGGTGCTGCAACTGGCAGGGCGGGCAGAACATGGGACAATCATTTCATGGGGCGCTGGATACGCCCGATCAGCGTACAGTCCGGGGAGTTCACGTTTATCACAACTTCGGATGATGGCGTGCGGGTGCGTTATGAAACGCCTACAAATTCAGCGCCTGCTGGCTGGAACATCATCAACAACTGGACGACGCACGGGCGTACCGTCAATCTGGCGACCGTGAGTCTGGTGGCGGGCGATTACACGCTGGTGATGGAGTGGTTCGAGTATGACGGTTCGGCAGCCATCATCCTTCAGGTGGGCAATAACAACTTCTCGTTCAGTGATAGCCCGAAGGCCGGCGCCGGAGATACCTTCCCGCAGGTGATGAGTACCTCGTATGGCAACTCCTCGCTGCTGCTGGATGGCGTGTTGAACCTGAACAATCCCGGTATTGCGACCGCGCTGTGGATACCACGACTGTACTACTACACCTACTACGATCTGGGTTCCGGTGCGTCTGCGAGGGTTGAAGTGAGCATTGATGGTGGCTTTACATGGATTCAGACCAATCTTGGTTCAAACTGCCCCACCGGTGTCAGTTGTAACTCGACCATCAGCGGTACCACCTCCCGGTTGCCAACGGGTTCCAACCCGCAGGACTGGCAGTTGAGATCGAGCGATCTGCGTACTTATGTCAACAAGAACATCGGGTTGCGTTTCCGGTTGGTGACGGGCAGCGATGTGCGTGATGGGTGGTGGATTACCGATCTTCAGGTGAACAACTAACCCCTTCGGGTGTACGCTTTGTGAGCAGCATAGGGGGCTTCGGCCCCCTTTTGCTTGTGTTGTGTGGCTCACTTTGCTTTTTCTTATCGAAATCCTATGGTTTGGTCTGATAGATTCCTGATAAACTAGGGGAAATCCATAACCTGATCGAGGGGATGATTGTGACGGCTATGTGTGAAATGCAGCCAATGGGGCATCTGTTCGTCTTAGTTGGGCCGCCGGGTGTGGGCAAAAACGCCATCATGAAACCCGTAATGGAACGAACCGGCCATCTTGTACAACTGCCGACTGCCACGACACGCGACATCCGACCAACGGAGCAAGAAGGGCGCGAACATTTTTTCCTCACCCCCGAAGCGTTTAATCGCCTTATCCGCGATAAGGCTTTGATTGAACACCAAGAAGTTCACGGCAATTTGTACGGTATGCGCCGCGACACGGTGAACGATGCCGTCTGGGATGCGGAGTGCGACCGGATTGCCGATGTGGATGTGCTGGGTGCGCTGGATTTGAAGGAACTGCACCCGGATAATGTCACCCTGATTTTCGTCAAGCCGCCGTCTGTAGAGGTGCTGCGCGACCGCATGAACGAGCGCGGCGAAACGGGTGAATCCATCGAGAAACGCATGAAGCGCGTGGATATGGAACTGAGTTTGGCTGAAAAATGCGATTACCTCGTCATCAATGATGTCTTTGAGGATGCGGTTGAGGTGGTTTGCAGCATTGTGGTGGCCGAACGCAGCCGACGCGCCATGCTCCAACTTCGTATGCAACAGGCGGTGACTGCCTGACTCTTGTGGCGCACCCGCGCTCATGCAAGGAAACCTCACATGACTGATCGCACCTTCTGGCAGGCGCAGGGTGCTGAACTTGCGCCGGATGGTATTCCTCTGCATTTTGGCAACCCGCACGACGAGTTTGTGGCGGCACTGGAACGCGCTGTGTTGATGGAACGTTCTCATGAAGGGCGGTTGCTGATTGAAGGACGCGACCGCCTGTCATTACTTCAGCGCATTTCCACCAATCATGTGCTGTCGCTGCGGGAGAACGAAGGCTGTGCCACGCTGTTTACGAACCCCAACGGGCGCATTATTGACCGGATGATGGTTTATCATCGTGGCGAACAGGCGCTTATTCTGACCGAACCGGGGCGGGGTGAAGCGGTGCGCGGCTATTTGCAGCGGCAGATATTCTTTAACGATGACGTGCGGCTGAATGATCTGTCGTCCAGCACACGGTTGTTGGCGCTGCACGGCCCGCAGGCCGATTCGGTCGTGGCGGCTTATACCGGACTCGCGCTGGAGGGGTTGCCGCTTTTTGCCGCCGTTACGGTTGAGAAGCACAACGCTCGTCTGACGTTTGTGCGGCGCAAAAGCCTGAGTGTCGTTCACTGGGCGGTTTTAGTCCCGCAGTCGGCTGTTCGCGAAGTGTGGGACGGGCTGTGCGCCGCCGGAAGTGTTCCCGCCGGATCACTGACTTACAATGTGCTGCGAATCCGGGCGGGGCGTCCCGGCGTTGGACGCGAGTTGAGTCTGGACTATATTCCGCTGGAAGCAGGCTTGTGGGACGAAGTGAGCTTCAACAAGGGCTGCTATACCGGGCAGGAGATTATCGCCCGTATGGAAAGCCGGGGACGGCTGGCAAAGACGCTGGTGCATCTGCGTCTGGCGGCATTTGTGGAGTCGCCTGCCGCGCTGGTGGGCGAGGACAAGACGGTTGGAACGCTGACCAGCAGCGTGCTGGCTCCTGATGGGGTTGTGTACGGGTTGGGATTTGTGAAGGTCGGGGCAGCCGTCCCCGGTCACATACTCGCGGCGGGCGCGGGGCGCATCCGTGCCGAAATCACCGCGTATGCCGGGTCACAGCCGCCCATCGCGGGCGAGTGAGCGCCGGACGCGGCTAGGACGGCGGCGGGCTGTCGAGGAACAGCGACCACCACAACTGCCAGTTTTCGGCCTGCGGCGGGGTGGTCTGTGGAGCAACCGCCTGTTCAGGGATGGGAGTGGCTTCTAAACTGTTCACCGAAGGAATCGGCACGATCAAAACCTCGCCGGGGCGAACCATTTTCCCTTCATCATGCGCCCATGCTTCTACATACGAATCGCTCTGCACATAATCGCGTTCTTCGATGAGATCGGATTGTTCGCGTTCGAGGCGTTTGATTTCATCTGTGACCTGCTGGTATAGCAGACTTAAGGGCTGGCCGGCGGCGACCAGACTGGTGAAATTCAAGCCGAGGATGAGGCCGATGGCAAGGATGGCTGCAAACATGATCTGTAGACCGGAAAGCTGACCGGTGCGGTTGCGGGTGGGCTTGGGGTCGGGGGTCATGGCGGCTGCACGATCCTCATGCGGAAAGCAGACTGTTGCGGGCTATTGTCTCACAGTCGGCGCACAGTGGCAACAAAAAACCCGGCTTTGAACCGGGTTTTTGCTGTGCCGAAGGTGGGAGTCGAACCCACACTCCAGTAATAGGAACTACGCCCTGAACGTAGCGCGTCTGCCAATTCCGCCACTTCGGCGTGCGGTGTGCATATAGTAGCAAAAATCCGCCGTGTGTCAACACCAAAGTTCGAGGAAATTTCGCCGTACCGGGACTGTTTTGGGGATTGGTGTTACAGATTGCTAACTTTGTGTGAATTATTTCAAACCGCTATTCCAAAAAAATACGAACTTCTATAAGATGTAATAGATACAAAACACTGGTAATGCGTGCTTTATTTTAATCGCACCTATTGCTGGTGAGTTCGTTACGTTTTATCGGTCGTTTCATGTTGTGGAATGTGCGAAGTATTCATCTCTTTTGCTTCTGGCATTTCCCTGTGTGCCATAATGGATGAAACAACTTCACCCTCCAAGTTTAGGATAGAATTGCAGGGCGGAGAACAGGGACAAATCGCATGTCAGAAAAGCGCAAAGCCAACCCGGAAGTGCAGCC
>Ga0172373_10002484_pt1 | contig 28083 bp, 14 predicted proteins | sample Lak10m_2_FD_114546 | JGI IMG/M metagenome (GOLD analysis project Ga0172373, IMG submission 114546) | Freshwater microbial communities from Kabuno Bay, South-Kivu, Congo - kab_092012_10m | ecosystem: Environmental > Aquatic > Freshwater > Lake | place: Democratic Republic of the Congo...
CTCGTTGCTGGTCCACCTTGATTTTTTCGGTTAGGATATACAGGCCTTTATAATCCCCATTGACCACGACTTCGCAGAATCGGGTTCGGGGAGAATAGAAGGTGAGGTCTTTGGCCAGACTGAGAGCCAGGTAGTCGCGGATGAACGTTGGGTCGTAGGCGAGATTGAGGAGGATCCAGTCATTTTCGGCAGGCATGCCAAGTAAGGATACGTTGTTATTGCTGTTGTTGGATTGCAGGGTCGTGAATCCGTAGGGCTTTTTATCAATCCATTGGGAGGAGGAGCCTCTAATTTCTATGGCAATGCGGCCCTGGTAGTTGAGGAAAGCGGGATTAGACTGGTCGCTGAGGTAGTTGCGTTCGCCATTGGGGCGGTTGATTAGGATAAGGCGTCCGGGCACTTTGGGTTCATCCGGGATTTCGAAGGGTTTTCCGGTGTTGGGGTTCATATCTGTCGTAATGACCAGGATAGGCAGGTTGCTGCTTTGAAACCCTTGGGCGTGCAGGCCAGAGCACAGGAGCGTAAAAAAGAGTGCTAGCCAGTTCGAACATTTTTTCATGTTAATAGGATGATGGCAGGATATGAAGAAAGAGCAGGCTGCTGAAATAGTAAAAACACGCTGCCTCCCATGGTTTATTGGCGACAGGCGTAGCCAGTAAACCAAGGGAGGCAGGATGGTTCTTTGTGATGGAGGGGTGATAGGTCGGGTTGTTAAAAGGCACCCGACCATTTCATCCGGGTTACATTCCGAGGCTCCAGCCCTCGCGGTATTCACGTTTGACGAATTGGTTGGCTTCGTCGAAGTTGGTAATTTTCATATTGGGGCCGTCCCAATCCAGGCGGATATTGCGTCCCGGGTATTCGATACGGCCATTGGCTTTCTTGTTTTGCAAGTCGTAGCTACGGATAGCGAGATTGCCCATGAGGATGCTTTCGGTGAGCGGTCCGGCCAGGTCGAAATTCGAACTCAGGTTGTTGGCTTTTTGGCTGCCGTAGCCGGCGATGGCCGCCTCAACCCATGCCCCGTAGTGTCCACTTTCCCCACCTGGCACGGCTTCAACTGTTTTCGGCACTTTTACCTCCTTATTCAGATGCGTAGGCAACAAGCTGGGAACCTGGCCGTAGGTGCCGCACATCATTTTTCCTTTTGTGCCGATGAAAATAGCTCCGTTGCCGCCGTCGCCCATCACTTCATTGGCGCCTAATTCTTCGGGGCGTTCCGGCTTGATACCGCCGTCCATCCAGTGGAGTTTTACATCGGGTTTGCCGTCTTTTCCTTTGAACCGAAGTATAATATGGGAGGAGACTGGGCAAGATTCCGGATTGTAGGCCGGGGTCCAGTTGGTGACATAAGGAGTAGCTACGCTACATTCAGCCGATTCTGGGTATCCGAGGCCGAGTACGGCGAAGACCGGGCCAATGTTATGGCAAGCCATATCGCCTAATGCTCCGGTTCCATAATCCCACCATCCACGCCAGTTGAATGGAACGAGGTTGTCCACATAATCCCTGTATGGGGCGGTGCCGAGCCATAAATCCCAATTCAAGCCCTGTGGAACAGGAGGCTTTTGGGTTGGCCAGGCAATACCTTGTGGCCAGACTGGCCGGTCGGTGAAGCAATATACGGTATGCACGTCTCCGATGGTGCCTGCATTATGCCAATCTACGAGTTGCCGAACGCCGTCGCCGGAAGCACCCTGGTTGCCCATTTGCGTCACCACTTTATACTTATGCGCAGCCTGGGTGAGCATGCGGGCTTCGTAGATGTCGTGGGTCAACGGTTTTTGGACATATACGTGCTTGTTGAGCTGCATAGCTGCCATGGCCTGGATGGCGTGCATGTGATCGGGGGTAGAAACCGACACGGCATCGATATGCTTATGCTCTTTGTCGAGCATTTCCCGGTAGTCTTCATAGACTTTTGCTTTGGGAAAACGGGATTTGCTTTTGGCGGTCTGCCGGGAGTCCACATCGCAGAGGAAAGCGATGTCTGCTTTCCCGCTTTGGTGAAAACTCCAGATATCGCTTTCACCTTTTCCACCTGCGCCAATACCGGCTATTTGCAGTTTATCACTGGGGGCAATAAAGCCTTTACCCAATACATGTCGGGGAACGATGTAAAAGCCGGCTAGGGCGGTAGCGCTATTGCGGAGGAACTTCCTGCGGGAATCCGTAGAAACAGAAGGTTTCTTTTTCATGCCTGATTTTATTGGTTAACTATTCACGCTTGAAATATCGAAAACTTCCGAATATTTATTGGTTTTTGAGCAAAAAAATAGGATTAAAAAATCGAATCAGGATTTTTTTCCAACGGACTCCAGGCTGCTTTCTGGTTCTTTTGCTTTAAAGGTTCGGGAGATGGGAACCTTCAGGCCATTGGTCAACTGTATTTCTGCGGCGTACTTGCGTTGGATACTGGCCGGATTGACGGCGTATCCGCGATGTGTTTGGATAAAGCCCGCAGGAATAAAGTTTTCCAACGCCTGGGTGAAGCTCAAGCGCAGCCGATCGAAGCCTCTGCTTCGGTCGTTGTAGTATAGGTGGGTATAATGTCGCGCTGCTTCGATATAGGCTATGTCATCTGGCTGGAGGAGCAATCCACCGGGCAGCGCAATCTTTTTTGGGATATTCGGCGTGGTGGGGTTGTATGCGGTCGCGTTCAGGGGGGTATCTGAACCCGCTGGCTGTTCGGGTAGAATAGATGGCGGGTTCAATGCGTCGGAGGGTACGGAATGGCTTGCACGGGCTTCCACTTTATTGATAAGGAATAGCGGTGAATTCCGGTTGATAGTCTGCAGTTCGCGGCGAAAATGGGCGAGGATTGACAAGTTAAAAGCCGTCAGCGCGAAAAACATACCGACCAGCCGCCAATGGTTGGACACATGGGGTGCAGCGGAGTCGAACGAATAGGAGACCATAATGATGGTAAGGCCGGCTGCGCCGGTTAGGTAAGTACCCAGTTTGCTTTTATTCGCCGCATCGGTATGTCTGAATAAGTGGCGCAGCTCCCGGATAAAATAGGGCGCTACTACCAGGATGGGAAGTAAAAAGGCCAACCAGGGAGCGTGTAGAAACATTCCGAGTGAGACCGCTGCACCGGCTAGTACTAAGTGCGCCCAATCTGGGATACCGCGGAGGATGGATACGCCATAGAAGGAAAAAAGGCGGGCTGAGAATCTCAAAAAAGACCACCAGCCCGCTACCCATACAATCATTGGTACGTTTTGGGAATGGAATAAATCGGATGCCGGAAAGGGCACAAACACGAAACCTTCCTTTATGCATTGAAACAGTCCAATCAGACTGGCAAAAAAACTATAGTAAAAAAGTAGGGAGAATCCGAACCAAACCCCGGCCAACAGGCTCAGGATGACTAAGAAAGCAAGCGCTCCAAAATAAAACCCCACCGTAAAATCGGGCTCGCTCTTTTCGCCTGACATAGCATGTGAACGCACAGGAACCGCGGACTGAAAAAGCTCCGACGCTTTTTTTCGAGTAGGCCTAGTGGCCTGTACCGTGGATGCATCGTCGGATACATCGGCGAGGATGGGGGAGGATGGTACGAGCCAGCAACAACAGAAGAGGAGGATTAGCAGAACCGGGTTATTCATCGAAATGGGCTTTAGAAAGAAAAAACGGACAGGCTGCCAGGCAGCCTGTCGGGTTTGCATAATGGGGTTCAAGCGGGCTCAGCTCTTCGTGGGGTTGTCGGTTCAAAAATAGTCGCCCCGGCAAGGATTGCCAATACTCATTTATGAGTAATTTTTTAGTTGATTTTGTGCTACTTTAGAAAGGTGCACTGGTATGGCGGTGGAATGGAGGACCTTTCTTTTTGCATTTCCTGAAAAACGGTCGATTTAAATAATATTGCCGACCGAAAAAAGGTTAGTTAGGATATTATCAATTACTTAAACCAATATTACTGCTATGCCAACCTACCAGTTTATTGTAAAATTTTGGGCACATGGATTGTCCGGACTCCAATCGACTACCGTTACTGCACAGAATGCTCTGGGAGCCAGAAACCAGGTGGAAGCCCTCTGGGGAGAAAAATTAAAGAGTATTCATAGTGCTACTCGACTGTAAGCTCGGCGGCCGGGCTTACGATGAAAAAGGGCCTACCTGAGTCATCAGGTAAGCCCTTTTTTATTTGCTCTAATCGACGCGCTTAGATTAAGCTACATCGAATCTATCCAGGTTCATGACCTTGGTCCAGGCTGCCACGAAATCGTGCACGAGCTGTTCAGCGCCGTCGGCGCAACCGTACACTTCGGCAATGGCCCGCAGTTCGGTGTTCGAACCAAAGATCAAATCCACCCGGGTAGCCGTCCACTTGACCTTGCCCGTCTGACGATCCCTGCCTTCAAATAAATCCTGGGCGTGGGAAGTGGCACTCCATGTGGTATTCAAATCGAGCAGGTTTACAAAGAAATCGTTGCTGAGTATTCCGGGTCGGTGGGTGAAGACCCCATGGCCGGATTGGTCTGAATTCGTTTGAAGTACGCGCATACCACCAACCAGCGCCGTCATTTCCGGCACATTCAGGGTGAGTAGCTGGGCTTTATCAACGAGCAGGTCTTCGGCGCATACGCCGAAGGTTCCCTTGGCGTAGTTGCGGAAACCATCTGCCAGCGGTTCGAGTACAGCGAACGATTCCACATCGGTTTGTTCTTGGCTTGCATCTCCGCGGCCGGGCGTAAAGGGCACGGACACAGGTACGCCGGCGTTTTTGGCTGCCAGTTCTACAGCGGCACTCCCTCCGAGTACAATCAAATCGGCGAGGGACACGTGCTTGCCACCTTTATTAAATTCCGCTTGGATTTCCCCGAGCTTTTGAAGGACAAATGCGAGCTGAACCGGGTTATTGGCTTCCCAATCTTTTTGAGGAGCCAGGCGCACCCTTGCGCCGTTGGCGCCACCGCGCTTATCGGAGCCGCGGAAGGTAGATGCCGAAGCCCATGCCGTGGAAACGAGTTGGGAGATGCTCAGGCCGGAGCTCAGAATAGTTGCTTTGAGGGCTGCGATGTCCTGAGCATTGATAAGTGGGTGTGCTGGAGCGGGCACCGGATCTTGCCAGATCAGCTCTTCAGCGGGGACTTCAGGCCCGAGATATCGTGCCCGTGGGCCCATGTCGCGGTGGGTCAGTTTGAACCAAGCCCGTGCAAATGCATCCGCGAATTCATCGGGGTTTTCGTAAAACCTTCTGGATATTTTTTCATACGCCGGATCAACGCGCAGCGACAAGTCGGTGGTAAGCATCACGGGCGTGTGGCGCTTGGCCGGGTCGTGTGCGTCTGGCACGGTTCCTGCGCCCCCGTTATCCTTTGGCTGCCATTGGTGGGCACCTGCCGGACTTTTGGTAAGCTCCCACTCGTAGCCAAAGAGGTTCTCGAAGAAGTTGTTGCTCCACTTGGTTGGGGTGGTAGTCCAGGCGCCTTCCAGACCCGACGTGATGGTATCACCGGAGTGGCCTGATCCGAACGTGTTCTTCCAACCCATGCTTTGTTCTTCGATGCTGGCTCCGGCTGGTTCGCGACCCACGTATTTGCTGGGGTCTGCGGCGCCGTGTGTTTTGCCAAAAGTATGGCCACCGGCGATCAGCGCTACGGTTTCTTCGTCATTCATGGCCATACGGCGGAAGGTCTCGCGGATGTCTTTGGCCGCTGCGAGCGGGTCGGGGTTGCCGTTAGGGCCTTCTGGGTTGACATAGATCAGACCCATTTGCACGGCAGCCAGCGGGTTGTCCAGCTCGCGGTCGCCTTGGTAGCGTTTGTCGCCCAGCCACTCCGTTTCTGTACCCCAGTTGATGTCTTGCTCAGGTTCCCATACGTCTTCGCGGCCACCTGCGAAGCCGAAGGTCTGGAAGCCCATCGATTCGAGGGCGCAGTTGCCGGCGAGAATCATCAGGTCGGCCCAGGAAATCTTGCGGCCGTATTTTTGTTTGACTGGCCACAGCAGCAAACGCGCTTTGTCGAGGTTGGCGTTGTCTGGCCAGCTATTGAGCGGTGCAAAACGCTGGGTGCCGGAACCAGCTCCTCCGCGTCCGTCCTGGATGCGATAGGTGCCGGCACTGTGCCAGGCCATACGGATGAAAAAGGGGCCGTAGTGGCCATAATCGGCGGGCCACCAGCTTTGGGAGTTGGTCATCAATTCGAAGATGTCCTTTTTGACCTCTTCCAGATTGAGCTGCTGGAATGCCTCCGCGTAGTTGAAGTCGCCGCTCATGGGGCTAGACTCCGCCGCCTGCTGGCGAAGGATGCTGAGCTTTAATTGGTTGGGCCACCATTCGCGGTTGGAGGTGCCGGCGCCTGCTATCGTAGTAGTGGTGCCATGGTGGAAAGGGCATTTGCCCTGGCCATTTTGCCCATGACCGTGTGGGTTATTTGATTCATTCATATTTTTTATGTATTTATTTGATTATTTAATGTGTCAATATTAAAAAGGTTTGTGCGGATAGAAAAATAAATAGCCACTTTTTTAATAAACACACCACCGCGATAAAAGATTATTCGTCTCTTTTGGAGAAAGTAGGGGGCATTTGGCTGTCGTCGGGCAGTGCACCTCCAAAATCGTGTCTTAATCCGAGTGTGGAAGCCCGGGGTAATTGCGTCGAAACGAGACACGGGGCATGCATCTGGGGTTGGCCTATTCCAAAAAAGATACGGTGCTGTGTTTATTGAAAATATCCGCTCGCAGGGGTGGGTACTTGGGTTTGGGGGATATTGCTATCTTTGCGGCCTCAACAAAAATGCATGGTTATGTCTGAGTTTCCCAAGTGCCCCCAGTGTCAATCCGAGCATGTTTATCCCTCCGACGATTTGTTGGTGTGTCCGGAGTGTTTTTATGAGTGGAAGGCGGGCGAAGGAGAAGCAGGTGATTCGGAGGAGGTGTTGCGGGTGGTGGATGCCAACGGCAACGCCCTGCAAAACGGGGATTCCGTGATAGTGATAAAGGATTTGCCGGTAAAAGGGTCGCCCAAACCAGTCAAAGCGGGCACTAAGGTGAAGAATATCCGTCTTAGCGACGGTGATCACAACATCGATTGTCGGATTGAAGGATTCGGCGCCATGGGTCTCAAATCGGAGTTTGTGCGAAAGGCCTGACCAGCTTTTTCCTCTAATAATGGGCCTGCCTGCCTGTCAGTGAGTCTTCTGCTCCTCACGGCACCCATACCCGAATCGTTTTTATTTGCCCTCGCAGCGAATACTGGCACACATAAACGCCGGATGGCAGTTGGTATAACGGGCATCGGTTGGTGCGCCGAACGATTTTCACCTGCGCACCGGCGCTATTGAATATCCGGGCGACGGTTACTTCTTCGGGAAAAAATAGGATGTTTTCTGCGAAGTAGGCGGCTGGTTCATCCAGGTGTTCGGTCACGGCGGTCGCTGATTCCACATGAAGACTTCCGGTTCCTACAAAATAAGCTGGTGCATTGCCGGCAGTATAAATTCCGGGGGGCCATAACGATCCATTGATGATGGCCTCTTTCACGATTACGAGGGTATCGAGCTGGATACGGGCATTTTCGTAGAGGTTGCAGTGTAGCTTTTCGCCCAAGCTATGCGGATGCCTAAGTATTGCCCGATTATCAGCGCTGATTTCGAGCAGTCCAGCACCGAGGGCATTCGCCGTATTTGCCTGAATGGCTATGCTGCTTTGGGGGTGACCTGCTGCCCGGCTCAGACTCCAAGTGCCGGAGAACGCGGTATTGTCGCCACTTAGTACCACTACTGCCTGGTTGGCGATATCTGTCCGCTGGTTATGGAGTGTTACTGTTCCGGAACCGGACAAGGATCCTTTCAGGATCATCTCATGGCGAACAGGCGCTTTGCTATTCATATTTAGTTCGACGGATCCGGCTACCTGAATGGGGGCATCCAGGCTAAATCCATTTCCGGAGGTAGCGTAACCTATGCTGCTGCCACTTTCCATTGTTATGGTGCCCAGGCAAGAGTGGGTTCCTCTAAGTCTAATTTTCCCTCCATTGCGCAACTGAATATTGGCTGGAAAAATAAAAGGGGTCGTCTCCATTTCCCGGCTATTCTGTACGGCTTCGCCCGCGAGGGGAAGGAAGGCGGGATTGAAATGCAGGGGGTTATCCCAGTTGCCATTGGTGCCACCGATAAAGGTAAACAAGGAAGGGCGGCCTATCTGAATGGACCCCGGTCCGCTTATCCAGTCGGGGTGTGTTTGTGCGTTGTAGATACCCACCGGTTGAATCGTGGTGTCCAGGTACCATTCCTTGAGGGGAATATTTGCGGAGAGGAAGAGTTTGCTCCCGGTCATAAGTTGTAGGGGCGTTTCAATCGAAAGGGCTTCCTCGGAGAGTAGCTGGAGTGTAGCACCACTATCTACCCGTACGCGCCGGGCTTTGCCGAGCGACTGGGCGTGATCTGCCTGCACTACTCCTTCTGACAGTATCCAGAATCCATTGAAATCTGGGTTGCTTTGTTGGATGCGAAGAGTGCCTGGTCCTTTTTTTTGTAGGGTGTGTACACCGGTGATGCTTGCTTTTAGGTAAAAAGTATCCAGGGTTTGGAATTGTACGGTATCGAGTATATGTATCTTTCCTTGCAGGGAAACGGCATGTTGGTTGGATAGGGTCGCTTTTTCCAAGCGCAGGTAGGTCACTGTGGAGGGTTTGGTCACTTGCAGCGTAGCGTGGCTGGAGAGGAAGAGGTCGGCGGCAAAATGTTCTCCGTCGGCTTGCAGTAGGACGGGTCCGGCAGCGAGGGCTGTTTGTCCGGAGTCGGGAACCCCTGCCGGCGACCAGTTTTGGGGTTGTTTCCATCCGGGGAGGGTATCTTTACCAGTCCACTGGTAGGTGGTAGTAGCTGGGGCGATAGCGGTAGGGTCCCAGTGGTCGATACCGCCCAGTACTGCTTGCACGGAGTACTGGGTAGCTTCTTCATCGCTCATAGCGCGCAGGCCGGCCCATTTGGATCGCTTGCTCATATCCGCTCCGGGGCTGGTATTGCGGTATTCGTAGAGGTGCAGGTCGGTGCTGGTATCGGCATAGGGCATGTTCCATTTGTCGGGCCACCCGAGCGGGTTAATCTTGGCGGTCATGTCGCAATAGAGCCAGGCTACTTTTGGATAGTTGTGCCAGGGGCGTCCCAGGGCGACCAAGGCTCCGTCGTCGCCTGGTCGAGGGCTATTGGTGGCATAGGATAACACGCAGGAGTGAAATACAAATCCATAGGGTTGGGATTGTGCGGTGGATGGCGCTGTAATCCAGCCGCCCCCCCAGCTTTTTATTTCGCAGGATTGAAAAAAAGCGGTTCCGCTTCCGTAGATATAATCCGTTCGGCCGCTGATCAGGCAGTGTTCGAAGTAGGCTCGTTTGGCATCGCTCCACAGGTAGAGGGTATCCTGGTAGCTGCTCAGGTTGCAATACCGGAATAGGGCGCGGTCGCCCCGAAGGGTGAGGGCAAGTGCTTGTCCAACGGGACCGGCGGTGTTGTACACACTTAGATTTTCGGCTGTGAAGTCGTCGGCCAGCACCGTAAGGGTCGCCGACGTAAGCAGGTTCTCTGCCGACCATTTCCGGGCATCAGTTTCCGGGCACTTATTGGCGTAGCCCCCCGAGCTACAATCGTAGAGGTGGTAACTCAGTACGGTTTCGTCCCGGCTTTCTCCCAGTAGGTGGATTTTCTGCTTACTTCTGGGCACCAGCAGCTTTTCCGTCTGATACCGGCCGCGTTTGATGAATATGGTTGTGCGGACGGTACTATAATCCGGTACAGCCAGGATAGCTTCCTGGATGCTGGTAAAATCACCGCTGCCATCCAGCGCCACCACGATGTCGGGTAGGATGGTTTGAGCTATTATTGGGTTTCGGGCGAAGGCTGTCACCCATACCACTAAAAGGCTCCCACCGAGATATCTCCAGCCGTTTTGCATGTTTCCATTTTTCTACAAGATACACGCGAGGCTATTGGTAGAAGGCGCATAATTTAACATAATGTCTTCAACTGCTGCAAACCGCTGTAAGCGTACGGTTAAGTACACCTCGGACATTGTCTGTAATTCCAGGATGTTCGTTCGCTGCGTACTTTCTTTTTTGCGCGCCCAAAAAAAGAAATAAAAAAAGGATGCTCCTTCGCCTACCAGCGGCCAAAAAACACCGTTCGCTGTATAGCTTACACGGCGGAGGGAAGCGGCTCGCTTTTCCCTTTTTCCTGGTGCCTGCCATTAAACCTATCAGGCGACCCTAGGGTAGGTATTTTTATGCGCCTCCGGCTGCGGGCAAGTTTGTAAACGTCCGGACTACATCCAGGGAGGCTGTCCGAAAAGTATTCCGCCACGGAAGGTGGCATTTAAAAAGTACTTGCGGGACAGCCTCTTCGGGGATGGAGGCAGGTTATAATTACAGTTCGGCAGCTCCGGCTTTTATTTCTTCGACTACTTCCGGGTTGAGCAGGGTAGAGATATCGCCTAAGCTGGAGGTTTCGCCGGCGGCTACCTTGCGCAGGATGCGGCGCATGATTTTTCCGGAGCGCGTTTTGGGCAATCCGGAGACAATCTGGATGCGATCTGGTTTGGCGATGGGGCCGATTTCTTTGGAAACGACCTCATTGACTTCTTTCCGGAAGGCGTCTTCATCGTCGAGTGGGCCATTGGTGATGATATAGGCATAAATCCCCTGGCCTTTGATATCGTGCGGATAGCCCACCACGGCGGATTCGATGACATCGGGGTGTTGGTTAATGGCGTTTTCAACTTCTGCGGTGCCGAGTCGATGCCCGGAGACATTGATGACATCATCCACGCGGCCGATAATCCGGTAGTATCCGTCTTCATCCCGCCGTGCGCCATCGCCGGTAAAGTATAGGTCTTGGAAGGGGGCGAAGTAGGTTTGCCGGCACCGTTCGTGGTCGCCGTAGGTCGTGCGAAGAATAGACGGCCACGGAAATTTGATACAAAGGAGGCCTTCCACGTCATTTCCTTCGATTTCGACGCCGTTGGCATCGACCAGGCAGGGTTGTACGCCGGGCATGGGCAGGGTAGCGAAGCAGGGTTTGAGGGGGGTGATACCCGCCATAGGCGAGATAAGGATTCCACCTGTTTCGGTTTGCCACCAGGTATCTACGATGGGGCAGCGATCTTTTCCAACGTAGTGATTATACCATTTCCAGGCCTCTTCATTGATGGGTTCGCCTACGCTTCCGAGTACTTTTAGCGAATCCAGGGAATATTTTTCCACGTGTTGGTTGCCCTGCGCCATGAGGGCGCGGATCGCGGTTGGCGCGGTGTAGAAGTGGGTGACCTTGAGTTTGTCGCATACTTCCCAAAACCGACCTGCGTGGGGATAGGTGGGCACCCCTTCAAACATGACGGAGGTAGCCCCGCTGAGCAGTGGGCCATAAACGATATACGAGTGGCCGGTTACCCAGCCTATATCGGCGGTACACCAATAGATATCTCCAGGTTGGTATTGAAAAACATTTTCGAAGGTATAGCTGGTGTACACCATGTATCCTCCACAAGTATGCACCACCCCTTTAGGTTTGCCGGTAGAACCGGAGGTATAAAGAATAAACAGCATATCCTCTGCGTCCATTGGTTCTGCCGGGCAGGAAGCAGGCTGTTGATTTACTTCATCGTGCCACCATTTGTCACGCCCGGGCTGCATAGCTGCATCAGTTTGTGCGCATTTATAGACGAGCACGGTTTCGACGGAATCGCAACCCATTTCCAGGGCTTCATCAACTACGGCTTTGACGGGGATATATTTTGCGCCGCGGTGGTTGAAGTCGGAGGTGATCACCATTTTGCAGGCAGCATCCTGGATACGGTCGGCCAGGGAATGCGCTGAAAAGCCTGCGAATACGACGGAATGGATGGCGCCGATGCGTGCGCAGGCGAGGATGCCGATGGCGAGTTCGGGAACCATAGGCATATAAAAACAGACCCGATCGCCTTTCGAGATGCCATTTGCTTTGAGTGCATTGGCCGTCTGGCAAACGGCGTCGTACAGCTGCTGATAGGTAAACACCCGGTTGGGCGCGTTGGTATCATTGGCTTCCCAAATGATAGCTGCCTGGTCGGCGCGGTCGGGGAGATGGCGGTCGAGGCAGTTTTCGGTGATATTTAGCTTAGCCCCCGGAAACCATTTTACGTCGGGGCTTCGAAATTCCCAATCTAGGACTTTATCCCATTTTTTTTGCCATACAAAGCGGTCGGCTACGGCCTCCCAGAAACCTTCCGGGTTTTCGATGCTGGACTGATACACTTCGTGGTAATCTTCCAGTGATCTGATTTGCGTCTTCATATTTGGGTGGTTTAAACGTCGTTTTTGTGGAAAAAGAAGGCCATTGCAGTCAATAAGTTGGGAATGGCTGTCTATGTACCTGCAAAATACCTTTTCGGGTCAAATTTTTAAAATTCTTACAATTTTTTGAATGCGTCGTCTGCTTTTTTGCCCAGCCAAATTCTTTTTTAGCTTTGCAATCTAAAGACGGATAGATGAACCTGGAAGAAACCCGGCAATCGACGAATGCGGTGTTGATGATACGTCCGGCGCATTTTGGATACAATCCACAGACTGCGGCCAACAATGCATTTCAGCAGAATGACCCTACGCGCAGTGCGACCGAAATAGCGGAGAAGGCCCGTAAGGAATTCGACCTAATGGCCGAATCGCTGTCGAATCATGGGGTAGAGGTATTGGTGGTGGAAGATGATCCGAATGTACCGTGTACCGATGCGGTTTTTCCCAACAACTGGATTAGCATGCACGAAGATGGGACGGTTATTACCTATCCCATGTTTTCGGAAATCCGGCGCCGGGAGCGTCGGGAGGACATCATTGCTCAGCTAGGTACTCGCTATCATATTGCGGATCGGCTCCGGCTGGAGTGGCATGAGGCCGAAGACCGGTTTTTGGAGGGCACCGGAAGCCTAGTGTTGGATAGGGTACATCACGTAGCGTATGCTTGCCATAGTGTGCGTACCCATCCGGAATTGCTGGAAGACTTTTGCACGTTTGCCGGATATGAGCATGTATCGTTTACGGCGGTGGACAAGTCTGGGCATCCGATTTATCACACCAATGTAATGATGGCGGTAGGTGATTCCTTTGCGGTGGTGGCACTAGATGCGCTGGTATATCCGGAGGAACGCGCGATGCTGTTGGCGCATTTGGAGCATTCCGGCAAAGCGGTCGTTGAAATCAGCTTGGAGCAGATGCAGTCCTTTGCAGGAAATATGCTGGCGCTGCGGGATAAGGAAGGACGGCCTCTGTTGGTGATGTCGGCGACGGCGCTGCGTTCATTGACTGATGGGCAGAAGGCACAACTGGCCGCGCATGCCACTTTGCTCGCGTTTGAGATTCCGACTATCGAAACATTCGGGGGAGGCAGTGTGCGCTGTATGTTGGCAGAAATTTTCCTTCCCCGCCGTTCTTAACATGGGGCGTGCAGAAAAAATTTTCCACGTTAATTTTATGTTAAATTTTAAATAATAGAGCAATATTTTCTCAAAATCGGCGAATCGGTCGATTTATTTGGTTTTCTTTCCCATTCTCTAAAGAAATATTCTTTTTCTTCCGCTCTCTGTGTGCTGTGCTATGCTGGTTTGTTGGTATAAATGCTTGAATAATAGGCCTAATTACTAACCGATAATTAACCGGGATTTGAAAATGCCGAATTATCTTTGCGGCGAATTTCACTCATTCATTCATCAAACACATCTGGTTTATGAAGCTCGCTCATGCGTTCAAAGCTCTGGGAACAGTCATTCTGTTGCTGGCAGCGCATTTCGTCGGCATTGCACAGGTAACCTCCTCGGCAATGACTGGTATCGTTACAGACTCTAAGAAAGAGGCGCTGGTTGGTGCCAACGTAATCGCAGTACACGTTCCATCCGGAACGACGTACGGGATTGCCACTGACCTGGATGGTTCTTACCGTATCCCCGGTATGCGGGTTGGTGGACCATACAAAGTTACGGTCTCTTACACTGGTTATGAAGACCAGGTAAAGGAGGGTATCTTCCTGAACCTTGGTACGGCAGCCACCTTGAACTTCGAACTTTCCGAACAGGCCATCGAATTAGAAGGCGTGGTAGTAAGTGCCAACAAAAACTCGATCTTCTCTGGAGACCGCACAGGTGCTGCGGTGCAGTACGATTCCAAAGCCATCAACTCGCTGCCTACCATTGGCCGTACGATTGATGACATCACGAAGTACAACGCATATAGCAACGGCCGCTCTTTCGCTGGCCAGGACAGCCGCTTCAACAACTTCACGATTGATGGTTCTGTGTTCAACAACGGATTCGGTCTTGGTTCCTCTGCCCAGGCAGGTGGTCGTACGGGTACGACGGCTATTTCCCTCGACGCATTGGAAGAACTTCAGATCAACATCGCTCCGTTCGACGTGCGCCAGTCTGGCTTTTCCGGTGCAGGTATCAACGCCGTAACGCGCTCTGGTACGAACAACTTCTCCGGCTCCGTGTACAACATCTTCCGGAATGCAGACCCCAACAGCACGCCCCTGGGTATTCGTCTGGTTGGCAAGAAAGCGGATGGTCAGGAAATTCCCAAAGTAAATATCGATGAGCAGACTGTTGGTTTCCGCTTCGGTGGCCCCATCATGAAAAACAAACTGTTCTTCTTCGTCAGTGGCGAACAGTTCAAAAGTTCAAACCCAGCCCTTACCTGGCAGCTCAACCGCCCCGGTGCTACCGGCAACGTTTCCCGCGTAACAGAAGCCGACCTCAAGGATCTTTCTGATTTCATGCAGACCAACTTCGGATACGACCTGGGCGCGCTCGACAACTTCAACAACGACGTAACGAGCCGCAAAGGGTTGATTCGCCTCGATTACAACATCAGCAACAAGCACAAAGCATCGCTGCGCTACTCGCACCACAACTCGGAATCCGAGCAGGTAATCAGCAACTCCAACAGCTCCAGTACGGCAGGAAACGGTAACCGCCAAAACTCTGCCCTGGCTATCTCCGGCGAAAATACGGGCTATATCATCCAGGACAACACGCGTTCAATCGCCTTCGAATTGAACTCCGTGCTGAGCAACAAAGCTTCCAACAACCTGGTAGTTACCTTCAACAAGCAGATTGAAGACCGCAAGTATCGCAACGACCTGTTTCCTACGGTGGATATCCTGAAAGATGGAACGACCTATACATCCGTAGGCTTCGACCCATTTACGCCCAACAACAAGCTGAACTATTCTACGCTGAACGTCATCAACAACTACAACCTGTCGATGAAAAAGCACTACTTCACGTTCGGTCTGGGGTATGAGTTCTTCGAATCCAACAACGTATTCTTCCCAGCTTCCAATGGGGTGTACGTGTACAACAGCATCGCCGATTTCAAAACGGCTGCGCTGGCTTATAAGTCTAACCCGAATGCCACCACTTCTCCGGTTACTGTCAACCGCTATAACCTCCGCTACTCGCTGCTCCCCGACGGACAGGAGCCGCTGCAGGTATTGCGCGTCTCTACCTTCACCGGATATGCACAGGATGAACTCCAGGTATCTAAAAACTTCAAGTTGACCTACGGCGTTCGCGGTGATATCTTCACCTACGATAACGGAACCGCTGAATCGTTCTACAACCCAGTAGTGGGTGGCCTTACCTTCAAAGATGAGAATGGAGATGCATTGAAAATTAATACCGGTGCTTTCCCAAAAGCCAACTTGCAGCTCTCTCCACGGGTTGGTTTCAACCTCGATGTAACTGGCGACCAGAAGACGCAGATTCGTGGTGGTACGGGTATCTTCGTAGCTCGTATCCCTCAGGTACTCGTATCCAACCAGTTGGGTAACAACGGGGTAAATACGGCGGTAATCAACGTTACGAACACGACGGCGTATCCGTTCACCCTGGATCCAAGCCGTTTTGCTCCAGCTACTACCGACATTACCAAGCTGAAAGGCTATGTAATCAACGCATCGAAGGAAGATCTGAAGTATCCTACAGTTTGGAAAAACAACCTCGCCGTAGATCAGCGCCTCCCGATGGGATTTGTGTTCACGGTAGAAGGTATTTTCAACCAGACGCTCCGCGGTCTGCGCTATGTAGATGCCAACCTGGCCGCGCCTAACCGCACCTTTAATGGTCCCGACAAGCGCGATCGTTTCCCCGCTTCCGGTCTGTCCGGCACTGCTGCCACGGCCGCTCGTTTCCTGAATGCTGAAATCACGAACGCCTTCGTGCTTTCCAATACCAACACGAACAAAGGAAGTTCCTTCACCTTCACCACCAAGCTCGAAAGAGCAGCCGTTAAAGGATTGGGTGGTATGGTAGGCTATACCTACGGCCGCGCCACTGACCTTCAGTCGGTAGGTAGCACGGTACAGGCCAACGCTCCGACCGTAGTAGGTCAGAACTACCTCGTAGCAGGTTATGCCAATAACGATCTCCGTCACCGTTTTGTAGGCTTCGTAAACTATCGCATCAACTACGGCGGTAAATCAGGTGCATCTACAGAATTTACCCTGGGTGGAGTATTCGCCAGCGGTTCTAAGTTTAGCTATGTATATGGCGGCGATATGAACGGCGACGGCCAGGTGAACAACGACCTGATCTATGTTCCCAACAGCGGTACTGAAATTACCTTCGTACAGAACGGTGCCTTTACGCCCGCTCAGCAGCAGGCTGCCTGGGATAAATTCATCGATGCCGATCCATACCTGAGCACGCGTCGCGGTGATTATACGGAGCGCAACGGAGCCGCTCTTCCTTGGCTGAACCGCCTGGATCTCACCGTAGTGCAGGAGTTTTATGTTACGGCCGGCGGTAAGAAGAATACCCTCCAGCTTCGCGCAGATATCCTGAACTTTGGCAACATGATCAACAGCGCATGGGGTGTAGGTAACGCTATCACCTCCAGCGGTACCCCGCTCACTTCCGTGGGTGTAACGACGGATGGAACGCCTACCTTCCGTATGAACACACGCGTTGTAAATGGCCAGACTATCCTGCTCGATACACCGTATGTGAAATCTATCAATATCAACAACGTTTGGCAAGCACAGCTGGGCGTTCGTTATATCTTCAACTAATCTCCTGTAAGGAAATTAGACCGCAGGGGGTTTGGCTCATCCAGAGCCAAACCCCCTTTTTCATTGGCGTTATTGGGTATATCTTTTTAGATACCATCCCCAATAGTAAACGCGCCTTAGCTCAACGCAAAAATCTTTTCCGGAAAGGGTTTTAAATAACTATTTTAGTATCCATAATTCCGAACAATGCGATCCATCCTATTCATCCTACTGTTGTGCGCTCTTTCCTCACAGGCTCAGCAAAATCCCTTCGAGCCAGAAATCCAGGCATTTGAAGCAGCGGATATTTCGGTACAACCCATCCCTGGACAAATTTTGCTCTATGGTAGCTCTACCATCCGGCTGTGGGCTAGCTACCAGCAGGATTTTTGCAATACGAAGTACCAGGTTGTCAATCGGGGCTTTGGTGGATCCCAGACCAGCGATGCCAATTTGTTTTTTGAGCGCGTGGTGGCACCCCATCAACCCCGGGTGATTTTTTTCTATGAAGGCGACAATGACATCAACGCGGGTAAATCGGTGGAGGAGGTGTTTTCTGATTTTCAGCAATTTGTAGGAAAGGTGAAGGCCATGTCACCTCAAACACATATCTATTTTATGGCAGTGAAGCCAAGCCCTTCCCGTATTGCTCAGCTAGAGCAGCAAAAGGCCTTTAATCTACAGGTAAAGCGCTGGGCAGCCTGCAAGAGCCGGCTACACTACATAGACACGTTTTCCACCATGCTCGGAATGGATGGCCATCCCGATCCTGCTCTATTCAAGGGAGATATGCTGCACATGAATGCCATGGGCTATGCCCGTTGGACTACCTTGGTTCAAAAGAAGCTCCGTCGGTTTCGTGGGCGATGTGCATAAGGCAGATTAGCGAGATACCCTCTATGCGCTACCTAATTGCGCTACCACCTTGCAATACATTAACTTCCTTGTTTAAATAGCTTTATTTTGTATTTTGGCCTCCATGAAATAAAAAATGTGGAGTTATGCAAAAAAATCGACGTTTATTGCTGTCTTTGCTGTGTTTGTTGCTGGGGCTTTCTATCGGACAGGCACAGACGGTTAAACCATCAAAACAGGAAGGTATGATTGAAGCTCGACTGAAAACCCTGCATATCACGTTGCCCACCGCTTCTTCGCCGGTGGCCAATTACGTCAATGCCGTGCAAACCGGCAACCTATTATTTTTATCCGGCAAAGGCCCGTTGCAGGCGGATGGAACCAACATCACCGGGAAAGTGGGGGTGGATCTGACTTTGGAACAAGGATACCAGGCTGCCCGTCTGGTGGGAATCAATCAATTGGCCGTACTCAAGGCGGAGTTGGGTAGCCTCGACCGCGTCAAGCGCATCGTCAAGGTATTGGGCATGGTCAACTGTAGCCCGGATTTTGTGGATCATCCCAAAGTCATCAACGGCTTTTCAGACCTCATGGTCGAGGTCTTCGGAGAAAAAGGCAAACACGCCCGTTCGGCCGTGGGTATGAACGCCTTACCCGCTAACATTGCCGTAGAAATCGAACTCATTGTAGAAATCGAATAAATCCAGGCTGCCATGCGGAAATTTGTCTTGACTGGAACCTGGTTCCTGCTGCTTTCCTTTTTTGCAAGTGCTCAGGTTGCGCTTCCGATAAAAGGCCTTAGCCAAGAAGTGCGCATTCTCGTGGACCAATGGGGGGTACCACATATCTACGCCCAGAATGAGGCGGATTTGTTTTTTGCCCAAGGATACTACGCTGCGCGGGATCGGCTGTTTCAATTTGAAATGTGGCGCAGGCAAGCGACCGGAACGGTATCGGAAATATTAGGACCCAAAGAAGTAGGAAGGGATATTGGAGCGCGCCTATTTCGCTATCGAGGTGATTTGCAAACGGAGCTAAGGCATTACCATCCCCATGGTGTAGAGATTATTGGATCCTTTGTAAATGGCGTAAATGCCTATGTCGATTATATCCGGCAGCATCCGGCCGAGTTGCCGGAGGAATTTCGGTTATTGGGTATTCTTCCGGGGTATTGGACTCCGGAAGTCGTGGTGTCGCGGCACCAGGGTTTGTTGGGGAACATCGGGGATGAGCTTTCTACTGCCCGCGCAGTGGCAGCCATTGGGGAGGAAAAGGTGCACCAACTATCCTGGTTTCATCCCCATAAACCCGACCTTACGCTGGATACGCTCATCTCGGCCGCGCTGCTTTCGCGGGATATCATTGCACCGTATTCCGCTTTTCGGAAAAGCCTGCAAATACAACCGGAAGACCTATTAGCTCAAGTGCGTAATACCCCCAACCACTTTGCCCAATTAGCTCGATCGGACTATCAGGAGGAAGAGGCTGCCCAGCGCATCGGCCGGGAGATAATCGGCAGCAACAACTGGATTGTATCGGGCGGGCGTACGCAAAGTGGTTATCCTATGCTGGCTAATGACCCACACCGGGCACTGTCGGCACCCTCGCTACGCTATATGGCACACCTCGTAGCCCCGGGATGGAATGTGACCGGAGGAGGCGAACCAGTTATTCCTGGAATTTCCATCGGGCACAACGAGTACGGCGCCTGGGGGCTAACCATTTTTAGCACCGATGCGGAAGATTTATATGTTTACCAGACGCACCCTTCCCATCCCAACTGGTATTGGTACCAGGGGCAGTGGGAGGTTATGACGGAAGAGCAGGATACTATTTATATCAAAGGGGCGTCACCCCAGGTTTGTACCTTGCGCTATACCCGGCACGGGCCGGTCACGTTTCAGGATAGCACCCTGAATCGAGCTTGTGCGCTGCGCTGCGGGTGGCTGGAGCCAGGTGGTGCACCTTACCTGGCCAGCTTGCGGATGAATCAGGCGCAGAGTTGGGAAGCCTTTGTACAGGCATGTCAGTACAGCCACATTCCGGGTGAAAATATGATCTGGGCCGATTCAAAGGGTACTATTGGCTGGCAGGCCGTGGGTATCACACCGATTCGGCGCAACTGGAGCGGAATGGTGCCGGTGCCCGGCGATGGCCGATATGAATGGGATGGCTATTTACCTATTCAAGAAAGGCCGTCTTCCAAAAACCCATCGGCCGGTTACCTGGCAACCGCCAATGAAAACGTAACGCCCCCGGGCTATCCGTATCCGGAAGCACTAGGCTTTAGCTGGTCTGACCCGTTTCGGGGCGACCGGATTGCTGAGGTACTTGAATCGGGGAAAAAATTTACGCTCATGGATATGGCTTTGCTTCAAACCGACTATCTGTCGCTTCCCGCCCGTCAGCTGGTGCCGTTGCTGAAGGGGCTGCCCCAGCCTAATCTGATGGTAGAGGAAGCCCGAAAACAGCTCCTGAAATGGGATGGTCGTCTGGAGCCCGAATCGGTGGCAGCTTCCATTTACAATGCCTGGGAAGCCCAATTGCGCAAAGCACTCGAGCAGCAGCTGATTCCAAAACAAGCCTCCTCCTGGCTGAGCTTTCAAATGAAACAGGTGGTGGATTTGTTGGTTTTGCCCGACGGGCGCCTGGGTGCAGATGCGCTTGCCGCGCGAGACGCTCTATTGATCCAGGCACTTTCAGCGGCGGTAGCCGAACTGGAAAAAAGCCTCGGGAAGGATATGCAGAGCTGGCAATACCACCGCGTCAAATATGCGCTTATTCGGCATCCTCTGAGCAATGCATTGCGGGCAGAACAACGCAAGCTATTTGACGTAGGGCCGCTTCCGCGCGGGGGCAATTCAAGTACGGTAAACAACACCGGAGCCGGCCCCAATCAAGGCCACGGCGCCACCTTCCGCTTGATCGTGGATACCGGCAATTGGGATGCCGCATTGGCCATCAATGCACCAGGTCAATCCGGCGATATCCGCCATCCACACTATCGCAACTTATTTCCGCTTTGGGCCAATGACCGATATTTTCCCTTGTTTTACAGCCGGGAAAAAATTGAGTCTGTCCTTTTTCAGACGTTTGTGCTGCGTCCGTCCAACTAGCTGGAATCTATTTTTTGAAGGAAACCACTATTTTTTGAAGAAAAAATCCATTTTCGCGTCGATAATTTTTTTGACCGCATCAACAAAATACCTTCAGGGATGAAAAAGATATTCCTTTTCGCACTTTTCTGCTGCTCGGCCTGGGTGCTTGCTGCTCAGATACCACCTGCTGTGGACACCCGCTTGTACCAGATAGCCAACGCTCCGTCGGCTACTCGGATTGAGGCGGATATCCGGAAGCTGGTTGGATTTGGAACGCGCAATACCCTTTCGGATACCGTATCGGCTACGCGTGGAATCGGCGCAGCCCGCCGCTGGATAAAATCGGAATTTGACCGCATTTCCGGCGACTGTGCCGGTTGCCTGGAGGTGTCGTTTCAATCCAGTATGGTAAAAGAAGGGACGAGTAACCGCATTCCTAAAGACACCTGGATTGTAAACGTACTCGCCGTACAGCGGGGTACCCGCTACCCCAACCGGTATGTCATTATGTGCGGGGATATCGATTCTCGGGTATCTGATCCCACGGATGCCGTGAAGGAATCGCCGGGAGCCAACGACAACGGCAGCGGAATGGCGGGGGTAATGGAAGCTGCCCGTGTGCTGAGTAAGTACAAATTTCCCGTAAGTATCATTTATGCTGGACTATCTGGCGAGGAACAAGGCCTTTGGGGCGGTCAGCACATGGCCAAGGCCGCTAAAGCTGCCGGATGGGAAATCATCGGGGTGCTCAATAATGATATGATTGGGAATATTGAGGGGATAAACGGGGAAATTGATAACCGCACGTTTCGCATCTTCTCCGAGCCTACTCCTGTGAGCGATGGCGAACGGGAGTACGCCTGGCGCCGGGTATATGGAGGAGAAGTGGACGGCCCTTCCCGACAACTAGCTCGCTATATTGACCGTATGACCGACTTGTATTGTACCAACCTGGATGCGATGCTGGTATATCGCCTCGATCGCTTTGGCCGCGGAGGACACCACCGGCCATTTAACGATGAGGGATTTCCAGGCGTACGGATAATGGAAACCCATGAAAACTACAACCGCCAACACCAGGATCTGCGGGTAGAAGAAGGCATAGCCTACGGCGATGTCATCGAAGGGGTCAACTTTCCCTATGCGGCAAAGCTGACCGGGGTGAATGCCGTGGCGTTGGCTGGACTGGCGTGGGCTCCACCCGCTCCTCAGAATGTTCAAATTGGTGGTATAGTCCAGCCAAGTACCCGGCTAAAGTGGGATCCTGTAACGGATCCGGATTTGGCAGGATATAAAATATACTGGCGTGAAACAACCGCACCCCAGTGGCAGCATGCCCGTTTTATCGATAAATCTATCAGTGATTATACCCTCGAGGGGATCGTCATCGACAATTTCCTCTTTGGAGTAGCCTCTGTGGGTAAAGATGGCAATGAAAGCGTGGTCGTCTATCCCAACACGTTAATTACGAGGAGATAAGTAGTTCCTTCTCCTGTTTTTATCGCTAACCCGTTGTTTCATCATTCCGGTGAAACAACGGGTTGAACGGCCTCCAAAAGAGGTCGTCCGTCTATAAATCGCCCTGTTTAACCTTAATTAACCTTAAATCTACGCTGCTTAACCGATAGACGAGTGCGGGTGTCCTATCTTTGCGACTGGATATACCGAAACTCAATCTTTTATGAAATCATTTAGTATTACTCTTTTTTTTCTGTTCCTCTTCGCAGCCGGTGCACTGGCTCAGAACAAGTCCGCCGTATTCAAAGGGGTTGTTTTGGATGATAAGGATCAACCGTTGCCTATGGCAACTGTCATGTTGTTGCAGGCGAAAGACTCCGTGTTGAATACCTTTGGTATGACGAACGACAAGGGCGAGTTTGCCTTACAGAAAGCCTCAAAAGGAGATTATATTCTCCAGGTCTCCTTCCTCGGTTTTAGCAACTACCAGAAGCGGGTCACCGTAAGCGGCCTGGAAGAGGAGATGGACATGGGGTCTATCAAATTGGAGGAACAAAGCGAGCTGCTCTCAGAGGTGGTGGTGCAGGGGGAAGCTAATCCGCTGAACATCAAGAAAGACACCGTCGAGTACAACGCGGTTGCCTTCAAAACCCAGCCTAATGCCGCGGTGGAAGAGCTCCTCAAAAAATTGCCCGGTGTAGAGGTGGAATCAGATGGTTCGGTAAAAGCCCAGGGCGAAAGTGTGACCCGAATCCTCGTCGATGGGAAGGAATTTTTTGGAAAAGACCCCAAAATGGCTACCCGAAACCTTCCGGCCGATGCCGTTGAAAAGGTACAGATATTCGACAAGCTATCCGACCAATCCGAATTTTCGGGGGTGGATGATGGGAACCGTGAAAAGACCATCAATATCTCCCTTCGGGAGGATCGCCGCAGGGGCTATTTTGGAAATACCACGTTGGCGGGCGGTAGTGCTCCTGACCTGCCAACCGAAGCAGGGCGCTATGAGGGTCGTCTGACTGTCAACAGATTCAGCAAGAATCAGCAGTTTTCCATATTGGCAATGGCAAATAATACCAACCAGGAAGGGTTTACGATGGAAGAATTTTCTGGCTTCACCGGCGGTGGTGGCGGTGGTGGCGGCATGGTGGTCGTACGGGGAGGTTCGGGAGGTTCCGGCGGAGCGCCTATTGCGGGCGGTCCCAGCACGGGATTTGTAACGACGTACGCCGGTGGCCTCAACTTCAACCGCAGCTTGGGCAACAAAACGGATTTACAATCTAGCTACTTCTATTCCCTGGGCGATCGGTCATTCGATAAAAGCAGCTACAAAGAGAGTTTTCTCAATAACAGCAAAAGTTTCTTTACAGACGCGAAAAGCAATCAGAGTACCGATGTAGGGAATCATCGCCTCAACCTGACGGTGGAGCACAAAATCGATTCGAGCCAGAACCTGCGACTCGTTTCCAGAACTTCCTATTCGGATTCAGAATATTCCCTTCAGAGTACCACTAAAAATCTGCAAACAGGGAATGTCCTTACCAACCAAAGTGTTCGGGATAATATTTCCACTGGCAAGAGCTTTTCCACCAATACCAACCTGCTGTATCGCAAGCGTTTTGGAAGATCGGGGAGAAACTTTTCGGCCAATATGACTTTAGTAGCAGGCAACGACAATTCCGACGGCCACAATGATTCCTACAATAGCTATTATACGGGTATTCCAAGGATCGATACCATCAACCAGAATTTCCTCCAGGACAATAACCGGCTGAACTATGGGGCGCGTTTGTCCTATGTAGAGCCGGCAGGTCGGGGTAACTTCCTCGAGTTCACCTATGATTATCAGGTCAACAACAATGATTTTGATCGTCGGGTGTACGATTACTTCGATTTGTTGGAACCTCAAATCAATGTGGGGCTGACCAACCAGTACGAGGTGGCTTTCAAATACAACCAGGGGGGCGTCAACTGGCGCCTGGCTAAGGAAAAGTTCAACGCATCGATTGGTACCAACTATCAATTCAGCGTACTCGATGGCACCTTGCTGCTTAGCGAAACCCAGATTCGGCGCGAATTCCAGGCACTTTTGCCCAACTTCCGGGCGCGCTGGCAGTTTGGTACTTCCAAATTCCTGAATCTGGACTATCGCACCAACATCAATGCACCGTCCATCCAGCAATTGCAGCCTATTGTCGATAACTCCAACCCGATCAGTATCTACGAGGGTAACCCCGACCTGAAACCTGAATACAGCCATTCCGCTAACCTGCGGGTCGGTTCCTTCAACCAGTTTTCGTTCACCAATATCTTTGGCTTTCTGAGCTTTACCTACGGAAAGGATCGGATTCGCAACGCGCAGACTATCGATGACAACTTCGTCACAACTACCCGCCCGGTGAACGTAGAAGATGATTATCGGGTGAACAGTATGTTCTCCTTTGGTACCCGTATTCGTCCGGTGAAGATGAACATCAACCTCGATTTGGGTTATAACTGGAATAGGGGCATCACCTTTATTAACGGAGTGTCCAACTGGACCTCCACCAGCGTTCCGTCCACTGGCCTGCGCCTGGAAAACTACCGCAAGGAGTTTATCGATTGGTCGATGACCGGCCGCCTGCGGTTTACGCACTCGACCTACGATGTCGCTACGGAGCAGAACCGGGACTTCATTAACCATACCTATTCAGCGAACCTGATGAAACCCTTGTTCAAGAAAAAAGTAAATATTGGAACCAGCATGAACTACGCGGTTTATACCGGTATCTCTGATGATTTCAATACCTCGATACCCATCTGGAACGCCTACATCAATGTATTTTTGCTGAAAGGAGATAAAGGGCAAATAAAGTTCTCTGCCTTTGACCTGCTCAACAAAAACCAAGGTCTGAATTATGTCAATGAGTTGAATTATGTGCTCAATGAGCGCACCTTGTCGCTTGGACGATATTTCACCCTCGGGTTTACGTATGCGCTGAAGAGCTTAGGCGGGGGGGGATCCGCTCGACCAAGTGGTCCGGTGTTTATTACGCCTCATTAAGCAAAGAAAATAGCTGGTGAAAGAGCCTTGCTGCCGGATTTGTTCGGCAGCAAGGCTTTTTCATTTTTGGGTATCCGGCGGTATTGCCACACAAAAAATGCCCAATAGGCTGTTCAATACAAATTAATTTTCAATCTTTAGGAAAAATTGGCCGGACGGGGTAATCCGATTGCCGGAAATCAAGAATACGTATTACAAACATTAAAACACCTTGCTCATGAATTTGGGATTATTTGACATCGGGTTGTTTATCCTGTTTTTTGTCATCGTGATTGGGGTGAGTATGTACAAGAGCCGGCATGAGGCCTCCGGCGAGGATTTTTTCCTTGCGGGGCGAGGTTTATTGTGGCCGATGATTGGCATCTCCCTGATTGCAGCGAATATTTCTACGGAACAGATTGTCGGTCAGGCGGGTCAGGGAGCTGGCTCGGTAGGTCTGGCGGTGGCTAGTTATGAATGGATGGCAGCAGTCACCTTGGTCATTGTGGCTTTTGTTTTTTTGCCGCGGTTTTTGCGCAGCGGGATTTATACGATACCGGAGTTTCTCGAATACCGGTATAATTCGACGGCCCGCCTGCTGATGGCTATTTACATGATTATCATTTATGTAGGGGTAACCTTAGCTGCTGTCATCTATGGTGGTGCGCTGACGATGGAGACCCTTTTCGATATGAATCTGGTAACCGCCGTTTGGTGGATTGGGGGTATTGCTGCCTTATATACGGCCTGGGGTGGTCTCAAAGCGGTGGCATGGGCTGATTTGTTTCAGGGCACCGCTATTATCATCGGGGGGATTATTACTATGGTTCTCGGATTTCAGGCTGTGGGTGGCTGGGACAACTTTGCTACCTACAATGCGGATCGCCTCCACATGATTTTACCGGCGGATGATCCGGTTCTTCCCTGGACAGCGCTGGTAATCGGCCTCTGGATTCCAAACTTATACTACTGGGGACTCAACCAATATATCACGCAGCGTACCCTGGCGGCCCAATCCTTGCACCAGGGCCAGATGGGTATCATCTTCGCGGCATTTATGAAGCTGATTCTTCCCTTTGTTATTATTTTCCCTGGTATCATGGCCTATCAGTTGTATGCCGACCAGATGAAAACGCCGGATGCTGCGTATCCGTTGCTCATCAAAAACCTGATTCCTGCCGGACTACGTGGGTTTATCTTTGCCTCGCTGGCGGGTGCGGTGATTAGCTCGTTAGCTTCTATGCTCAACTCGGCGTCCACCGTCTTCACGATGGATTTATACAAGCGTCATATTAAGCCGGATGTATCCCAGAAGGGCCTGGTGAATATGGGGCGTATCATCACCGTGGTGTTGGTGGTGATTGGCTGTTTGATTGCTCCGTTGCTGGGCGATCCCAGATTTAAGGGACTTTTCAACTATATCCAGGAATTTCAGGGTTACATTTCTCCAGGTATTTTGGCGGCCTTTCTTTTCGGCATCATTGTGAAAAGAGGTCCGGCTGCTTCCGGTGTGGCGGCGTTGGTACTTAGCCCCATTTTGTACGGCGTGCTGGCGTATGCATTCCCCAGCCTGGCCTTCCTCAACCGCATGGCGGTTACTTTCGGAATCATTGTCGTAGTGATGGGGTTGATTACGGTGGTGAAGCCTTTGGCGGAGCCTAAAGAGCTTCCGGTACGGGGGGATATGGATATGACGCAAAGTCCGTTGGCGAAAAAACTGGGGTTGGCTGTAGTGGCGATTACGGTCGTGCTTTACATGTTGTTCTGGTAATATGAAGGAAAGCAGCGGTAGCCGCTGATTTCTACAGCCCCCTCTGTCTGTTGGTGCCCTTCGCGGTGAATCACGGGCAGAGGGGGTTGTCATTTTGAGAAAGAACAGGTTAATTGTTTTATTTTTACACAAAACCTGTGGCTCCAACACATTGGGAATCGGCCACGAACCAGGCTGGCCGGATGTAATTGGCCTATATTTTTTCTTTTCTTATGAAAAAACAGATTGAGTTATATCCACTGGAAGATCAGCATCGGCAGGAGCAGCGCTATATTGGGCTGCGGTCGAAGTTTAGCGTCCATTTTCCAGCTTCGGAGGAGGCGCTGGTATTCATCAGCGTACCGGGTCGTACCGAGATAGGAGGGAATCACACCGACCACAATCAGGGGCAGGTGTTGGCGGCTAGTATTCACTTGGATACCCTTGCTTGTGTGCAGCGGAGTGGCGACGAGCAGGTAGTGTTTTACTCGGAGGGCTATTCCCCACTATTCATCGGGTTGGGCGATTTGCGGGTGCTGGAGGAAGAGCGGGGCACCACCGCTGCGCTGATCCGGGGCATTGCTGCGCGTTTTAAGGAGCTTGGTTTTGGGATTGGAGGGTTCAATGCGGTGGTGGACACCGAGGTGTTGCGGGGTTCGGGATTGAGTTCTTCGGCTTCGGTGGAAGTATTAATTGCGGCTATTTTTAATTATTTCTTCAACGATAGCTCCATTGCGCCGGAGGAGCTGGCTGTAATTGGCCAGTACGCCGAGAATGTTTACTTCGGCAAACCCTGTGGGCTGATGGATCAGACGGCTTGTGCCGTTGGGGGCATTATTTCCATCGATTTTGAAAATCCGGCCCAAGCCAGCATCCGAC